>ENA-OOXJ01002139-OOXJ01002139.1-human-gut-metagenome-genome-assembly--contig:-NODE-2139-length-10666-cov-3.124870_pt1 | contig 10666 bp, 10 predicted proteins | sample MGYA00241587_ERZ501343 | MGnify/ENA primary metagenome ERZ501343 (study PRJEB25962, sample SAMEA2042918) | human gut metagenome | biome: human gut; feature: human-associated habitat; material: faeces... | reverse complement strand
TAACTATTTTTGATTAAAGATGCTTGTTTATTATTATAGGCACATTTAAATTCTTGTCAAGAAGAAATGTAAAACCAACTTCTTTCATATGGATAAATATCTGATTTATTCTGAATCATTAATGCTGATAATTAGTTTATCAAAATTGATTATCCATTTGTTTTGTATTAAAAAGTAGGTACTTAGTATACCATGAATTTGCACCCCTGTTTCTTCTTGTATCTGTGCAACTGCATTTGTAGCATCCAAAACTGTGAAAGTTGAAGTGTAATCAATCCCTTCAAAAGAGAATGTTGCTTCAATGGTTGGACATTCTTTATAGTTTCCCTCTATGCCCATTGTGCTTTGGTATTCATCAAGCACCCTAAATTCATTCCTGAAATGTTCAAATACATAAGTAAAAAGAACATTGTGTGTGGCTCCTGTATCAATAAGAAAACACAAGTTCTTTAGTTTGCCTGATGTTACTATCAGTGGTAAGCCTGTCTTTTGCAAGCCTAAAGTTAGAGGAAATTCTAATTTATTGCTCATAAATTAAAAGCCATTGGAATAGAAAAATATATGATAATTATACGGAGATTTCTGTATTTCAACATATAAGCTGTTAAAATAGTAAGTCCGTTTCATGTATTTGTCTTCTGGAGTGAAATCACCTGTAACATTTTGAGGATTGCATTCTAATAGCAAACTGTCAAATCGCAGAAATTCATCATAGTCAAAAGATTTATTGTATCCCTGCCATATCACAGAATCATTGCGAACATATATGTCATTTGTAAAAGTATAATATTCACCATTTTCGTCTTTGACTAACCTTGAATACATTTCAACATTGCTATCTCTTGAATGTCCTTTTTTAAAATGCGATTTATATTTATATTCAGACCATTTTTGATTGACTATAGTTCCCAATTTTGTCTCTATTTCAAACGTATTTTTATTTTTAGATGGTGTGCAAGATAACAATATTAATGCGCTCATTATTAAAATGAATACTTTTCTTTTCATGTCTGTTTTTTATTAATCAATATTCCAATAATTACTTTCATCACCTTCAAAAGCATCAAGTCTTTGGTCTTCCCAATCCTCATTCTCTCTCCAAAGTGAATCTTTTATGTGATTATCATCTGTATATAGTTTTTCATTCTTTGGGTTTTTAATAACAGATTTATCATGTAGGGGTAGCTCTTCCAGCTCAAAATCAGGCATAAATTCAAAATTAATAGGCAAATTGACTTTGGACATCGGGTCAATAATATAACCAATCATTTTTCCTTTATATTTTCCTCTCACTTTTACAGCATCATTATTTCCCCATGTTTTAAAGATTTCAAGTGGAGCGATATATTCGAGATTAGGATAAATTGCGATTTCCCCAAATGAGTCAATTATACCCCAATGGATATTATCTTTCAATTTAACTCGTGCGTAATTGTTTGTAAATTGAGGGTCACACCAAATATATTTCCCAAATGGAACTATTTGTCTATTCAATATATCAATGTAAGCATATTGATATTGACGATTCCTAACCAATGATAGTCCGCAGCAGAATGGCTGCATTTCAATGTATTGAGGTGGGATAATAACTATTCCATTTTGATTCCTTGCCCCGAACAATCCATTCTCTTGAAAAATTTCCATTTGATGCTCTTTTTGCGGCATACCACAAAAAGAAAGGTGCAAGCCCAACCTTGATTGTCATTCTGAAGGTATCGCCAAACACCCATATCCATACAAACAAGGAAAGCTCACACCTTATGGCATGAGCATTCACTTACTTACATTTGATGGATATATTCCTCTAAATTGGCGATTTTTCAGAATTCATCAAGTAAGAAGCAAACACTTCTTTTTCCAATATGTCTTGTTAAACTTCTATTTCATTCTCTATTCTTTCGTTTATTTCGTTGCAAAAATACTATTTTCTTGCGACAAATAACCGATAGACTGGCATTTTATAGAAATTACATCCATATTAGAAAGCTTGCGGTGTGAGCTGGCTTTCCTTGTCTTGAAGAGGAGAAATTATCCCTCCAATCCTTGTGCAAAAATATATTCTAAGAGTCTTTTATTGCCATGTTTGATATGATTTAAAGCATTATTTTTTGTTTTCATTCTCATCGGAGCAAAATATACATAACAAAATTACTCCAAATGCCAAATTGCCAATGGCATACAGAACTGTTTCCATAAAATGTGCTACTGAATGAACCATGAATATTCACACTCCCCATGCAATGCTTTGTTCAGTCCATCTGCAAGCTGGGTGGCATTCAATGACCTGTCAAGAAAGTTGTCAATATAGCTGCTCTTGTTGGCTCCTGTAAGGAGATTATACACATTCCACATTGATATTTCATTCCCATACTCAATTACTGAAAAATTATCATCATTGTAGTATGCCTTAGCTACAAGACCTATCTGCGTGTCAGTCATTAGCATTTGGGGAAGCCTTTTCTTCTGCTCATTGGGCAGGTATTGATATAGCCTGCTCTTGCCCAAAAATTGTGCGAATTGCTGTTCTGTCATATAGCTGTCCTTGAAGGCTCCCATATAATAAAGGTGTTTGGCTGTATTGTAATCTTGAAAAAGCTGAATGGCTGCATTCAACAACCCATGTACATCCATCACCTTTAATTCAGACTTGAAACCATCTGTAGAAACACACATATTGCAGCATACCATATTCTTGAAACCTATGAAGATTTTGAACTTCTCCATGCCTTTCCTGCTGTAAAGATTTTCATGATTATAAGCTCTAACCCCTCCAATAGTAAGGTTCAGCCTGTTCCCATTTATATCTTCATGAATACTTGGTATCTCAAAGCAGAACATCATCCTTTCATAGTAGATGGTCTTATCCTCCTCCAATAAGTCCTTTACTGATTTATGAATAGCTTCAGGAGTTCTTCCTTTGATGATATGGCTTACTCTTATTTCAGGCAGTTCAATGTTTTCACTTGGAAATACTCTGTTGGCTGCTTCCCACACAGTTTCTATGAAGTTAGGGTGGGAAATGGTGATTTCATTATCCTTACTGAAAACAGGCACAATGCAATCATCTTTTAGGTGTTCAATGGTCACATCCTTTGTATTGGCTTCAATAAAAGGAAGTTTTTTTACTTCTCTTCTTGACAAGATTGGTTCTGCATCAGCAATATCATATTGTGATATTTTTAATGTCCTGTTTATCCTGCTTGGATAAATGATGTTAGCCCTGACAGGCTGTAACTGCATTGCTTCCATATCTTATGAAATTTGGATTATAGTTAATACTCGGTTTGTTCTGTTGTTCTTGCAGTTGTATTTTCTTCTGCATGAAATCAGAGGTCAGTTGTTGATACCATTCGGGATATTTATGATATACTGCTGTCAATTCTTCAATATTTTTGGCATTGTTGATTTGTTGTTTTATCTGCTCTACATTCACACCATCATTGCACCAGTCAAGTATTATTTGCCCTGTTGTTGGTGTAATAACAAAGTCAGGCTTCCTTATAAAAAGATTTGTCCTGTCCTTGCTTGCAATGGCTTGGTGCTTCATGTTAATGTCAAAAACTATGGTAAACTCATAATCTATTCCATCTCTCATTACAGCTTTTAGACCAACCTTTTCAGGCACAAGTTTGCCATTTTTCTCATTCAGCACATAATCTTGCTTGCATCGCATCGTGCAAATGATATGTTTTTCACTTTGCAATATCTTCTGCATAAAAGCATTGATTCTTGGAGTGACTTTCTGCCAATTAGTGAAGCTATTCCCTTGTAGTCCTGCATGATATTCCAATAGATTGTCCCAGCATTGGGATATTGAATCTATGATAATCACCTCCATTCCTGCTGTTTCACATATCCTTATGGCTTCCATGTAGGTCTCAGGAGTAAAGTTGTCTTGAAGGGAAAGAACATTGTAAGTGCCTAAGTGGGCATACAAATCAGCACTTCCATTTTCACTGTCAATGATGGCTATTTTACTCCAATCATTGCACAACCCATAGGCTAAAAGGAGGGCTGAATATGTTTTGCCACTTCCTGCACAGCCCTGTAGAGCAAGTTTAATCTTGGCTTGCTTCTTTGATGAAACTCTTAACTGCATCATAAAAAACTATTAATGGTTTTATAATCAGAAAAATAAAAAAGACAATCAGAAACTAATCCAACTGCCCATGTAAGATATGCAACTTGTATATCACAAAGTTGCCAATGTAGGTGCTCCACTATCCCCTTGCTGGTGAAGCATATAGAACATATCCCCTGTTTTAGGAGAACATACTTGTGAAATGACTGGATTTGTAATGTCTCCTTTGAGAAATCTTTCACTTACAGCCCCTGTTTCACAGCCATACACAAAAAAGCATTTCCCCGTATGAGGATTTTGTTTCACATCAATTCTTTCCACTCCCATTTTTGTCTTGAAGTCTGCAACAGACATAGTTTCAATGAATTTCAAGCTATCCATATTTATGATTTTAATTGTTGTGGGAGGGGACTATCCCCACCCTTAGTGATGGGGAGGGTGCTTGGATGGTGTAATTCATGCTCTTAAAGACAAGAAATCTGCAAAAAAATATTGGAAAATTAAACTTTCAGGTGACAGCCGGCCTATTCTTCAATGTGAAATAAAAGTTATAACAATGTATATAATTAAGGCTCTGTTGTATAAATGCCAAGAATTTGGCTGGGATAGGATAATAAAGTTTTTGTTTGATTTATATGATATACTATCTTTTCTAATTCAGTAAAAATAGCTATACATTATATATTAAGTCTGCCATATCCCCGTATTTTTCATGTGGGAAATAAGGGAATATGGTCAGACAGCAACTTATCTTAATATTAGTAAGTTTATTAGATACTCAGGATTTGGTGCTGTTATCTTATTGATGGGGGATTGAAATTCCATAGGGTTAAGTCCTATTATTCTGAAGCACTTCTTTGTCTTGGCCTGTTTAAAGAAGCATTGCAATAGCGATGAAGCCACATCTTCATCAATGGGATAACCTACAAAATAAGCATTACAAACTTTCTTCATTTTTGTTTTCTTGTCAGTCGGATATACATTTATGCCTGTCCGTCTGCCTGTTGCACCGACTATAGAATGATAACCAAATTCACCCAGCATTAGCATCTTGAACGGATGATTGTCATCTAAAGTCCATAAAGTGAGAGAATTGATAAACCTTTTATATAATCTTTCATCGTCTGAATGATGCTCTATTAGTAAATCTGCTAAATATTCAGTTTGATAGAATGGAGAGAATTTTTTATAGTTCTCATAGAACTTCTTTATTTGCTTTGGGGAATGTCTAATATATTCGTTTAGTTTGGTTTCCTTTAGCTTGGGTATGGTTATGGAATCCAATTCTATTAAGTTTTGTCTCGCAGTCTGTAAATCTTGTTGCAACTTCTCTTCTTTATTCTGTTTGATTATTCCCAAAAACTGTTTTTGCTCTTCTGTAAAGTTATGATATAATGGCATCTCTCTTATATCATGCCCTTGCTCCTTTAGTCTCTGTAACAAAATTTCTTTATTTGCATAGAGAGAGTAATGCAGTTCCCATCTCTCCAACAAAGCATCTATATTGAAATAGGATGGGACTATCTGTTTGTTGCTATTTTCTCTGAGCAAAGTTACGGGATAGTCATTAGCCACTTTTTCGACACTCACATATTTGATTATGTTCTCCATATAGTCCGCAGCATTTATTAGCTCTGGTGCTTCCTCAAGAGTTTCTCTGAATTTACTGATAGCAGATGAAAATAAGTGTGCTTTTTTGTTTAGTTGCTCCTTGTATTGGTCAAGAGTGCCTTGTGTCTCAAATGGATTTGTCTCATATATTATGGTTTCAGACATGGCACCAACTCTGCATCTTCCTGCTATCTGGGTCATTCTTTCTGTTGATAACAAGGTAAAAGGCTGATTGAATGTTGAAACCGATATGATGTGACACGGCTCATTTACATCTACACCTACGAAATAGGCGCAAGTCATAAAAACTATTTGCCTGTCCAAATTGCCATTTTCATCAATTTCTGTATAATAACTTTCAGCCTTTTCTTTGCTCCTTTCTCCGCATAATATGCCAACTTTTGATGAAAGTTGTTCTCCACATTCTTTCAAAAGAAGTTTTATGCACAGCAATATGCCATCCATTGAATTGTAAGCTATTAGGATTTTGTTTCCCGGATTTTGTCGCAGGATTCCTTTTATTGTATCGATGGTGCAGTAATCTATATTGTTTGTATGTCTTAAGGTTATTTGTCTTGAAGGGGTGTGTTTGTAGTCTGTTGTGATAATGGTTTCTTTCAATAATTCGGGATGTGTGAAGTCTCTTAATGTTGCAGATACCGCAGCTCTATTAGTTTGGTCAAATTGAGCATAATAGTCCATCACATTCTCCAATGCAGGTCTATATGTGTTGTCAGTTTGAAGAGTGTCTATTTCATCAATCATAAGAAAGAAATCATTATAATGTTCTTCTCCTATAGCCCTTAATACTTTGGGAAGACTGTCTGCTACAACAAGAAATTTTTTAGGCTTTCCATTATCTGCATTCAAGTAGTTCTTTATGTCTTGATAAGTAATGTCAGAATGGATATCCCCTATCGGGCTTCCCACATACATGCAACTGTCTTCTCCGTCTTTTCCCTTTTTGATTTTATGTTTATTATATGCTAAAGCTTTTGTAGGCAATACAATAATAGAGTTCCTATTTGATTTTAATTCCAATGTTGTGGCTCCAATGCCTGTGATTTTCTTGTTGATGATTCCATAAGGTAAACAATTAAAGAAATCTCCTAACTTGTCCCCATCTTCCAAGGTGCAAAAGCATCCATTGTAATATTTGTTATTAATGAGATTGTCCAAATCAAGAAAGGCATCTTTTTTATCTTGATTAATAACAGCCCCATTAACTTTAACAATACAAGGAGCTTGTAGGTTTTCAGGGTATCCTTCAAGTTCTAAATCAACTTTGTATTGATGAAAGTCTAATCCGACTTTTTCCCATGCTGCTTGTTCTTCTTTAAAATCCATGACTGTGACTAATTTAATGATTTGCAAAAATATAAAAGGGGGAGTAATTTTTGTGCTTATATGCACTTATTCCCCCTTCTTTCGTTACAAATTTTCCATTGCCTTGTCAATTTGGCTGTTTTCAAAGCCATCCAAGTAGATTTGGGTGACCTTTTCTGAACTATGCCCCAATGATTCACTGATAATAGAAGTGGCTACACCTGCTCTCTTTAAGACTGTTGCGTAAGAATGCCTTGCAACATAGGTTGTAAGCTTGATGGGTATATGCAACTCTTCTCCAATGACTCTCAATGTCTTATTTACTTTTGTAATGACCTTATGAAGCCTGTTCAGCCTTTGTTGCTCTGTCTTATGTTTGGTAGACAAGACAGGAAATAAGTATGGCTCATTACTCTTTTCATACTCCTTCAAGACCATATATGCCTTTTGTTGCATAGGCAGGTTGATGAGTTTACCTGTCTTTCTTCTATGATATATAAGCCTATTCTTTATGATGTTATTTTCTGTTAGATAAGCCATGTCCACGAAATTAATGCCACCCATAAAATAAGAGAATGTGAATAGATTGATAGCCAACTTGGTATAATAATCAGTTCCAATTATTGGATAATTTATGATGGACAGCACTTCTTCTTTGCTCAATGCTCTTTTGGCTGTGTCTTGATAGAGTTTTGAGACCTTGAATTTCTTAAATGAATAATTCTCAGGCTTTATTAACTCCATATTCATTGCCAAGTTAAATATCATCCTGATATTTCTAAACCTTATTCCAATGGTGTTTTCAGATTTGCCTTGTCTCCTTAGCCAAGTCTCATATCTCTTTAGCCAGTTGCAATCTATTTCAGAAAATGGGATGTCCAAATGCCTGTTGAACTTGGTCAATGAGTTATAGGTCTGTTGGATGGATAACCTATAGCCTGTTCTTTTCTCCTCTTCAAGACAATGAATGTGTTGCTTGAATAATTCTCCAACTGTAATGGTTTTGCCTGGATTTGACACTTTCTCTACAAGTGTAGTGGCTGAAAACTCCTTGTCCTCTGACTTAAGTTCTACAATCTTGCTCTTTACCTCACTTATCTTGTTGGCTATGAGCTTTTCAAGCATTTCTCTGTCAGGACAGTTGGACTTGGGCTGGTTCTTTTCAAAGTCCCAATACTCTGCTTTGGTAGAAACACCAAGGTTGATGTACCTTGTCTTTCTGTCTTTACATATTCTAATTTTTAGTGGTAATTCTCCTGATTTCAGGGGTTTGTACTTGTAGCAAATTACATCTACTGTAGTCATTGCGGTTAAAACATTGGAGAAAACATTTCCCTGTTTTACCCTGCATTTCATCCATATTAGAACATAAAAAAAGAGAGTCACATTTCTGTAACTCTCTGATTTTCACTGTGGTGCCACCAGGAATCGAACCGGGGACACAAGGATTTTCAGTCCTTTGCTCTACCAACTGAGCTATGGCACCATTATTTCTGTTTTGCGGTTGCAAAGGTAGTGAAAGTTTTTGATTGTACAAGAGTTTTGAAGTAAAAAAACACTGATAAAAGGTTATAACCCTTATTATCAGTGTTTTTTCTATATGACTTTTTTTAATTCTTGGAAATTTCTGTTTCCTGTGATGTACATGTATTATTGCCACCATCTTTTAATGGATTCCATCCTTGAGCTTTTAATTCAAACTCTTGTCCATCGCGGGTAATAAGAGCACAACCCAATTCGGGACGGGTGATATGTCCGATCAGTTTGATACCTTCTATTTCGGAAACCTTTTCATGGTCGGCAATAGGAACGGTAAACAGCAATTCATAGTCTTCGCCGCCGTTTAAGGCGCATATCGTTAAGTTCATATTGAATTCTTCGGCCATGACGGCTGTTTGGTAGTCGATAGGGATATGCTCTTCATAGATGCGGCATCCTACTTTGCTTTGTGTGCAGATATGTATTAATTCAGAGGATAGTCCGTCGGAGATATCCATCATGGAAGTGGGCTGTATACCTGCTTCTGCCAGTTTTTCAATGATATCTTTTCGTGCTTCAGGTTTTAGCTGGCGTTCCAGAAGATATTCTTTACCGGCAAAATCTGGTTGTAAATCCTTCTCATTACCATTTAGTACCGCTTTTTCGCGTTCCAATAACTGAAGACCCATATAAGCGGCCCCTAAATCGCCGCTTACACATATCAGATCGGTTTCTTTAGCTCCGTTGCGGTAGACTATTGTATCTTTGTCGCCTTCGCCGATGCAGGTAATACTGATGGTAAGTCCGGTGTAGGAAGAACAGGTATCTCCTCCAACGATATCTACATGATAGGCTTCACATGCAAGCCGGATACCAGCATAAAGTTCTTCCATGTCTTCTATACAGAAGCGTTTGGATACCCCTAACGAGACAGTAATCTGTTTGGGTGTGCCATTCATGGCATATATGTCCGAGAAATTGACAACAGCAGCTTTATATCCAAGATGTTTCAATGGAACATAGGTTAGGTCAAAATGGACTCCTTCTAGCAGGAGATCCGTTGTTACCAATATTTTCTTGTCGTCAGGATAGGAGAGTACAGCGGCATCGTCTCCAATACCGTAACTGGTTGATTCATTTTGTTTTTTTATCCCCTCGGTAAGGTGGTTTATTAGCCCAAACTCACCGAGGGTTGCTATTTCAGTTCTCATTTATTAAAAATGTAGATCGTTAAATTATTTTATATAAATACTTGCATGTTAAGCACGGTTGATAAGTTCCCTCATAATTTCTGTCATACGGGGTTGAGCGGCATCGGCGGCTTTTTGTACTTCTTCGTGTGACACTTCCACTATTTTACCTTCTACACCTAAATCGGTGATGACCGAAACACCAAAAACCTTGATGCCACAATGATTGGCTACAATTACTTCGGGGACGGTAGACATACCGACAGCGTCAGCACCCAAAATGTGGAAGAGTTTGTATTCGGCAGGTGTTTCAAAAGTAGGACCTTGTGTCCCTAGATAAACTCCATGTTGTACTTTGATGCCTTTTTCCGCTGCAATGGCATCGGCTTTGTGAATCAGTTCTTTATCGTAAGCCTCACTCATATCCGGGAAACGGGGACCGTAGGGGATGTTTTTCCCACGTAGCGGGTGTTCGGGGAAATAATTGATATGATCAGTGATAATCATCAGATCGCCAATTTCAAAAGCAGGATTGGTGCCTCCGCTGGCGTTGGATACAAATAAAGTCTTTATTCCCAATTCGCGCATGACGCGTACAGGGAAAGTAACCTCTTTCATGGAGTAACCTTCATAATAATGAAAGCGCCCCTGCATGGCCATAATGTCTTTATTTCCCAACTTTCCGAAAATAAGTTTGCCGCTGTGTCCCTCTACCGTCGATACGGGGAAATGGGGGATTTCTTCATACTTTATTTCATATTTTTCGGTGATTTCGCCTGCAAGGCTTCCCAAACCGGTACCTAAAATAATGGCCGTTTCTGGATGTGTGTGCATCTTACTTCTCAGGTAAGCAGCTGTTTCTTGAATTTGTTCTAACATAGTCAATGATGCTTTGGTTAAAGATATCTTGTTGATCTTGTAAAAATTCTATTTCAATGGGCAGGGTGTAAATACTAGCTTTTAGTTGTTCATCCAATGC
>ENA-OOXJ01002138-OOXJ01002138.1-human-gut-metagenome-genome-assembly--contig:-NODE-2138-length-10681-cov-2.582533_pt1 | contig 10681 bp, 9 predicted proteins | sample MGYA00241587_ERZ501343 | MGnify/ENA primary metagenome ERZ501343 (study PRJEB25962, sample SAMEA2042918) | human gut metagenome | biome: human gut; feature: human-associated habitat; material: faeces... | reverse complement strand
ATGCGATGATTTTAATTAAAACTTAACTTGCAGTCTTACCATAGGGCTTTGAACCTTCTGAACCCTCACACTGGAGGTGTGTCCAAAGGCGCAGCCGGAAAGAGGGAGGCGAACACAGCGAGCCAATCAGCAGAGTGCTTATCATGTCATATGACACTGAAAGTAAATCCCGTAACGCTGACTTCATACTCATCACCCGTAAGGGCGATACCACAACCCTCGGCCCAAAGGGCCGTCAATCCTAAGAACCTTAAGAACCCTCGGGGCAAAGCCCCGTCAACCCTCACACAGAAAGTGTGTCCAATGCCGTCACCACCACCCTCTGACATTTCTCCCGAAGAAGAGTATAATGAAAGTATCTATCCATAGTCTGACAGCGTTACAAAGGAGTTTCTTATGAAAAGTACATTTTTCCCCCATTTCACTATCGGCACCGATGCTTATGACGCCATTCCCGGTATCTGCCGTGAGTATGGGAAGACGGCGGTGATTGTGGGCGGCAATAAGTCCAGGGCTGCAGCGGAACCGCTGATCCGGAAGGCCTGCGAGGGGACCATCGAAATCACGGGTTCTTTTCTTTACGGCGATGACGCCACCTTTGAAAATGCCGAGGCGCTGACGAAGATTCCGGAAATCCAGAAGGCCGATATGATTTTTGCAGTAGGCGGCGGACGGGCGGTGGATACGTCCAAGTGGGCGTCCCATCTTCTGAAGAAGCCTCTCTTCACGTTCCCCACGCTGGCATCGAACTGCGCTTCCGTGACGGCGGTGTGCATTATGTACAATCCGGATCACAGTTTCCGGGGCTCCATTTACCGGGACCGCAATGCTTACCATACATTTATCAATACGGAAATCATTGCCCACTCTCCCCGGGAATATTTCTGGGCCGGACTGGGCGATGCCCTGGCCAAGCAGTATGAAGTTCCCTTCTCTGCCCGGGGCATGGATCTGACCTGGGTGCAGCAGACAGGGGTGCGGAATGCCCAGAATGTGGCACCGGGGATTTTGAAATACGGCAAGGAAGCGCTGGCAGCCGTGGACCGGCAGGAAGTGAATGACGCCCTGGAACCGGCCATTCTTTCCATCATTGTGGCACCGGGCATGGCTTCTGTGTGCATCGAGGATGACCTGGATTCCTCCCTGGCCCATGCCATTTACAACAGCCACACCAGAACGCCCCATAAGGGAAATCATCTGCATGGTGCCGTGGTGAATTACGGTCTTCAGGTGATGCTCACCATGGACGGACAGCTGGAGGAAAGAGATAAGATTTATAATTTCGCCAAGTCCATTGACCTGCCCCACTGCCTGGCAGATATCGGCATCGACCCGGCCCATCCGGACGAACTGGTGCAGAACTGCCTCCACACCAAGGATATGCGGGTGAAGCCCTATGACATTACTTTTGATATGGTGTACAAGGCCATGATGGACCTGGAGAAATTAAATCACTGATTAGCAGGTGGTTTCAGATAGCGAAAAAAGGGGCGAAATTTCTTCAATTTCCCCTTTACAAACCGGTAGAGTCCATGTATACTATTTCCAACTTCAATTTTGAATAAAGCTTCACAGCACACTTGTGCATGAAAGACAAGGAACGGAAGCGAGTGAACCGGCTTTCTTACAGAGAGCTGCCGCAGGGTGGAAGGCAGCAGGAGGTCCTCACAGAGTCGTCCGCAAGTCCTGTATCTGAACAGAGTAAGATATGGCGTTTGGCACCGTTACAAAGCCGCATGAGTATAGTGCGAGGTGGTACCGCGTAGATGTGACGCCCTGGTTGGTTTTGATCAATCAGGGCGTTTTTTGTAGTATGGCAGGCTGGTACAGCTTGATTTGAAATGGGGAACACAAATGATTTTTATTAAAGGAGGATTTCACTATGGGTATGTTTAAGAGAAGTCACAAAGTAGTTTTAGCAGGTTTAGCAGCCCTTGCCATTGCAGGCGTGATGACAGGATGCGGTATGTCCGGCGGCGATCAGAAACAGGCCGCTGCCTCCGGTAATGGACAGAAAGTGGAATTGAAGCTGGCTTACCAGCTCCCTGCAGAACATCATTTGTCCAAGAGCGTTGAAAAATTTGCGAAAGAAGTAAACGAAAGATCCAAGGGCCAGATCGACATCAAAGTCTATCCGGCAGGCCAGCTGTATAACGACCAGAACATGAACGACGCCCTTATGAGCGGCGGCCTGGATATCGGCATGAACTCCACCGCCCGCTGGTCCATGGTAGTGCCGGCACTGAAAGTACTGGATATGCCTTTCGTTCTCACCTCCTATTCCGCCGTGGATAATGCACTGGACGGAGACCTGGGCAAGGCACTGAACCAGGAAATGGAAAAGAAAGGCGTTCATCCGCTGATCTGGGCAGACTACGGCTATGTACAGTTCTGCAACAACGTGAAGAAAATCGAAAAACCGGAAGATTTCCAGGGCATGAAGATCCGCTCCTACTCTGAAACCTCTGCCGACATCATCCAGGCTCTCGGCGCATCCCCTACGACCATGAGCTCCTCTGAAGTATACATGGCCATCAAGAACGGCACCATCGACGGCCAGTCCTCCGGCCAGACCGCTATCCTGTCCCGCAAGATCTATGAAGTGGCCAAGTACCTCACTGTGACCAACAACTCCTACGTAGAATTCCTGGTATCTATGAACGACAACTCCTGGAAGAAACTGACACCGGAACAGCAGAAGATCATCACCGACACCGCCAAAGAAATCCAGGATGAAATCCGCAAGGAAACCAAGGCAGAAGACGAACGCTGCCTGAAAGAACTCTCTGACAAGGGCATGGATGTCTATGTAATTCCGAAGGATGAAATCCACCTCTGGCAGGAAGCTACCGCTCCGGTAGTGGCCAAGTTCGAACAGGAACAGGGCGACTTCGGTAAGCAGCTGGTAGATGACTGCCTGAAAGCCAGCGCTGCTGCGAAGGACTGAGGGACACGCCCGTAAGGGCGTGAAGGTTGACGGCCCGCTGGGCCGAAGGTTCTTAAGGGGCTTAAGTTTGACGCGCCTTTGGCGTGCACAGCGAACATGATTTGAAGGAGCAAAGCGACGCACAAATCATAGTGAGTCGTTTCCCCTTTAGGGGCGAGGGTTGTTGTAGGGCGCCTATGAATTGATAGAAGGCGCCCTTTTATGATAAAACCATACAACCATCGTCTCATGTCGGACAGGAATCCCATCATCTTTCAAGGCACCGGTAAATGTCGCTTCCCGGGCGACCATCGGTGCCTTTTTTTCTGCTATCATACGTACAGAGATACCAATATTTCAGAAAGGACTGAGAACTATGAAGCAGGAAATGACAGAACTGGTATGCATTATTGACAGGAGCGGCTCCATGTCGGGATTTGAATCGGACACCATCGGCAGTTTCAACGGCATGATAGAAAAGCAGAAGAAGCTGCCTGGCACCTGTTATCTGACCGTCGTTCTTTTTAACCAGACCATGGATATGGTCTACGACCGGGAGGATATCAGCCACGTGCCGCCGATGACAGAAAAGGACTATGTGGCAGGCGGATGCACCGCCATGCTGGATGCCGTGGGGCTCAGTATCCGGAGAATGGAAAAGCTCCTTTCCCACAAACCGAAGGACGCCCGCCCGGACCATGTGGTTTTCTTCATTACCACCGACGGCTGTGAAAACGCAAGCACTCGCTTCAGCTGGAATGATATCCACAGGCTCATTAGCAAAGGAAAGGAAATGGGCTGGACCTTCATCTTCTCCGGCGCCGACATTGACGTGAAAGAAACGGCAGACCGCATGGGCATCGACGAAGACCGTGCCTACGCCTTCCAGCGCACCCCGGCGGGCATTGCCAAAAACATGGTCATTGTGGATGAGTGCCTGGAAGCCATACGGAAAGGAATGAAATAAGCTGTTGGAAAGGGTTTTCTGCTGCTATGACAGACAATGTTTTCCCGCTCCCTGTCATTTCGAGCGGGGCTGTATGTCGTGATAAGGGGAAAGGCAAATGAGCTCTATTGAAACTCTGAGTCGGGAAATCTCCTGCCACAATGGGGGTCGTTCCACTCGGGAGTGAGATTTCTCCACTCACTTCGCTGCGGTCGAAATAACAATGAAGCAGGGAGAGTACGTGCGTCATTCGTCCCTGGCAGCTTATGACGCGCAGTGCTTTCCCGCTCCCTGTCATTTCGAGCGGAGGTCAGCGGCGAATTGACGCATATGCTTCATGGAGTCAGTGAAAGGGAATCGAGAAATCTCCTGCCGGATAGTTTCCTGCCGCGTTGAAACGCCACTGCTTCATGCCGTATAGTAAATTTCATAACAAAAAGACTGTGAAAAAATGGGAATCATCTTTTCACAGTCTTTTTGTTATAACGCACTTCCCAGCTGGGGCTGGTGGAAGTGGAAAAGAGCCTCGTTGATTTCATAAATATCCGGTTTTCCCCGCTGCAGGTAGAAAAGGACGATGAGGTCTCCTGTGAGGCTTCTTGACAGGGTGTAGCCCGCCTTTTTCAGAAGATTTTCCGTTTCCTCCACCGAAAGGTCCATGGAAACAGCCAGGGCAAGGATGGTATTCTTCCGGGGCTTGTAGTTTTCATTCGACCTGATTTTAGAGAAAAGCCTTCTGTCCAGATTGGCGCCCTTGTAGACCTCAGGATCCGTGAGCCCCTTTTCATCAATCATGCGGAAAAGGGCATGGGAAAAAGACTCTTCGGTGCGAAGAAATTCATCAGGAATGGGACCGGACGCAGGGAGGGGCAGGTCATGGACTGGTGCTTTGCGGGGCCCTTTTTTCCGGCGGCGAGTCCTCTGTGCCGGTGCTTCATCTGCAAGGACGTCAAAGCATAGGGAGTCCCGTTCAACGGCCGGCGCTTTGGAAGGGATAGAAATTCCGAATGCCGGCTCCATATCCTCATGGGATTGCAGGAAATAGGACAGCCTGCTGTAGACCATGGCCTTTCGAGCCCTTTCCTTCAGGATAATCAGGTATACCGTCATGTCGTGGGTTTCCAAAAAGCTGAGGATGGCATCCAATGCCACCTGCTCCGCTTCCTCCACGGGATAGCCGTAAATGCCGGAGGAAATCAGAGGGAAAGCGACGGATGAAAGGTGCATTTTTTCCGCCAGCAGGAGACTGTTTCGATAACAGGATGCCAGAAGATCCCGCTCCTCTTTCCTCCCGTGGTAAATGGGGCCAGCCGTGTGGATGACATACCGGGCAGGCAGGGCAAATCCCGGCGTTGCCACCGCATCGCCGATGCTGATGGGGCCCAGGCCTTGAAGGGCCCTTTCCATCTCCTCAGCGCCGGCCGCCTTGAAAATGGCGCCGCACACCCCGCCGCCAATTCGGAGCTCCCGATTTCCTGCATTCACGATGGCGTCGGTTTTCAGGGTGGTAATATCGTCCCGCGAAATGAAAAAAGGCATACATATCCCTCCTTCTGCAAAAACAGGAGTGAAAAAAGCCCGGCACGCCGGGCTTTCTCATGATATAGATTTTACTTCGTTCCGAAAATGCGGTCCCCTGCGTCGCCAAGACCGGGGAGAATATACTTGTGCTCATTCAGCTGGCGGTCCAGGGAAGCTGTGAAAATGGGCACATCCGGATGGGCTTCATTCACCACTTCCACCCCTTCCGGAGCAGCTACCAGGCACATGAACTTGATATTCTTCACGCCCCGGGACTTCATCATATCGATGGCAGCCACAGCGCTTCCGCCGGTAGCCAGCATGGGGTCTACCAGAATGAAATCACGGTTCTCCACATCCGGCAGCTTGCAGTAATATTCCACAGGCTTTGCTGTTTTCGGATCCCGGTACAGACCGATGACACCGACACGAGCGGAAGGCATAAGGTCCAGAAGACCGTCCACCATGCCGAAACCGGCGCGGAGAATGGGGACAATGCCCACCTTCTTGCCGCTGAGGTGCCTGGCCTTGGTCTTGCAAAGGGGAGTTTCGATCTCCACTTCCTTGGTCGGCAGGTCACGGGTGACCTCGTACACCATCAGCATGCTGATTTCTTCCAGCAGTTCCCGGAATTCCTTGGCGCCGGTGTGAACATCGCGCATCAGGCTCAGCTTGTGCTGAATCAACGGATGATCGAAGATGTATACCTTCCCCATGGAAAAGCCTCCTTCGTTTTGGCGCTTGCATAGCCGCAGCACGCCAGTCTGCAACCATTATAGGGGAAAGCAACACTCTTTGCAAGGGAAAAGCGATATTTTTCGTCCTTATTTGCGGCGGGGCTCATGTAAAATCCGCCGGTTTTCTTTTCTTGTCGCTTTCGATATGGTATAATACTTTGTATCGCGCCGCCCAGGCGGCGTTTTGGAGAGGAGCAGCGGACGTGTACATCGAGAAGCGTTATATCAAGAAAATTGCGAGGGTTTTTGAGGCATTATCCATCTCCCTGCGGCTGGTGGATGCCTCCGGCGCCTGCCTGGTGCCAGAAGACGGGGAGTCCGCCGCCCTTCCCGCGGGCGTGCTCGCGCAGGGGTTGAATCATCACGCCGGCCGGTTCTTTTACCGTGTTCTGGATGTGCATCCGCCCCTGTACCTGGTGGCTCCCGAAGGCGCGCCCGGCGTGGAAGATGTGCTCTGCGTAGCCGACGCCATGATTATGAGTCTCCTCAAAAGCAGTCTTTCCATCGCCAGCCATACCGACGTGTACCGCCGCGCGCTCAAGCAGGAGCTTTCCGGGGCCGACCTGATTTCCCGTGCGAGCGAGCACCAGATTCCCCTGGAGATGGATCGCTGCGTGGTGCTGTTCCAGATTGAGCAGACGGAGCGCTCCAGCGCCTTCTCTCTGCTGGGTGAGCTGGTGCCGCTGAGCGATACCGACGTGCTGGTGGAGATGAACCGCCACCTGGTGGCGCTCATCAAGGACATGAACGGCATCGACGGGATGGACGATCTGTACCAGTTTGCTCAGGCCGTGCAGGAAACCCTGATGGAGGAGGCCGTGCAGACCGCCATCGTGGGCATTGGTGAGGAAAAGCATACGCTGGCCCAGCTTGGGGAAAGCTATGCCGAGGCCAAGCGGGCCATGGAGGTGGGGAGCATCTTCCACCCCGGCGAATCCATCCACATGTTCCGGCGGCTGATGCTGGAACGTTTCCTGATGAACGTGCCGCGCGAGGAAAGCATGCTCTATCACAACCTGCTGTTTAACCGCAAAACCGCCAAGCTGTTCAATGAGGAGATGCTTCAAACCATCGAGATGTTCTTCCGCAAGGACCTGAACCTCTCCGATACAGCCCGGCAGCTCTTTATCCATCGCAATACGCTGGTCTACCGGCTGGATAAGGTTCAGCGGCAAACCGGGCTGGACCTGCGCCATTTTGACGACGCGGTTACCTTCAAAATCCTCTATGAGCTGAAAAAATGCGGGCAGGAAAAGCCCAGGCAGATTTATTGACAGTCAATTGGGAAATGAGGCGGTGAGTCATTGAAAACCCTTTCCAAGAAACGCTTTAAGCTCATGTGCCTGACGCTGATGGTTTTGCTGCTGCTCACGGGCTGCGCGCTGCTGCCCACCACCATCAGCGACCTTGCCACCGGCATGGACGATACCGTGACCATCAGCCGGGCGGAGTACGAGCGCCTTCAGCGCTATGCCGAGCTGGATGAGATCTGGCAGATTGTGGAGCAGTATTACTATCAGGAGCCGGATACGCAGGCCATGCTTGACGGCGCGGAGATGGGTCTGCTCTATGGACTGGGCGATCCCTACACCTACTACTACACGCCCGATCAGTACGCTCAGCTCTGGGCTGATGACGAGGGCGAGTATGCGGGTATCGGCATCCAGATCATGGGAGATTACGCCACGGGGCTGTGCACCATCAGCCGTGTATTCCTGGACAGCCCCGCGCTGGACGCGGGGCTGCGCAAAGGCGACGTCCTCACCCGTGTGGAGGATATCGACGTGGTCACCACCACCCTGCAGGACGCCGTCAACATCATGCGCGGCGAACCCGGCACCCCCGTCAACGTGCAGGTGCAGCGCGGCGACCAGCTGCTGGACTTCGTGGTAGACCGTGCCGTGGTGCATGTAAACTGGGTCAACAGCTGCATGCTGGATGGGGACGTGGGTTACATTTCGCTTTATGAGTTCAGCGGAGATTGCAGCCCGTCCTTCGCCGTTCACCTGGATAACCTGATGAGCCAGGGGGCAAAAGCGCTGGTGATCGACCTGCGCGACAATCCCGGCGGATGGGTGGACGATGCGCAGAAGGTAGCCGACATGTTCCTGGAAGAAGGCAACGTGGCCTCGCTGGTCTACCGTGACGGCACCACGGAGCTCTACACCACCACCACCGACGGCAAGGAAAATCCCATTCCCCTGGTGGTGCTGGTCAACGAATACTCCGCCTCCGCCAGCGAGATTCTGGCCGGCGCCCTGCAGGACCGCGGCCGCGCCACCATCGTGGGCACGCAGACCTTCGGCAAGGGTGTGGTGCAGTACGTGCTGCCCGTAGGCACCCGCGGCGCGGGCATGCAGCTGACCGTGGCCCAGTACTATACCCCCAACGGAAACGAGGTTCACAAGGTGGGGATCACGCCCGACATTGAGGCCTCGCTTCCCGAAGGTGACACCACCATGTACGACATTGGGGATCTGGACGACGACCAGCTGAAAAAGGCCTATGAAGTCGCTCTGGACCTGATTGAACCCTGACGGCTTTTTTGGGGGGCCGCCCGATGCGGTCCCCCAAAAAAGTCTTTTCATTTGTCCAAAAACCGTGTATACTAAGGCTAACCAGCCGGCAAAACCAAGCGGCCTTGCGTGCGGCGGAGGCGGATGGGCCTGTGTTTGCTCCCGGTTGCGGGCGCGGGAACCGCGTTTCCTTCGCCCAAGATGAGGAAGGAGGCGTCTTTTATGTGTCATCTGTCTGTGCCGTAGTTTCCGTGCGTCGGAATCTGCGGTTTTTTCTTTGTCGTCAGCAGAGGAGGAAGCGGCCATGGCGGATGAGCGGCTGGGCTTTGTGGGCATCGTAGTGGAGGATCGCGCCTCCGTGCCCGCAGTCAACGAAATTCTCTCCAGCTTTTCCCCCATTATCCGGGGGCGTATGGGCGTGCCCGACCCTCAGGGCGGCGAGGCCGTCATCGGCCTCATCGTGCGGGGAACCAACGATCAGCTGGGCGCGCTTACCGGCCGGCTGGGCAGCCTGCCGGGCGTGCGCGCCAAGAGCGCCCTCACCTCCGCCAAATCCACGCATCCCCAACAGAAAAGAAAGGAATGACTCGTTATGAAAAGGTTCTTGCTGGGCCTGACGGCCCTTGTCATGGCACTGACGCTGGCTCTGAGCGTCGCCGTCGCCGAAGCATCCGTCCCCCGCGTGGCCGCCCTCAAGGGACCTACGGCCATGGGCATGGTCAAAATGATGAGCGATGCGCCGGACGCCTATGAGTTCACCATCTCCGCCGCCATTGACGAGATCACCCCAAAGCTGGTCAAGGGCGAGGTGGATATCGCCGCCGTGCCGGCCAACATGGCCTCTGTGCTCTATAACAACACCGAGGGCGCAGTCAAGGTGCTGGCCATCAACACGCTGGGCGTGCTCTACATCGTGGAGAACGGTGACAGCGGCGTTTCCAGCATTGCCGATCTCAAGGGGCGCACCCTCTACGCCAGCGGCAAGGGCGCTTCCCCGGAATATGCGCTGAACTATCTGCTTGCACAAAACGGACTGGACCCCGAAACCGATGTAACCGTGGAATACAAGTCCGAGCACGCCGAGTGCCTGGCCTCGCTGCTGGCCAACGAAGGCTCCCTGGCGCTGCTGCCCCAGCCCTTTGTGACCACTGCCCAGATGAAGCAGCCCACCGTACAGGTCGCGCTGGACCTTAACGACGAATGGGCCAAGGCACAGGAAGGCAGCGACGCGCCCAGCATGCTCATCACCGGCGTGGTGGTTGCCCGCAGCGCCTTCATCGACGAAAATCCTCAGGCCGTGAGCGACTTCCTGGATGCCTATAAGCAGTCCGTGGCCTATGCCAACGAACACGTGGATGAGACGGCCGCGCTCATCGGCCAGTACGACATCATCACCGAGGAGGTGGCCAAGGTCGCCCTCCCCCAGTGCGCCATCGTCTATATTGATGGTGAGGAAATGACCCAGGCGCTGTCGGGCTATCTTCAGGTGCTCTATGACCAGAACCCCGCCTCTGTAGGCGGCGCCCTGCCGGATGAAGCCTTCTACTACCAGCGCTAAGCCGCGCATGCCCCTGTGGGCGGTGCTGGTATGGCTGGCGGTATGGCAGCTGATCGCCTGGTGGGTCGATGCGCCCATTTTGCTGGTCTCGCCTCTGACGGCTCTCAAACGCCTGCTGGAGCTGGCGTTTGAGGCCGCCTTCTGGCGCGCTGTTGCCTTTTCGGTGGGACGCATTCTGCTGGGCTTTCTGCTCAGCGCTCTGCTGGGCGTGGGTGTGGGGGTGTTCTGCTTTGTGCTGGCCCGCCCCATGATCCGGCTGTGCTATGGCAGCATCGATGCCGATGTGCTGGAGGCCGGTGTGCTCTACCTGCGCATCACGGCGGTCAGCTACCCGTTCCTGGCGCTGTACAACGCGGGCGCGGCACTGTTCCGCAGCATGGGCAACTCCAAGATCTCCATGCAGATCAGCTTTTTGATGAACGTGATCAACATTGTGGGCAACGCAGTGTGCATCTTCGGATTTAAAATGGGTGTAGA
>ENA-OOXJ01002136-OOXJ01002136.1-human-gut-metagenome-genome-assembly--contig:-NODE-2136-length-10686-cov-2.801524_pt1 | contig 10686 bp, 10 predicted proteins | sample MGYA00241587_ERZ501343 | MGnify/ENA primary metagenome ERZ501343 (study PRJEB25962, sample SAMEA2042918) | human gut metagenome | biome: human gut; feature: human-associated habitat; material: faeces... | reverse complement strand
GCCGCCCGCCGCTGGAACGCCACGAGTCGGTGGATGGGACGGTGAAATATCTCTTTCCCGCAGCCGGCGGCCATTATGTCGAGACGGTTTTCATCCCCGACGGGCGTCGGGCCACGCTGTGCGTCTCGTGCCAGGTGGGCTGCAAGATGGGGTGTGCCTTCTGCATGACGGGGCGGCAGGGTTTTGTGGCCAGCCTCCCGGCGGCCGACATCCTGAACCAGATTTATTCGCTGCCCGAGCGCGACCGGCTCACCAACATCGTCTTCATGGGGCAGGGCGAACCGCTCGACAACGTCGACAACGTGTTGCGGGCCGCCCGCGTGTTCACCGCCAGCTGGGGCTATGCGTGGAGCCCCAAGCGCATCACCATCTCGACCGTGGGGCTGCGCAAAAATTTCCGCCGCCTGCTCGACGAAACGTCTTGCCACGTGGCTGTCAGCCTGCACCATCCGCTGCACGAGGGCCGTGCCGCCCTCATGCCGGCCGAGCGGGCATGGCCCGTGGCCGAGCTCACGGACGTGCTGCGGGGCTACGACTTCTGCCGTCGCGCGCCGCACCCCACGGGGCAGCCCAAGCAGCGGCGCCTCTCGTTCGAATACATCGTTTTCGACGGGGTGAACGACACGCTGCGCCATGCCGACGCCCTGCTGAGCCTGCTCCACGGGCTCGACTGCCGGGTCAACCTCATACGTTTCCACGCCATACCCGGCACCGCTCTGCGCGGGGCGCCCGAAAGCCGCATGCTGCGCCTGCGCGACTATCTGACGGCCCACGGCCTCTTTACGACGCTGCGCGCCTCGCGGGGCGAGGACATTATGGCGGCGTGCGGCCTGCTCTCGACGGCACATGCCGAGGAGGAGGCCCGTCGCGAAGCAGCACCGGAAGTTGAAAAATAAACGCATTAACCAAGAAAAATGGATAAGAAGAAACTAAGAGTGGCCATCACTCACGGCGACACCAACGGCGTGGGTTATGAGCTCATTTTCAAAACCTTTGCCGAAGATGCCATGTTCGACATCTGCACGCCGGTGGTCTACGGCTCGGCCAAGGTGGCCGCCTACCACCGCAAGATGCTGGGCATAGCCGGCAACTGCCACATCATATCGTCGGCCGAAGCCGTTGAAGAAGGCCGGCTGAACCTGGTCAACTGTTTCGACGAGGAAGTCAAGGTGGAGCTTGGCCGCCCCACGCCCGAGAGCGGGCAGGCCGCCCTCATGGCGCTGGAGCGCGCCGTGGCCGACTGCCGCGACGGACTGGTGGACGTGCTCGTGACGGCTCCCATCTGCAAGGCGGCCATCCAGAGCCCCGACTTCGCTTTCAGCGGCCATACGGAGTATCTGGCCGACCGGCTTGAAGCAACCGTTCCGCCGCTCATGATATTGTGCAACAGCACGATGCGCGTGGCGCTGGCTACGGCCCATCTGCCCCTGTCGGCCGTTCCGGCGGCCATCACGCCCGAGCTGCTCGACGGCAAGATACGCCAGCTCTACGAGGCCCTGCGCCGCGACTTCCGCCTGTCGGCTCCGCGCATTGCGGTGCTGGGCCTGAACCCCCACAACGGCGACGACGGTCTGATGGGGAGCGAGGAAAAAGACGTCATCGCGCCCGCCATAGCCCGCCTCGCCGACGAGGGCATTCCGTGCTTCGGTCCGTTCCCTGCCGACGGCTTTTTCGGCTCCGGGGCCTACACGCGTTTCGACGCGGTGCTGGCCATGTATCACGACCAGGGGCTGGCGCCCTTTAAGGCGCTGGCCATGGAGGACGGGGTGAACGTGACGGTCGGTCTGCCCGTGGTGCGCACCTCGCCCGACCACGGTACGGCCTACGACATAGCCGGACGCGGCACGGCCTCGCCCGCATCGATGCGCGCCGCCATATATGCCGCCATCGACATCTGGCGCAACCGTGCGGCCTACGACGAGGAAAACAGCCATCCGCTGGAACACCTCTATCACGAACGCAGAAGCGAGAGCAGCCGGCCGAAGAGCACACCTCAGGAGGGCGAAGCATGAAGTTTGCCATCATAGCAGCGGGCGAGGGCAGCCGCCTGAGCGCCGAGGGCCTGACCGTGCCCAAACCCCTCGTCAGGGTGGGAGGCGAAGCCCTCGTGGAACGCCTCGTACGCATCTTCGGCAACAACGGAGCCGACGAAACGGTCGTTATCGTCAACACCATCCACCCCGCCACCGGCCAATTTGTGCGCGCCATGCAGGAGCGGATGGAGCCGGGCCGCCTGCGCGTCGTGTTCAAGACGACGCCGGGCTCGATGTACAGCTTTCGGGAGATTGCTCCCTTCCTGGCCGACGGGCCTTTCTGCCTGACAACGGTCGATACCATCTTTCGGGAGGACGAGTTTGCCCGCTACATCGAGACTTTCCGCACGAGCGACGCCGACGGACTGATGGCCGTAACCGATTATGTGGACGACGAAAAGCCGCTGTATGTGGCCACCGACGACGAGCTGAACATCTGCGGCTTTCACGACGCGTGCGAGGGCGACCGCTACGTCTCGGGCGGCATCTATTGTCTGACGCCTCGCGTGCTGCCCGTGCTCGACGCCTGCATGGCGGCGGGCAACGTGCGCATGCGCAGCTTCCAGCGTGCCCTGGTGACTGCGGGCTTTCGCCTGAAAGCCTATCCGTTTACGAAGATACTGGACGTGGACCACGTGGCCGACGTGGAAAAGGCCGAGGCCTTCCTCCGCACAGCACCGGTTGCCCGATGAGGTGGCTCGGGGTGGGGCGTTCGCCCCGTTTTTCGCCCAATTCGGTCGCGCGCGACGCCGCCGTGCTGCATGGGGTGGCCGAGCGGCTGCGGCGCATGGGCGATGACGTGGAGCTGACGTCGGAGGACGACTATTGTGGCCCGGAGGGGGCCGACGGCCTGTTTTGCATGGCGCGCGACAGGGCCGTACTCGCGCTCATTGCGGCGGAGGAAGAGCGCGGGCTCCCCGTTGTCAACTCTGCACGGGCGCTGCTGCGTGCCACGCGCACGGAGCTGACGCGCCTGTTTGCCGCCGGCGGCATTCCGCAGCCGGACTTTGTCCTTATCGACCCGTCGCTGGGCGACGTGCCGGCGCTGTCCGTGCCGTGGTGGCTGAAGCGGGGCGATGCCTGTGCTCAGGAAAAGGGCGACGTCACGCTGCTGCGCGACGAGGCCGACGTGCGGCCGGCGCTGCGTGCTTTTGCACGGCGCGGCATCGCCTCGGCCGTGGGCTTGCGGCACGTGCCGGGCGATTTGGTTAAGTTCTACGGAGTGGAGGGCAGCGACTTCTTTTATTATTATTACCCCACGGCAGGGTCGCATTTCAGCAAATTCGGCCTGGAACGGGCCAACGGGGCGCCCGGCGGCTACGTGTTTGACGTGGCGGCCCTGAAACGTACGGCCGACCGTGCCGCGCGCCTGTCGGGGCTGACGGTCTACGGTGGCGACTGCATTGTGCGGCCGGCGGGCGACTTCTGCCTGATCGATTTTAACGACTGGCCCAGCTTCTCGCTCTGCAAGAACGAGGCGGCTGCGGCCATCGCAAGAAAACTTTTCAACACAGGCCGGCAGACTGCCGGCCGCGAACAATAAATGAGCGACAACAGAAAACTGGAAGCGACGTTCAAGTCGCAGGATACGGAGGAGTGGCTCGACGTCCACTTCACACGGCCCCTGGGCCTGCTTTGGGCCAACTTTTTCAACCGTTTCAACGTGCATCCCAACGTCGTCACGGTGCTTTCCATCATCTTGGGAGCGGCGGCAGGCGTGATGTTCTACTATCCCGACCTCGTGCATACGTGCATCGGCATTCTGCTGCTCGTGTGGGCCAACATCTACGACAGCACCGACGGCCAGATGGCCCGCATGACGGGCAAGAAAACCCGCTGGGGCCGCATCCTCGACGGGTTTGCGGGCGACGTGTGGTTTTTCACAATTTATTTTTTCATCTGCCTGCGGCTCACGCCAGTATGGGGCGTGTGGATTTGGCTTATGGCGGCCGTGTCGGGGTTTGTGTGCCACGCAAGGCAATGCCAGCTGGCCGATTATTACCGCAACGTCCATCTGTATTTTCTTAAAGGCGAGAGCGGAAGCGAACTTGACAGCTACGAACGCCTGCGCGAAGAGTTTCGCGCGCTGCCATGGCGCGGCAATCTGGTGTGGAAGGTGTTTCTCTTCTCGTATGGCAACTACACCCGCACGCAGGAGCAGATGACGCCGGCCTTCCAGGCCTTGAAGCGTGCGCTCGCCGCCCGCTTCGGCCGCCGGCTGCCCATGCGGCTGCGCGACGACTTCCGTGCGGGGAGCCTGCCGCTGATGAAATATGCCAACATTCTGACCTTCAACACGCGGGCCATCTTCCTCTATGCCGTGCTGCTGCTCGGAGTGCCCTGGGTCTACTTTGTATTTGAGCTGACCGTCATGAACGTGCTGCTCCTTTACCTGCGGGCGCGCCACGAAAGCCTGTGCCGCCGCATCCACTCACAGCTCGACACGTATGAAACCGCTGTATAGAAATCTGTTCCTGCTGTTTGGCCTCGTGGCCATCATTGTGATGCTGTTTACGTTCGACGTAAACTTTGAGGACCTGGAACGAAACCTGGCCCGCGCGGGGTTATACCTGCCTGCTGTGATAGGCGTGTGGATTTTCGTCTATGCGCTCAACGCCGGCGCCTTTCAAGTTATCGTCAACAGCGGAACGCACGACAAGCACCTCTCGTATCTGCATGCTTACAAGCTGACGGTGTCGGGCTTTGCGTTCAGCTACACAACGCCGTTTGGCTTTGGCGGCGGCCCGTATCGCGTCATGGAGCTCAGCGCCTACATCGGGACGAACCGGGCCATGTCGTCGGTGGTGTTGTATTCGATGATGCACATTTTCTCGCACATCTGCCTGTGGGCCTCGGCCGTCATACTCTTCATTTGCCTGTACGAAGTGGAGCCCTTCCTATGGGTGCTGTTCGCCGTCTTTGCGGTGGTTTGCGCCGTCCTTGTTTATTTCTTCTACTACGGCTACAAGAACGGAATGATTGTGCGGCTCTTCGGCATCCTCCTGCGCGTTCCCTACGTTAAGCGTTATGCAGCGAAATTTTACGAGAAGAATGCCGAGAATATGGCGCAGATAGACCGTCAGATTGCTTATCTGCACGAGCAGTGGCGGGCGTTTTACGCGGCGCTGTTCATGGAGTATGCGGCGCGCGTGGTCAACTCGCTCGAATATTTCTTCATCCTCCGCTCGCTGTCGTTCAACATCTCGTTCTGGGATGCGGTGCTCATCTTGGCGTTCTCCTCGTTGTTCAGCAATCTCCTTTTCTTCCTGCCCATGCAGCTCGGTGCGCGCGAGGGCGGCTTGGCCATCATCATCCGCCGTCTGGGCATCGACCCGGCGTTTGGCATCTTCACGAGTTTCTACACCCGCATCCGCGAACTGGTGTGGATTGTCATCGGCGTGGCTTTGGTGAAAGTGGGTAATAAACGCATCATGAAATAACGGTATGACAGATTTTACGAATATCAAGGCTGTAATCTTCGATTACGGCGGAACGCTTGACACGAACGCCCAGCATTGGGCCCATGTGCTTTGGGCAGCTTATGAACGGGCGGGCGTTCCCGTGAGCGAAGAGCAGTTTCGCGAGGCCTACGTCTGCGGAGAGCGGACGCTGGCGCGGGAACCCGTCATCTGCCCCACAGACACCTTCCGCGACGTGCTGCTGAAAAAGGTGGCAATCGAACTGCGCGACCTCGCCGCCCGCGGATGCCTGGCCGGCAACGAGGGGCGCGTCGGGGAGTGGACGGAAAGCGTTACGCAGCTCTGCCTCGACTACATCGGCCCCATACTGGACGTGAGTCGCCAGGTGCTGACGCAGTTGCGCGAGCGTTATAAACTGGTGCTCGTCTCCAATTTTTACGGTAACATCGAAGCCATCCTTGCCGACTTCCGACTGACGTTTTTCGACCGGGTGATAGAGTCGGCCGTCGTGGGCGTGCGCAAGCCCGATCCCGCTATTTATCGTCTGGGCGTGGAAGCTACGGGTTGCAGCCCGGCCGACGTGCTCATTGTGGGCGATTCATACGACAAGGACATCGTGCCGGCCGGACGGGTGGGTTGCAGAACCGTGTGGCTGAAAGGAAAAGGGTGGGGCGACGAAGCGGTGGACGAAAGTTTGCCCGATGCCGTCATCACCAGCTTGCCGCAGCTGCTTGATTTGTTGCCGCAAGCATAGTTGCACGTGCAGGCAGCCATGCCCCGGCAGACGTAAAACGAGAGCGGGCCGCGATGTGACGTTGCGGCCCGCTCTGGCTATGGGGCGTTCGGCATGCGGCGCTCATTGCAGATAGAAATTGGCTCGCCGCTCTTCGCCGATGGTCGTTTCGTCGCCATGCCCGGGGAAGACGCGCACATCGTCGGGCAGGGTGAGCACCCGGGCCCGCAGACTGCCGACGAGCGCCGCCTCGCTGCCGCCCGGCAGGTCGGTGCGCCCGATGGCGTGGCGGAACAGGCTGTCGCCGCTGAACAGGCAGCCTTCTGCCTCGCAGTAGAAGCACACGCCGCCCGGTGTGTGTCCCGGGGTGGCGATGGCGCGGAGCGTGTGGCTGCCAAAGGTCAGCAGGTCGCCGTCGTTGAAGGCCGGCCCCGCGGGTGGCGTGGCCAGCGGCAGGTCGCGGTGAAGGAACATGCGCATCTGTCCGGCGGCCGCGGCGTACGTGTCGGCCTCGGCGGTGAGCATTTCGGGCAGCAGGCCGTACGTGTCGTGGACGAAGGCAGCGCCGAAAACGTGGTCGAAGTGGCCGTGTGTGTTGAGCAGCCGCTTGGGCCGCAGGTTGTTCTGCTCGATGTACTGGCGGATGCTTTCTTTCTCCTCCGGGAAAAATGCGCCGCAGTCGATAATGGCGGCCTCGCCCGTCTCGTCGGAAAGAACGTAGCAGTTCTCTTCGATCATGTTGACGATAAATCGCTGGATATGGAGCATAATGGCAGGGTCTGTGCGTTAATGGACGGGGATGAAGACGAGCTTTTTCTTTTCGAAGAACTCATCCTCGAAATAGTCGGAGATATCCCACGTGAGGGCCTCACGGCGGAACGGGGCCAGCTCGCCCGATAGGTCGCCTCCCTTGAGCATGAGCAGACCGTTGGGGATAGAGTTGTGGGGCTCGCGCTTGACGTTTTTACGCACCAGCTTGATAAGCTCGCCCGTGTTCATAACGCCGCGGCTGAGCACGAAATCGTATTTTCCCTTCTCCTCCACAACGTTCCGGTGGGCGGCCGTGACGTTCGTCAGGCCGATGCTCTCGCTCACGGCCGTGACCACTTTGATTTTCTTGCCGATGCTGTCGATGAGCTGAAAGCTGCATTCGGGAAACAGAATGGCCAGCGGAATGCCCGGGAAGCCGCCGCCCGTACCAACGTCGAGCAGCGACGTTCCCGGCCGGAATGAGACCACTTTGGCGGGAGCCAACGAGTGGAGCACGTGGTGAACGTACAGGTTGTCGATATCTTTGCGCGATATGACGTTGATCTGTGCGTTCCACTCGCGGTAAAGGGCGTCCAGCCGGCGGAACTGCTCTTTTTGCGTCTCGGACAGAGAGGGGAAATACTTGAATAGAATGTCTGCGGTGGCGGGCATATCGTGATGAGCTTTAAACGTTGAACTTCAAGATGACAGCTCCGTGGGCGGGGATGGCCACGAAGGTGTGGTGGTCGGCTTTCAGGGCGATGGTCTGCGTTTCTCCCGTGAGCAGGTCGATGGCTGCGTGCTCTCCCTGGCGCAGGCCGAGATAGGTGAAGGCGTTGGCGGGTATTCTCACGCCGACGCTCGTCGCTTCGTCCCCGAAGTTGCACACGATGAGCAGCGTTTCGCGCCCGGCCTTGCGCATAAAGGCGTAGTGGCGGTCGCAATCGAAGCAGCAGGTGTGGTCGTAGTTAGCGTGCATCAGGTCGTAGAAGGCGCCCTCGCGCACGGCCGCCTCGCTGTTGCACATGGAAACCACTTTTTCGTAGAACCCGTAGAGCGCAGCTTCCTCGCGGGTGAAGGTCTGCGGGCCTTTCACGAGCTTTTCCAGGCTACCCACGCGCCAATAGTCGAAGATGGTGGTGCGCCCGTCGCGGCCGCTGAAGCCTTCCTCGTCCATTCCGCGCTCGCCGAGCTCTTGCCCGGCGTAGACCATGAGGGGATTGCTGCTCATGCAGGCGGCTACGACGAAGGCCGGCAGCGCCTTGCGGGCATCGCCGGCGAAGAAGTCGGAGGCAATGCGCTGCTCGTCGTGGTTTTCCAGGAAGTTGAGCATGTGGTTGCGGATGTCGTCCACGCTTTGCCAGCAGCCCGTGATGCAGGCTGCCGACCGCTCGCCGCGCACGACGGCGCGCAGCGTGTCGTAAAGCCCCACCTTGTCGTACAGATAGTCGAAACCGCCGCGGTGCAGGTAGTCGCGATACTGGGCCGGGTTGTACACTTCGGCTATGAACTCGATGTGCGGATATTTGGCCTTGACCTGCTGAATGGCCCACGCCCAAAATTCGCAGGGCACCATCTCGGCCATGTCGCAGCGGAAGGCATCGACGCCCTTGCGCGCCCAAAAGAGCAGAATGGCCGTCATCTTTTTCCACGTGTCGGGCACGGGGTCGAAATGGAGCGTGTGGCCGTTCTGATAGTCGACGCCATAGTTGAGCTTAACCGTCTCATACCAGTCGTTGCGCTGCGGCCGGGCGTCGAAGCGGTCGTTGCCGGTGGCTTTGGCCGGGTATTCCTTGTAGGGCGACGGGGCCGAATGCTCCGTGTCGAAGTCGGTGTGCAGCGGCTGCCCCGTAATGTAGTAGAAATTGTTCTCGGGCGAGAAAGCCAGCGCCGTGTTGTCGCCTTCGCCCAGGTCCTTGGTGCGGGCAGGCTTGGCGTCCGATGCATACTGCCGCGCCACGTGGTTGGGTACGAAGTCGATGACGGCTTTCAGCCCCGCCTTGTGCGTACGTCGGAGCAGGGCTGAAAATTCCTTCATGCGCGAGGGTACGTCGGTGGCCAAATCGGGGTCTATGTCGTAGTAATCTTTCACGGCGTAGGGCGAACCGGCCTTTCCCTTCACCACGGCCGGGTGGTCGGCCCGTATGCCGCAGGCTGTGTAGTCGGTCTGCGTGGCATGTTCCAGCAGGCCCGTGTACCATATGTGCGTAAAGCCGAAGCGACGGATGCGCGCGAGCTCGGCGTCGGTGAAAGCGGCCATTTTTCCGCAGCCGTTTTCGGCCAGCGTCCCGTTAGGGATGTTTTTGCCCGTGGTGTTGCCATAGAGGCGCGGCAGCACCTGGTATATTGTGATTTTTTCTTTCATGGCAGGGTGTTTATAGGTTGGTTGTGCGATGAGGCGCGGGGCGTTGCAAAGCCGAAAGTGGAGAGCCGGCCCCGTCTGCCGGGTTGTTCCGTCTCTCCACTTTTCAGTTGCCTGTTTGCGGGGGTCAGTTGGCCACGCCGTGGATGCTCACGGCGTCGTTGCCCTTGCATATTTTGGCAATCATGCCTTGCAGGGCCTTGCCCGGTCCGCATTCGGTGAAGCTCGTGGCGCCGTCGGCCACCATGTTGGTCACTTCTTTCGTCCAAAGCACAGATGCCGTCAGCTGGGCGATGAGGTTGGCCTTGATTTCCTCGGGCTCCGTGTGGGGCAGGCCGTCCACGTTCTGATAAACGGGGCAGATAGGCTTGTGGAATTCCGTTACGGCGATGGCAGCTTCCAGTTCCTCTTTGGCGGGCTGCATCAAGGGCGAGTGGAACGCTCCGCTCACGGGCAGCACCAGCGCGCGCTTGGCGCCCGCTTCTTTCAGCTTGGTGCAGGCTTCGTTGATGGCGTCTATGTGGCCCGAGATGACCAGCTGCCCCGGGCAGTTGTAGTTGGCCGGCACGACGATGTGTCCTTCGCGGCTCACCTCGCGGCATACGGCCTCCACCTTCTCGTCGGGCAGGGCGATGATGGCGGCCATGGTCGAGGGAGCGGCCTCGCAGGCTTTCTGCATGGCGATGGCGCGGGCGTACACCAGTTTCAGTCCGTCCTCGAAGCTCAGGGCGCGTGCGGCCGTCAGGGCCGAGAGCTCGCCCAGCGAATGGCCGGCCACCATGGCGGGCTGGAAGTCGGCGCCCAGGCACAGCGCGCTCACGACGCTGTGGAGAAAGACGGCGGGCTGCGTCACCTTCGTCTGTTTCAGCTCCTCGTCCGTTCCGTCAAACATGATGTCCGTGATGCGGAAGCCCAGGATGTCGTTGGCTTTCTCGAAGAACTGCTTGGCAATGGGGTGCTTCTCGTAGAGGTCTTTGCCCATACCTACGAATTGTGCCCCCTGGCCGGGAAATACGAATGCGTTCATTTTGTTATGCGTTGATTAATAATGGCTTGTTCAAGTCTCCCTTGCAGAGACTGTGCAAAGGTAGCATTTTCTTTTGGAAGCCTCGGCTTAAAGGGTGTGAACACGCCCGCTTTCCCGCCCGTTTTAGCGTTCTTTATTACCTCACGACGGCGGGGCGGGGGGCAAACAGGTGGTTCATGCCGCCACGTCCCCGTCCGGCCGCCACGTCGCGTCCGCTGTCGAGGGCCTGCTGCACGTATCGTTTGGCCTCGCGCACGGCGTCGGCCATACCGAGGCCCAGGGCGGCCCAGGCGGCGATGGCCGACGTCAGCGTGCAGCCCGTGCCGTGCGTGTTGCGCGTGGCCACGGGCCGTCCCGGCGCC
>ENA-OOXJ01002134-OOXJ01002134.1-human-gut-metagenome-genome-assembly--contig:-NODE-2134-length-10693-cov-4.118255_pt1 | contig 10693 bp, 10 predicted proteins | sample MGYA00241587_ERZ501343 | MGnify/ENA primary metagenome ERZ501343 (study PRJEB25962, sample SAMEA2042918) | human gut metagenome | biome: human gut; feature: human-associated habitat; material: faeces... | reverse complement strand
GCCGGGAGCGCCGCCGTGAAGAATGGGTTATTGCGCTTTTTTTGCAGCGGTGGTTTTGCTTGCAGCTTTTTTTCTTGTGGTGGTTGCCGCCGGTTTCTTTTGCGGCTTGCCGAGCGTGTCGTTGTCTTGTTCGAGCTTGGCCAGCATGTGTTGGAGCTTCTCGATTTCTTTATCCTTGATTTCGAGTTCGCCCTCCTGGTTGCGGATGGTGGTGAGCAGCGAATTGAGCTCTTCGTTGTCGATTTCGGCAGGATAAAGGTTGTTGACGCGCGTGATAAAGTCGCCAAGGATGTTCATGTAGTTGGTGAAGGCGTCGTAAGGCGAGTCGTAAATGCCACGATAGCCTCCGTAGCTGCTTGGCTTCGTGCTCATGAAGCGAAGGTTGTTGGAAGCTTGCAGATAATCGAAGTCGAGCTTCAGACGACGGTCGTTGCAGATGCTCACGCGGTCGGCAATGCTGTAAAGCTTGTCGACAGCTTCGCGCTGCATCGTGTTGCCGAGCCAGGGAGAGAGGTCGCGCTCCTCGTCCACCCACGACGTGGGATAAGGTACGTCGAGATTGCCCACCGACTTCATCTTGGCGCAGATTTCCGACGGTGTGGAGAACGTGATGCCGCGCTGGCGGAACTGTGCAGGCAGGGCTTTCATGAATTCCAGGATGTTCGACGACAGCGGCTGGAAGATGCCCAGGGCGCAAAGCTCCATAAAGATGTTGATGACCTGCTCTTCTTCAGGAAGCTGGGCAATCCAGTTGGCATAAGTGTCGGCAAAGAGCGGGTATTCGCTCCAACTCGAATCATTAAAGCGGAAACTGATGTCTTCCGAGAGCCGGTAGTCGCGCAGCAAGAGCTTAAGCTCGGGATTGCGGTTGCAATTGTACACGAAGTGGGGGCTCTTCCATCCCAGCACGTGCTTGGCGCCTTCGGCCAGCATGCCTTTGAAGCCCATGCCGGCTACGAGTTCGCCGATGTCGTCGGAATAGATGAGGCAGGAGTTTCTGAAAATCTTGGGCTCCTGGCCGAAGAGCGATTTCACCTTTTTGCAGAGCCGCGTCACTTCTTCTTTAAAGTAGGCCTCGTTTTTCAGCGAGGAGAAGCCGTGCGAGTAGGTTTCGGCCAGGAACTCTACGCAACCCGTCTGGCCCAGTTCTTGGAGCAGCTCGATAACCTGCGGGGCGTGGTTCTCCAACTGTTCGATGGCGCAGCCCGAGAGCGAGATGGCACACTTGAAGTAGTCGCCGTGCTGGCGGGCCATTTCGAGCATGGCCTGAAGGGCGGGCACGTAGGAGCGTTCGGCCGTTTCGGTGATGGAGCGCTCGTTTTCGTAGTCGTCGTAGTAGTAGTGGTCGGTGCCGATGTCGAAGAAGCGGTAGCGCTTCAAGTGGATGTTCTGGTGTATTTCGAAATATAAGCAGACTGTTTTCATAGCCTTAATGTTAGTGATGATAGTTTTCAAGAATTTGTGTGTACTTATTATATATGCGTTCGCCCACTTTTTCCCAGGTGATTTGGTTTACCTCGTTGATGCCTTCTTCTTGCAGGTAGGCGTGGAGCGATTCGTTGGTGCAGAGCGAGTACATGGCGTCGGCCATGGCGTAGATGTCCCAGTAGTCGGTCTTGATACACTTGTGGAGTATCTCGGCGCAGCCGCTCTGCTTGCTGATGATGGAGGGGACGCCACATTGCATGGCTTCGAGCGGCGATATGCCGAAGGGTTCCGACACGGAGGGCATGACGTAGACGTCGCTGTCGCGGAAGGCCTCGTACACCTGGGCGCCCTTCATGAAGCCCGGGAAGTGGAAGCGGTCGGCAATGCCGCGCTGTGCCACGAGCTCGATCATGTCGTTCATCATGTCGCCCGAGCCCGCCATGCAGAAGCGTATGTTGTGCGTGCGTTTGAGGACGAGCGAGGCGGCTTCGACGAAATATTCCGGTCCCTTCTGCATCGTGATGCGGCCCAGGAAGGTGACGACCTTTTCCTTGCGTTCCTTGAACGGTTTGCGCTGGGCCACCATGTTGAGGATGTCGGGCGAAAGGGGGTAGACGGCGTTGTGCATCGTGATGCACTTGGCCGGGTCCTGGTGATAGTGGTTGATGACCGTTTGGCGCGTCAGTTCGCTCACGCACATGATGCAGTCGGCGTGGTCCATGCCGTCCTTTTCGATGTGGTAAACCGTCGGGTTGACGTTGCCGCGGCTGCGGTCGAAATCGGTGGCGTGCACGTGGATGACCAGCGGCTTGCCCGATACGTTCTTGGCGTGGATGCCGGCAGGATACGTCAGCCAGTCGTGCGCATGAATGATGTCGTAGTCCTGCTGCCGGGCGATGACGCCGGCCACGATGGAGTAATTGTTGATTTCGTCGTAAAGATTGTCGAGATAGCGCCCGGAGAACTCGATGCAGCCCAAGTCGTCGGTGAGGCGGTAGTTGAAGTCGGCGTAGATGTGGTCGCGCAGGTCGAAGTAGAGCTGCGGGTCCATCTTGTCGCCTATGCGCTGCTGCACGTAGTCCCAGTTGACGTCGCGCCATACTATCGGCGTTTCGCTCAGGCCTATGATGTTCATGAAGCTTTTGTCCTCGTCGCCCCATGGCCTTGGCAGGCAAAACGTGATATGCATGTCGGGCTGAAGGGAAAGTCCCTTGGTAATGCCGTAACTGGCCGTACCAAGACCGCCCGAAATGTGGGGAGGAAATTCCCATCCGAACATTAATACTTTCATGGTATGTCTATCTATGGTGTTTTTATTCTTCTTCTATCTTGTACTTTTCCAGGAGGCGTATGGCGCGCAGGATGCCGCTCACGTTCATGGCAAACGAGATGGCGCCGCGGCCGCTGAAGCGCGGGTTGCCGTCGAAGAGCTCGGGGATGGTGCCCACGCAGTGGTAGAACAGCTCTTCCTCGAAGCCGATGAGCTGGCGCTCGATGTAGTTGACGCCGCTCATTTTGTAAACGCGCAGGTAGGCTTCCAGGTAGAAGCCCGTGAGCCACGGCCAAGCTGTTCCCTGATGGTAGGCCAGGTCGCGCTGGCTTTGCGGGCCGATGTACATCGGGTTGTAGCCTCCGCTTTTGGGCGATAGCGAGCGGATGCCCTTGGGAGTGACGAGCTCCTTGGTGCAGATGTCGAGCACGCCCTTTCTTTCCTTCACGTTGAGCGGGGAATAGTCGAGCGCAATGGCAAACAGCTGGTTGGGGCGTACGCTCCAATCCATCATCTGTCCGTCTACGTAGTCGAGAAGATAGCCATATTCGTTGAGGAACACCGCTTTGAACGAGGCGGCCACTTTTTCGGCGAGCTCGCTGAGCTTGGCGGCCTGGGCAAGGTTGCTTTCGCCGCCTATCTCGGTGAGCATCTGGGAGCAGAAGCACAGCGCGTTGTACCAAAGGGCGTTAAACTCTACGATGTAGCCCGAGCGGGGGATGATGGGGCGGCCGTTCTGGGTGGAGTTCATCCACGTCACGGCTTTGTCCTTGCCGTTGGTGTAGAGTAGGCCGTTTTCGTGCAGGGCCAGGTTGTTGTGCTTGCCTTCCAGGATAAATTCCATGATGTCGCGCAGCAGGGGGCCGTAGAGCTCGTGGCATTTGGCGCGCGATACGTACTTGCCATACTGTTGCAGGCACCACGTGGCCCAGAGCAGGGTGTCGGGCTGCTCCATCTCGTAGACCGATACGGGGATGGGCTCCTTGTGTACGTAGCTGCTGATGGCCGCTGCGGCGGTTTCCATGTATTTTTCAAACTGGCTCACTTCGCCGATCGAGAGGGTAAGGCCCGGCAGCGATATGAACATGTCGCGGGCCCGGCACTTGAACCATGGGTAGCCGGCCAGCACGTAGTGGTAGCCGTCCTTCTGCATGTTAAACTGGTGGGCAGCGTTCACCAGGCAGTGGTAGAAGCTGTCGCGCGGGTCGAGGGCCTGTATTTCCTCGCTCATCAGGCGGTCCAGGTTGTCGGGCTGCTCCGGGTCGATGCCTGCCGTAAAGACGATGCTCTCGCCTTTTTTGATGGTCATCTCGAAGTAGCCGGGCACGAGCAGGTCTTCGGTGGCGTCGTAGCCGCGCTCGCGCTCCTTGGGATAGTCGAGCCCGCGGTACCAGTCGGGGGCATAGACGAAGTCGGCCTTCGTGTTGAGCTGCATGAAGAGGTCGGGGTAGCCGTTGTAGAGGCACATCCTGATGCCGTTTTCAACGGGCGTGTAGCTCTTGTCGGCCACGCCGTTTTCGTGCGTCCACTGGCGCACGCTGCGGAAGGCCAGGAAGGGCTTGAGCCGCAACGTGGTCTGCGAGTGGGCTTCGAGCAGCGTGTAGCGGATGTAGAGGCGGAAGTGGTTGGTGTCGTAGGCAATCTCCTTTTTCAGCTTGACGCCTCCGATGCGGTAGATCCATGTGGGCACTTTTTCCCACTCGAAGCTCAATATGTACTTGTGCCCTTTGGGGCTGTAGTTTTCTCCCTGATATTTGTGCAGCCCCAAGTTGAACTCTGCTCCGTGCTGTATGACGGTTTCGTCCAGCGAGGAGAGAAGTACGTGGTTTTCATCGTCGAGGGCAGGCACCGGTATGACCAGCAGACCGTGGTATTTGCGGATGTTGCAGCCCACTAACGTCGTTGAACAATAAGCGCCCGACCTGTTGGTGATGAGCATCTCTTTGTAAAGAGAGTCTTGCAGGTTCGTCATCTGCGCTTTGTCGAATTTTAAATAGCACATGGCGATTGATTATAAGGTTACGTTTGTTTCTCTGTCAATTTGTTGCACCCCAAAAGTAGTGTTTTTATCACTTACAAAAAAGCTTTTCGGCTTGAAAAAATATATGGATGGGCATATTTTTTGATTTGACGCTGCTGTGTCTCGCCGGCGGGGCCCGCAATGCCCTGCCGGGTGGGCGTCGGGGGCGTCATTTCGCGGCCGCAGCGCCCCCCCGTGGGCACGGTTTTGCCGCCGCGTCGGGCGACCGCAGGTTGCTGCCTGGTGAGTTGGTTTCGAAGGCGGCTGCCGGCGGCGGGCAGCCGGCATACGGCCGTTTTCGGCCGGCAAGTTAAAAAAGATGGGAATAATATTTGCTCGTTAGCCCCGGAGTTTTTAATTTTGTGCTTAAAAACATTGTTTTAAAACATATTCGGCGTGGCTGTACGTGAAGTGCCCAATTTATCCGAAGTGACGGAACAGATTGCCGACTTGTGGCAACTGCTCACCCCGGAGGAGAGAGATGCTTTCCTGCCTGCAATTTCTGTTCATGCCTATAAAAAGAACGAGCTCATCTATCGGGAAGGGCAGAGCCCCGACTCGTTGCTCTGTCTGCTCGAAGGAAAGGTGAAGATCTTCCGCGATGGCGTGGGCGGGCGCAGCCAGATCATGCGTCTGATGCGTCCTGTTCAATATTTCGGCTACCGGGCCTATCTGGCCGCCGAGCCATACGTCACGGCGGCGGCGGCTTTCGAGCCCTCGACCGTATGCTCCATCCCCATGCGGCTTGTGGAGCGTGCCATGAAGAACAACAACGACCTCTGCCTGTTCTTCGTAAAGGAACTGTCTATCGACTTGGGCATTTCCGACTGCCGCATGGTGAGCCTCACGCAGAAGCACATACGCGGACGGCTGGCCGAATCGCTTTTGTTTCTCAAGCAAACCTACGGCACCGACCCCGAAGAGGGATACATCAACATCTACATGTCGCGCGAGGACTTGGCCAACCTGTCTAACATGACCACGTCGAACGCCATCCGCACCTTGTCCAATTTTGCCGCCGAGCGGCTCATTGAGATGGACGGACGCAAGATACGTCTCCTCGAAGAGGAAACGCTGTTGAAGATTTCGCGTATCGGATGAGGCCGGAGCCCTGCCCCGGAAGGGGTCAGGGTATCATAAATTCAAGGCATTCGGGCTGAATGCCTATTTCCATGCTTTCCACTTTTGTGCGCAGTACCCTCCCGTCGAGGCTGACGGGGGCGTGCTCGGGGTTGGAAAAGCTCACGTGCTGCGTGCGCCAGATGCGTATGTCCCTGCATCGGAGGAAGCGGCCGGTAAAAAGGAGCCAGAGCCCCACGAAAAGCTGCTTGATTTGCGGATAGGCCACGGCCGTGATGTCGAGCTGGCCGTTGTAGGGGACGGCGCTGGGCGTGAGGCCGTAGCTGCGCGACGAGCCGGCGCAGAAGGCCACGAAGCGTTGGTTGTGGCGGCCGGCATTGAGGCGGAAGTCCATTTTGAAGTCCATGCGGTGGAGCAGCACCCTGGCCACGGCATACAGGTAGGCGGCGTTCAGCCACCCTCTCAGGCCGCGCGCCTTCCGCCGCACGTTGACGACCGACGCGGTGAGGCCCACGTTGAGGCCGTTCAGGAAATAATAGGTTTCGCGGCCCCCGGCCGTTTCGACGTCGGCCGTTCCGACGTCGATTTTCCGCGTGCGGCGCCGCATGAGGCTGTCGACGGTTTTTTTATAGTCGTCGGCGTCCAGTTTCCAATACTTGGCAAAGTCGTTGCCAAAGCCGTTGGGCACAACGCCCAGCACGGGCAGCCTTCCGCCCGGCCGCTGCGCGTGCATGATGCCGTTGAGGGCGTGGTTGAGCGCCGCGTCGCCGCCCACGATGACGATGGTGGCGTAGCCGTTTTCGGTGAGCATGCCCGCAAGCCGCTCCACCGAGCCGGCGCCTTCGCTCTGAACAAAATCGAACTGGATGCCCTGCTCCTGCATGTAGGCGCATATTTTTTTCCAACGCTTGTGCGTTCGGGCCGAACCCTCCTTGGGGCAGTAGATGACGCCCCATTTCGTTTTTCTCTCCATGCTGAGGCTTTTATTCTGCGAGCCAGCGGCCAATGGTGGCGAGCTTCTGCTCCATGGGCAGGCTGCCTGCCAGCCAGCGTATGGGGGTGCCGCGGCGCTCCATGCCCCTGAACCACGTCATCTGGCGCTTGGCAAACTGGTGGATGGCTATTTCCAGACGTTTGAACATTTCATCGTAGGATATCTTCCCCGTTACGTAGAGCGTGAGGTAGCGATATTCCAGTCCGTAGTAGAGCAAGTCGTCCGGCGTGAGGCCTTCGGCCAGCAGGCGGCGCACCTCGTCGGCCATGCCCGCATCGAGGCGTGCCTGCAAGCGTTCGGTGATGCACCGGCGGCGCGTTTCGCGGTCGACGTCGACGCCGACGGTCAGGCTTTTCAGGCTGGGAAAGGAGCGCTCCTCGGCCGGCCTGTTTTGATAGTATTCTTCGATTTCTATGGCGCGGATGGCGCGTTGCGCGGTGTCGACGTCGGTCGTGTTGTGAAGCGTCTTGTAGCTTTTCAGCAGCGTTGTCAGTTCGGCCAGCGACTTGTCGGCCAGTTGCTGGCGTAGCTCCGGGTTTTGCGGAACGGGCAGCAGGCGGTAGCCCCGCAGGATGCTTTCGAGATAGAGCCCCGAACCGCCACAAACGACGACAGCGCGCCCGCGGGCACGTATGTCGTCGTAGGCTTTCAGGAAGTCGCGTTGATATTCGTAGACATTATATTTATATCCCGGCTCCACAATGTCGATGAGATGGTAGGGAACGGGCTTTCCCTCTACGGTATAATCGTCCAGGTCCTTGCCTGTGCCTAAGTCCATGCGGCGATACACCTGCCGGCTGTCGGCGCTGATGATTTCACCTCCCAGCTCGTGGGCCAGGGCCGTGGCTAGGCGGGTTTTGCCCGAGGCGGTCGGGCCAAGGATGGCGATGATGTCGAAATTAGGCATGTCTTGGCGCAGATGATGTGGGTGGATGAGAGTGGAGCTGGGCATGCGCCACCGCCGCCGGGCGGGCGGGGCGCGTTGGGGCCCTTAGAAGCTGTCGTTGGCTCCGACGCCGTAAACGTTTGCGTAGATGTTGTCGCGGATTTTGTCGAAGTGGGCTTCGGCAAAAGCCTTGTCGGTGGTCATGATAAGCAGGGAAAGCCCTTTTTCCCCTCTTCTGTAAGGCGGCTGCCGGTAGCTGCGGTCCACGATGCTCAGGCCATGCCGTTCGTAGAAGGCGATGCGCTTCCGCGCCATGTCGTTGTCGGGCAGTTCCACTTCGAGAACGACGGGGCGCCCGCCGGCTTGCTTTTTCAGCTCCTCGAACATACGTCCGCCGATGCCCTTGCCGCGGATGTCGGCCCGCACGGCAAAATGTTCAACGTAGACGAAACCGCTCAGCAGCCAGAAGCTGATGAAGCCTTCAAAGAGCTCGCCTTCGGTGGCAGCCATGACGTGGAAATCCGTTTCCGTCTCCATCTGTTTTACCCACTCTTCGGGCGTGCGGCGTTCGGCCTCGGGAAAGGCGTCCGTATAGAGCTTCACCGCGGCCGCGGTGTGCTCCGGTTTTTCTTTCAGAAGCGTCAGTGAAAAAGGTTGAGTCATGATGGGTTCACCGGTGTAGTTTCAGTCAGTTTCGGGCAGGATGCGCAGGGTGTAGAGCTTGGCCACGCAGTTGCGCAGGTCGTCATAATGGCCGCGGCGGATGGAGAGCGTCAGTACGCATCCCGTGTCGGTGTAAGTCTGCTGCGCAATGCGGGCCCCCTTTTCATGCGCCAGACGCATCACCATATCGACGTTGGCATAGGAGGCCTCGACGCTCAGCGAGGCGTAAATGATTTTTTCAACCACCTCGGCGTTGCGCAAAGCCTCGGCCGCCGCCGTTTTATAGGCCACGGTCAGTCCGCCCGTCCCCAGCTTTACGCCGCCAAAGTAGCGAACCACCACAGCCAGCGTGTCCGTTACGTCGAAAGCCAGCAGCTGGCCCAGAATGGGCTTGCCCGCCGTGCCCGAAGGCTCGCCGTCGTCGTTTGTGCGGGTGCGCCCCCGGTCGGCTCCCAGCGAATAGGCGTAGCAGACGTGGCGGGCGTCGTAAAATTTCTTGCGGATTTCCGCCACCCGCTCCTTGGCCTCCTCTTCGCTCTCCACGTGCATGGCAAACGAGAGGAAACGGCTGCGTTTTTCCGTGTAGCTGCCTTCGCCCGGGGTGCCGATGGTCTGAAAAGCGTCGTCGCTGTGCATGGATGGCTCTTGTGGGTGGTGGGGGCCCTGCCGCTTTTGTTTATGCGGGGTTGTTGAAGTGGTAAAGGAACGTAGCCACGCCGTCCAAGGCATGTTTGCGCTCTCCCTTGATTTCTATCGAAAATTTGATTTCAGCTTTGCATATGCCGCGCAGATTAGCCAGCGATTGCAACGTAGCAACGAGGCGTATGCTCTGTCCCGACAACACTGCCTGGCCAAAGCGCATCTTGTCCATGCCGTAGTTGACCATCATCTTGATATTATTTACTTCGATGATCTGTTGCCACAGATAGGGAAGGAGCGATAACGTGAGGTAGCCGTGAACAATGGTCTGCCCGAAGGGGCTTTCGGTCTTTGCGCGCTCAGCATCCACGTGTATCCACTGGTGGTCGAGCGTGGCGTCGGCAAACTGGTTGATTCTCTCCTGAGGTATTTCCAGGTAGTCGGACGTTCCGATAACTTTTCCTACGTACTTCTCGAAATCGGCGTAGGAGTTAATGACAACTCTTTCCATGTTATTTGTTGTTGCTGTGAGTATTTTCAGTTGTTTTCGCTGCTCGTCTGTCGCGACACTTCGGTCATCGTGAGCGCCTTTATTTGAAATTGCGCATTCAGGAATGCGGTGGCTGTATAGGAGCCGAATGTTTTGCCGGGGTTGCTTCTTTCGATGCGTTGATCGACGGAGAAATCCACTTTATAGTCGGTGTCGCCGTCGTTGCCGGCCACTTTTGTCACGATGAAGTCGTTGTTGGTCGTAAACGTACAGTTGATAATTTCGTCAGTAAACATGTTACCGATGGTTTTCACCACCTCGGCTTTCGTTACCTGCTTTTGGCTCAGGAAAGTGTCCATGACGGGAGTGATATACGCGCAGATGCCGGGCTCATCGTTTTGGCTGAAAGCTTGGAAAAAGCTTTCCAGAACGCGGGCCACCTCCATCTTTTCCATTTCGTCCACCGAAAATCTTTCGGTGGTGCTTTGTGCCATCGAGGCTTCGGCGGCATAGCGTCCGTTGGGGTGAAGCGTCAGGTAGTTGCTGTATGCTTCTTCCGTGTTGAGGCGTTGTGCGTCCACCCAGTCGAGCGAATCGATTTTGTCGTCGCACATCTTATCGTAGCGCTCGTCGGAGAAGCGTTCCTTGAAGCTGACGAAGTCGCTTTGGCGGCCGTTTGTGCAAATGTTGTTCCAAGAGTCCTGCATGTTTTTCAGTTTCCGCATGCGTTCCTTCACGTCGGCGGCATAGGAGCTTTCGGGATAATTTGTCAGGAAGTCCTCGAAGTCCTGTATGTCGTAGTTGTTTTCCAGCAAGTCGTAGGCTGTCTGTTCTTTTTCGTCAGCCTGCGAGGCTTTTACGAAGTAGAAGGCCGTTCCACCGCCCACCAGCAGTACGCCGGCCACGACGAGGCTCACGATGAGGCCTGTCCGTTTCTTTTTCACGGGTTCCGCGGGTATCGGTTCGGCCGGGCGGGTTGAGGGTGTCTCCTCCTGCATATTGTCTGTCGTCATGATGAAATGTTTTGTTTACTGCCTGAATGACTGGCAAAAATACAAATTTTAATTTGCATACGTCTCTTTTGCCTTTTAACATATTTGAAATTGGACAGTAGGCCGCCCGTTTCGTCTTTCTTTCCGACGGTGACGATATGTATATATATAATAAGGTGTACCTCTTCTGTTTTTCGTTGTAAAAGAAGAAAGGGCTCCCCGCGTGGGGAG
>ENA-OOXJ01002133-OOXJ01002133.1-human-gut-metagenome-genome-assembly--contig:-NODE-2133-length-10700-cov-1.797276_pt1 | contig 10700 bp, 8 predicted proteins | sample MGYA00241587_ERZ501343 | MGnify/ENA primary metagenome ERZ501343 (study PRJEB25962, sample SAMEA2042918) | human gut metagenome | biome: human gut; feature: human-associated habitat; material: faeces... | reverse complement strand
TAAATACATTAGTTTCTGGATTTACTTTCTGCTCTTTTACGATGTCCGCTTCTTTTGTCTTATTTATAACGTATTCTTTTAAGTCTTTTAAATATCCTATTCCGCCATTCATAGCTGTTGCAGTGCTTTGCTCGTTTTGCTTAATAATTCCAACAACATTTATATTCTCGGCATTTGCTATTTTTTCTTTCATAAAGTCATTATCTTCACTCTGGTCTATCCACAAATTTCCTTGTTTTTCATAATAATCAGAGTTTAATATTAGTTTAAATGATAATTTTAATAATTCATCATATGAATATGTAGTCTCTTCTTCTTTGTCTACATTTTCTCCTTTTTTAGCCTTTTCCCACTGTTTTGATAATTCTTCTTGGTCTTTTAGTCCTAAAGTATATAGCACATAATCGTTCAATTCGTTGTTTTCATTTACTATTAAAACAACTTCGTTATAGCTCTTTGGCCAACTTCCTGCAATTAAATCATATTGAGAATGAAGCAATTCTTCGTTGTCTAGCATTTCTGTCCAAGCATCATTGTTCATAGTGCTAAATGAGCTAGATACCATTGCCATTGGAGAATTCTCTTGTGCCTCTCTCATACTTCCCATTCCCATGCTGTCCATTACAGTACTTGGGTTTACTTGCACTACGCCATTAGATGTATCTTCTTTATATAAATTTAGATTTAAATTGTATCCATATTGAATAGCATTACTGTTTTTAGCAATGTCGTTATCTTCTTGCTCTAAGTAATGTTTAAGCTCTGTTAAATTATTATTTTCCATTTTATTAGATAGAGTCGAAATCATCTCAGACATTATATTTTTTGAATATATCTTGTCTTTTGGTCTATCCTCTTCTTCATTGTTTTCGTCCATCATTTTTTCTATCATTGCAGACGTATCTATTGTAGACTCCTCAATTGTTATTGGGTATGATGATAGAGTATCTTCTTCTACCTTGTCAATGTAATTTTGTATTCCATTAGACAAAGCTAAAATCAATGCAATACCTATTATTCCAATACTTCCGGCAAACGAAGTTAAAATAGTTCTGCCTTTTTTAGTCATTAAATTGTTCAAACTTAAATTTAAGGCAGTGAAAAATTTCATAGAAGTTCTGCGTTTTTCCTTTGATTTTTCAGCCTCCTTCTTTTCACTCGTATATGGATTAGAATCGTTCATAATAGTTCCATCAAGTATTCTAACAATTCTTGTAGAGTATTTCTCGGCAAGTTCTGGGTTATGCGTAACCATTATTACAAGCTTATCTTTCGATATTTTCTTCAATATTTCCATTACCTGTACAGAAGTATGAGTATCCAAAGCACCAGTTGGTTCATCAGCCAAAATTATATCAGGATTATTTACTAAGGCTCTAGCAATAGCAACTCTTTGCATTTGTCCTCCTGACAATTGGTTTGGCTTTTTATGTATTTGCTCCTTCAATCCCACATCTTCTAATGCTTTAATAGCCTTTTGTTTACGTTCTTTCTTACTTACACCAGATAAAGTTAGCGCCAATTCAACATTTGCAAGCACTGTTTGGTGTGGAATTAAATTGTAATTTTGAAAAACAAAACCAACAGAATAATTTCTGTAAGCATCCCAATCTCTATCCTTAAAATTCTTGGTAGACTTATTATTAATAATCAAGTCTCCACTAGTATATCTGTCTAGACCTCCAATTATATTTAAAAGTGTGGTCTTACCTCCACCACTTTGCCCTAAAATAGATACAAACTCGCTCTCTCTAAATTCAATATTTATGTTTTTCAGTGCATGAACCGTTGTATCACCAGATATATAATCTTTATTAATATTCTCTAACTTTAACATATTTACCTCTTTTCAATTAATTTGTAATTATTTTTCAATCCATACTTTAATAATATTACCATGAAGCATTGCTATATTCAAGCTTTTATTATTTTACATTAACGATTTGTAACAGAAAACAATCTCCACGCATATACTATTAGCATGGAGGTGAATTTTGTGAATTATCAAAATTACGATGATTATATGAGAAATACATTAGGATTTTCTGGCATGAATCAATCTATGGGTATGCCTTATGGTGGTTGTGCTAACATGGGATGCGCTGGTATGTGCCAAAATCCATATACAAACATTGCAAATTCTATGTGGCAAAATCAGTCCTGCAACCTAGAAAATCTATATCCAGATTCATATAGAGTTATATATCCAATGGTTGTTGCATCTTGTAGAAATGTTACAATGCCAATTGCAGAAGATACCATAGAAAGAATGGTTAGTGATATTTATGATAAAGCAGTTTCAAATACAAAAATTAGTGTTAGCCTTACAGTTGAAACTACTAACAGAGAAAGTTCTGAAGATAGACAAATGCCAAATAGACCACCAAGAAAGCCACGCAGAAATCCATTCTTGAATGATTTAATTAGAATTTTAATACTAAGAGAATTAATTGGCGGAGGACGTCCAAGGTTTCCAGTACTTTAAGACTTTGAACATATAAAAAGACTAGTTCATATTTCACACATGAATTAGTCCTTTTCATTCTAATTTTCTTTCATTGTTTTTGCTGTTTCTGCATTTTCTTTTGTATAGCCTAATAAAATATTTTTATTCTTTGAAGCAATTGTGTTCCAAATTTCATCATATATTTCTTTTTTCTCTTTTGTTACAATGTTTATTGTTGCAATTGAAGTAACCTTTCCTTTTACGTCCATTATATTTATTGATTGACTTGTTTTAATTCCATTTGTTCTGTAATTCATTGCATACATCCAAATTACATCTCTATATTCTATTACCTTAAATCTTCCTTGAAAATTTATTATGTAATTTTTTGTTAGGTATAGGTGAGTTTTCTCATAATAGAAAGCATCAGCATCATTCATTTCATTATCTAATTTTTCTATTAAATCTTCATCCATTTTCTTTACGCTAATATTAAAATGAACTTTTTTTATTATTCCAATTAGCAATGAGGTAAGACCTATTATCAAACATATCATACAGCCAGTCATTTGTAATGAGCCCACATCTGAAAGTGCAGCTTCTGACGCATCTAAATAAACACTTCCAAAATAATTATCATAGTCTGCAACTGTTATCTTATAATTTTCATCTTCTATTGCATCATTATAAGCTTCTACTGCAAGTTCCTTTATTTCTCTTGTTGCAAGCTTTGTCATTCCTTCAATTTTTCCCGGATTTTCCGTAATATCTTCTCTGTTTAAAGAGTTGAAAGTTGAAGTTGGCATATATGCAACATACATATAATCTTCATCCATTACAATGTAATAGCTATTGTCATTTCCATCTTGTACCGCAAATTGGTATGGAACATGAGTTACATCAAGTTTCGCAATTTGATTTTCTTTTTCTTCATCACCTAGTAATAATTCGCTAAAAGATTTTGCATTTTCACTAGTTTTATCAATTTCATAACCTCCCCATAGTCCTAATGCAATTCCAAACACTAAAATAATTACACCAATTATAATAATTTTGTTATTATTCTTAGTTTCTTTTAATACATTATGATTTGTAAACTTTTTCATTTTTAATCCCCTTTTATTAGTTATAATAAATTTATATCCTTTCCTAATGAATTCGTAAAAAAACACTAGCTTTTCAATTTATTGTTATATTTTCATTATATTAGTTAAATTTTTTCTAAACTCTTTTTGCTGTTAGTTATCATTTAAATTTTCTTGGCTAAATACATGCAATATTGTTGTTCCACTGTCAATTTCTATTTTAGCATACCTTAACTTTTTTATATCATCAGGTGCATTTTCAACCATTCCTTCATATAAGGTATCCTTGTTGTCCTTTATTACTTTAATATTCATTAGTCTTAGGCTTCCTATGTTATCATATAACTTCATCATAGTCACATCCTTTTCAAAGGTATTATACAACATAAAGCACAAAATTTCTAGACTATTTCTTGTATAAAAAACTCAAACCAGAAAAAATTTTTTACAATATTTCTTCTTTATTTAAGATTATTTACCTAACGCATTTTTCTTATTTCTAATTTTTTACAAAATTAGAAAGTCCTAGCCAGACGCACAGGATATTTGAGGCCGTTGATGTTGCTGTCGATGTCGATTTTGCCATTACTAAAATTAACGTAATAGCCGCTGCCGCCGTAGTAGTAGATGTTGACAGAGGACGACCAATATCTATCTTTTAATCCATAACCACTGTAGTTCGAAGTTGTTATTCCCAATTGTCCTCCAAATGTAGCTAATTCAATGTAGGTTGGAACTCTCCATTCTCCTGAGGTTATTCCCTTAGCATTAGAAAATGTATATGTTGCACTATTATTATAATCACTTAGTGCCATTACATTAAATCTTGCATTTCCACTTCCTCTTGCAGATAATACATCTTTTATTCCGAATGGGCCATTATAATTTGTTTTGCTTACATAATATTCTTTTAATCCTGTTACAGTAGATATTGTATAATCAGTGCCTCCCCATGAGCCACTTCCGCCATATTTAAAGTCTGAAAATATTATTCCATCCACTGTTCCATTTCCATCTACATCAGCATAATATCCTACTCCAAAATTTCCCGTAAATGTTGAGTCTTTTACTTTTACTGTTACTGTATATGTTGCTGTTTTTTCATTATAGTTTGTTGTTGCTGCACTCTTTACTGTTATTGTAGCACTTCCTGCTCCAACTGATTTTACTGTTACCGTACTTCCGCTTATGCTTACTGTTGCCACATTTGTGTTTGAAGATGATACACTTAAAGTTCCGGTATTTCCGCTAACTGTAAATGTTGTGCTATTGGGATAATTAATTGTTCCACTTGTTTCTGATAAACTTAAGTTTCCTTCAGCTTTTTCTATTTTTGCTATCACTGTTACATTTTTTGTTTCATAATTTTCCTTACTTGCTCTTATCTTTATAGTAGCTGTTCCTGCATTTATTATCCTTGGAATTGTTGTAGAATAGTTTATTCCATCTGTAGAATATTCTAGTGTTGTATCTGTTGGTTCTACATTCACATTTGTAATTGCTTCATGTTCACAGCTATCATATATTCCCTCATATGGAGTTGTACTTATTTTTATTCTTTTATTCATATTATTATCATTGTTATTTGAGGAATTTGTTTTATTTTCTGTTGTTACACTGTAATCATTCTTCCATACTTTTAATGTTCCATCAGCATTTTTTTCTACTTTATCTATTCTTCCCTCTAAAACTTTTGTATTCAAAAAATCTTCTAATGTCTCATATTCATTTGTCAAATAAAATTCCATTATAGTTCTATTAATTATTTCTTTTGCTTCACTTTCTTTTGTTAGTTCTGCAGAACTTTGTGCTTTTTTTATTATTCCATTATCACCAATAACTGTATTTATGCTTATTCCTGCAAGTATTAATAAAACAACAATTGTAACCGCAAGTGTGATTAGTGTAATTCCTTTAATTTCTTTTGTTTTCATATAAGATTCATCCTTCCATTTTTTATTAAGTAATATACTTAATGATAAAGAGAGAATCTTGCTTTCTCATTTATTTTTAGCTTGCAATAACAGTTTTAGTATTTTTTAATTTATTTTCTTTTTTATAATTTTTTATTCTATAAAAATTTCTTCTAGCACTTGATTTTCTATATTCTTTTGGTATAATACAAAGTATAAAAATTCTCATTAAGTATGTTACTTAAACACATTTTTATATTTTTCTTCAAATTTTTCTATTGATATCGGCTTTTCAAAATAATATCCTTGTATCATATCACAATTTATTCTTTTTAGGTAATCAACTTGTTCCTTTTTTTCTATGCCTTCTGCCACAACTTCTATTCCCAGCTTATGTGACATTTCAATTATTGCCTCTATTATAATTTTACCTCGACTACTTTCTACTATATCATCAAAAAAACTTTTATCCATTTTTAGAACATCTATATTAATATTTTTTAACATGCTAAAAGATGAATAGCCTGTTCCAAAGTCATCCATAGATACTGTAAATCCCAATTTGTGAACATTCCTTTCCGCTTCTTTTGCAAGCTCAACATTATTAACAACAGAGGTCTCCGTCATTTCTAATTCTATAGTATTTGGTTTTATACTATATTTATTTACAAAATCTATTAAATCATTTATATGATTTTTATTATACAAATGTAGTCTTGACTCATTTACTGATATTGGAAAGATTTTATAACCTTTTTTCTCCCAGTTTTGTTGTAATTTGCAAATACTTTCTAGTACATATGTGTCTAGCTCTGTTATTAACTCATATTTTTCTAATAATGGAACAAAAATATTTGGCATTACTACATCTCCATCTCTATTCCAACGTACCAATGCTTCTGCTCCTGCTAGTTTTTCAGTCTTTGTATAAAACTTTGGTTGCAAATAAATTACAAATTTATTATTTGCAATTCCTTCTTTTAATCTTTTTTCTAAAATATTTCTATATTTTATATTCATATTATCACCTAAAATTATTGTTTACATTTTTCATAAAAAAATTTCATATTTTAGAAAAAATTATAAAACCCCAAACATGTTGAGGTTTTATTTTCCTATCTTCCATCATCTTGTTCAATTAAATCTCTTCTGTTTTCTTTTGAACTTTCCTTATTTTTCTTAAGTTCTCCGCTTTCAATTATTTCTCGCAAAAAGTCTCCTAAATCTTTATATTTAATGCCTATTTCTTGAATGATTTCTCTTCTTCCTTTTCCTTGTCTTATCAACTCAATTATTTCTTCTTTTTTTGCTTCTCTTGCTTGCGTGATTTCATCTTGTGTAATAACTCCATCTCTTATAAGTTCAGCCATAAGACTTCTTATATTTTGTTCATCTTTTACTAATTGCCTCGATATTTCTTCTGCATTATATCCATATTTCAATAATTCAACTATTCGTTTTTTAGTTTTATCTACTTTTTTATATGAATCTATTTTGCCCTCCGAAAATAGCTTGTCTAATATTCTCCTTAATGTATCTTGCTTAGTTATCTTCATTTCTTTCATAATTTCACGTTGACCTAAGCCCGCTTTTCTTAATTCTATCACTCTTTTTTCTATTTCTTCATCTGCACATTGGTAAACTTCTGCTATAGATAACCTTCCTTCTTCAACAAGCCTATCAAGATATAAATAAGTTCTATCTACAGAAATACCTAAAGAACTAGATATCTCACTCACATTTCTTTTTGCCTTTGCCATACTCAATATCTGTTTTAGCTTTTCCTCAGTTTCTTTCTTATATAAATTTGTAGCCAAGCTATCAAGTTTTCCCTCTTCTACAAGTAATCCTATTATAAGCTTCACACGACTTTCATTTGTACCAAGTTCCATTGCAATCTTATCATAAGGATAATTTTTTTTTCTAAGCTCTAATATCTTTTCTTTTAATTCCTGTTCTTCTTTATAGCTTCTTATCATATCTATTCACCTTCTTATTTAAGTTGCATCGATAATAGTTTACTTATTCCCTTTTCTTCCATTGTTACACCGTAAACTGTATCTGCTATTTCCATTGTTCCTTTTCTATGTGTTATTACTAAGAACTGCGTTTCTGTGCTGAATTTCTTTAAATATAAGGCATATCTTGCAACGTTTACGTCATCAAGAGCTGCTTCAATTTCGTCTAATATGCAGAATGGAGCTGGATTTATTTTTAGTATTGCAAACAATATTGCTATTGCTGTTAGTGCTTTTTCTCCACCCGATAATAGCATCATGTTTTGTAGTTTCTTTCCTGGTGGTTGTACCCTGATGTCTATTCCACATTCTAGTATATTGGCTTCATCTTCTAATATTAGCTCTGCCTTTCCTCCACCAAATAGTTCGATGAACACCTCGTTGAAGTTTTTGTTTATTTGTTTAAATTTCTCATCAAATTGCTTTTGCATTGTAGTTGTCATTTCAGAAATTACGTTTCTAAGCTTTGTTATAGAGTCTTCTAAATCAAGTCTTTGCTCATTCATAAAGTCATATCTTTCTTGCATTTTCTTGTAATCTTCTATTGCATCTACATTTATGCTTCCTAAGTCTGCTATATTTTTACGTAGTTCTGTTGTTCTCTTTTGAGCAACTTGAACATTATCTGGCTTTGCGTAACCATCTGCATTGTTAGGAGTTAGCTCATATTCTTGCCACAATCTGTTTATTAAATCATCTATATCTTGTTCTTGTTTTGTTTTCTTGCTCTCCACCTTTACTATTTGCTCTTTTAGACCATTTAATACACTATATTGTGACTCTATTTGAGCCTCTATCTTTTCTAATTCCTCATTTTTTACTGTCTTTTCATTCTTTAAAGCCTCTATTTTTTCAGAGCTATTTGTAACTTCAGATTTAATCTTTTCTATTTCTTGCTCGAAGTTTGAAATTGCTTCTTCATTTTTAGTAGTCTCTAATTTTGCATTCTCTATATCTGCTTTTTTAGTCTCTATGCTTGCATTTGCATTTTGAATGTCTTGTTCTATTCTTGCAATCATTTCGCCAAGAGATGTTCCACTCTCATCAAATGAAGATACAGAAATTTTTAAGTCTGTTATATCTGTATTTAAGTTGTCTATGTATGTTTGGTCGTCTTTATTTAGCTCTGCAAACTGTGTAATCTCTGCATTTAATTCTTGCATTTCTTTGTCTAAGTTTGCAATTACTTGTTTAGTGCCTTCTTTAGAAACTTCTAATTTTTTCTTTTCTTCATCAATTTCTTCAACTTGATTTTTTAGCTTAGCCATTTTTTCTTCAAGTTTAATAATTTGACTGTCTATCATGTCTAATTCTTGCTTTTTAGTTGCATATGTAATCTCAATCTCTTGTAAATTTTTCTCTAGTCTTGCAGATTCTTCTATTGTATCTGCTATTTTTACAGAATGCTCTTCCTTTTCTTTTTCTAGCTTCTTAATCTCAGAATTAAGCTCTTCTAGCTTAGCTTTTAATTCTTCAATTTCTCTGCTTCTTCCTAATATATTTACAGTCTTTTGAGCTACTGAACCACCACTAATTGCACCAGATGGATTTATTACGTCTCCTTCTAGTGTTACTATTCTAAACGAATAGCTGTTAGCCTTTGCAAGTTTTATGGCACTATCCATGTTTTCTACAATTACTGTTCTGCCAAGCAAATTCAAGATTATGTCTTGGTACTTCTTATCTGCTTTTACTAGGTCTGCTGCTATGCCAATAACTCCATCTATTCCATTAGAATTTACTTTTTCTATTTTCTTTCCATGCACTGATGAAATTGGTAAAAAGCTCGCTCTTCCTAAATTATTCTTACGCAAATGCTCTATCAATTTTTTTGCATCTGTTTCTGTTTTTGTAACTATATTTTGCATAGCCTGGCCTAAGCACATTTCGATTGCAGTTTCATACTTTTTGTCAACAGAAATAAGACTTGCTAGCACACCTTCAACTCCTGCATTTAATTCACTATTTTGTTCACATGCAAGTAGTAAAGATTTAACACTCTTCATATATCCATCTTTATCACGTTCTGTTTCGATTAAGAACTTACATCTAGAATCTTTCATTCTGTACTCTGCTGTAAGCTTGTTTATTTTTTCATCAAAGTCTTTTATAATGGCTAAAGCCTCTTCTTTTTGAGCCTTGATTTCTGTTAGAGTCTTAACAGCCTTATTTCTTGTTGCTTCTATTTCTTGAAAGTTTTTAGAAATTTCTTGTTTCTTTATTCTGTTACTATCTAATTCAGAAATAGTACTTTGAAGCTCTTGCTTTACGTTTTTCTTAGTTTTTTCTAAGTTTTCGTAATTAATTTCATATGTATTAATTTCGGCAAGTCTTTCATATTTTGCGTCTGTATCGGCTTCTACCTGTTTCTTCTTGCCTTCTATCTCAAGCTCTTTTTCAGATAATTTAGCAGATATTTTTGCAAGCTCTTCTTCCTTCTCTTTTAGTTCTGTTTCAAACCTTTCCTTATTCTTAAATAAGTTGTCCTTCTTAGAAACCTTGCTATTTTTCTCCTCATTGAAATCATTAATTCTTTGATGTAGTTCCTCTATTTCTTTTGTAAGTCTTTCAATATTTGTAGCATTGTTTGAAATTCTTTCTTTAGAAACATTTATCTGAGAATTTAACTGTTCAATCTTAGTCTTACTCTCGAAACCAACATTTTGCATGTTTTCAATTTCTGCAATAAGTTCATCAATTCTAGCTTTTAAAGTATCTTTTTTATTTTGACCCTCTTCTAACTTTTGGCTTTCCGATGTTTCTTGGTCTTTTAAAATTTGTAAATCCTCTATAATTTGTTCAAGTTTTTCCTTATATGTATTTATGTTATACACAAATAATCCAACTTCAATACTCTTAAGTTCTTCTCTTAAATCTAAGAACTTTCTGGCTTTATCTGCCTGCAATTTAAGTGGATCTAATTGTCCTTCTATTTCAGATAAAATATCATTTATACGTAATAGATTGAGCTTTGTTTGCTCTAGTTTTTTCTCAGATTCCACCTTACGAGTTCTATACTTTACAATTCCGGCAGCCTCTGCTACAATTCACATAATGTTTCCATAAGGCGATGGGGAAACAGGAAAGACCCCACCGCTGCCAGGGGCAACGTGATCCCCCGGCAGGAAGCATCCCGAAATGTGCCGCAAAACATGCCACTATTTTAATATGACTTTTATAATTTGTCAAGAATTGTAAGAACTGTTAAAAAATGGATGTCTGCGGTATGGTGGGGAAA
>ENA-OOXJ01002131-OOXJ01002131.1-human-gut-metagenome-genome-assembly--contig:-NODE-2131-length-10701-cov-2.181007_pt1 | contig 10701 bp, 10 predicted proteins | sample MGYA00241587_ERZ501343 | MGnify/ENA primary metagenome ERZ501343 (study PRJEB25962, sample SAMEA2042918) | human gut metagenome | biome: human gut; feature: human-associated habitat; material: faeces... | reverse complement strand
CAAAAGCAGGCGGTCGCAAAGGCTCTCCGCAGCCGGGAGCGGACAGATTGGGGCCGAAATGGCGCACGGGGATGGCAAAAGCAGGCCACTTTGTCCGCTTTTGCAGGCCGCGGCGCGTTGGAAACAGGCCTTGGAACCGCAACAACAGGCCTTGGAATCGCGACAACAGGCCATGGAACCGCAACAACAAGCCTTGCATCGGCAGCAAGGCCCCTTGGAGCTGCCAAAAACCGTGCATTTGCAACGAGGCGGAGGCAGGGGCCGCCGCGAGGCCTGCCACGACGTTAAAAAACGTTCAACGGCATCCGTGCCTGCGGCCGTCGGCGCAGGGAACGAAGGCGGAAAAAAATGCTTTTCCTTGCCCCGCCAACTGTGTTTTCGTATCTTTGCTTTGCGAAGATAGGATGCGGTTCGGACAAGGCATGGGAAAACAAGTTTTCCCCGGCCTTCCCTCTCACCTTCCGCTATCTTTGGCTGCGCCCAAGATTGAGGCGGCTCGGCAATGCCAAGGAAAACGAGCTTTTCCTTGGCGCTGCTCTCGCCTTTCGCTATCTTTGCTATGCCAACAAGCGGAGCACCCCGCCCCGGCGGCGCGGGCCGCGGACGGGCGGCGCTTCCCCACACAGGACAACAACCATGCGCGCACTGCTGCTCAACACATCCGAACAGACGGGCGGCGCCGCCATAGCGGCCCACCGCATCATGCAGGCCCTCAACAAAAACGGCGTGCAGGCACGCATGCTCGTGCGCGACGCCACGGGCACCGACGAGCACGTCGTACGCCTTGCGCCCTCGCCCGCGCTGCGGGCCAAGTTTGTTATGGAGCGGGCCGCCATCTGGGCCGGCAACGGCTTCAGCCGCCGCCACCTGTTCGAGATAGACCCCGCCACGCACGGCAGCGACGTGACGCCCTACGACGTCTTCCGCCGGGCCGACGTGGTGCATCTCCACTGGGTGAACCAAGCTTTTCTCTCGATGGAGGGCCTGCGGCGCATCTTCGGCTCGGGCAAGCCGCTGGTGTGGACGCTGCACGACATGTGGCCCTTCACGGGCGTGTGCCACTACGCCCGCGAGTGCGACGGCTGGCTGTGGGGCTGCGGCCGCTGCCGCCTGCTGGCGCGGCCGCGGGGCAACGACCTGTCGCGCCGCACGTTCGTGGCCAAGCAGCGCCTCTTTGCCCACGCCCGCGTACACATCGTGGCGTGCAGCCGGTGGCTGGCCGACCTGGCCCGCCGCTCGCCCGTGCTCGAAGGGCAGCCCGTGTGGAGCATCCCCAACCCCATCGACACCGACTTTTTCAGTCCGTCCTCGCGCGAGACGGCCCGGCGCCGCCTGGGCCTGCCCGTCGAAAAGCGCCTGCTGCTCTTTGCCGCCTACCAGGTGGCCGACCCGCTGAAAGGCGTGACCTATCTGGCCGAGGCCGTGGAGCGCCTCGTGGCCGCCCGCCCCGACCTGCGCGACCGCCTGGGCATCATCGTGGCGGGCCGCGGCGCCGAGGACTGGCGCAACCGCTTTGCCGTGCCGGCCTATCCGCAGGGCTACGTGCAGGGCGCTGCCGCCATGCGCGAGCTCTACCGCGCGGCCGACGTGCTGGCCATGCCCTCGATGGCCGACAACCTGCCCAACACCATCGTCGAGGCCATGGCCTGCGGCGTGCCCTGCGCGGGCTTCGACGTGGGCGGACTGCCGCAGCTCATCGGCCACGGCACCGACGGCTATCTGGCACGCCTGCGCGACGCCGACGACCTGGCCCGCGGCATCGAGGCCACCCTGCTGAGCCCCGCGCTCGACGCCCTGCGCCGCGCCGCACGCGAAAAGGCCCTTCACAGCTATTCCGAAACGGCCGTGGCGCGGCAATATGCCCGGGTGTATGAACAAGCTATCGAAGAAACCTCAAACAGATAAATGACAGAAACAGAACCGCCGCTGAAAATAACGGTGGCCACCGTGACCTATAACGCCGCAGCGCTCATCGAAGCCACCATTGCCAGCGTGGAGCGGCAAAACTACCCTTGGGTGGAGCATCTCATCGTCGACGGCAACTCGCGCGACGACACGCTGGCCCACGTTCACCGCTACCAAGAGCGCAACAGCGTGGCCCCCGTACGCCACGAAATCGTCTGCATCAGCGAACCCGACGACGGCCTGTACGACGCCATGAACAAGGGCATGCGCCTGGCCACGGGCGATTACCTCTGCTTCCTCAATGCAGGCGACAGCTTCCACGAAGACGACACATTGCAAAGCATTGCCCACAGCCTGACGGGCAGCACCCTGCCCGACGTCATCTACGGCCAGACGGAGCTGGTGGACAGCGAAGGGCATTTCGTGCGGATGCGCCGCCTCAGTGCCCCCGAACACCTCAACTGGAAAAGCTTCAAACAGGGTATGCTGGTGTGCCACCAGGCCTTCTTTGCCAAACGCGCCCTGGCCGAGCCCTACGACCTGCGCTACCGTTTCTCAGCCGACTTCGACTGGTGCATCCGCGTGATGAAGCGCGCACAGACCCTTCACAACACCCACCTCACCCTCATCGACTATCTGGAAGAGGGCATGACTACCCGCAACCGCCGTGCCTCGTTGCGCGAACGCTTCCGCATCATGGTAAAGCACTACGGATGGGTGAGTACCGTGCTGCACCACGCCTGGTTTGTGGTACGTGCGGTGATAAAGAAATAAAACATACCCCATCTGTCTACAAACCGATACCTCAAGTACAGGCATTTTCCGTTACTTTTGCGGCAAAATAAACCTTAAAACAGAAAAACCAACCCTGTACGCCACATGAAAAGATGCTTATCCGTACTGTTGCTGCTCCTTCTGTTACCCTTAGGTAGTAACGCCCAAATATTGAGCAGCCTGAAAGACGTGGTGAAGCCCACGGAAACTTCGCAAGTAAAATCTCTGAACGGTCAATGGGACTTCCATCTCATAAAAGGAGCCGACTGGAAGAGCCACGACGGCTTTTACCGCACCGACTACAAGGCCGACGGATGGGACAAAATACCCGTGCCCGCCTGTTGGGATGCCCTGGGACTGATTCCACCCAAATATGTCAACCCCGAAGTGCTGAACGGGCTGTACCGCACCCGCTTCACCGTACCCCGCCAATGGAAGGGACAACACGTGTTCCTCAGCCTGGACGGCGTGCTGCGCGGCTACGAAGTATGGGTCAACGGACAGTATGCAGGCAAGTGGGAATCGTCGTACAACACCTGCCACTTCGATATCACCCCTTTCCTTCAGAAAGGCGAGAACCTGCTGGCCCTGCGTGTGTACACCCACTACAAGGGTTTCGATTTTGACGGCAACGACGATTGGGGGCAAGCAGGCATCAACCGCGGTGTATCACTTTTCGCCGTACCACAGACCCATATCAAAGACTTTACACTCGTCACCGAGCAGGTATCGGAAAAACATGCCCGCCTGCGGCTGGCGTTCGACATCGCCACCTTTGGACACAGCACGCCCCAGGGACGCATCCGCCTGAAAGGCACCGTCAAGGCACCCGACGGAGCGGTCGTAGCCCGCTTCCAGGAGACCCTGCCGACGGATAGCAACCGTATTGCCCACGACATCGAGCTCACCGCACCCGCCCTGTGGAACGCCGAGACGCCCCACCTCTACACGCTGGACTACGAATTGTACGCCCCCGGGCGCGTACAGCATTTCAGTACCCGATTTGGCGTGCGCGAGGTCACCATCGAAAAGAATGTGATAAAACTCAACGGCCGTAAACTGAAACTGCGCGGCATTAACCTGCACGAAACCGATCCCTTCCACGGTAAAGCCGTCAGCGAGGCACAAGACCTGCAAGACCTGCTCATGATGAAGGCGGCCAACATCAACCTGGTGCGTTGCTCGCACTACCCGCGCGCCCCACGGTTCTATGAGTTGTGCGACTCACTGGGCCTGTATGTCATGAATGAAGTGCCCTTCGGCTTCGGCGACTCGCACCTGTACGACGCCAGTTACCAGGACATCCTGCTGACGCGCGCCGACGCTACCGTGCGTCGCGACAAGAACCACCCGTGCATCCTGTTCTGGAGTGTGGGCAACGAGAACCCTCTCACACCCATTGCCGAAGAGACCGGCCGCTACGTGAAACGCATGGACCCCACGCGTCCCATCTGCTACCCCATGATTCACAATTACTTCCTCGGACTTGATTTCCAGCTCCCGGAGTTTATCGATATCTTCGCCCCTCACTATCCGCACCTCACCACCCTGCGCTATTATGCCGACGCGGCACGTCGCCCGGTGATTCTGACCGAATACTGCCACTCCCTGGGCCAGTCGCTGGAACAGCATAAAGAATTGTGGGAACTGATTGAGGCAAACGACAACCTTGCCGGAGGATGTGTATGGGAATGGGCCGACCAAGGCATGGTATTACGCGACGCCCGCTTTCCGGGACGTTATGCCTACACACACGACCTGTGGCTGAACGACAGTACCTGCATCGGCATGCATGGCAACGAAGGTGCCGACGGCATGCTCTATGCAACCCGTGTACCACTGAGCAACTATTACGAACTGCGCCGTAACTATGCCCAGGCATTGATAGCTACGCCTTCGCTGGTGGGACAAAAAGGAGAGAACCGTTTTGAAATTGAAGTGAAGAACCGTTTCGATTTTACCGACCTGGCCGACAAGGTACGCTTTGAATGGCAGCTAACCGACGTCCGCACACCGGTGGCCAACGGTACCGCCACTCTGTCGTGCCCCGCCGGAAGCAGTGCCATGCTTCCCGTTGAAGTATCACTACCAGACAATCCGGCCCAGAAATTCTATCACCTGGATATTAATGTCTATACCTGCGAAAACTACCATGTGGGCAGTTATTCACTCCCCATTACCGCAACTTCCGGCCAAATGATGGATGGCCTGCTAAGTCTGGCTGATGTTCTTCCCCAGCCGGCCGACACGGCAATCATTCACCGGACGCTGGACACATATTTCCAAAAGCAGCCCCTCATGCGGGCTGGCCGCAAATTCAGCATGTCCGAAGAGTTACGTGCCAAAAAAGCCGTACGCCCCTACCTGCTGGAACCGCAAGCAACTGGTACCCGGCTTGAAAACGGAACATGGACACAAACCATCACCTACGCCAACACTCAGTTCGAGGCCAACGGCACAGTAGCCTATCAAAGCCTGCCCGGTGGTGGAATTCAGTTGGACTATACCTTGACCCCACAAACATCCGACAAACTTTTACTGGAGGCTGGCATCGGCTTCCTGCTCGATGCCGATTTGCGCTACATGCAATGGGCAGGCTTCGGTCCCTATGCCTCTTATCCCGGCAAGCAGTCGGCCAACAGTTACGGGCTGCATGCCCTGTGTGCAGGCGACCTCTACTTTGAGGGCAACCGCATGGGCGTTGACGCCGTAGCATGTACCGACGCGAAGGGTAACGGCTTCCTGTTGGTGACCCCCGGAAGTAACCTGAACTTTGAGGAGACCGACCGCGGTGTGGTACTCACGGTCAACAACGTGGTATCGGGACTTTGTGGCAAACTGAGCGACACAGCTTATCCCGTCTATACCGACGACGTCGAACCATTGAAAGGAAGGTTGTGCCTCTATCCCTTACAGGCAGGCAGATGGCCGCAGGAAGTATCACAACTGTTTCTGGCTGAACCCGGAAAATCCGTCAAGGCACAGAATCCGTTCCTATCGGTGTACGACACCTACCTGCTGAAGTACGACGATGCAGTGCGTTAACCACGTGGTACTACTGCTTCCCGGCCAGCAACGTACGCAACTCCTTCACCCCTTCGGACGCACCTTTCTGGATAACGTGGATAGGACGTGACGAATGTGTGTCTACCGGCTTGGGGTCTATCAAGTAGACCTCGGCCGTGCGGGGTACGTAGTGCAGCAATCCGGCGGCAGGATAGACGTTCATCGACGTACCGATGATGACAAAAATGTCGGCCTGCTCCACGTAACCGATGGCGGTCTCAATCTCAGGTACAGCCTCACCAAACCACACGATGAAGGGACGCAACTGGCTGCCGTCGTCTGCCAAGTCGCCCAAATGCACTTCGTATTCTTCGGGCTTCAGTTCCTTGATATAGCGCGGGTTATAGGGATCGCGGCTGGAACAGACTTTGGTCAGCTCGCCATGCAGATGAATGATTTTGGTGCTACCGGCACGCTCGTGCAGGTTGTCGATGTTCTGCGTCACTACCGTCACATTGAAATCCTTCTCCAGCTGGGCCACACCGATGTGTCCGGCATTGGGTTGAACATCAAGCAATTGCTTGCGCCGCTCGTTGTAGAAGTTGATAACCAGCTCCGGGTTACGCGCATACCCTTCGGGCGTCGCCACCTGCTCTACCGGATATTTGTCCCACAAACCACCCGCGTCGCGGAACGTACTGATGCCACTCTCGGCACTCATGCCGGCACCCGACAATACTACCAGATTTTTCATGCTCAATTCTCCTTTCCTTACTGATTGATATACAGTTATTTAAATATCCCTTGCTTCTGACCTGTTACGAGCGTGCTTCTAACCTGTTACGAGCACGCTTCCAACCTGTTACAAGTACGCTTCCAACCTGTTACTACCACAGACATCATAGAATACCTCCGAAGAGGACTTTAGAAGTCCACGTGCGCACCTCGGTTCCATCCGTAAAAGAATCAGGAAACAGGATACACAAAAATAGAGAGTTTTACGACAATGTGTCGCAATCCGTGCAGTATTTTACTTACTTTTGCGTTTAAACTAGAAAAGACGGCTTACATCTATCAAACAAAAACTATGAATCGAAGGCTTCACACACTACTACTGACTTTACTAACCGGTTTCTGCCTCTCCTTACAGGCGCAAGACACTCCAGACACCCGTTCCATCTTCTCACTGCACGCCGGCCCTTCGTGGCAAGTAGGCGAACTCATGGGCATCATCCTGCGCGACGCCAACTATCGGCAAGACCTGCGCCAAGGCGTGACGTGGGAAGCCGATTATTGGTATACCGGTCAACGGCCTGCCGGAAAAGGCGTCAAAGTCGGTCCGGGTTTCATCTATCAGGGCAGTCTTTACAAAGCCGCACATACAGAGGGTTCGGATAAAATAGCCATGCACTACCTGGCCCCGCAAATAGGCGTGTTCTTTTTCCAACGCCATTGCCTGTTCCAACTATCGGCTGGTGTAGGCTATCAGCTGTATGCCAACCACAGTACGGTGTACGGCAAACCTCGCGAAGTAAGCATGAACAAGCTGGCCTGCAACCTCTCGGCCGGCGGAGAGTATCTGCTGACACCCCGGTGGGGCATCTCGGCCCGCTTGGACTGGGTGGTTTCCTCGTCCGAATCGTACCGGGTGGAATACCACCAGAAATACTACAACGTAAAACATCCGCAATCGGGCGAAGGATACTTTGGCCGCCTGTCATTGCTCTTCGGAGTAAACTATCACTTCTAATTCCCTTGTAACCCACGCAACAAATATCTGTCCACATGAAAAAAGTTCTATTCCTGCTCCCGCTTTTCGCCTGCCTGGCATGCACCGAAAACCCTTCCGTAGACCCTACCCTGATGCCCGCCGCCACTACCGAAGGGCAGAACACCTTCGGCTGCCTGATAGACGGCTGGGTGTACACCTCCGGCCGTTTCGGACTTCCCCAAGCCGACAGCTACATCAACGAAGGGTGCTATTACATTGACATCAACGTACCAGTAGGGCAGTTCAGTGCCATTCACCTTACATTGATCAACCCACTAGAAAACACCACCTGTACCTATACCAATGCCCGCATCGACCAAGACAATCTGCCCGACGGAAAAGCCCACATCAGCCGTAACGACGGAAGCATCATCAGCGGCACGTTCGAAGGCGGTAACCTTAGCGAAGGCCGTTTCGACATAAAATATGCCGACGAGAGTGAAGGCGGAGCCGTCGTTGCCCTTAAATAATATAAATAAAACGACGAAAAGCCTTATCATTCAAATAAAAGGCTTACTTTTGCCGGCTGATAACCGAAAATATATACAAATGGACAAATTCAGTTACGCCATCGGCCTGGGAATAGGCCAGAATCTTTTCAGCATGGGTGCCAGGGGCATTGATGTAAACGACTTTGCACAAGCCATCAAGGATGTACTTGACGGAAATCCAACGGCCATGACACACACCGAAGCCCGCGACATTGTAAACAAGTATTTTGAAGAACTGGGAGCCAAGACCAATGCCGAAAACATTGAAAAAGGCAAAAAACTACTGGAAGAAAACAAGAAACGCCCCGGAGTGGTGACTCTGCCCAGCGGACTGCAATATGAAGTAATAAAAGAAGGCAACACAGGCCACTATGCCAAAATCACCGACCAAGTACAGTGCCACTACGAGGGTATGCTGGTAGACGGTACGCTGTTTGACAGTTCCATCAAGCGCGGCCAGCCCGCCACATTCGGTGTCAACCAAGTCATCCCAGGCTGGGTAGAAGCCCTGCAACTGATGCCCGAAGGTGCCAAGTGGAGACTCTACATCCCCAGCGAATTGGGTTACGGCGCACAAGGTGCCGGACAGATGATTCCCCCGCACAGCACACTGATATTCGAAGTAGAATTGTTGAAAATATTATCTAAGTAATCAAACATAAATAAAAAAGCAAAATGAAAAAACTTACATTTATCTTAACTGCTGCCTTGGCCGCCGGTCTGGCATCATGTACGGCACAAAGCCCGAAAGCAAACCTGAAAACAGACATCGACTCATTGTCTTACGCCATCGGTATGGCCCGCACAGAAGGCCTCGACCAATATCTCATGCAACAAGGCATCGACTCTACCCAGATGGTAGAATTCCTGAAAGGATTCAACGAAGGCGCTTCTAAAATCAGCGACAAGGATGTAGCCTACATGGCCGGTCTGCAAATTGGCCAGATGGTAAGCAAGCAATGGGTAGAAGGCTTCAGCCGCCAGATTTTTGGTAACGACTCTACACAGACTCTCAGCCGCGGCGATATGCTTGCAGGTTTTGTAGCCGGCGTGCTCAAAGACAACAAGGTAATGCAGAAGATGCAGGCCGAGAACTACATGCGTACCAAAATGGACGTAATCAAGGAAAAAGCCCTGGCCGAAAAATATGCCGACAACAAGGCTGCCGGTGAAAAATTCCTGGCTGAAAACAAGACTAAAGAAGGTGTGGTTACTACCGAAAGCGGTCTGCAATACAAGATCCTGACTCAGGGTACAGGTGCCATCCCTGCTGATACCAGCAAAGTGAAAGTAAACTACAAAGGTACGCTGATTGACGGAACTGAGTTTGACAGCTCTTACAACCACAAAGACAAAGACGGTAAACCCCAACCGGCTTCTTTCCGTGCTAACCAGGTAATCAAAGGTTGGACAGAAGCATTGACCATGATGCCCGTTGGTTCTAAGTGGGAACTCTACATCCCCTATGAACTAGCTTACGGCTCAAGAGAAATGGGTGGCAAAATCAAACCGTTCTCTACATTGATTTTTGAAGTAGAATTGCTGGGCATCGAAAACAAATAATAGAAGCCTCTTTGCAAAAATCCATAACAGACGGGGAAACCGGAAATGCAAGCAGCACCGGTATTCCCCGTCTTTTTTTATCTTTTCCTCTTTTTTTCTTGCCATTTCATAGATAAATTAAAATAAAGTCCTATATTTGCTTACTATTTGACAAGAACAAGTACTTTACTTATTTTACTATTATGGAAAAAATAGATAATCTTGACCGGCAGATTCTGGAAATCATTTCCCAGAATGCCCGTATCCCCTTCAAGGATGTGGCCGCAGATTGTGGAGTATCGCGCGCTGCCATTCACCAGCGTGTACAGCGTCTGATCGACATGGGCGTTATCACCGGTTCCGGCTATCACGTCAACCCCAAATCATTGGGTTACCGCACTTGCACCTACGTTGGTATCAAGCTTGAGAAAGGTTCCATGTACAAGGCTGTGGTTGCCGAAATGGAAAAGATCCCCGAAATTGTGGAGTGCCACTTTACCACCGGTCCCTACACCATGCTGACCAAAGTATATGCCCGCGATAACGAGCACCTGATGGACTTGCTGAACAACAAGATGCAGGAAATTCCGGGTGTAACGGCTACCGAAACACTTATCTCATTGGAGCAAAGCATCAAGAAAGAAATTCCCATCTGCCCCGAAAGGCAGTAAGGCATTTTCTTCTTTTCAATATACAAACAAGCGGCAGAGGTACGCCGAACAATCATAACCAAGCGTTCCTCTACCGCTTTTTCTTTATGCACATACACTTCCTATGGATTTTCTTAACGGACATCATTTATCGGGACTCGTCATTGGCGTATGTACCTTTCTTATCATCGGCCTGTTTCACCCCATCGTTGTAAAAGCAGAGTATTACTGGGGGACACGCTGCTGGTGGATTTTCCTAATACTGGGCATAGCTGGAGTCGCGGCCTCCCTTTACGCCGAAAACATCCTTTTGTCATCGTTATTGGGTGTATTTGCCTTTTCTTCCTTTTGGACCATCAAAGAAGTTTTTGAACAGGAAGAACGGGTCAAAAAGGGCTGGTTCCCCAAAAATCCGAAACGCAAGTACAAATTCTAAATACCATTCCATGTTTTTAGTATAAAAGACTTGCATATTTCAACAAAAAACACTACTTTTGCCCCGCTATCTGAAAAAGATACACCGGACTTGTAGCTCAGTTGGTTAGAGCAACAGACTCATAAT
>ENA-OOXJ01002129-OOXJ01002129.1-human-gut-metagenome-genome-assembly--contig:-NODE-2129-length-10706-cov-2.481082_pt1 | contig 10706 bp, 6 predicted proteins | sample MGYA00241587_ERZ501343 | MGnify/ENA primary metagenome ERZ501343 (study PRJEB25962, sample SAMEA2042918) | human gut metagenome | biome: human gut; feature: human-associated habitat; material: faeces... | reverse complement strand
ACCGTAAGCAGGTATATCCATTTCAGCGACGGCGACTTCAGCAGGGCGGGCAGCTTGCGGAGCGTGAAGTTGCTCTCTCCGGAAGACCTGCGGAGCGTCAGCGCGAGAACCACGAGAATCAGCAGCGCGGCCGCAGCGATGATCAGGAAGGTCATCCTCCAGCCGACATACAGACCGATGGTCCTACCGAGCGGAAGTCCGACTATCATCGCGAACGACGAGCCTGAGACTATCAGGCCAAGGGCCGTCGAACTCCTGCCCTCCGGCGCCATCCTTACCGCCAGCGGGGTGACGATGGACCAGAAAATCGCATGCGAGCAGGCCACCCCCATGCGGGAAAGCATCAGCATGTTGAAACTCGTCGCGACGCCCGAGAACACATGGCTCACAGCGAACAGCGCGACTATCGAGAGCATCAGGCGGCGGCTCTCAGTCTTGGCGAACACCAGCATCAGCGGCAGCGAGGCGATCGCGACCACCCATGCATAGACGGTGATCATCATTCCCGCATGCGACTCGGCTATGCCGAAATCAGCGGCGATGTCGCTCAGCAGACCTATCGGAATGAACTCCGAAGTGTTGAATATGAACGCGGCCAGCATCAGGCCGACAAGAGGGAACCATTGTTTCATTGCGCAATCCCTTCACCCCGTCATTCACCTCCCGAAATTCAGCCTCTCCTCCGATCGGCTTTGTTCGAAGATGAAAGAAAAGTATTCAACTCGTTTGCATCAATAATAGGAAGAGGATAATTTGACAGGCTGGTCCCGGCCGTCTTCACTACCAGAATGCCGCGCATGGTACCGACTGCAACGCTGAGCAGGTGCGGCATCAGATGCTTGATGGTAAAACTGCCGTCCTCGTGAAAAGAAACGAAACCGGCAAGATTCTTCACCTCGAAAGCAAACCTGTACACACTTTCAAGAACCATCTCGCCTTTTAGTTCGTAGCGGATTCCGAAAGCAATGTCTATCCTGTCATTGCCCACCTCATCCAGCCGCACCTGGTTCATAAACCCGATTTGCAGGTCTTTAGGGTCGGAAATCTCTGTCAGATTGTCCGGAAACATCATAAAGCGGATTTCATCAACAGAAATCAACCTCATCTGGATATTCGCATTCTCTACAGCCATCACGCACTAATTTGAATAATATGAATAAGCGTTCCCCATAGTCTCACGGTTATTGAAGCTGTCATCCCGCGCTTCCGAACGCCCGGCATAAACCGTTATCGGCACATACACATACTCAGCCGGCCTCTCATGCCTGACCTCCACTATCGGCTCACCCAAAGCGGCCGAGATTTTAGCAAGTGTAGCCGTCGTGAATCCTCTCGATCCGGTAAGCCATCTCGAAATCTCCGATTCTCGCTTACCCAGCATATTCGCCAAATCTCTCTGGGTCATATTCCGCGCTTTCAGAATATCATGTATTCTATTGGCAATATCAATATTCAAGCTGACCTCCGCCTTGATCTCCGGAGCGGCTTTTGCCACGCATTGCTCAAACAGTGTGTTAGTCTTCATAATACCATTGCCTATATTTCAATATTATCAACGATACCTTTGATTCCTTCAAAATTTTCAATATCCATTTCCGACTTCCTGACAGCCGCTTTAATCTTTCTCTCAATAACTCTGAGTCCGCGGACAATATCATTCAGAGCCGCATCATCTTCATATCTTTGAACTTTTTTGACTCCGCCACCTCCTATTATCAGGATTCTTTCAGATATTCGTAAACAATAGAGGCGCAGCGTACCGACAGCCTTGTTCCGCCGTCCGGACGTAAACAAAGGCATAGCCTTTACCCTGCCTCCCTCCAGTCGGAACAGGTTTTCCCGCGCTCCGCATTCATTATACATCTTGGAAATCACCGAGACGATGGAATCAAAATCATTCTTTACCCCAGCCTTTTCAAACGACGGTCCCAAAGACAGGAACTTCTCGAATTCAGTGAGACTTTCGCCATCATATTTAGGCGAATAGACACTTAAAAACTCCGATTCCATCACCAATTCGAGTCTCCCCATACTTCTGTTTTGGAATGCAAAGGTATTGAGAATTTCCATAATCACCAAGAAAACTTAACTTTTTTGTCAAGTTATCATTTCATCTTCCTCAGCACACTCGTCGTCAGCGGGATGGCGAGGGCGAGGGCGCACAGGTCCGCCGCCGACTGGGATATCTCCACGCCCAGCAGGCCGAAGTTCGCCGTCAGCAGGAAGATCAGGGGGATGAAGAACAGCCCCTGCTTGGCCGAAGCCAGCAGAATCGCCTTCCCCGGCTTGCGTATGGTCTGAAGCATCATGTTGCTGATTATCACCCAGGTGGTCAGGGGCATGGTCGCCAGCTGGAATCTCAGGGCCGCGGCGCCTATGCGCACCACCTCCGCATCCTCCTTACGGAACAGACGCACTATCTCAGGGGCGAACGCAATCCCGACCACGGCCACCACTAGCAGGAACAGCGAGCCGAACTTCACGCAGAACCAGAAGCCCTGCTTCACCCTGTCGTACAGGCCGGCGCCGTAGTTGAAGCCGCAGACCGGCTGGAAACCCTGGCCGAAGCCTATCAGCGCCGAATTCAGGAAGTGGCAGACACGGCCGACTATCGACATGCCGGCGATCGCGGCGTCGCCGAACTGACCGGCGGCCACATTCAGGCACACCACCGCAAGCGCGCCGAGGCCCTGCCGCACGAACGACGGCAGACCACCCGCGAGAATCTCCTTGAAGAATGCGAAGCCCGGGGTGAAATTCTTCAGCCTGATCGGTATCCCACCCTTCCGCGAACTGAAATGCCACAGCAGGCAGAAGCTGCACACCTGGCCGATCACGGTAGCCCACGCGGCCCCGGCAATTCCCCAGCCGAAAACGAAGATGAACAGCGGGTCGAGCACGAGGTTGAGCACCGCGCCGGAGACTATTCCAATCATCGAATAGCGGGCGTTGCCCTGGAAGCGTATCTGGTTGTTGAGCACCAGCGACGGCACCATCACCGGAGCGCCAAGCAGCACGATGCCGAGGTACTTCTCTGTATACGGAAGAATCGTGGGCGTGGAGCCGAGCAGCACGCACAGAGGTTTCAGGAACAGCAGGCCGAACGCGGCTATCGCGACTCCGGCGAGCAGTCCGTAGACGAAGCCCGTGGCCAGCATGCGGGCGGCCACGTCGGTCTGCTGCGCGCCGAGCTTCCTGGACACGAAATTGCCCGAGCCGTGGCCGAACATGAAGCCTATAGCCTGCATGACCGCCATCACGGCGAACGAAACGCCCACGGCCGCGGTCGCCTGGGTGCTGATCCTGCTCACGAAGAAGGTGTCGCCAAGATTGTAGAACGACGTCACCAGCATGCTCAGTATCGTGGGGGCAGCCAGCGACAGAATCAGCCCCGGCACGGGTCGGGTGGTCATTTCTATGTAGCGCGAATTGTCCATCTCCTGAATTTCCCGGCAAAATTACTGCTTTTCCCGGGAAATTGTCCCGCCCGGGCGCAATTGACATTTTGGGTTGGAGAAAATAGCAAAAGCTGTTGATTTTACATTGCAGCAGGCTTCGATGTTGCGGCAGACGTTAATTATTCGTTGTTGCAGCTGGTTCCACGTTGCAGCACATTTGCAACCTGCTGTTTAGCGCCGCAGCGCGTGGCAGGTGCCCGGCAGCAGATTATTAATCTGCGTCTACTTGCAAATCAGCCAGTGTGTGTCCCTCAACGGTCTTTTCCGGCGTCCGATTAATTCGGGGATACTTGCGCTGTAACTGGCTGTCCGGTCGGATTTGAAATTCATTGGTACCAGATGCAGCCGTTCTGCGGCGGTGTATGGTAGCATGATGGTCCTGCTGGAACCAATTTGGTTCTATTAGGACCAGCCACCGGCCCTGGAATGGCCTCTGCACTGTCCCGCCGGGACTACTGAATTTCAACTTTACCTTCGTGCAATTCACCTGCGTCCCTGATGTGCCCTGAAGGTGTCCTGAATGGCTGCCGGGCGCCGAGGTGGAAGGGAAATGGTTACACCTGCGCGGAGTGTATGCCACAGAATGACCTGCAGAGCCATTCCGGGCAGCAGGTGAATTTCAGAAATCAGCGGCGGATTGCAAATTCATAGCATCTGTCGCTTTCCGGTCGCAGGCGGAGTCGGCCTATCGGCAGTATAGGGCTGCGCGGTGGTTCCTACTGCCGGAGGTCGAGCTCCGCCCGCGGCAGGCAGACAGCGGCAGATTACAAATCTGCAACAACAAATATTCTGCAACGACGAATATGCAAAAAAAAGAAGCCGCCGGGCTTTGCAACCTGGCGGCTTCGATTATGGTCTGCTGAAGAATTCTTCAGCTTCGGCTCTATCGATTGAGCGAGTAGATGTAGCCGTTGGTGATCTCGAAGGTGCCGTTGTAGTCCTGCATGTTACCGCGGACGACTACCTCGTCGCCGACCTGGAGCTGGTCCTCAGAAGTGAACTTCTCTTCATCGAGATACTTGCTGCGGAAGATGTAGAGCCGGTCTCCGTCGTTGGAACCGTCAGCCGAGATGTAGAAGGTGGCGTTGCCGTAGCTGGTCGACAGATCCTCGATCTCAGTGACGATACCCTTGAAATAAGCGGTCTCGCTTGAGTATACAGTCCATGCGCCGACTTCGAAAATCTTCAGAGCGGAAGCCACGCTGTAGGGATCATCCGCAGTTCCCTTCTCGGCAAGATCATCAGGAAGCTCGACAGCCTTCTTGTCAACCTTCACGAAGAACGCGTCGGCAACCTGGGCCTCGCCCTTGTATGAAGAACGACGTCCCACGAGGGTGAGGGTGTCGCCTGCAGCAACCTCAAGAGAAGCGAACTGTCCCTGTGAGCTTGCGCCGTCATATCCGTATCCGGTCTCAAGGCCGTAGGTGTAGACGGAGCCTGTCTCGTCAACCAGGTCGAAGTTGCCGTACTTGGTGTTGGTGAGGTCGGAAACCTCGCCGCGCAGGAGATACCAGGTGTCATCCTCGGCAGCTGCGAGGAACTCGGCCACGGTGGCAGCGGTAGGCTTGATCACCACTTCCTCCACCCTGGCGGCCACGAGCTGAGGGTCATTCTTGTAAGAGCTCTTGCGGGCTACGAGTGAAACCACGTCGCCAACCTCGACTCCGAGGCTCTCCCATGCGTCGAGCTCCTCACCGTCCTCGTCGAGGGCGGGAACAACCTCGTATACGAGAGCGTTTCCGGTATAGTCGGTGAGATAGATGTCGCCTTCCTCATCCTGAGAAAGAGTTCCCTGCAGACGGTACCTTGCAAGGCCGTCGGCGAGAGCGTCGAGATCCTCAACCTTCACGTCGGTGATCACGCCGTCCTGGGTGAAATCAGCGGAGATTGAGTACTCCTTGGGCTCACCCTCTTCGGGAGAATCGTGGGTGATGAAGGTCAGGGTGGCGGGACGGTCGATGCCGGGATTGGCCTCGGCCCTGAAGGTCACGACAGGATTAGAGGTGGTTCCTCCGATTGAAACCAGGGAAATCCAGCTCTTCACATCCTCGGGAACCTCCACTGAGATTCCGTCTCCCTTGTTCTCGAGGGTCACTGAGAACTCTCCGCCATCCATGGGAATGACAGCGTCCTCAGGCTGGGTGGAAGCCACCTTGATCAGAGACTTGTTGGTGCTGATCCAGAGAGCGTCGATGAACTCGAGGGTGGCGCCCTCCGCAAGGGAGGAACCTCCATAGAGCACACTGCGACCCTCGACGGTAACTTCATCACCGACTTCGATGTCGAATGACTCCCAGTCGTTTGAACCGCTGGCGTTCACGGTACCGTAGATGTAGATCTCGCCGGTGCCGTCGTTGAGATACCAGTTACCGTATGAGGTGTTGGTGATTGCAGTCGCGATACCGGTCACACGATAGAGCTTGCCCACGGTGCCGTTGTTCACGTCCTCGATAACCTGAGAAACAGGCACGGTCTGAGCGGTCACGAGTCCCTGGATCAGGTTGATGACCTGCTGCTGGTTGCCCACGTTGATGTAGATTGAACCCTGACGGCCAGAATCGTTGGCCTCAGCGCTGAAGGTCAGGACGATGTCCTCGCCTGCCTGGCCTGACATGGGAGTGACTGTCACCCAGTCGATCTCCTTGTCACCGGTGCCCACGCCCGTGATGTTCCAGTCGCCGGTGGCGTTGAGAGTGATCTCGACGGAACCGCCTTCCTCGGGAATGGCCACGTATGAAGAGCTCACCTTGATAGCGTCAAGATAGGTAGGCTCGAAAGGCTGCTCGCAAGAAGTAACGAGTGCTGCGCCTGCCACGAGAGCTGCGAATAATGCTTTGAATTTCATATTGTTGCGGCAGAATTAGTTAAACATGTATTTGATGCCGATGGAAGCGTACCAGCACTGGCCGAGCGAGTGGTTGGGAGTGAAGGTCTGGGTGCTTCCGCTGATGTAGGAAGGTGTTGAGAACACCGCGTAGCCGTCCTGGTCAACATTGCTGTAGGTGAGGATGCGGGCCTCTGAACCGATTTCGGGGTTCAGATACTTGGCGACTCCCCATGAAGAGTTGAACAGGTTGAGAAGGTTCTTGATGTCGATGCTGAGCTGCAGGGTGTTGGTGCTGTTGCCGGTCCTTACCTTGAAGTCATGCTTGTAGCTGAAGTCCACACGGTGTACCCAGGGTGAGTATACGCTGTAGGGCTCTGCATACTGGCCCTGATGCTTGCTCAGGTAGGGGTCGTTGTGCACGAAGTCCATGAAGCGTGCCTGGTCGTCGGGTGAGACGAACCTGAAGTCTCCGTTGGCCACCTGCTCGTCGGTGGGGATGTAGATGGAGTCGTAGTTGTAGCCGTCACCGTTGATGTCGTTGGTGGTCATGTAAGAGTAGCTGTAGCCGCCCCTCCAGGTCTCGTAGATGAAGCTGAAGTGGTTGCCGCTCTTGTCGCTGTGGCTGAGTGACGCAACGAAACGGTCAGGGGTCACGTACTGAGAGTTGTGGAGCCTGATGTTGTTGGGACCCTCGACGGTGGGAACGTATGTGAAGGCGGACTCGGCATTGGAACCGGGCATACCGGTGAGCTCCTTGCTTACGGTGTGGGTGTAGGCCGCCATGAAGTTCAGACCCTCGACGGGCTGCATGTTGAGAGAGAGGCTGGCGGAGTAGCCGTAGCCCTTGTTGGTGTTCTCAAGCACGAAGGCGGGGGTGCCGTTGCGCATGTTGCCTTCGGGGTAGATGGGACGGTTGTCAACTCCGTTGAACCTTGCGAATCCTCCCACGGGCTTGATGCTCCAGTCGGAGATGGTCACGCCGTTGACGGTCTTGTTGTAGATGAACTCACCGCTTACAGAGAAGGGGAATGAGGTCGGGAAGTTGTAATCGAGGGCGATTGAGGTCTTCCATACCTGAGGCATCTTGAACTTGGGATCCACGGCTGAGATAGTGGAAGGAACGGTTCCGTCCTCGGGAGATACGGTTGAAGGATATCCGAGCTCTCCGGTCAGATAGCTGAGGAGTCCGTTGATGTTGGCCTTGCCGTTCTCGTCGGTGATCAGGCCCTTGCCGAAGTAGTAGTCCATCGCGCTGCCGCGGGGGTCGTCGTCAGCCCAGCCCATCTGCTTCCTGAGGTTGGCCTCGTTGATCTGGGCCTGGTACTGAACCATACCGCCGTTGGTAGGCATGTTGGTGAAGAATACGAGAGGCAGACGTCCTGAGAACAGACCGGTACCTCCGCGCACCGTCAGGCTGTTGTCGCCGAATACGTTCCAGCTGAAGCCCACGCGGGGAGAGACGGTGAGATTGGAGTTGGGCCACTTGCCGGTGTCGATGTGACGAACGTTGCCGTTCTCGTCATAGTAGTCGAGGGCGAGGATGGCCGCGTTGGTCATCAGGTCGGAGTTGTCGAAGAAGAGTCCGTCGAGACGCAGACCTGCGGTCAGGGTGAAGTTGTCGCTTGCCTGCCACTCGTCCTGGGCGTAGATGCCGGCCTTGTAGAACTGAACCCTTGCGGCAGGATTCAACTCTCCGTCATAACCATAGGTGAGGTTGACGATCTCGGGAGCGGATCCGTTGATGAAGTCGTCGACGCTGGCATAACGGTAGTATCCGGTACCGTTTCTCATGTAGGCGTTGTCGGCGAGCTGGTACTCGAAGTTGAGGCCTCCGGTGATCTTGTGGTTGCCGAAGAAGTAGGTGAGGTCGTCCTTCACGCTGAAGTGGGTGTTGTGAACCGCGTTGTTCCAGGTGAAGAGCTCATATCCGAGAGCCATGTAGTTTCCGGTGGTTCCGGTTCCGTCGAGGATGTCGATGAAGGGGAACTCGTCGGAGGTGCTTCCGCGCACGTCGTCAAGCTTCGAGTAGGTGACGAGCAGCTGGTTCGACAGGTTGTCGGAGAAGCGGCTGTTGAGGTCGAGGGAGACGGTGCTCACGATGTTGTTCATCGAATACATCGAGTTGACGTAGCTCATGGAGTACTGCGACATACGTGAGTATGCGGAGCGGGTGCCGCCGTCCATTGAGGTGGCGTTGGGAGAGCTCCAGTACTTGTTGAGGGTGTAGTTGTACCTCAGGGCGAGCCTGTGGTTGTCGTTGATGTTCCAGTCGATGCGGCCGAGGAACTTCATGTTGCTCTCGTCGGCGGGGAAGTCGGTGAAGGAGCCGGTGTCGTAGCCGTACTTCTCCTTCACGAAGTCGGAGACTCTCTGGAGGTCGGCCACGGTGGTGCGGGACACATAGTTGTCAGCATCAGCCTCAATTCCGTTGGCAGGATCCGAAGCCCTCCAGCGGTTAACCACGGTAGGGGTCTTGATGTACTCGGCGTTCAGGAAGAAGAACAGCTTGTTCTTCACGATGGGTCCGCCGAGGGTGAAGCCGTAGGTGGTCTTGCGGTCTACTGCGCGGGCGCCGGTGATCTGCTCGCCATATACGCTGTCACCCTGAAGGTTCTCATTCTGGTGATATACGTAGGCGCTTCCCTTGAAGGTGTTGGTACCAGACTTGGTGATGGCGTTCACGCCACCGCCGATGAAGTTGGTCTGACGTACGTCATAGGGGGAGATCACAACCTGAAGCTCCTCGATGGCGTCGAGGGAGATAGGGTTTCCGCCTCCGGGGAGACCGTCGCTCAGACCGAAGTTGTTGTTGAAGTTGGCACCGTCCACGGTGAAGTTGGCGGTACGGCCGTCAGCTCCGGCGAAGGTCATGCCGTTTCCTCCATAGGGAGAGAGCCTGGTCACATCCTCGATGCTCCTGCTTACGGTAGGGAGGGCGATAATCTGGTCGTTGGAGATGTTCGTGGCTGCGCCTGCCCTCTCGTTGGAGAGTCTTGACGCTGCGGTAGACACCACGATGGCCTCTGACAGCATTTCGTTGTCCTCGGCAAGATTCGCCGTCAACTGGTAGGAATCAGCGAGCTGGAGGGTGATGTCCGTGTAGGTCACGGTCTGATATCCGAGGCAGCTCACCTCTACAGAATAAGGACCGCCGGTACGCATACCGTTGATTGCATAACGACCCTCTGCGTTAGCCACCGCATAATAGGTGGTACCTGAGGGGGTGTGCACGGCTACTACCGTCGCTCCCGGGATTGCCTCTCCGTTCTGGTCGGCCACGATGCCGTTCAGTGCGGAGGTTGTTACCTGCGCTGAGGCTGAGATAACAAAAAGCATTGCCGAAAATGACAGCAAAAGGCTTTTAATTACTTTGTTCATAAAAATTTGAATAAGAAAATAGATTTTTCGGATACAAATATAAATAATATATCGACAAATCGTTTCAAATTCGCATTCAAGCACTACTAACTTCCGGCCGCAAAGATACTGCGACAAAACGTTCCTCGCAACTTCTGATTTGTTAACTTTTAATTAATTTTTGCTAATTTTGCGGCCGAATACACCTACGAGGACAGATTTGCATGCTTGCAACCTCGTAAAAAAATGCTAAAAATATGAACTATCTCTTTACATCGGAGTCAGTCTCCGAAGGTCACCCCGACAAAGTCGCTGACCAGATTTCAGACGCAATTCTCGACGAATTCCTCCGCCAGGACCCCGAATCGAAGGTGGCCTGCGAGACTTTCTGCACCTCCGGCCTCGTGATAGTGGGCGGAGAGGTGCGCTCGGAACACGCCTACGTGGACATTCCGGCCACTGCGCGCCGCGTGATACGCCGCATCGGCTACACCAAGGCCGAATACGGCTTCGACGCCTCCTCCTGCGGAATCATCTCCACCATACACGAGCAGAGCCCCGACATCAACCGCGGAGTGGTGCGCGGCGACCCCATGGAACAGGGCGCCGGCGACCAGGGAATGATGTTCGGCTATGCGAGCATCGACGGCGACGAGTACATGCCCCTCGCCCTCTCGCTCTCGCACCGGCTGCTCCAGGTCCTCGCCGGCATACGGCACGACGAACCTGAGCTCATGCCCTACCTGCGCCCCGACTCGAAGGCGCAGTTCACGGTGGAGTTCTCCGCCATCCACCGCCCCGAGCGCATCCACACCATAGTGCTCAGCACCCAGCACGACGAGTTCGACACCGACGAGAGGATGCACGCGCGCATCGAGAAGGACGTGCGCGAGATCGTGATACCCCGCCTCATCGCCTCGCTGCCCGAAAGGACAGCGCGTCTCTTCGACGACCGCTTCATCCTTCACGTGAACCCCACGGGCAAGTTCGTGATCGGCGGACCTGCCGGCGACACCGGGCTCACCGGACGCAAGATCATCGTCGACACCTACGGCGGACGCGGA
>ENA-OOXJ01002127-OOXJ01002127.1-human-gut-metagenome-genome-assembly--contig:-NODE-2127-length-10713-cov-3.315913_pt1 | contig 10713 bp, 7 predicted proteins | sample MGYA00241587_ERZ501343 | MGnify/ENA primary metagenome ERZ501343 (study PRJEB25962, sample SAMEA2042918) | human gut metagenome | biome: human gut; feature: human-associated habitat; material: faeces... | reverse complement strand
GTGCGGCGCGAGACCTTCTCCGGCAGCTGCGCCCGCAGCTTCTATGTGGGCGAAGTGAAGAAGGAGGACATCCACGCAAAGTTCGAGGATGGTGTCCTGCACATCGAGCTGCCCGCTCCTCAGCAGACAAAGGCTCTGCCTGAGAACCCGAATCTGATCGAGATCGAGTAAATGCCGACCGTGTGCGCCAAGGCATAACGTATATAGGATGCCCCCGGAGAGCTGCAATAAGCCCTCCGGGGGCATTTTTTGTGTTCAGGCTTTCGACGACGGAGAGGGGAGAAAGTACCTGTTTTTGCCAGAAAACTTTATTTTTCCACCGTTTCGTGGTATCCTTATAAGGCGCACGCAATACAGGCCTGCGGCTGCACTGGCAGCAGCTGCGGACTGCGTGCGGCAAAAAAGAACGTATAGAAGGAAAAAGGGGGATAAAAGTCATGGGCGAATTTGCCTTTCAGACTTTACGGGAAAGTATCACCTCTGCCATCAGGAGCAAGATCCTTACCGGGGAGCTGCAGCCGGGCGTAAAGCTGGCCGAGCAGAAACTGGCCGAGGAGTTTGGCTCCAGCCGGGCACCCATCCGGGAGGCGCTGCGGCAGCTGGAACAGGAGGGCATGGTCGAGTATTCGCGCAACGTGGGCTGCTCGGTGCGCCGGGTAAAGCCGGAGGATGCCTACGAGATCTATCTGCTGCGGGCAAATCTGGAAATGACGGCGCTGCGCTATTTTGACTGCAAATTCCCGGAGGAGGATCTGCGCACCCTGCGCGGCATCTTAGAGGAGATGCGCAATGTCCGGCCGGGGGATCTTTCGCAGATCGTGGAGAACGACAACCGCTTCCATGCGGTCATCGTGCAGCGGGCGGGGCTGCCCAGACTGCTGAAATTCTGGGACGACCTGAATTACGGCAACCTGCTTGTTGGGGCGAACAGCGGCTCTAACCACGAGACGCTGGCGCAGCGGCAGAACGGCATCCACACCAAGCTGTACGAGGCGCTGGCAAGCGGCGACACCGAGGCTGCCTGCCGCGCTGTCTACGCCCACTACATGGAGCCTATGGAGCGGATGCGCAGCGCGAACAGCGCTGGACAGGCAACAGACGGCATGGCAAAATAAGGGGAATTTGGCTGAACGTCTAAATTTTGACCAATCATTTTATGGAAATTGCAGATTGTCTACAATCTGCAATTATGCTATACTATCAAAGCGATTGGTCGAGTACTGCTGTATTTTTGGTAAAAATTGCAAAATGTATGCGGAACATCGGCCTTCTTACAGGAACTTCCGCCCTGTGTGGAAAAGAAAGAGAGGAATTGTCCGCATGTCTAACAAAGAAAAAGCCACAAAGATCTCGTGGCTTACCCTTGCCTTCATGGCCTTTTCTACGGTCTGGGGCTTCGGCAACATTACCAACGGCTTTGTGTACTTTAACGGTCCGCAGGTCATCTTCAGCTGGATCTTTATGTTTGTCCTGTACTTCATCCCCTATGCGCTGATGGTGGGTGAGCTGGGCTCTGCCTTTAAAAACGAGGGCGGCGGTGTCAGCTCCTGGCTGCACCAGACCACCAACGCCAAACTGGCCTACTACGCCGGTTGGACCTACTGGGCCTGCCATATCACCTACATTGCCAGCAAGGGCAGCGGCTTTTTGAAAGCGCTGAGCTGGGCCGTTTTCCGCAACGCGGAGACCTACGATTCCTTCCCCACCCGCTACATCCAGCTGGCTACCTTCTGCATCCTGCTGCTGGGCTGCTACATTGCAAGTCTGGGCCTGAACCCCCTGAAAAAGCTGCTGACTGCCGCAGGCACCTGCACCTTCGTCATGTCCCTGCTGTACATCGTGATGATGTTTGCTGCCCCGGCCATCAACCCCACGGCAGAGTACGTCCACGCAAACCTGAGCTTCAGCAGCCTTATCCCCAACTTCAACGTCACCTACTTCACGTCTCTGTCCATTCTGGTGTTCGCTGTGGGTGGCTGCGAGAAGATCTCTCCTTACGTCAATAAGGTCGAAAACCCCAGCAAGGGCTTCCCTCGCGGCATGATCACGCTGGCCGTCATGGTGGTTACCTGCGCCATTCTGGGCACGCTGGCCATGAGCCGTATGTTCGACCCCGCCATCATCAATGCCAGCGCCGAAAGCTTCAACGCCTATGTCGCCAACAGTTCCTACTGGGCTTTCCAGAAGCTGGGTCAGTACTACCATGTGGGCGATCTGTTCATGATCATCTACGCCCTGTGCAACGTCATCAGCCAGCTCGCCGTGCTGATTTTGAGCATCGACGCACCCCTGCGTATGCTGCTGGACAACGAGCACACCCAGCAGTTCATCCCGCAGGCTCTGCACAAGGTCAACGCCCATGGTGTGCACAGCAACGGCATCAAAATGGTGGCTGTGCTCTCCGGCTCCATCATTCTGGCACAGTCCTTCGTGCCCGGTGCTGCTGCCGTTCTGCGCCAGCTGACCAAGCTGAACTCTGTGTGTATGCCCATGCGCTACCTGTGGGTGTTTGCCGCCTACATCGCCCTGCGCAACGCCTACGATACCATCCCTGCCGAGTACCGCTTTGTCAAGAATCAGGCCGTGGCCAAGTTCTTCGGCGGCTGGTGCTTTGCCGTTACCGCCGTGTGCTGCGTGCTGGGTATGTATGATAAGGACCCCTTCACCTTTGCACTGAACGTTATCACCCCCGTGGTGCTGACCGTGCTGGGTTTCATTCTGCCCGCTCTAGCAAAGCGCGAGCAGACCGCTGCCAAAAAGTAACCTGAATATGCTTAAAAAGGGCCGGTCAGCACTGACCGGCTCTTTTCAGATACACCCAAGGAGGTTTATTTTTATGATCGCATCCGAAGTCCGTGAAATGCTGTCCTTCATCGACGGCAACCCCACCGCATACCACACCACCGCCGCTGTGCGGGATATCCTGCTGAAGGCGGGCTTTGCCGAGCTGCTGGAAAGCCGCAAGTGGGCGCTGGAACCCGGCAAGGACTATTTTGTCTGCCGCAACGGCTCCAGCATCATCGCCTTCCGCATGGGCGACCAGCTGGAAAATTACAGCTTCAACGTTGCCGCCGCCCATACGGATTCTCCCTGCTTCCGCATCAAGGAGAACGCCGAGATCCACATGGGGCAGAACTACACCAAGCTGAACACCGAGGGCTACGGCGGCATGATCTGCGCCACATGGATGGATCGTCCGCTGTCTGTGGCGGGCCGTGTGCTGGTGCAGGAGAACGGCGCTATCGTATCCCGTCTGGTGGCACTGGACCGCGACCTGCTGATGATCCCCAGCGTGGCCATCCACATGAACCGCGAGGTCAACGATAAGGCTTCCTTCAACAAGCAGGTGGATATGCTGCCCGTGCTGGGCGGCGCCTGCGAGGAGGGCGCGCTGAAAAAGCTGATCGCAGAGGAGCTGAAGGTGTCCGAGGAGCAGATCCTTGGCAGCGATTTGTTCCTCTATGTGCGGGAAAAGGCCACCGTCTGGGGCTGCAACGAGGAGTTCATCTCCTGCGGCCGTCTGGACGACCAGCAGTGCGTCTACGGCATCCTGAAAGGTCTGCTGACCGCCAAGAACGCCCGCTCCATCGGCGTGGCAGCCTTCTTTGATAACGAGGAAGTCGGCTCCGGCACCAAGCAGGGCGCAGCTTCCACCTTCCTGTACGATGTGCTGCACCGCATTGCCCAGAGCCTTGGCGGCAACGACGAGGACTTCCACCGTGCGGTGGCTTCCAGCTTTATGGTCAGCGCCGACAACGCCCACGCCGTGCACCCCAACCACCCGGAGCACACCGATGTGAACAACTGCACCTACATGAACAAGGGCGTGGTCATCAAGACCCACGCAGGTCAGAAGTACACCAGCGACGGCATGAGCGTTGCCGCTGCCCGGGAGCTGGCTGCCCGCGCCGGTGTGCCGCTGCAATACTTTGCAAACCGCTCCGATAAGGTAGGCGGCAGCACGCTGGGCAATCTGGCCATGGCACAGGTGTCCATGAACTGCGTGGACATCGGCCTGCCGCAGCTGGCGATGCACTCCTGCTACGAGACTGCCGGTGCAGAGGATACCCTCTCGCTCATCAAACTGATGCAGGAGCTGTACAGCAGCCACTTTGAAGAGACTGCATTCGGCACCCTTTCCATCAGCAAGTAAACGGATAAAAGCCTAAAAAGGACTGCTGTGCACTGCTATGCATGGCAGTCCTTTTTGCGTAAAAGTTGATTTTCCGTGGCCGGTTAAGCCCGGATATAGAATTCCGACAGTGGTTGTGGTAAAATAAGGCATCCGGGAGCGCCGGGCGCTCCGCTGCAACATCAAAAATGGAGGTTTTCTATGAAAAAGACCTATCGCTCGCTCTTTTGTCTGCTTGCGGTGCTGCTGCTCAGCGTCAGCGCGCTGCCCTCTGCTTCGGCGCTGTTTTCCAAGAAGCTCTACTATTATGGCACGGTAGAGGGCGTCAGCCGCACAGTAGAGGGCAAGGTGGAGTCCATTGTGGTTTCTGCAGAAGAGCAGGAGAGCTATGAGATGATCGTCACCGACAGCACCGTCTGGCAGGACCATGACGAAAAAACCACCTCCGACCCCGCTACCCTTGCGGTAGGCGAACAGATCTGCGTGGTGCACGACCCGGCTGTGATGATGTCGCTGCCGCCGCAGTCGGTGGCGTATACCGTCATCCGCAACTTCCCCGCAGGCACGGATCTGGAACAGGAAGCACGGGATGCCGCCTGCCCGGTGAAAAAGTTCTTCGCCGACACTCGCAAGGCCATTTCGGACTGGTTCTACCAGACCATGCCCATCTGAGGGCAAAGCTCCTTCTATAACGCAAAAAAACTGCTGCCCCGTACCGGATGCCAAAGCGTCCGGGCAAAGGGGCAGCAGTTTTTTTATGCAAGGTTATGCGTTGTTTTGCGGCAAAAGCGCTGTATACCGCTATTTATTTTCGGGGGGGGGGTAACGCGGAAGCGCTTCACCACCTGTTCCAGTGCGCTGATGTCCACAGGCTTGGACAGATGTTCGTCCATGCCGGCCTCCTTGCTCTTTTGCATATCCTCAAGGAAGGCGTTGGCGGTCATGGCAAGGATGGGGATGGTGCGTCCCAGCGGGTTTTCGCCGCTGCGGATGCGGTGGGTGGCTTCCAGGCCGTCCATCACCGGCATCTGTATATCCATCAGGATCATGTCATAATCGCCGGGCTTCACGCTGGCAAAGGCATCCACGATCTCCTGACCGTTGGGGCAGATGATGCAGCTTGCGCCCTTGGCTTCCAACAGCATTTGCAGAATCTCGGCGTTGATGGCGTTATCCTCAGCACAGAGGAACTTCATGCCGGACAGGGGAGAAGTGGTCTCTTCTTCCTCCGGGAGCGCCTGCGCCTTTTGCACCGTGTCCGCTTCGGTGTCAATGGGAAATTCCAGTACCACCTCAAAGCGGGTGCCCTTACCGGTGGCACTCTCTACGCTGATGGAGCCGCCCATCAGGTCTATGACGCTTTTGGTAATCGCCATACCCAGACCCGTGCCCTGCACCTTGTTGGTGCCGGAGCGCTCCTCACGGGTAAAGGGGTCGAAAAGGGTCTTTTGGTAGTCCGCGCTCATGCCGATGCCGTCATCCTGCACCACAAAGCGGTACCGGGCGTAGTGCTCGTTCCGGGGCAGCTCTTCCACCTCGAACCGGATGTGCCCGCCGGTGGGCGTATACTTGACCGCGTTGGAGAGGATGTTCATCAGCACCTGATTCAAACGGTTGGGGTCGGCCAGCACGTTTTCGTGCTGCAAATGGGTCTCCACCGTAAAGGTCTGACTGCGCTGACCTGCCTGCTGCCGGATGATGCTGTCCAGCTGACTGATCTGCTGGGGCAGGTTCATCTTTTCCATATTCAGGGTGGTCTTGCCGCTCTCGATGCGGCTCATATCCAGAATATTGTTGATGATGCCCAGCAGCAGCTGACCGGAGCTTTCCAGCTTGCCCAGATGCTCGGCCAGCTTTTCCGGCTCGTGCAGCTCGTTTTTCATCAGGGTGGTAATGCCGATGATGGCGTTCATGGGGGTGCGGATATCGTGGCTCATGTTGGAAAGGAAGTCCGTCTTGGCTTTGCTGGCACGCTCGGCGGATTGCAGCGCCTCGGCGGCAGCATCCTGCGCCCGCCGCATCTCGTCGTTGGCCTGCGTCAGCTGGATGTTATACTGCTCCAGACGGAGGTTCGTCTTTTTTTCAGCCCGCAGTTCCCGCTGCTGCTTTTCCCGCAAAAGGAACCAGCCAGCAATGACTGCCATGATCGAAAACACCGTTGCAAAGCCTACAATAACGACCATGACGATATTGACCAGCTTCTGCGTATTCACGGCCACATATTCTGCCGGAACAAGGAACGCCAGCGTCCACTGGGCGTTTTCCATCTGCTTCAGGGCGTAGTAATACTCAGTCCCGTCCAGCACGGCGTTGGAATAACAGGAGCCTGTGCGGGCAAGCCGCTCCTTTGCTGCTGCAAAGGAAGAACCGTGCAGGTAGGACATCTGGGAGAGCACGGTGTATGCGTTATGCCCCTTCAACAGCTCGGTATCATTGGCGTTGAACAGCTTGAAACCGTTGTTGTCCAGAACATAGACGCTGTTGTTATTTTCGTAGGCGTCGCAGCGGAAATAATCGTTCAGCTGGGTCATGCACTGGGAGATACCAAAATAGCGCAGGGTGATCTCGCCGGTCTCGCTTTGCAGTGTGATGGGGGTGGGGAGCTGTTCCAGAAACACCATCCGGGAGTCGTCCTCGGTCAGCGCGTTGGAAACATAGCTGACCCGCTGCGGCGCGCTTTCCAGATAGTTCATTTCCCGCAGCAGACCCGTGCGGCCATACGCGGTATAATAATGTCCGGCAGCATCCACGGCGATCAGTTCAATCTGTCTTTCATGGTAATTGGAAAGCTCCGACAGCTTTTTCAGATAGCGGTAGAGATCGGTATCAGTCTCCAGCGGAGTGTAGTACAAATAATTGCATTGTACATTCACCTCGTCCCAGTGGGTGTCGATCACATCCTCCAGACTGTGGAACATCTGGTGGGTGACCTCTTCCATCTGGCTCAGCCGCTCGTGGTAGACAAGGTTCTGGATGTAGGTCTGGCTCATGACAAAAAGGGTCAGGATCAACACGATGATGACAAAGCCGAAGCCTACAAACAGCTTTTTATAGATTTTGTTGTTCACATCCAGTATCTCCTGTCCGTTTTATTCAACTCCATACGGTGTCTGCCCGGCTGATGGTGGTGTACCCGCCAAAGAAAGCCTTTGCGGCATCCATGCCCACCACGCCGCTGTCTGTCACCGTTGCTTCGGCAGCCAGCCGGTCGCTCACACCGCAGATGGCAACCTGATAGGTCTTGCCCGCCTCCGGCTGCACCGGGCTTACCAGCACATAGGGGTAGCCCTTGCCGTTGCCGTAGGCATCGTAGCCCGTGGCCAGCAGTTCGCTGATCTGCTGCCCGGTCAGGGTAACGGTCTGGATGGTACGGTTCCAGCCGGTGGGCAGGATCACCGAAAGGTCGTAATCCGTAATGCCCTTGGCGTACAGCTTGGCGGCTACGCCGTAGTGGTTCTGCTCGCTGGGGTTGCCGGGGATCCATGTGCTCAGCGAGACCAGCGCAAGGTCGCTGCCGGTAGCCTGTGCAAAGCAGCGCCCCACCAGCATGGCGCAGTCCTCCTGCGAAAGCTCCTCGGTGACGGTGGTGATGGTATCCGGGGTGTTGTTCACCACGCTATCCTGATCCTCGTCCAGCTGACGGATCACATCTTCCAAGGCAGCATTGCCCTTGATAAAGTCCAGCATTTTAAGGCCGGTGGTCACGATGGTGTTTTCCCAGCCGGAATAGATAAAGGGCGCGGTGTTGCCCGCGTTCAGGGCGTTGGCAATATCGGCGTAGTAGGTGTCATCTGCCTTTGCGTCCTTGAAGGGCAGCAGGCTGTTTTTCCGCGAGCTTTCGGCAAGCAGGGCACTGGTGCCCGCAACGGTGGAAAGCACGCGCATCACCTTGAGCGCATCCTCCAGCTTCTGGGGGTTCTGCTCCAGCTTTTTGTTCAGACCGTAGAAGCGGTTCACCTTCAGCACAAAAACATTCTGGGTGCCGTCCTGCGAGAGATAGGGCATCAACTCGAATTTATTGGCGTTGCCGTCTGCTTCCACGATGCCATTGGTGCCGCCCATCAAAAACAGGGTGTTGCCCTCAGCCATCCTCTGCCGGGTCACGTTGTCGTCAAGAGCATCGCCGGAGCCGTTCAGCATCCCGATGTCCTTCCACTTTTTGACATAGGCCATTGCCTGCATCATGCCGGGGGTGTTGCTGACGTTTGCCTTGCCGGAAAGATAGTCCTTCTGCCACAGTCTGCCGTCCAGCGTGCCGAGGAAATCGGCATCTGCAATGTTGCACAGATACTGGAAACCGTAGCCCGGGTACTGGATCTGCGACAGGCAGAGATCGACCCCGGCTTCCTTGGCTTTTGCAGCCAGCACTTCCAGCTCAGCGAAAGAATTGGGCAGTTCCCAGCCGTGTTCCCGCAGCAGGGTCTTGTTGTAGGTGATGCCGTAGCAGTTGTAGGTCGAGGGCAGCAGGTAGATGGCACCATTGTCGAACACGTCCTGCAGACGGGACTCCACATAGTTATCCGTAAAATCGTAGCCGGAAAGGTCCAGCAGTTTGTCGGAGACCAGATCGATCTGGGGGTCGTAGTAGGTCAAGGTGCAGACGTCCGGCAGGTCGCCTGCCGCAAACATATTCTGCAAACAGGTGGTGGTGTTATCGCCGCTGTAGGGCACGACCTCGATGTTCACTTCCGGGTAAACGCTGTGTACCTGCTCAATAAAGGCTTCTACCTCCAGATAGGGTGCCATAAAGGTGACGGCTTCGTGCGCATCGTCTTTTTTATCTGTTTCAGCCTTACCGCTGCCGCAGGCGGTCAGCGCTGCCGTGGCAGCTGCAACGCTGCAAGCCTGCAAAAAGGAGCGGCGGGAGATCTTTTTTATCATATAAATATACTTTCCTCACATTTTCGGAAGGCAGTACTGCGCAAGTGCAGGAGCGCAGTGCTACCTTAGCGATTCTTACACACCCCACAGGAACCCCTACGCTCGCGGCCTGTCCGCACGGGGCATACGCCGATTTTCCCATAAAATAACAATCATATTGTATCATTGTAACAAAAGTGTTTCAAGCTGTTTTTTGAAGGATTTTGCGTGGAAAAGGGCGAACAACCGCGTGCTTTGCAGCTGCACGGCATAAAAATACCCCTGACACCGGGGAAGGATATCAGGGGGTATGGTATTCCGGGCACGCTGTTTTATTGCAGGGGCTCTTTTGCGCGCAGACGCCGAAAGGTGTCCTCTTTTACAAGCTCGATGACCACCGCTGTCAGGGGGATAAAGAAGATAATGCCGATGATGCCAAAAAGCTTTCCGCCGATCATGGCGGCAATAAGGGTGTATAGCGGCGAAAGCCCCACGGATTTTCCCACCACACGGGGATAAATGAACTGGTTTTCAACAAACTGCACGGCAAGGTACACGATCAGGCAGCGCACCGCCAGCACAGGGTCTACCAACAGCACAAGGAACACACTGACCACGCAGGAGATCAGTGCACCCACATAGGGGATGATGGCGCAGATGGCGGTGAGCACGCCCACCAGACTGCCGTAGGGGATCTTGAAAACGGAAAACGCAAGGGCCATGAGAACGCCAAGGATCACGGCCTCACTGCATTGCCCCGTCAGAAAGTTTGCAAAGGATTGCCGGAACAGCCGGCAGAACTTCAGCACCCCGGCGGCGTGGGCGGGCTTCAGGTAGGCGCACACCAGCGTGCGGGCTTGGTGGCCGAGGCTCTCCGTACTAAGGGACATATAGACGGAGATGATCAGCGCAAACGAGGCGGTGATCGCGATATTCACCGTGGCAGAGACAGCCCCTACCGCATTGACCAGCACCGTGTCGATGCTTGCGGTGACCTTGTGCAGCAGCTGCTCCCAGTTGATGCCCTCCAGCCAGTTCATCAGCCAGCCCATGTCAGCATCCTGTGCGTTGAGATAGGCAGTCCAGCGGGGAATATTGGCCTCGATCTGCACATACAGGCTGTGGAAGGACTGCACCAGCTCCGGGATCAGTAGGGTCAGCGCCAATACCAGCACCAGCACAACGCCCAGCAGGGTGATGAAAAAGCTGAGAAGGTGGATGGCTTTCGCCGAGGGCTGCTTTTTGGCCTTGCCGAACAGGCGGTTCAGCCGCTTTTCCAGACCGGTCATGGGCACGTTGATAAAAAGCGCCAGAATGCCGCCCGCCAGAATGGGCAGTACCAGATCTATCAGCTTTGCGGCAAAGGCCAGAACGTCAGAAAGCCGCAGCAGCGCTACAAAAAGCGTTACCCCTACCACGGTAACGAGCAGAGATTGTTTTGTTTTTGGTTCCATGAAAAAGTTCCTTTCCCGGAAGATTGTGGCAGCAGGCAGCAAAAAGACCGCCCGCCGGCTCTTTTTGGTATTGTAATCGGAAGAAAAGGGCTTGTCAAGACGAGAGAAAGGGAAACGGGACGTTATAAAAGCAGTTTGCGAGAATGCAAGCGGGAGCTTTTCAGTAGGGAAAAAGCGTGGTATACTTGGCCAGAGCAAATTTAAAAAAATTGAGAGAAACACAGCTTGAAAGGAAATAGATCATGTCGAAAGATGAATATCTGATTA
>ENA-OOXJ01002125-OOXJ01002125.1-human-gut-metagenome-genome-assembly--contig:-NODE-2125-length-10714-cov-4.418050_pt1 | contig 10714 bp, 9 predicted proteins | sample MGYA00241587_ERZ501343 | MGnify/ENA primary metagenome ERZ501343 (study PRJEB25962, sample SAMEA2042918) | human gut metagenome | biome: human gut; feature: human-associated habitat; material: faeces... | reverse complement strand
GAGCCGGTAGGGGCGGATGGCGTCGAGTGGCCGCAGCAGTCCGTAGAGGAACGAGGTGATGTGGAGGTGCTGCTGGGCATAGTGCAGGTCGTCGGCCGTGAAGCGCTCGGGGGCGATGTGGCGGAAGACAATGCCCGTGTAGGCGGCCAGCGCGGCTACGGCCTCGCCGTCGGGGTCGTGGAAGCGGAGGTAGCGCTGCCGGTTCTCGGCCGCCAGGGTGCCGTTCACGCGCAGCAGGCGGGCCAGCTCGTCGGTCGTCAGGGCGGCCATGCGGGCGGCCAGCTCTTCGGCCTCGCGGAGAAAGCGCGGGGCGGTTGTGCGGGGCGCCGCAAAGGAGCCCTCGGAGGACATCGTCTTGGCGCAGGAGAGGAGTATCTGCATGGTGTGTCGTCTTTTTCGGGTGCGTCAGGCTACCGAGCAGGCGATGCCGAGCGCCTCGACCCGTGCGGCAATGGCACGGAGCTCCTCGCGCGGAACCTTTTCGAGCGTCGGGCAGGGGGTGTCGCGGTCGAGCGAGTAGACCATCACCTGCCGCGGCCGAATCTCGCCGATGAGGCGCAGCCAGGCCGAGACCTCCTCCTCGGTGGTGTTGTCGACCCGCCGTCCGTTGCACTCGCCGCGCAGGAACATCGTCTGGACGATGAGCTGCCCCTCGAAGAGCTTCATCTGCTCCACGATGCGTGCCACACGGTAGTCGGGGCTCTGCGGGTTGTTGATTAACCGTACGGTGGCGTCGAAGGCCGAGTCGAGCTTCAGAATGTTGTTGTCCACGCGGCGCAGGGCGCGGCGCACCTCCTCACGGTGGAGCTGCGTGGCGTTCGAGAGGACCGAGACCCGTGCCGTGGGGCACAGCTCGTCGCGCAGACGGAGCGTATCGTCGATAATCTGCTCGAAGTGGGGGTGGAGCGTCGGCTCGCCGTTTCCGGCGAAGGTGATGACGTCGGGCGGCGTGCCGTCGGCCACCATGCGGCGGAGCGTCGCTGCGAGGTGCTCATGCACCGCCTCCCGGGGGTTGAAGCGCCGGGCTCCGGGGTGCTCGGCATTCCAGCCGCATTCGCAGTAGATGCAGTCGAAACTGCAGAGTTTCGATTCGACGGGGAGCAGGTTGACTCCCAGCGAGAGGCCGAGCCGCCGCGAGTGGACGGGGCCGAAGATGATGTCGTGATAGAGTGCAGTCATGCGGCAAATTTATCGATTTTTCGGGGAATCGCACCCCGCCGGGTCACTTTTTCGCCGGGTCGAGCTGCTTGCCGCAGGCGAAGGCTTTGGCCAGCGGGGCGCCCAGCGGGCGGTATTCGAGGCGGACGGGGTCGTAGGTGACGGGGTGCAGCAGCGCCGGGTCAATCTGCCCGTCGGTGAGGATGCGCTCGTCGGCCGATATGTTGACGATGCGCCCCGTCAGGTGGCAGCTCTCGGGGTCGAACGCGAGCAGCTCGCACTCGAGCGTCATCGGCAGCTCGTCGATGAGCGGGGCGTTGACGTGCGGCGACCGGGTGGCGTGGAACCCCGCCCGGGTGAACTTGTCGGCCACGCGGTTGCCCGAGACGATGCCCACATAGTCGCACGCCTCGATGGTCTCGACGGTGGCCATGCTGACGGTGAAGGCGCGCGTGGCAAGGATGTTTTTTGTGGTCTTGTGCCCGGCCGAGAGACAGAGGCCGACGGTCTCGTCGGTGAACATCCCGCCCCAGGCGGCATTCATGGCGTTGGGCACACCATGCTCGTCGTAGGCCGCCACAATCAGTACCGGCATGGGATAGAGCTAGCTCTTAGCTCCGAAATCCTTTCTCATAATGCAGTGTCGTTTGAAAAAAAGTGAATCGCATTCGAAAATTACGGCAAATCGGCGACACATCAAAGCCGCCGCCCCGTTTTTTCTCCGTCAGCCGTCTGTCGCCCGTTGCCCGTCTGCCGTCCGTCCGCATGCTGTCCGCAGTCCGCCGTTTGTATGCCGGCCCGGCCCTCGGCCTCTTCCTCCGACCGCACACACCACAAAAAAGGAGCCTCGACGAAGGCTCCCTGGAGTGCGGATAAAGGTACTCCGATACAATAGAAACCTATCTGTATATCAGAATATTAAGCGAACTTTCAAGGCTTGGTTACCGCCTTGCCCACCGGTTTTCTGCGCTGCGCTGCATCGCGTCTGTATCTTCCTGTCAGACAATGCAAAAGTAGTGAAAATCCCGGAATTCTCCAAATGCGGAAAATTTGGCAGACGCCGGTGGTTTTTTGTATATTTGGTCCTATAGATTGAGGGTGGTAGATAGCCGTTTGATTGAATTCGGCCATAGGCTAAGTTTATGAAAAAGGTTCGCATTTCAAAATATCGGTCAGAGTCTGCGACTTCGGATTGGCCAAAACAGCATGACATGGAACAAGATTACCGGTTGTAAGTCTTGTCGGCAGCCATTCGGGCTGGGGAAGCAAGTGGCGAGGCATTCGGATTCGATCCCCAACGGCATTTACTGCGGCTGAAAGAGCAACGATTGAGGTAACTATGCCGGTAGTTTATTAGAGATTTACAGAAATCTGGAATTCTGTAAATCTCTACATCTAGGATTGAATATTTATCCAATTCCGGGGTGATATGGGAGGTTGTTTCGATAGGTCGGTAAAGGAGGATAAATATAGATGCTTGCCCTTTTCTCCTTCTGATGAGAATTTTTTGCGTTTGGTGCTGGACGGGATTCTTCGTTTGTGAAGTTTTTCGGAACCAGCGCGTCTGTAGTGTCTATTCTACCACATAAAAATAAGAAATTAAATTGGAAAAACTTAGAGATGAAGTTATTCTCCTAAGATAGGTGATTCACGGATATTTTTGGTAAATTTGTATAATATATACGGATATTGACCGGACAACAGAAGAATCAAAATGCATTCATGTTGGTGGAAGTGGGTTGTCCGGAAAAGATTTGAAGCATGGCAAAGAAACAACTGAAAGAGAAAAGTATCGAGGAGACTTTGTGGGAATCGGCCAACAAACTGCGGGGGTCGGTGGAGCCGTCGGAGTACAAACATGTGGTGTTGAGTCTGATATTCCTCAAATATGCATACGACCGCTTTGTAGAGCGACGCGATGAGCTGATTGCCGATGGTAAGTCGGCTTTCGTGGATCAGGCGGTGTTCTATAATGCCCGGAATGTTTTCTATCTGAACGAAATCAGCCGCTGGGACTATTTGATTGAAAATGCCAAACAGAACGACATTGCCATCAAGATTGATGCGGCTCTGGCGCAGGTCGAGAAGGATAATCCCTCCTTGCGGGGAGCCTTGCCCAGCAACTATTATTCGGGTTTGGGACTCGACCGCACCAAACTGGCGAGCCTGCTCGATGTGATTGGCAAGATTGATACCCTCAAGGATAAGGAACACGACCTGATTGGCCGCGTTTACGAATATTTCCTGGGCAAGTTCGCAATTGCCGAGGGCAAGGGAAAAGGCGAATACTATACGCCCAAGACCATCGTGAATCTGATTGCCGAAATGATCCAGCCCTACCGTGGAAAGATATATGACCCGTGCTGCGGTTCGGGCGGTATGTTCGTGCAGAGTATGAAGTTCATCGAGGCGCACCACGGCAACCGGAAAGATATCTCCGTCTATGGCCAGGAGTATACGAATACGACCTACAAACTGGCGAAGATGAACCTCGCCATCCGTGGCATTGCCTGTAATCTGGGCGAGAAGGCGGCCGATACGTTCCACGACGACCAGCACAAGGATTTGAAGGCCGATTTCATCATGGCCAACCCTCCGTTCAACCAGAAAGACTGGCGGGCCGATAACGAGCTGACCAAGGACCCGCGCTGGCAGGGGTATGACGTGCCGCCCACGAGTAATGCCAATTACGGTTGGATTCTAAATATCGTCTCGAAACTCTCGGCAAACGGCATGGCCGGATTCCTGCTGGCCAACGGCGCGTTGAGCGGTGACGGTACTGAGTTGAATATCCGCCGTCAACTGCTGAAAAACCATTTGGTCGAGGCCATCGTGATTTTGCCGCGCAATATGTTCTATTCCACCGATATCAGCGTCACCCTGTGGATTCTGGCCCGCAACCGCAAGGCCCGCACCGTTGAGCAGAACGGCGAACTGGTTAAATACCGGGAGCGCGAAAATGAGGTGCTGTTTGTCGACCTCCGCCAGTGGGGCGAGCCTTTCGAAAAGAAGTACATCCAGTTTTCGCAGGAGCAGATTGCCCGTATTGCCGAGAATTTCCACAACTGGCAGCGTGAAGGCTGCGAACAGACCTATCGGAATGTTCCGGAGTATTGCTACTCGGCAACACTCGACGAGATTGAAGCCAAAGGGTGGTCGCTTGTCCCCAGCAAATACATCGAGTTTGTCAATCGGGATGAAACGGTCGATTTCGGGACCCGAATGACGGAACTGCGTAACGAGTTGAACCGCCTGCTGCAGGCCGAAACGGAGAGTCGCCGCGAATTGGCAAAGGTCTTTACGGATTTGGGCTTCCCGCTTGATGTCCCCCAGCAAAATGATGCCGCCCATGAACAGAAGTGATTATAAGCGGCTGGGGAATTACATCCGGGAGGTGGATGTCCGGAATAGGGATTTGGCGGTAACGCAGCTTGTCGGTTTAACAATCGACAAAGCTTTTATTCCATCTGTGGCGAATGTAATAGGAACGGATCTGTCAAATTACAAGGTGATTCGTAACAAGCAGTTTGCATGTAGCCTTATGCAGGTGAGCAGGGATCAAAAAATACCTGTAGCAATATTTAAAGGAACAGCAGCTATTATGTCTCCCGCATACCCGATGTTTGAGGTCATAGACGAACAAGAGTTGATGCCGGAATACTTGATGATGTGGTTTGCAAGAAAAGAATTTGATCGGGAAGCAAGTTTCTACGCAGTGGGCGGAGTTAGAGGAAGTTTAACGTGGGAAGATTTTACGAATATGACATTGCCGGTTCCGTCGATAGAGCGTCAGCGGGCGATAGTTGCGGAATATGAGACGTTGTCGCGGCGTATCGACCTGAATCGTTCGATGATTGCGCAACTGGAGGCCACGGCGCAAACGCTTTACCGCAAGATGTTTGTGGACGACATCGACCCCGAGCATCTCCCCGCCGGCTGGCGAATGGGGGCTTTGACGGATGTTGCTACGTATATGAATGGAACTGCTTGTCAGAAATATGCTGCGAAAGGTAAAAACGTTTTACCAGTCTTGAAGATTAGAGAATTATCACAAGGATTCTGTGATCAAAATAGTGATTTCGTAGATACATCTATTCCGAAAGATTTTATAGTAGACAATGGAGATGTTATTTTTTCTTGGTCTGCATCCTTATTCATTGATATATGGTGTGGAAACAAGTGTGCATTAAATCAGCACTTATTCAAGGTTACATCTGAGGCATACCCTAAATGGTTCTATTTTTTGTGGACTCATAGTCATATAAAAGAATGGACACGAATAATCTCAGCCAAAGCTACTTCAATGGGGCATATTAAAAGAGAAGATTTAGAAAATGCACAAGTAATAATACCTGCCGAGAATGCATTGAAGAGTTTAGATGTATATATGCATCCTATATTTGATCTTTATGTACATAAGAAAAAGGAAAACTTGTTACTAACCGACCTACAGTCTTTGTTATTGGCAAAGATGGGGCAATAAAATATTTCACAATGGGATTATATGAAGGAATAAAAGACGTTGCAAAAGTTCTTCAACAAGCTGATAACATTCCATTATATCAGCAATTACTAGACCTAAGTACGCAAGCTTTAGAACTGCAAGGTGAAGTAGCACGGTTGAAAGCTGAAAATGCGGAACTCAAGAGGCAGAAGGATATTGAATCTAAAATTCAACGGCACGACGAGCCTATTGTTACCCTAATTGATAGTGATGTTATTTATTGCGCTCATTGCTGGGATAATGAAAAGAAACTAATTCAAGTTAGCACAAATGAATGGAATGGGCAATTTGTCTGCCCGCATTGTAATTTTAACGGGATTTATAGTCGAGATATTAATAATGAATATTTGAAAAGAATAGCGCCACGTGGCCCGCGTATAAAGATTATATAGAGATAGCCAATAACAATCAATAGTAAACATTACAATTATGAAACTAAATAATTTTGCATGTGGAATTAGATTTACAAAAGGATTTCATGTAGAAGACCAAATGGGGGCAATAGTCGATGATATCTTGTATACTGACGGTTCTAAATTTAATGAACTTTTGTTTCCTGAACTACAAAGAGGAGATGGTATTAGACGATTAATAAATAAAAATAACAATTGCCAATTAACAATTACTCCGAGCGATTTTATATTTGAATATAAAATTATTTCTGATTTCCAGAAAGAGTTTGACGACTATTTGTCAGAATTTAACAGGATAATAAATCAGATATTTGTATCATATAAAATTAAAAATATTGTGCGTTTTGGATTTATAATAGGATCAGAACTTGATCAAGAAGATGATTTGCTGAGCTCTGTGATTGGTAATATCAAAATTAATTACTCAAATACGCCACAAGATGCTTTGTCTTTGAGATTTAATATAATAAATAAGACGCCAATAAAGATTGGTAGAGAAGTAACACAAGATTTTGATAATACCATTATTACCTACGATAAAGCGTCTAAAGAATCAAAATATTCATTTTCCGTTGATTATCAAAAGTTCTTTAATCCGCCTCTAGAGTTCATAAAAGACGCACCTATCTCATATATTGATTTTTGTAAAAAGTGCTATAAATCATATACTGAAAAATATGGCATCTAAAAAGAAAGGCAGGGGCAAAGGGAGACCTCGTAATGAATATAAAGGTCCATTTCCTATAAATAAAGATATGGACTTCTATCGAATTAGGAAGTGTATGCCAACCCCGACAGAAGGACCTACCGCTGATATGAGATCGTATAGTGATTCCACTATTTCACAATATAATGAGGGACAAGGAAACAATACGACTCAACCCAGAAAGCGACCTCGTAAAGTTAAATCAAAGTTATATGATTGGCTGAGAACACATATAGGACCAGTTATAGCATCATCAGTTATCGGACTGATATTAACAGCATTAGGAATAATTATATACAAATACAATGTACATTTCGTGATAATTGATAAAGATATTGAACATATAGAATCAAAAAATCAGGAACAAGATACATATATTGATGATATAAACAAACGAGTCATAGACAATACTATTAATGTTAAATTGATTCAACAAAGGATAGATATAAAAGATAACTCTCATAAGAAATAGTTAATATGCCCCACTTCAACGAACATGCCCTCGAGATGTCCATTATGGAGCTTTTCCGGCAGGAGGGTTATATCTATACAAACGGTGAAGAGATTCACAAGGAGGTGAGCGATGTCTTGCTGCGCGACGATTTGCGGGTCTATCTCCGCGGGCGCTACGGCGAGGCCGGAATCACACCGCTCGAAATCGAACGTGCCGTGGCCAAACTCACCACCAACGTGGGATTCTCGTTGTATGAAAACAATCTGCACACCTATCGGCTGATGGTCGAGGGGTTTTCGTTGAAGCGTGACGACAGCTCGCTGCCCGATTTGTATGTCGAACCGATTGACTTTGGTGAGAAGAGTCTGTCGAACAACATTTTTCGGGTTGTCAATCAGTTGGAGATCAAAGGGACGGAGACCCGTATCCCCGACGGGATTGTCTATGTGAACGGTCTGCCTGTGGTGGTATTGGAGTTCAAGAGTGCCGTGAAGGAGGAGACAACCATCATGGATGCCTATCGGCAGCTGACGGTGAGGTATCGGCGCGATATTCCCGAGCTGTTCAAATACAATGCGTTTGTCGTTATCAGTGACGGTGTGAACAACAAATACGGCTCGCTGTTCGCTCCCTACGACTTTTTCTATGCCTGGCGCAAGGTTCACTCCGAAGAGCGGGCTCTTGACGGCATCAGCTCGCTGAAGACGATGATGCAGGGGCTGTTCCGGCGAGAGCGTCTGTTAAGCGTGCTGAAAGACTTTGTCTTTTTCCCGGATTCGTCGAAGGATGAACGGAAGGTCGTTTGTCGTTATCCGCAATTCTTTGCTGCGCACAAGCTGTTCGAGAATATCCGTCTGCACTCCAAACTCCGCCCGGACGGGGATGGCAAGGGTGGCACCTATTTCGGCGCGACGGGGTGCGGAAAGAGTATCACGATGCTGTTCCTGTCGCGGATGTTGATGCGGAGCCGGGAGTTTGCCAGCCCGACAATCGTACTGATAACGGACCGCACGGATTTGGACGACCAACTGTCCAAACTGTTCGGCACGGCCAAGCGGTTTATCGGAGATGAGTGCGTGGTGGAGATGGAGAGCCGGGAGAAACTGCGCGAGCATCTGGCCGGCCGAACAAGCGGCGGTGTGTTCCTCACCACCATTCACAAATTTACGGAGGATACGAGTCTGTTGTCGGAGCGGGCCAACATCATCTGCATTTCCGATGAGGCGCACCGTTCGCAAACCAATCTTTCGTTGCAGGTCAGGCAGACGGACAAGGGGGTCAAGCGTAATTACGGATTTGCCAAGTATCTGCACGATTCGCTGCCGAATGCGACCTATGTCGGTTTTACGGGAACGCCGATTGATGCTACGATTGACGTGTTCGGCGAGGTGGTCGATGCCTATACCATGACCGAATCGGTTGCGGACGGCATCACACGGCGGATTGTTTACGAAGGTCGCGCGGCAAAGGTATTGCTCGACCATGCCAAACTCAAGGAGATAGAAGCGTACTATAAACAGTGCGCCGAGGAGGGGGCAAACGAATATCAGATTGAGGAGAGCAAGAAGGCCGTTACGAAGATGGAGCGGATTCTTGGGGATGCGGATCGTCTGCAGGCGGTGGCCGAAGATTTTATTGCCCACTATGAGAACCGGGTTGCCGAAGGCAGCACGGTGGAGGGGAAGGCCATGTTTGTCTGCGCGAATCGGACGATTGCATTTGACCTCTATCGGAAGATTATTGCCTTGCGTCCCGAGTGGGTGCAACTACCCGAGCCGGAACCGGTTTCGGACGGGAATGATGTCGGCGAGGGGCAGGAGCGTCCTGTCGAAAAGATCAAGCTGATCATGACCCGCAACAAGGATGACGAATCGGCGTTGTACGATTTGTTGGGTACGGATGAAGACCGCCGTGCCTATGCCGAAGCGTTCAAAAAGCCCAAGTCGAATTTCAAGATTGCGCTGGTTGTCGATATGTGGACAACGGGTTTCGACGTGGACTGTCTCGATACGATGTACATCGACAAGCCCTTGCAGCAGCATACGCTGGTGCAGACCATTTCGCGGGTCAACCGGGTCTATCCCGGAAAAGACAAGGGCCTGGTGGTGGACTACATCGGTATCAAGAACAATATGAATATTGCGTTGCGACGCTATGCACAGGGAGATGTCGGACAGGATTCGGTTGAGAATGTCGAGCAGTCGATTACGCTGGTCAAGGATGAGTTGGATATCATTCGGCGCATGTTCGGTGAGTTTGATTATTCGGTTTTCACGACGGGAACTCCTTTGGAGCAGCTCGATTGCTTGAATCGGGGCGCGGAGCTCATGCAAAGGACTAAGGAGCAGGAGAATCTGTTTATGGGCCACGCCAAGAAGTTGAAGTCTGCGTTCAATTTGTGCAGCAACAGCGATCAGATTAGCGATGCCGAACGTGAAGAGATTCATTATTTCTGCGGAGTCCGCTCGGTTATCTACAAATTGACGATGGGCGAATCTCCCGATGCTTCGCAGATGAATCGTCGCGTCAGTGAGATGATTGAGGAGGCCATACAGTCGGAAGGGGTGGAGGAGATTATTCAGATTGGGAACGATAAGGATAATCTGGATGTGTTGAGTGAAGAATATATGGAACGACTGAATCGCTTGAAACTCCCGAATACGAAGGTCAAGTTGATGGAGCGTTTGTTGAAGACGGTGATTACCGAGTTCAAGAAGGTGAACAAGGTTCGTGGAGTCGATTTCTCAAAGCGATTGAATGCGTTGGTCGAGAAGTACAACAGCCGTAAGGATAGCGCCATCTTTGCCGATGAGGTCTTGACCGAGGTGGCAAATCAGATGGCCGATTTGTTAAAGGAACTGAACAAGGAGAAGAAATCGTTCCTGGATTTGGGAATCAGTTATGAAGAGAAGGCCTTCTATGATATTCTCGAGGCGATAGCCAAACAGTTCGGGTTCGAATATCCAAAGGATAAAATGCTTCAGCTGGCTGCGGCAATCAAGAAAATTGTGGAGGACAAATCCAAGTACACGGACTGGGCGGCCAGAGATGACATAAAGGCCGAGCTTAAAATGGATTTGATACTCGTTTTGGCCGAATATGGTTATCCTCCCGTGACAAACGATGAGGTATACAAAGAGATTTTGGAGCAGGCTGAGAACTTTAAACGCTATAACGGTTAAGAATGCTATTGCCTCTTTTTACGAGGTAGTGTTTCAAAAAGTGTGTCTGGATAGGAGCCTTCAGATTCTTCAGATATGCAAATATAGCGATTCTTGTTTTCAGATCCACACGCCGCGGCGTGTGGATCTTATTTTTGTGTTATAGTCTTCACTCGGGGAATAATTCCCGATCCAGATCGATTCGCGGCACCGGCCTCAGGTAGGATTTCTTATCCATGGCCGTTTTACCCATCAGCAACAGGACCGACTCCTCGCTGGGCATGGCTCCCCGCATGCGTGTAACCCGTCGAAAATCCT
>ENA-OOXJ01002122-OOXJ01002122.1-human-gut-metagenome-genome-assembly--contig:-NODE-2122-length-10735-cov-5.285393_pt1 | contig 10735 bp, 7 predicted proteins | sample MGYA00241587_ERZ501343 | MGnify/ENA primary metagenome ERZ501343 (study PRJEB25962, sample SAMEA2042918) | human gut metagenome | biome: human gut; feature: human-associated habitat; material: faeces... | reverse complement strand
ATAAAGGAATTGCATCAGATGCCCGAATACGGCATTGATGCAATTTTTGCTTTATTGTGAAAGTAAATTTGGTTTGTTAACAAAATTATAATTATTATAAAACTCTTTGATATAATTTTTGCTTATACCCAAACCTCCCAAAAAATGATAGCCTTAAACGACAAAACCCACCAAAACAGTATTGTATGCAAAAATTATTTATGCTATAATTAATCAAGTTTAACAAAACCATTACCGAGGTGTTTATATATGAAAATAAGCAATTTATTTAACAGCGGAAAAACAGTTTTTTCTTTTGAAGTATTTCCGCCTAAAAAGACCTCTCCGATTGAATCGGTTTACGGCAAGCTTGAAGAAATTTCGGCTTTAAAGCCTGACTTCATCAGCGTAACATACAGCGCAGGCGGCAGCGGTTCAAAGAGCCGTACCTGCGAAATCGCAACAAAAATCAAGAGAGATTTCGGAGTTGAATCCGTGGCACACCTCACCTGCATTAACAGCACAAAGGCTGATATTGACCGCAACCTTGCGCTTTTTAAAGAGAACGGCATTGAGAATATTCTTGCACTCCGTGGTGACAGGGTTGAAGGTGTTGAACCGCAGAAGGATTTCACTTATGCAAGCGATTTGTGCAGATACGTTGCGTCACAGGGTGATTTTGACATTGCCGGTGCTTGTTATCCCGAGGTTCACAGCGAGGCAACCGATGAGGTTGAGGACATTCACAACCTTCGCAAAAAGGTTGAGTCGGGTGCAAGCCATCTTATTTCACAGCTTTTCTTTGACAACTCCGTTTACTATCGCTTTCTTGAAAGAGCGAAGATTGCAGGCGTGAATGTTCCGATTGAGGCAGGTATTATGCCTGTAACAAGCAAAAGTCAGATTGAAAGAATGGTTTCAATGTGCGGTGCAAGCCTTCCTGCAAAATTTGCAAAGATTATGCAGAAGTATGATACAAGACCCGAGGCTTTGCGTGACGCAGGCATTGCATATGCGGTTGACCAGATTGTTGACCTTATCGCACACGGTGTTGACGGCATCCACCTCTACACAATGAACAACCCGTATGTTGCAAGAAAAATTACGGAGGCGGTGTCAAGTCTTTTATGATAACGCTTGACAGATTAAACCGCAAAGAGGCTATACGCTACCTCGGCGGTGCAGGAATCAGCCTTAATTACCGCATGGATGTGCTGATGGATGAATGCGAAAAAGAAATATTGAAAACAGCAGAGCCGCGATTTCTCTATGTTGAACGCAAAGCTCCGTTTGACGATATTTTACTCGGCAATGATATAAAAAAGCATCTTGAGGGCTGCCACACAGCCGTTATGATGTGTGCGACAATCGGTTCGGAAATTGACAAGCTTATCCGTATAAGTCAGATTTCCGATATGGCAAGGGCGGTTGTGCTTGACAGCTTTGCAAGCGTTGCAGTTGAACAGGTGTGTCAAAAGGTTGACGAAATCCTTGCCGAAAAATACAGCGGAAAGTATATGACCTTCCGTTTCAGCCCCGGCTATGGGGACTATCCTATTAAGATGCAGAAGGAGTATCTGAGAATACTTGACGCTCCGAGAAAAATAGGTCTTACAACAGGTGACAGCTGTCTGCTTGTGCCGTCAAAGTCGGTTACGGCGGTTCTCGGAATTTCAGACAATCCGATTGAACGAAGAAAACGAGGGTGTGCAATTTGCAGTATGAAAGGCAAATGTCGCTTCAGAAGAAATGGGGAACATTGTGGTGTTTAAGAATTTTTCAAACTTTAGTGAATATCTCAACCAAAAGAATTTTATTCTGCTTGACGGTGCAACAGGAACTCTCATTCAGAAAAGCGGTGTAAAGTACGACCATGTGCCTGAGGTGCTGAACATTACTCACCCCGAGCTTATCGAGAGCTTTCACAGGAGGTATATTGATGCCGGATCTGACATTGTGTACGCAAACACCTTCGGTGCAAATGCCTACAAGCTTCAGGACAGCGGCTACAGCGTTGAAGAAATCATCGGCGCCGGTGTTAAGATTGCAAGAAAAGCCGTTGAGGGTACAGACGCCCTCGTTGCCCTTGATATCGGTCCGATAGGTCAGTTGCTTGAACCTGCCGGTTCAATGAAATTTGACGAGGCTTATGAGTATTACAAACAGCAGATTCTTGCCGGTAAAGATGCCGATGTCATAGTTTTTGAAACAATGACCGACCTTTATGAACTTAAAGCCGCAGTCCTTGCCGCAAAGGAAAACTGCGACAAGCCTATCCTCACAACAATGACCTTTGAGAGAAACGGACGAACATTTACGGGTGTATCCCCTGCCTGTGCGGCTGTCACTCTTACGGGACTCGGTGTTGACGCTCTCGGTGTAAACTGTTCACTCGGTCCGGATGAGCTTGAACCCGTTGTTTCCGAAATGTCGAAATACACAAATCTTCCCCTTGTAATCAAGGCTAACGCAGGTTTGCCCGATCCTAACAGCAACGAGTACAACATTATGCCCGACAAATTTGCCGAGTGCGTTTGTTCACTCCTCAAATACGGTGTTAAGGTTATCGGCGGATGTTGCGGAACGAATCCCGATTATATTGCAAAAATTAAGTCGGAGGTTGCCAACAGAGAATATCAGCCTCAGACAAAGAGCGTTGACACAACCGTTTGCAGTTCAACGACGGTTGTCGAAATCAACGGTCCGAGAATTATCGGCGAAAGAATTAACCCCACAGGCAAAAAGCTGTTCAAGCAGGCGCTTGTTGAAAATAATATTGACTATATCCTCACTCAGGCTCTCAGTCAGGTTCAGGGCGGTGCGGAAATCCTTGATGTCAATGTAGGCCATCCCGAAATTGACGAAAAAAAGATGATGGTGCGTGTTCTCAAGGCTATTCAGAGTGTGTGTGATGTTCCGCTCCAGATTGACTCTACAAAGCCCGAGGTTATTGAGGCCGGACTCCGCTACTACAACGGAAAACCGATTCTGAACTCCGTAAACGGTGAGGAACAGAGCCTTGCAACGGTTCTTCCTCTTGTCAAAAAGTACGGTGCGTCTGTTGTCGGACTTGCACTTGACGAAAGCGGTATCCCGAAAACCGCCGAGGGCAGATTTGAGATTGCAAAACGAATTGTAGAGAGAGCCGAGGCTGTCGGCATTGACAGAAAAGATGTATATATCGACTGTCTTACTCTTACGGTTTCCGCAGAACAGGCGGCTTGCCGTCAGACTCTTGAGGCCTTGCACAGAGTAAAAACGGAACTTGGCTGTAAAACCTGTCTCGGTGTTTCAAACATTTCGTTCGGACTTCCGAACCGTGAGCTTGTCAACAGAACTTTCCTTACAATGGCTATGGAACAGGGACTTGATTTGCCGATTATCAACCCAAATGTTGAGTCGATGACAGGCGCTGTAAGAGCATTCCGTGTGCTTAACGGCATTGACAAGAACTCGCTTGAATTTATCAACGCATATAACGATGCTGTCCCTGCCGCTCCCGTTAAAAAGGCAGACAGCAATGTTGATATTTTTGCGGCTGTTTATAACGGACTTAAAAACGAAGGTGCAGCCGCAACTGCAAAGCTTCTTGAAACAACCGATGCAATGCAGGTTGTAAACGAAATGCTTATCCCTGCACTTGACAGAGTGGGTGAAGATTTTGAAAAGAATAAAATCTTCCTCCCACAGCTTATCCAAAGTGCAAACACAGCTCAGGAGTGCTTTGATGTAATTAAAAAGCACCTTACAAAGACAAGCGGAACTCCCGTAAGCAAGGGCAAAATTATTGTGGCAACCGTAAAGGGTGACATTCACGATATCGGCAAGAACATTGTAAAGGTTCTTCTTGATAACTACGGCTACACAGTTGTTGACCTCGGTCGAGATGTTGATCCTCAGCTTATTGTTGATACTGCCGTTGAACAGAATATTACAATGATAGGACTTTCGGCTCTTATGACAACAACCCTCAAGAGTATGGAAGACACGATAAGGCTTGTAAGAGAATGTAAGGAACTTCAGAATCCCGACGGCTCAAGCAAATGTACAATATTTGTCGGCGGTGCGGTTCTTACAAAGGACTACGCTATGAAAATCGGCGCTGACTACTACTGCCGTGACGCAAAAGAAAGCGTTGACACGGCAAAGCTCGTTCTCGGCTGATTTAGTGACATATATCGTCAAATGTTTATTGAATGTACGCCCTGCCTGTGATAAAATGGTGGAAGGATGATTTTTGTAATTACCGCTTTTTGCGGAAAGGATGAACTTTATGCGAGGATTATTTAACAGATTCGCCAATTTTATGCAGGGCAGATACGGCACGGATAAGCTCAACAATGCACTCTGGGTGCTGTTGCTTATACTGTGGTTCGTGAATATTTTTGTGTGGAACCGTGTTGCAAGATACATCATTGACGGAATAATGCTCTTGATTATCGTGCTTATCTGTTTTCGTATGTTCTCACGCAACATTGTTGCAAGAAGTGCCGAAAACAGAAAATTTCTTCCGATTTACAATGCGGTAACAGGTTGGTTCAAACTGACCTTCAAGAAAATTCGTGACCGCAAGGACTACCGTTATATCAAGTGTCCCGTGTGCAAGGCGCAGCTCCGTGTTCGCAACAAAAAAGGCAATCATACTGTTCGCTGTCCGAAATGCGGAAGTGAATTTAACAAAAAAATATGACCGCAGAATCTGCGGTTGCAACGAAATGATTTTGTGATAAAACTAAATAAAAACAAAGATTTGACCACAGGCAGTATAACAGGCGGCCTGTGGTCTTTTGCAGTATCGCTTATGCTCGGCAATGTGTTTCAGCAGTTTTACAACCTTGCCGATACATGGATGGTCGAAAAATATGTGGGCGACAATGCCCTTGCGGCAGTCGGCTCGTCATATGATAGATTTTTTGTGTACGGATTTAAGCGAAGCGATAAAGCATTTATAAATTAAAAATTACGGCGAGCCGCCGTTCCCAATTTGTGAAAACAGTTTGTAAATGTCAAAAAACAAATTATGCCCGAGCGTAGTATTGCAACCGTTTGTACAAATAACCAAAACCTTTGTTATCGATTTTTAAAAAATCAACAACAAAGTATTTTGACAGGAACAAGTAAATATAAAAAACTTTTTTGTAAAAAACGAAACAAAAATATATATCCTGCTTTGAATTTCTTGTGTAAAACACTTTACAAATCGGTGTTTAAGTGATAAAATTTAAGATGATACAAAGTATCCGTACCGCTTGTTGATTTACGGTGCGTAATTAACGGGTATCGAAAATTTATGCGGCATCATTTCCTTTGCCGCTTTGATTAAAAAGGAGGACGATTCCATTGGCAAGAAAAATGAAAACTATGGATGGTAACAGCGCAGTAGCTCATGTTTCTTATGCGTTTACCGATGTTGCGGCTATCTATCCTATTACACCTTCTTCCGTAATGGCTGACCTTACCGACAAGTTCTCGGCACAGGGTGCCAAGAACCTTTTCGGCAGACAGGTTCAGGTAACGGAAATGCAGTCGGAGGGCGGCGCATCAGGTGCTGTTCACGGCTCACTCGCAGCAGGTGCTTTGACCACAACTTACACAGCATCACAGGGCCTGCTCCTTATGATTCCGAATATGTACAAGATGGCAGGCGAGCTCCTTCCGGGCGTTATTCATGTATCAGCCCGTGCGCTCACAAGCCACGCACTTTCTATTTTTGGTGACCACTCAGATATCTACGCTTGCCGTCAGACAGGTTATGCTATGCTTTGTTCAAACAATCCTCAGGAATGTATGGATCTTGCCGCTGTTGCTCACCTTGCAGCTATTGAAGGCAGAGTTCCTTTCCTTCATTTCTTTGACGGTTTCAGAACTTCTCACGAAATTCAGAAGATTGAGGAGTGGGATTACGCGGACCTCGCCGATATGCTTAACTGGGATGCAGTTGAGGCTTTCCGTCGTCGTGCTCTTAACCCTGAGCATCCTGTAACAAGAGGTACTGCTCAGAACGACGATATCTTCTTCCAGGCAAGAGAAGCTTGTAACAAGTATTATGACGCAGTTCCCGAAGTTGTTGTTAAGTACATGGACAAGGTTAATGCTAAAATCGGCACTGACTACAAGCCGTTCAACTACTACGGTGCAGAGGATGCAGAGCATGTTATCGTTGCTATGGGTTCTGTCTGCGACTGTACGGAAGAAGTTGTTGATTACCTCAATGCCGCAGGCGAAAAGGTCGGTCTTCTTAAAGTTCACCTTTACAGACCTTTCGTTGCCGACTATATGCTCAGAGAGCTTCCTAAGACTGTTAAGACAATCTCTGTTCTTGACAGAACAAAGGAACCCGGTTCAATCGGCGAACCTCTTTATCTTGATGTTCTCGCCGCTATCAACGGTTCGGACTTTGCAGGTGTAAAGGTTTACACAGGCAGATACGGTCTTGGCTCAAAGGATACAACACCCGGCGACATCATCGCTGTTTACAGAAACGCTGAAAGCGAAACACCTAAGAGAAGATTTACAATCGGCATTGTTGATGATGTTACAAACCTCTCACTTCCGATTGTTGAAAATCCCGATACAACTCCGAAGGGTACACACAGCTGTAAGTTCTGGGGTCTTGGTGCTGACGGTACTGTCGGTGCTAACAAGAACTCAATCAAGATTATCGGCGATAACACCGATATGTACGCTCAGGGCTACTTTGCATATGACTCAAAGAAGTCGGGCGGTCTTACAGTTTCTCACCTTCGTTTCGGTAAAACTCCCATTAAGTCAACATACTACATTTCAAAGGCAGACTTTGTTGCCTGTCACAATCCGTCTTATGTTGACAAGTACGACATTGTTGATGACCTTAAAGAAGGCGGTTCATTCCTTCTTAACTGCCCATGGGATACAGAAGAGCTTTCCGAGCGTCTCCCGGGTAAGATGAAGAAGATTCTCGCTGAAAGACACATCAACTTCTACACAATTGACGGTATCAAGATCGGTAAGGAAATCGGTCTTGGCGGTCGTATCAACACAGTTCTTCAGTCAGCATTCTTCAAGATTGCAGATATCATTCCTGCCGACAAGGCTAAGGAGCTTATGAAGGCTGCCGCCAAGAAGTCATACATGAAGAAAGGTCAGGCTATCGTAGATATGAACTACGCCGCTATCGACCGTGGTATGGAAGACCTCAAAAAGGTTGAAATTCCTGCTGATTGGGCTAATGCTGTTGATAATTCAGCTGCCGACAAGGCAGAGGGTAACGGCGCTCTCGTTGAGTATGTAAACGAAATCCTCAAGCCTGTAAATGCATATAAGGGTAACAAGCTCCCTGTTTCAACATTTATGGATCATGTTGACGGTACTGCTCCTAACGGTTCTGCCGCTTATGAAAAGAGAGGTATCGCAGTTGATGTTCCCGAATGGAATCCTGAAAACTGTATTCAGTGTAACAGATGTGCAATCGTATGTCCTCACGCTGTAATCCGTCCTGTTGCCATGACAGCCGATGAGCTTGCAAAAGCTCCCGAGGGTACAAAGAGCCTCCCGATGATGGGACTCAAGGACCTCAACTTTGTAATGACAGTTTCAACACTCGACTGTACGGGTTGCGGTGCTTGTGCTCAGGTTTGTCCGGGTAAGAAGGGCGCTAAGGCTCTCACAATGCAGTCAATCGACTCACAGCGTCCTAAGCAGGCAGTATTTGACTACGCTCTCACACTTGAAGATAAGCCTGAAGTTCACGAGAAGTTCAAGTTCACTACAGTTAAGGGCAGTCAGTTCAAACAGCCGTTGCTTGAATTCTCAGGCGCTTGCGCAGGCTGCGGTGAAACACCGTATGCAAAGCTTGTTACACAGCTTTTCGGTGACAGAATGTTTATCGCTAACGCAACAGGCTGTTCATCAATTTGGGGTGCATCTGCTCCTGCAACACCTTATACAAAGAATAAGAAGGGTTACGGTCCTGCTTGGCAGAACTCACTCTTTGAAGATAACGCAGAGTTTGGTCTTGGTATGGCTCTCGGTCAGAAGGCTATCCGCAACAGACTTATCGAGTATGTTGAGGGTATTCAGAAGGATACAGACAGCGCTGACCTCAAGACAGCTTGTCAGAACTATCTCGACACAGTAACAGATTCAACTTCAAGCCGTCCTGCAACAGACGCTCTTATCGCTGAACTCGAAAAGAACACAGAGGATGCAAAGGTTGGCGAACTTGTTAAGAAAACACTCGTTGACAAGGACGAACTTGCTAAGAAGTCAATGTGGATCTTCGGCGGTGATGGCTGGGCTTACGATATCGGTTTCGGCGGTCTTGACCATGTAATCGCATCAGGCGAAAATGTTAATATCCTCGTATTCGATACCGAGGTTTATTCTAACACAGGCGGTCAGGCTTCAAAGGCTACTCCTGTAGGTTCGGTTGCACAGTTTGCCGCCGCAGGTAAGGCTGTTAAGAAGAAAGACCTTGCCGCTATTGCAATGAGCTACGGCTATGTTTATGTTGCACAGTGCGCTATGGGTGCTGACAACAATCAGGTTCTCAAGGCTATGGTTGAGGCTGAAAGCTACAACGGTCCGTCACTCGTAATCTGCTATGCTCCGTGTATCAACCACGGTATCAAGGGCGGCATGGGCATTGCTCAGCTTGAGGAGAAAAAGGCTGTTGAGGCAGGCTACTGGAACATCTTCCGTTACGATCCTCGCCTTGCAGACGAAGGAAAGAATCCGTTCATGCTTGACGGCAAAGCTCCTTCTGCATCGTATCGTGACTTCATCATGGGCGAAGTTCGTTATAACTCACTCACTCGTTCATTCCCAGAAAGAGCAGAAAAACTCTTTGAAAAGGCTGAAAAGGTTGCTGCTGATAAGTATGCTCACCTTGAAAAGCTTGCAAGCCTTCCCGATGCCGAGTAATTTTGGCTAAAGCTTGTACAAAGTGAATATGTGAATAAATAAAAAATTCTCCCGAATATGGCATTTGCCGTGTTCGGGATTTTTTTAATTGAAAATGGAAAGTGGAAAATGAGGTATGAGCTTTCCCCACTTTCCATTTTCAATTGATTTTTCATTTTCCACTTTCCACTTTCCACTTTCAATTTTCCACTTTCCCTGTCCCATTTTTCCCCTCCCCCTAAAAAAGATTAAATTATTTTGCGGTCTCACGGAGAGCCTCTATATTTACATTGTTGTTTATGCAATTGTTAACGCTTTACAGAACAATTTGGCAAGCTATTTGTTAGAGTGATATGAAGACAAAAGTCAGATGACAAGCCACTGGCTTTGTACTATCTGACCCATAGGAAAATTAAACCTGAACAGTATAATATAGACTCAATGAAAAAGTTCGTCTGTCTCATCGGGATGTTCCTGACAACCTTCCCGATGGTAGCCCAAGAAACCCTGAGCCTGGACAGCTGCCGCGCACTGGCAATAGCCAACAACAAGGAACTGCTGATAAGCCAGGAAAAAATCAAGGCTGCACATTATGAAAAAAAGGCCGCTTTTACCAATTACCTGCCCAACATATCGGCAGCAGGAGGGTATATGCGCAGCCAGAAAGAGCTGTCGCTGCTGAGCGACACCCAAAAAAGCGCATTGACCGGCCTGGGTACCAGCCTGAGCGGACCGTTGCAACAGGCCGCACAAGTCATTGCACAAATGCATCCCGAACTGGCAGCCCTGCTTCCGGGACTGGGCGAAAGCCTCACCGGCGCACTGAACAATGCCGGAACCGCGCTAGCGGACGCCTTCCGCACCGACACCCGCAACATGTATGCCGGTGCCCTGACTCTGACACAACCCCTCTACATGGGCGGAAAGATACGTGCCTACAACAAGATAACCAAATATGCCGAAGAACTGGCACGCCAACAGCACAATAGCGGCATGCAGGAAGTGATTATGAGCACCGACCAGGCCTACTGGCAGGTGGTGTCGCTGGCCAACAAAAAGAAACTTGCCGAAGGCTACCTGGAGCTGCTGCAAAAACTGGAAAGCGACGTGGACAAGATGATTGCCGAAGGCGTGGCCACCAAAGCCGACGGGCTGTCGGTAAAAGTAAAGGTAAACGAAGCCGAAATGACACTGACCAAAGTGACCGACGGACTGAGCCTGTCGCGAATGTTGCTTTGTCAACTATGTGGCCTCGATCTTTCTACTCCCATCACACTGGACGACGAGGAGAAAGAAGACCTTGCACCCGCCTCGTCGCCTACCCGCGACATCGACCTGAACAATGTATATGCCATGCGCCCCGAAATACGGAGCCTGGAGCTGGCTACCCAGATATACAAGCAGAAAGTAAACGTGACACGTGCCGACTACCTGCCTTCGCTTGCCATGATGGGCAGCTACATGGCTACCAACCCGTCGGTGTTCAACAGCTTTGAAAACAAGTTCAAGGGCATGTGGACAGTAGGAGTCACCCTCTCCGTCCCCATCTGGCACTGGGGAGAAGGCATCTACAAGGTGAAAGCCGCCAAAGCCGAAGCCCGCATCGCACAATACCAGTTGGACGATGCCAAGGAAAAAAGCATTGCCAAGATTTTGTCTTCCCCGCGCTCCAGACTTGTTGTTATTCGCGGAGACTTTAATCACGTTCTCGGATATTGCACCACGCGAGCTGTCTTAAGGCAGCTTGTCGATAAGTCCGAGATGGATATCGAAAAGTGTATTTCGCAGGCCACGTTCGTTCCCGAATCGATCTCGGGCTTGGAGCTTTTGGAACACTTTAAGCAAACCAATGCCCCGCTTTCTTTGGTTGTCGATG
>ENA-OOXJ01002120-OOXJ01002120.1-human-gut-metagenome-genome-assembly--contig:-NODE-2120-length-10740-cov-3.931493_pt1 | contig 10740 bp, 10 predicted proteins | sample MGYA00241587_ERZ501343 | MGnify/ENA primary metagenome ERZ501343 (study PRJEB25962, sample SAMEA2042918) | human gut metagenome | biome: human gut; feature: human-associated habitat; material: faeces... | reverse complement strand
TATCTGGGTATGACTCCAAAAACAATCAAAGCAACATCTAACATGATGATTACCTTGGTTGACAACCAGAAGTCTTTGAACGAGGTCGTTGTCATTGGTTATGGTCGCGCTAAGAAGAACGACTTGACTGGTTCTGTTACAGCTATCAAGCCAGATGAGATGTCAAAGGGTATCACAAGCAGTGCCTCAGATATGTTGGTAGGTAAGATTGCCGGTGTAGATGTACAGACTGGTGGCGGTCAGCCTGGTTCTGGCGCACAGATTCGTATCCGTGGTGGTGCCTCTCTGAATGCTTCTAATGACCCTCTCTATGTCATCGATGGTTTGGCTATTGATAATAACAATCTGAAGGGTACAAGTAACGTCTTGGCGATGATTAACCCTAACGATATCGAAAGCTTCACTGTATTGAAGGACGCTTCGGCAACCGCTATTTATGGTTCTCGTGCTTCTAATGGTGTCATCATCATCACCACCAAGAAGGGACGTGCTGGTCAGAGACCTACCGTTACCTACAATGGTGATGTTACCTTGTCAACCATCCAGAAGAAATATGAGGTGATGAATGCTGGCGAGTACAAGCAGGCTCTTACCAATTTAGGCATTGATACAAGTGCTTTGGGTACAGCCGACACAGACTGGCAGGACGAGATCTTCCGCACTGCCATCTCTACCAACCACAACATCAGCATACAGGGTGGCTTGAAGAATATGCCTTACCGTGTTGGCTTAGGTTTCGAAGACAACAACGGTATCGTTAAGACCAGCTGGATGAAGCGTTTCAACACTTCTGTCAATTTGGCTCCTTCTTTCCTCGACAAGCACTTGAACATCAACTTCACAGCGAAGTATATGTTCGAAAAGGACCGCTATGCCAATTTTGGTGATGCCATCGGTAATGCACTGACCATGGATCCTACACAGCCTGTTCGTGTAAACGATGAGATGTACAATACTGTAGGTGGATATTTCCAGTATCTGGACAACAAAGGCGACAAGATTACAGATCCTAACTGGACAAAGATAGCCAAGAGTCAGGTTCCTCAGAACCCTGTAGCTCTCCTCAACAACCAAAAGATGATAGCCAATACTAATGACATATCTTCAAACTTAGAGGTAGATTATAAGATTCATGGCTTCGAAGACTTGCATTTGCACGCTGCCATCGGTGCACAGTACACTGATGCCAAGCAGCATAATGATATTAACAAGTATTCATCATCCAACAACTATTTTGGTTGGTATGGTACTGACCATCAATACAAATACAGCATCGAAGGAAAAGCTTTTGCTGAATATGCCCACAAGTTTGGTGTGCACGACATCGACATCATGGCAGGTGCTGAGCAGAGCCACTATCACAGAACAACCTATAACTTCGGAAGCGGTATCGATGAGTATTTGAGAGATACCAATCCAGAGTTAAAAGATGGAGAATGGAACTACGTGAATAACCCACAATATATGGCAAACACCATATATAAGAGTCACAACTCTTTGGTATCCTACTTCGGACGTTTCAACTATAACTTGCTGGATCGCTATTTGCTTACAGCAACCTTCCGTGCCGATGGTTCTTCTCGCTTCAGAGAGGGCAAGAAGTGGGGTTATTTCCCTGCAGCAGCCTTTGCCTGGAAGATCAACAACGAGTCTTTCTTGAAGAATGTAAAATGGATTGATGAGTTGAAGCTCCGCTTGGGTTGGGGTATGACAGGTCAGCAGAATGGTATTGACGACTTCTACTATACTCCTAAATATACCATCAGCGACACTTATGCACAGTATCCATTTGGTGACAAGTATTATCAGACCATGCGCCCAACAAGATACAACACTGAGCTGACATGGGAAAAGACCACAACCTATAATGGCGGTCTTGACTTCACCGCTCTCAATGGTCGCTTCGGCTTCAATATTGATGGTTACTATCGTAAGACTACCGACCTGTTGGCAACAGTTTCCATTGCTGGTGGTACCAACTTTGGTGACAATCTCTTGAAGAACATCGGTGCTGTAGAAAACTATGGTGTGGAATTGGCATTCAATGTGAAGCCTATCGTCACTAAGGACTTCTTGTGGGATGTAACCTACAACGTAGGATGGAACCACAATGAAATCACAGAGTTAGAGGCTGGTTTGCAAGACTGGGTTTGGACAGGTAGCAAGGTATCTCGTGGTAACAACACATTGGTACAGGTGAACAAGGTTGGCGAACCTCTCAATTCGTTCTATGTTTACCAGCAGGTTTACGACGAGAACGGCAAGCCTATTGAGGGACTGTATGTTGACCGTGATGGTAACGGCAAGATTGATAATGACGACCGTTATTGCTACAAGAGCCCAGCTCCTGATGTCATCATGGGTTTCACCACCAAGTTCATCTATAAGAACTGGGACTTCAGTGCTGCCTTCCATGCATCTATCGGCAACTATGTGTACTACGATTTCTTGAACTCAAAAGCTGAGTTGATGAAAATCAACGATACCAATCTCTTCAGAAACACAACTGCAGAGGCCGTCAATCTTGGCTTTAAGGGTACAACAGATCTCACCACCAATACCAGTGACTACTTTGTACGCAATGCTTCTTACCTGAAGTGCAGCAACATGACTTTGGGATATAGCTTCCCAGCATTGATCAAGGCAGGTGCAGAGAAGATTTGCAGCGGACGCATCTTCTTCACCGTACAGAACCCATTCATCATTACCAAGTACAAGGGTATCGACCCAGAGGTAAGCAGTGGTATCGACAGTAATCCTTACCCACGTCCAATAAGCTTCCAGCTTGGTTTGAATCTTAACTTCTAAAAATAAAAAAGGAGACAATTATGAAAAAAATATTTATAACGACTGCAATGGCGAGTGTTTTGTGCATGGGCTTTGTCTCTTGCGCAGACGAACTGAATATCAAGTCCATTGACCCACAGTCTACCCCAACATATACAGTAGAGGGTCTCTTGGCCAAGCAGTATGCTACTCTTGGTCTTACTGGACAGAAAGGTCCTGCTGGTTCAGCAGACTTGAGTTGCGATGAGGGTGAGAGCGGATTCATCCGTACCATTTTCAACCTGCAAGAGTTGATGACTGACGAGACAGCATGGGCATATCAGGCCGATAATGCCATCGCTCCTATCACCAATTTAAGTTGGAATAGCGGTAATGACCGTGTAAACTGGGCATACCAGCGTCTCATTTTCGACATCACCTTGTATAACCAATTTATTGCTGAGCAGACTGGCAAGTTAAGTGATGATCAGATTGCAGAAGTTCGCTTCCTCCGTGCACTGAACTACTATTATTTCCTTGACCTGTATCGCAGGGCTCCATTCAAGCTCACTTTCGACGATTCTCTCCCTACCGAGAAAAAGGGACAGGATCTCTACGACTGGTTGGATAATGAGTTGACCACCATTGAGCCTCTGATGGCTGAGGTGGGCGCTTATGATAACAGTGAGAATTTCGGACGTGCCGACCGTGGCGCAGCATACGCACTTCATGCCCGCTTGGCTCTTAACTCTGAAGTTTATACCGATGGTAAGGTGAAGGACTACCAGAAGGCTATCGATTATTGCGACAAGATTATCAACAGCGGTAAATACGATCTTTGTCGTACAGAAAAGAATGGCTATAGCGGTTATCAGCAGTTGTTTATGGGCGACAATGACTGCAACCCAGAGGCTATGAAGGAAATCATCTTCCCTATCCGTCAGGATGGTTTGAAGGCCCGTGCGTATGCAGGTACTACTTACCTCGTATCGGCATCCACTATCGCTGGTATGCCTTATGCAAGCACAGGTGACCCATGGAAATGTATGTTTGCCCGCGAAGACTTGGTTAAGAAGTTCATCCCTGACGGGAAAATTCCTATGGCTACTGTTGATGATGTCTTGAAAAATCCTACAAAAGAAGAGGTGATTGCAAAAGATAGCGAGAAGGGTATCGGCACTGCTGACGTAATCGCAAAGGCTCAAGACGATCGTGCCCTGTTGTATATGGGTGTAGGTGGCTGCGAAGAAGGCAAAGTTCGTACTATCAATCCAGGTGAGAACATCACAGGTCCTCTGAATGGTGCATCTTTTGTAAAGTGGAGCAATCTCCATGCAGATGGTTCCACACAGCACGATCAGAACTATTCAGATACAGACTTCCCTATGTTCCGTTTGGCAGAAATCTATCTGACCCGTGCAGAGGCTAAGTACCGCCTCAATGGTAGCCAGGACGGTTTGGAAGACATCAAGAAGGTTCAGAATCGTGCCAATCGTACTGATTTGGCAGCAACTGTAAATGATCAGACTCTTATCGACGAATGGTGCCGTGAGTTCTACATGGAAGGTCGTCGCCGTTCAGACTTGGTTCGCTTTGGCTTGTTCACTGGTTCTAAGTATCTCTGGAGTTTCAAGGGTGGTGCAGAAAATGGCGCAGGTATTCCTGCATACTATGACGTCTATCCTATTCCAGACAATGAGATCAAAAACAATCCTAACATGAATCAGAACCCAAAATATTAATTGTTTGGAAACCAGATTTAATTAAAAGAAATCAATTATGAAAAAGATATTCAAATTCATGTTGCTGCCAGCATTGGTACTCCCTTTGCTCTTTACATCCTGTGATGAAGACAGAGACAGCAACCCTACATTGGACCTGAGTCATCTTGCAGAGGGATTTGTATTGAACACTCCTGCTCTTGCAGAAAACAATACCTACGACTTCTACAATGCAAAAAACTTGGTACTGACATGCTCTCAGCCAAATTATGGTGGAGTACCTTACCCTGTGAAGTATTATGCACAGGTTTCTATCGACCCTGCATTCGTCAGCGATCCTACAGTCACTCATAAAGAGTTGGCGACATACGCAGAGAATCCAAGCAGTTTGGATTTTAATGCATACGAAGCTAACAAAGCTGTTGTATCTCTCTTCCGGGCTGCCAATCCTGAAGCAAATATTCCAGAGAAGATGTCTATTTATATCCGCCTTCGTGCAGTCATTGGCGGTACTTTGAATCAAACCTTGGGCGAGACCTATTCAAATGTCATCACCTTGCCTTCTGTGAAGGCTACTATTCCTGACGCTAAGTTCACAGAAAACCTCTTCTTGACTGGAAGTTCTATCCAGAAGCCATGGGAGAGTTGGAAAACTATTCCTCAGGTATATGACATGGATGGCAATTACTATGGTATCATCTACGTGCCAGCTGGTGGCGAATTCAATTGGGGTACTGAGATCAATGACAAACTCGGCATCAACCAAATCAAGGAAATCAACGATGTAGCTGGTGCAGGTATCACTGCAGGTAACGACCAAAACCTCAAGGTAGCCAACGCAGGTTGGTACACTCTCCACTTCAAGGGTAAGATTTCCAAAGACAAGAAGAACATCAACTGGACACTGAATGTTTACAAAACTCAGGTTTGCCTGATTGGTGCTTGTATTGGTCAAACCGATTGGGGCTTTGCTAACGAAAATGCTCTGACACCTCCAGACGATCCAAGTGGTGATTGGGTTTCTCCTGCATTCGCTGCCGGCAGCGAACTTCGTGTTGCTGTCAAGGTCGGTGACATCGACTGGTATCGCACAGAGTTCTCTATTTACAAGGGCAACGTGTTCTGGCGTAAACATAATATTATAGACAGCTGGGCAAAGAACGTGGGTTCAGATTACTCTGTAACTACCACCCCTGGCAAGAAGTTGTATGTCAACTTTGATACAAATAAAGCTGAAGTTAAATAATTTAAGATGAAAGCAAAATGAAAAAGAAATTTTTATATAGCTTAGCAGTCTTGGCAAGTATTACACTTGCCAGCTGCAACGGCGACTACGATGATTGGGCTCAACCACAGCACAATCCAGAGGAAGAAGCCATCACGATTCCTGGCTTTACTGCAACACCAGTAGTTCAGGCCATCGACTTTGCCAATGTGACAACAGATAGTGTCAGCACCTTCACATTGAGCGAAGCAGCTCTTCCTGAAGGTTTTACACTTGAGAATGCTCGCTTAGAGATTATGCCTCAAGGAGAAGATAATGCAATCAAGAAAACCGTTAATTCAAGCATTGAGGGTAAGTCCGCTGTTGCAGATCTTTCAGAAGTAATAGTGTCTTATTATGGCAAGCGTCCTAAAGCTCACTCTTTTGTTACCCATGTTTATTTAAATGCGATGAAAAATGGTGATGCTGTTCTTATTGATGCTGGTGAATTTAACCTTGCGATGACTCCAAAGGCTCCGTTCATTGACTCTGGCTACTATATGGTTGGCCTAATGACAGATTGGAAATTGGATACCAATCTCAAATTCACTCACTCAGAAAAAGACGTTTATGAAGATCCAGTATTTACCCTCGTGTTTACTACTAAAGATGCCGATCAATACTGGAAGATCATTCCACAGGGTAATGTAGATACTGGTAATATTTGGGCAGTAGAAAACAATCCTAAGGGTGTTGTTGGTGTAGAAAAAGACGGTGATGACGCAATGAGTGGTACACTTCTCACGACCACTTCAAAAGGTGAAACGGCTAAAGCTGGTAAGATTGCAAAGCCTGGTACCTATAAGATGACAATCAACATGATGGACTACACTTATTCCATCGAACAACTCGCATCAGAATATTATCTTGTTGGTAAATTACAGGGATGGTCTGACAAAGCTGAAGGCAAAACCTGTCTCATGTATGCAGAATCAGCTGTGGTTCAGAGCTATACAACTCAATGGAATAGTGATGCAAACCTGAAGATTTGGAAGGGCAGCGACTTTGGCACCTGGGACAACGCTTTTGGTACAGAGGTAGATGGTGATCAATCTGTAAAAGGCTCGTTGGCTGGAAGCAATGCTATAAAATGCCCGGAACCAGGCTCATTCTATACGTTCACAGCCGACTTCTCTACCATGACCTACAAGTGGACAAAGCTTGAGAAACAGAATCCTACCGAATTCGAAAATGTTAGTCTTATCGGAGTTGGTGGCAAATGGGGGGACAATGACGACGTTGACATGACCCAGGTTACTCCTCACAACTGGTTTATCGAAACAACTCTCCCTGTAGGAGGATTTAAGATTCGTGCTAATCACGGTTGGAATGCAGGTGGAAACTGGGGCTACACAGCAGATCAGAAGTTCACTTCTACAGGTAAGTTGTTCAACGATGGTGGCAGCGGAGATATCAAGATTGCAACTGCAGGTAAGTATCGTATCTTCTTCAACGATATTACTAACGAGTATGCTATCATTGCTGTTGCAGAATAAACATTTATTTTAATAATACATTATAGGCGGCTCTCAATTCCGGGAGTCGCCTATTTTTCTTTCTCCCCATCCTTTTCAAGTATTTTTTTCCTAAAACCTTGGAAGTTACGAGGAAAAGTCGTATCTTTGCCAACGAATAGCAATATTGCGTCCACGACCTTATAAAGCGTAAGCAGATGGCAAGATTTATAGACCCACGTGTTGACTGGGCTTTCAAGAGGATATTTGGAAGCGAAGACACGAAAGAATGTCTGATAACTTTCCTCAACGGACTGTTTGAAGACGAGTTGGTAATCAAGGACGTGACGTTTGCCAAGACCGAAAAACTTGGCTTGCGCCCCGATGACCGCGGTGTGGTCTTCGATGTCTATTGCATCACAAACGAAGGCAAGCATGTCATCGTTGAGATGCAGAAGAAAGAGCAGGAATACTTTGCCGACAGGGCATTGTATTACACGGCACGTGCCATTGTGCAGCAAGGCATCCGTGGAATCTGGGACTACCACTTGGCTCCAGTCTATACGGTATGTTTCATGGACTTTGTATCGCAAAGTCCGATATTAAAGGAGTTTCGCACCGATCTGGTGCTTACCGACTTGCAGACACGCCAGCGAGTGTCCGACAGAATGCGTATTGTGTACCTCCAACTGCCATTGTTCGACAAGCACACGGAGGCAGAGTGTATGGATATATTTGATTGTTGGATTTATATAGTAAAGAATATGAACATGTTTGAACAGATGCCATTCAGCGAGAAGTATCCAGTCTTCCGCAAGTTGGCAGAAATAGGCGACCTCCGCAAGCTCTCCCGAGAGGAACTAGAGCTGTATGACGAGGACATCAAGAATATGCGTGATATATATGCCACCAGAAAGTTTGATGAAAAGAAAGGGATGGAAAAAGAAAAGCTAGCCACAGCTCGCCGCCTTCTGTCAATGGGCCTTTCTGATGAGCAAGTATCAACAGCCACCGAACTTCCACTGGAGGAAATCCAGAAAATGAAGGAATAAGAAGAGATTACTAGGCGGTTCTCGAACATATCGGGAGCCGCCTATTTTCTTCTCAAAAAATCTTTTCCACCCTAAATCCTTGCGAGTTTCAGGATAAAGTCGTATCTTTGCATAAGAAAAGCTGCACTCGGCAAATTGAAAGCAAGCTTTCTTTGCGCTCGTTTGCATTTTCTTTGCACCGAATAAATACAACATTTATATTTTTGTGAATATGAGAACAGGCGACAAAGTATTAATATCTCCAGACTTGACACATGCCAAAGACTGGACACAGGGCGAAGTGATTGAAGTTGAGAACAATCCTTTCGTAGGAATTGTCATCTCTGCAAAAACCGCAGATGGGAACATATTCTTTGGATATAAGGACTTATTTGAGCCAGCAAAGGACGATGAATGATGATTTTGCATTTTCTTTGCAGATTGGAACAAACAATCTTCTATATGAAACAAGGAGTTGACCATGGCTCAAGTTGGAAACATCCCAATTACGCAATCATGATTGCGCAATTGAAATATAATGTAATAACATTCAATGGGCGGCTCTCAATTCCGGGAGTCGCCTATTTTCTTTTTCTCCTCCCCCTTTTCAAGTATTTTTTCCCTAAAACCTTGGAAGTTACGAGGAAAAGTCGTAACTTTGCCAACGAATAGCTTAAAAAAAAGAAATTATGGGACATCAAGAAGATATTGAAAAAACAGAAGTAAAATCATTGTCATCAGGGATACGCAAGTCATCCTTGACAGAGATGTTGCGGAATTGTATGGAGTAGAAACCAGAGATATAAACAAAGCGGTTAAAAATAACCCCAAAAAGTTTCCCCCTGGTTATATTATTGAACTGAATAGCAGCGAGAAACAGGAACTGGTGGAAAATTTCCACCGGTTCAATACCCTCAAGCATTCCACTGTTGCACCTCACGCATTTACTGAACAAGGACTTTATATGCTTGCCACAATTCTGAAAGGTGATTTAGCCATCAGTACAACCATTGCCATCATTGATACTTTCACTCAACTTCGCAAGTTGGCAAGAACCATAGATAAGGTGAATGAAGATGCAAAGGAGCATGGTATTTTACCAGACAAAGCAACAGAAGGTAAGATACAAGCTGCCATGAACGAAGTCTTCGCAGATAAGCTGCCATTAAAAATACGCAGATTGACTTTTGGGGTAAATTTAGGAGTGCTGAAATTTTCTATAGAAACCACAAGAGAATCCAAAGAATAAAACAATATAAAAAGGAGGGAAGAATATGAACATGATCGTAGGAAAAAAACAGCTGGTTTTGGCATCGCTGGTGGTTGCACTGGGGGTGGCAGTCTATCTAAACTATCAGTTTGCCGGGGAGGATCTGGATTTGGTCACGGCAAACGCCACCCAGGAACTTGCCGCCGAGGAGGGCGAGCAGGAAAACTACGGCGACGCACAGTTTGTTGACACCAAGGATGTAGAGCAAACCCAAGAGACTGCGGTACAGGGAGACTCGGAATACTTCTCCCAGGCAAGGCTCACCCGCACCAAGACCCGCGATGAGGCACAGGAGGCCCTGCAGGTGATGCTCTCCGATGTAAGCCTCGACGAGGCACAGAAGGATGAGCTGACTGCCCAAGCGAGCGCGATGGCCCAGTCGATCGAGACGGAGGGCAAGATCGAGAATCTCATCAAGGCCAAAGGCTTCCAGGAGTGCATGGTCTACTGCTCCAACGAGAAGGTGGACGTCATTGTGCAGGCCCCGGAGCTGCAGGAGGCAGATGTCGTACAGATTCGCGACATTGTGCTGGATCAAACCCAGGTGCCGGTAGAAAATATCTCCATCGTGTCGGTGGCGGCGTAAGCGCAGGGGAGTTTTGCGATGTGGGCGCCCGGAGAGGACACAGAAACTGCACGGCAAAGTCCGCCGGCTAAAGTTTTTTGACGGGCCTTTGCAGGACATAATAATATAGATCATCATAAAAAGAAAAAGGCCGTTGACCGGCTCTTTTGGCGCACACCGCTCGCCCTCCTTTTTTTAAAAAGGAGGGCCTTTTTGTGCCCATCTGCAAGAAAGCGGAAAAAGGGTCTGTCGGAATGGGGGAAAGTGTGGTACAATAAAAAGAAAAACATTCGATTTGGGGGAATTGATATGCTCATCGCTCCCGGGGAGCGCATCGTCTTTTTTGGCGACAGCCTGACCTGGCGCACCGATTTAAACGAGTCTGCAATTCCAGCGCGCCGCTACCAGTTGGATTATTCCGGCAGCTATGTCAACATTTTGACAAAGCGCCTGCTCATCCACTTCCCGGAGCTGGAGTTTACCTTTTATAATTGCGGTGTCGGAGGGGATACCATCCGGCACCTGTTGGAGCGCTATGCGCGCGACGTGCTGCCGCTCAAGCCCACCCTGATGATCCTTTGGATCGGGCAGAACGACGCCAAGAATTGGGAGCCCGAGCGCTTTGCTAAGGGGGTGCGCTGTCTGCTGGAGTGGTGCCGGCAGGACCAG
>ENA-OOXJ01002118-OOXJ01002118.1-human-gut-metagenome-genome-assembly--contig:-NODE-2118-length-10749-cov-2.639143_pt1 | contig 10749 bp, 9 predicted proteins | sample MGYA00241587_ERZ501343 | MGnify/ENA primary metagenome ERZ501343 (study PRJEB25962, sample SAMEA2042918) | human gut metagenome | biome: human gut; feature: human-associated habitat; material: faeces... | reverse complement strand
CTGCTGCCGCTGACCGGCGGCTCTCACGTCAACCTGATGAAGGCGGAAAGCCCCGGTCCGCAGGTGGACAAGCTTGTGCCCAAGGTACAGTCTACTGCTAAGATCCTGTACGGCATCTACTTTGCCCTCACCGTGCTGGAACTGGTGTTCCTGCTGGTGGGCAGAATGCCCCTGTTCGAAGCCATGCTCACTGCCTTTGGTACGGCGGGCACCGGCGGCTTCGGGTTCCGCAACGACAGCTTTGCCAGCTTTTCGCCCTATATCCAGTGGGTCGTGACCATCTTCATGATCCTGTTCGGCGTCAACTTCAATGCCTACTTCCTGCTGCTCATGCGCAAGTTCCGCCGCGCTGCTGCCAGCGAGGAGGTGCGGGGCTACTTTGTGGTCATTGCGGTGGCAGTGGGTATCATCACTGCCAATATTTATAGTATGTACAACAGCTTTGGCGAGGCGCTGCGGCAGGCCGCTTTTCAGGTGGGCTCCATCATCACCACCACTGGCTTCTCCAGCTGCGATTTTGACCTGTGGCCCACCCTCTCTAAAGAGATCCTGGTCATGCTCATGTTCATTGGCGCCTGCGCCGGCAGTACCGGCGGCGGCATCAAGGTGAGCCGTTTCCTCATTCTGGGTAAGACCCTGGCCAAGGAGCTCAAGACCGCCCTGCACCCGCAGGTGGTAGCGCCCGCCCGCATGGACGGCAAGCTGCTGAACCACGAGACCATCCGCACCACCAACGTGTTCATTGCAGCGTATATCTTTATCTTTGCGGCCTCCTTTTTCCTCATCAGCCTGAACGGCTTTGACATGGTGACGAACTTTACCGCCGTGGCGGCTACCCTGAACAACATCGGCCCGGGCTTGGAAATGGCAGGCCCAATGCAGAACTTCGGCTGCTTTGCAGACCCCGCAAAGCTGGTGCTGATCTTCGATATGCTGGCCGGCCGTCTGGAGATCTTCCCCATGCTGGTGCTGTTTATGCCGGATACATGGCGGAAGTTCTGAGTCCCGGCGAGAACCATCTGATACCTGTCCCCCTGATAACCTTTTCTGGTATCAGGGGGTTTTTGCATTTTGTGCAGTTCCGAAAGAAACACTTGACAAATTGATGCGAGGGGGGGATAATAAGATGGGATTGATAAAATGCACAATGGTTTTCTTAAATGTGAAAATATTTGTGCACGAAAAGCTTAAAAAGGAGATTGATCATGATGAAAGAAATGAATCGTCGTACATTCCTGAAAGCGGTTGGAGTGGCAGGCGCTGTATCTGCAATGACGGCGCTGGTTGGATGTAGTGGCGGTGTGATCGTACCTGACGGTTCCACTTCGCTTGCAAATCTGAAACCTCTGAACGGTTACTACGACTGGAATAACACCCTGCCGGAAGACCCGTTTGGAAACACTTATACGACCGGTGCAAATGCAATCGTGCTCGAACCGTGTGGCGGTGCATGGAACAACACAACCTATGATCTGGGCGAGACCTACCGCGGTAAAGTCGAGTATTCTCTTGACAAAAAGTATACGAAGCTGACGATGAAGCTCAACCCGTATAAGAGCACGCAGTCGGAAGGCTGGGCAACCGTCAGTGTGTATGCCGACAAGAAGCTGGTAAAGACTTCTCCTGCTATTAGGCAGAAAACAAAAGAGCCGGTAGAGTTTGAAGTTGACATTACAAATGCAGAGTATATCGAGATCGAGGCTGTCATTTCCAGCAATAAATACGAAGAAGAGCATGCATCTTTGATCATGTGGGATGCCAAACTCTGGAAGTAAATGATACCTTTTCCCGTGCAGCAATGCGCGGGATTTTTTTGTTGTCGGGGGATCTTTCTATCAAATCCTTCGGATTTGCCAGCTCCCTCAGTGAGGGAAACTTACTCTCGTGGAAAGCTTTCAGACTTTGCCGGAAACCTTGCGGCAGCCGCAAAAGCTTTCCCCCTGGGTGCGCAGGCACGCGCAGCAGGGGAGAAGGCGGGCTTTTCTTTGGCGCGCGACACTGAAAACGGCCCGGAATGGGTTGCGTTCAGTGCTGCATTGCAGTATGATTATAATATCAATTATCTGACCCTTACCCCTGAGCAGGCAGAACCTTTTTACAAACGAAATCGTTCTGCATGATAAAGAAGAGAGCAAAAACAATAAAACATACAGGAGGAAATTACTATGGGTTTGATCAAAGCAGGTATGGGCGCACTGGGCGGAACTCTTGCAGACCAGTGGAAGGAATTTTTCTACTGCGATTCTCTGGATAAGGATGTGCTGATGGTCAAGGGTCAGAAGCGCACCTCCCGCCGCAGCTCCAACCACGGCGAGGATAATATCATCACCAACGGCAGCGGCATCGCCGTGGCAGACGGACAGTGCATGCTCATCGTGGAGCAGGGCAAGGTGGTGGAGGTGTGCGCCGAACCGGGCGAATATACCTTCGATTCCTCCACCGAGCCCAGCGTGTTCACCGGCAACTTCGGCGACAGTCTGGCAGCCACTTTCCAGACCGTAGCCAAGCGCTTTACCTACGGCGGCGACACCGGCAAGGATCAGCGCGTGTACTACATCAACACCAAGGAGCTGGGCGAGATCCTGTACGGCACCGCGACGCCCATCCCGTTCCGGGTGGTGGTCAGCGAGGAGCGGGGCTATAAGCTCTCGGTGAATATCCGCTGCAACGGCAGCTTTACTTACCGCATCTGCGACCCGCTGCTGTTCTACACCAACGTGTGCAGCAACGTCTCCACCCAGTATGACGCATCTGAGATCGCTCCCCGCCTGAAGAGTGAGCTGCTGAACGCTTTGCAGCCTGCGCTGGCTACTCTTTCTGCCAACAAGGTGCAGTATTACGAGATCCCCGCCCACACGCTGGAGATCTCGGACGCCCTCAACGAGCAGCTGTCCAATATCTGGCGCAAAAAGCGCGGCATCGAGGTATTCTCATTCAACATCAACTCCCTGTCCATCCCGGAGGAGCAGCAGAAGAAGATCACCGAGTGGGAAGAAAACGCCATGACCACCGACCCCACCACCGCCGCCGCCCGTCTGGTGGGTGGTCAGATTGATGCCATGAAGACTGCCGCAGGGAACACCGCCGGTGCCATGACCGGCTTTATGGGCATGGGCATGGCAGCCGGTGCAAACGGCATGAACGCCCAGAGCCTGTTCGCCATGGGGCAGCAGCCCGCAGCACCCCAGCAGCGGACTTCTGCCGCCGACAGCTGGAAGTGCAGTTGCGGCGCTACCGTCACCGGCAAGTTCTGCCCGGAATGCGGCAGCAAAAAGCCGGAGCCGAAGCCCGCTGCCGACAGCTGGACTTGCAGCTGCGGTGCCACCGTCACCGGCAAATTCTGCCCGGAGTGCGGCAAGCCCCGCCCGGCGGCAGCAGAGGGCTGGACTTGCAGCTGCGGCGCGGTGAACAAGGGCAAGTTCTGCTCCGAGTGCGGCAAACCCAAGCCTGCTGGTACCCCCAAGTATAAGTGCGACAAGTGCGGCTGGGAACCGGCAGACCCCGCTCACCCGCCCAAGTTCTGCCCGGAGTGCGGCGACCCCTTTGACGACAGCGACCAGACCTGATCTGACAAATACAGAGCAATGAAAGGAGCATACCATGATGGGATTCTTTTCCAACCTGTTCGCAAAACAGAACTGCGCCGTCTGCGGCAAGGAGTGCGGCACCCTGCACCGCTCCAAGCTGCGGGACGGACAGTTCCTCTGCGATGACTGCGGCAACAAGTGCTCCAAATATATCCGGCTCAGCGAGCTGACGCTGGACGAGGCCAAGGAGCACATGGAGTATATGGCCCGGATGAAGCGGGTGTTCGACGAGGTGTTCGACAAGACCGAGTTCCGGGTCAACGCATACCCCTCCACCCCGACGCAAATGGGGCTGGTGTTCTGCGATGAGCTTGGAATGCTGTACATCGACGATCGCACCGGCGGACGGGGCAAGATGCCGGAGCTGATCCGCTACGACCAGATCGCCAGCTATGAGGAGTATCTGGACGAGACCCCCGCCAAGGAGCCGGGCCAGGAACCCACCCTCAACGGCGGCGGCCTGAAGCTGAAGCTGGTGCAGCCCCGCAGCATCACCGAGGCCCAGACCCAGCGGGGCATGCATCCCCACCCCTACATCAAGCAGGAGCTGGTCATCTGCTTCAGCAAGCGGGACCGGCGGGAGATCGGCTATGCCCACATCGCACGGCAGCATCTAGATCACATCTTCGGAGTCCACGACAACGAGACGAGCCTGTTCGGCCGCCGGATGTCCAAGGCCGAGGAACGGGAGCTGAAGGGCCAGATGGGCATGATCGGTGCCATGGGTGCCGTGGCATCCGCCGCCATGAAGGGCGGGCAGCTCTCTGAGCAGGAAAAGGCCCGCTTTGTGGAGAACATCAATCTGGCAAACGACGCCCAGACCGGCGGCATGGCGCTTTACAGCCGCCGGGCCGACGAAGCCTTTGCAAAGGTGCAGTGACTGAAAAAGGAGGAACGGATATGAGAAAGATCCAACGCAGAGATTTCCTCAAGGCCATGGGCCTTGCCACCGCCGCCCTCGGGCTGACCGCCTGCGGCGGCTCCGGTGCCGCCAGCGCATCCAGCGTTTCCAGTGCACCGGCTTCCAGCAGCAGTGCCCCGTCCGCTTCGGCACAGCCGGAATCAGCAGTGGACAAAGCCGCCCCTGCAGGGGCCCCTGTGACCCAGTTCCAGACCGGGGAGCTGACCATCGGCGAATACACCTTCAAGGCACAGTACATTCCCTTTGACGTCCGCCGCGAGGTATGCGGTGCCTATCATTTGATCAAAGCGGACAGCTACCGGGGCAACTACTTCTTCAGTTTTTACAACGAGGACGATGAAGAGCAGTCTGCCAAGATCTTCGAGTATGCCATCAAGGACGACCGGCTGACCCCGGTGGCAGAGTACAACATTGACGGCAGAAACGCCCTCAGCATCGACCGCAATGGCATCCTCTATGCCATGGACACCTTTGACGTCTACTGCTACGATCTGAACAGCAGCGACCCGGAGGAGCCCAGCGACGCACTGGACTACTCGGGCAGCTGCTATTCCTCCAAGGACCGGGATCTGACCGTGATCTACTGGACCAACTCCGCGCCGGTGCTGGTGCAGGACGGCGAGTACACCGAGCTGACGCTGGAGGGCGATAACGAGATCGGCCCCTTCTGCAGCATGCCCTCCCTGAACCTCAGCGGGGACGAGCTGCTGACGGTGGGCGAGCCGGACTCCAGCGGCGACTATTACTTTGCCGCCTTTGATCTGGACGGCAATGAGCTGGCCCGCAGCTCGCAGCCGGTGGGCAGCTTTGACGCCGTGATGATGAAGCGCCCCAACGGCTATCTGCTGGACACGGGCTATATGTGGGAGCTGTACGCGCCGGACGGCACTTTTTTAGAAAAGTCCCTTCCCGTGGGCGAGCGCGAGACCCTGTGCCAGCTGTGCGGCGACTTCTGCACCTTTGATGTTTTCCTGCCGCTGGAAGAAAACGCTTTTCTGGCAGTGGGCCACCACGGCAAAGCCACCGAGCCGGACGAGCCGGTGGTGTTCCGCATCACCACGGATTTCTGAGCCGACCGCTTTGGCGGGAAGACTGACGCAAAAACAGCGGGGCCGGGGAAGAGCCCCCGGCCCCCTTTGAAACAACAGGAGGAAACGCTATGGCAGGAATGCTGGAATACAAGTGCCCCTGCTGCGATGGCGCCATCCAATTTGACAGCGCCACCCAGAAGATGAAATGCCCTTACTGTGACACCGAGTTCGACGTGGATACCCTCAAGGGCTATGACGAGGAGCTGAAGGACGAAAAGCCCAGCGAGATGGAGTGGACCACCCCCGGCGGCAGCTGGGCAGAAGGGGAGACCGCCGGTCTGCATACTTACAGCTGCAAGAGCTGCGGCGGCGAGATCGTGGGCGATGACACCATGGCCGCGTCCGCCTGCCCCTTCTGCGGCAACCCCATCGTCCTCACCGGACAGTTTGCCGGGGCCCTGCGGCCCGACCTCATCATCCCCTTCAAGCTGGACAAAAAGGCCGCCAAGGCAAAGCTGCAGGAGCACCTCAAGGGCAAGACTCTGCTGCCCCGGGTGTTCCGCAGCCAGAACCACATCGACGAGATCAAGGGCGTGTATGTGCCTTTCTGGCTCTTTGACAGCGACGCCGACGCTCAGCTGCGCTTTACCGCCACCCGCACCCGCTGCTGGTCGGATGACGACTACGATTATACCGAGACCAACTACTACTCCGTCCGGCGGGACGGCACCTTGGGTTTTGATGCCGTGCCGGTGGACGGTTCGTCCAAGATCGAGGACGACCTGATGGAGTCCATCGAGCCCTTCGCCATGCAGGACGCCATCCCCTTCCAGACGGCCTATCTGGCCGGCTATGTGGCGGACAAATACGATGTGAACGCCGAGGACAGCATCGAGCGGGCCAACAAGCGCATCCGCCGCTCCACCGAGGAGACATTCCAGCAGACCGTTACCGGCTACGATTCGGTCAAGGTGGATAACAGCAGCATCCAGCTGCACGGCGGCAAGGCAAAGTATGCGCTGTTCCCGGTCTGGCTGCTGAGCACCAGCTGGCGGGGTGAAAACTATCTGTTTGCCATGAACGGTCAGACCGGCAAATTCGTGGGTGACCTGCCCGTGGACAAGGGCGCTGCCCGCAAGTGGATGCTGGGCCTTACGGCTGCCCTTTCCGCCGCGTCCTACGGCGTGATGTGGCTGCTGTGGCTGGCACGGATCCTGTAAAGGAGGGACGAACGATGAAAAAGACTTCCAAACGCCTGCGCTCCCTCTTTGCGGCGCTGGCAGCACTGGTGCTTGCGGTGATCCTGACCGTTCCGGCCTTTGCGGTGGAGGGCGGCTTTGCCGACCTGTACTACCGCATGAACGACAGCGCAGAAGTTCTGACCGAGGACGAGGATAATGAACTGGAGGCTTCGCTGGAGGAGCTGAGCGTCCGCCAGAGCTTTGATGTGGTCATTGCCACCATCGAGTCGCTGGAAAGCGTGGACTACGACAGCATGGAGGCCTATGCCGATGACCTGTATGACTTCTGCCAGTTCGGCTACGGCTCCGATATGGACGGCGTGCTTCTGCTGGTGAGCGTGGGCGACCGCAAATGGCACATCTCCACCTGCGGCTACGGCATTACCGCCTTTACGGATGCCGGCATCCAGTACCTTGGCGAGCAGATGACCCCCTTCATGGCCGATGGAGACTACGCCGGTGCCTTCCGCACCTTTGTCCAATGGTCGGATACCTACATTGACGCTGCCCGGGCGGGCCACCCCTACGATGTGAATAACCTGCCCCGGGAGCCGCTGTCTCTCATGTACCTGTTCCTTGCGCTGGGCATCGGCCTTGTGCTGGCATGGGTCGTCGTCCATGTGATGAAAAGCCAGCTGCGCAGCGTGGCGTTTCAGGAGAATGCCGCCAGCTATGTGCGGGAGGGCAGCATGAATCTGACCAACAGCCGGGAGCTGTTCCTGTACCGTGACGTGCACCGCACCGAGCGACCGAAGGAGTCCAGCTCCAGCGATTCCGGCGGCAGCTCCACCCACACCTCTTCCAGCGGCACCACCCACGGCGGTGGAGGCGGCTCGTTCTGAAAGGAGTATGTTTATGAACCCTTATCTTTCGGAAAAAGCCCGCGGCGAGATTCCCCGTGTCCTCAAATGGCTGCGGAACGCGGGGCTTGCCTTCTGCGTGTTCTGCTCTGTTGGCGGGCTGTATACCCTCTGTCTGGACCTGCAGGCTAAGGACACCTCCCACGTTGTCGGGTATGTGTTCTGGATCGTGGTGGGCGCAGTGCCCCTTGTTCTGTTCGCACGCAACGAAAAACGCCGCTACCATGCAAGAACCATCGCCCGCAGGGTGGAGAGCTACTCCGGGCCGGAGGTACCCCTGCGGTGGCTGTGCAACAGCGTTGGCATGGACACCAAAGACCTTGCATGGTATTTTGAAAACGGTTATTTTGTAAACCTCAGTCTGGATATGAACCAGAAGATCGTCCGCAGGCGGACCGTGCCCCGCCATGACCCGAACCGGAGCTGAACCCTTTACAGCTGAAACAGAAAGGAGTATTTTCATGGGACTTTTTGATAAGATGAAACAGGCCGCTGCCACCGCCGGTGGAAACCAGACCGTTACCTTTACCTTTCAGGCTCTGCCGGAAAGCCTTGCCCAGATGCAGGCACTGCCGGAGGCCAGTCTGGACACCCCCTTTAAGACCGCAGCCCTCACCGTCTGCGCGTTGTGCGCCTACGGTGCCGATAAAAACATCGGGCTGGAGATGCTCAACTGGCTGCGGGGTCCCCGCCCCATGAACGGGCAGGAGATTTCCTTCCTGAACGACCGCTTCCGGGACGGCAAGAGCTATATCCCGTTCTCCTACTTTGTGGGTGCGTCGCCGGAAAACGGCTATACCCCCCGCCAGCCCTTCACCCTGCTGGTGGGCAGCAACCACACCTCCAACACCGAGGAGGGCTATTGCAAGCTGTTCATCCCCTGCGGCGGCGCCGACAGCCCCCGCCCCATCAAGCTGCGCCGCAAGGGCGACGGGCAGTGGTTCTTGTGGGAGCAGTATCTGATGACCGGCATCCGCATCCCGGCGTCTGCCGACCCGTGGGCATAAAACAAAGGGGCTGACATGAAAGCCATGAAAACTTTTGCAGCACTGCTTGCACTGGCTTTCAGTCTGGCAGGGTGCGGTGCGGTGGACGGAAGCCCCGTCCGCCCCGCCCCCGGCAGCGCCGGGCAGGGCAGCAGCACAGCGGCTTCCGGTGCCGATTCCGCTGAGCCGGAGCAGCTTGCCGCGCTGCGGCAGCTGGCCGGGGAAAACGGAGACCTTGCCGGGGTGCTCTATCTGGGCAGCGTCCCGGAGCGCACCACCGATGTGCATGCCGTGCTGGACAGCTTACCGGAACAGCCGTGGCAGTTTGTTGCGGACATCCCGGCAGACCACCGGGTCGCAGCGCCAGGCGGCGGGCGGGAGTTGTACTGCCTCTTCGCCGTCAGCAGCCGGGACACCCTGTTTCTCTACGAAAAGCAGGACCCCCAGTACCCGCACCAGACAGGCAGAGAGCTGTATTGCGGGCGGGATGGTCAACCCGTGCTGCTGCTGTGCAACGGCACAGTGCTGGCCATGTACGGGCTGGTATTTCTGCTGGTGCCGGCGGGCAGCATTTCGCAGGAGCTGCGCACCACCGCGCTGGCAATGACCCTGCTCACGCTGGCTATGGGAAATGTAGCCTTTGCCCTGTACGACCGTGCACTGTGCAATATGCTGCTGCTGTATAAGCTGAAGTGGCAGCCCAAGCTGCATAAAATGCTGGGAATGCACTGAGCGCCAAAAACATTGAAAGAAGGAATGTGTACCACAAGCTGACGCAAAGCGCCGGGCCACACGGGTGACAGCCGTGAGGGTGACGAGGAGAGGAATCATCGAAAGATTCGGCGGATGTTTCTCCGGCTGAGGGCTATACCAGCCGCAGAACAGGGCAAAAACCGGCAGCAATACCGGAACAGAACCCTGCAAAGAAAGCCATACAAGAACATAGACTTTGATAGAGGAAACTGACTGTGCAGCAGCGCATTTCGGCGCGCCGCAGTCGGTCTGGAGGTATTTTGTATGTGTGGCATTGTAGGTTATGTTGGCATGCGCAGCGCCCAGCAGGTGCTGCTGGACGGCTTGGAAAAGCTGGAGTACCGCGGGTACGATTCTGCCGGTGTGGCGCTCACCCAGCGGGACGGTATCCGTGTGGTCAAAAGCAAGGGGCGGCTCGCCACCCTGCGCAGCAAGCTGGAAGAACTGTCGCTGCCCCAGAGCAGCTGCGGCATCGGTCATACCCGCTGGGCGACCCACGGCGAGCCCAGCGACGTGAACAGCCATCCGCACTCCACGCCCTGGGTCAGCATCGTGCATAACGGCATTATTGAAAACTACGGCGCTTTGAAGGAGCGCCTGATTGCTAAAGGCTACACCTTTGCCAGCGAGACCGACACCGAGGTGCTGGTAAAGCTCATCGACAGCTGCTATCAGGGCGAGCCCTTACAGGCTTTGCAGGCAGCGCTTGCCAAGGTGCGGGGCAGCTACGCGCTGGCGGTGCTGTTCAAGGACTACCCGGACACTATCTTTGCGGTCAAGCGGGAAAGCCCGCTCATCGTGGGCTGGGGCGAGGGCGAAAACTTTGTGGCTTCGGATATCCCGGCGCTGCTCAAGTATACCCGCCGGTACAGCGTGCTGGAAGAAGGGGACATGGCCGTGTGCACGGCGCAGGGTATCCGCTTCTATAACGAGTTCGGCGAGGCGGTGGAGCGCGCGCTCAACGTGCCGGGCAACAAGGGTCGCTACCAGCTGGGCAGCGTGCTGAACCAGGTGCCGCTGCATCAGTCCGTCATCGGCCTGGAGTCGTACGAGGCGCTTGCGGAGCTGGGCGAGTACCCGGACGTCGTGATCGGCTGCTGCGGTGGCGGTTCCAACTTCGGCGGGCCCATCGCCCCCGTTCATGCGCGACAAGCTGAACGGCATCCACCCCGACACGCGCTTCGTTGGCGTGGAGCCCGCGAGCTGCCCCTCGCTCACGCGCGGCGTGTACGCGTATGACTTTGCGGACACGGGCCAGGCCTGCCTGCTGTGCAAGATGTACACGCTGGGCAACGGCTTCATCCCGAGCCCGGACCACGCCGGCGGCCTGCGCTACCACGGCATGAGCCCCGTGCTCTCGCAGCTCTAC
>ENA-OOXJ01002113-OOXJ01002113.1-human-gut-metagenome-genome-assembly--contig:-NODE-2113-length-10770-cov-2.256556_pt1 | contig 10770 bp, 10 predicted proteins | sample MGYA00241587_ERZ501343 | MGnify/ENA primary metagenome ERZ501343 (study PRJEB25962, sample SAMEA2042918) | human gut metagenome | biome: human gut; feature: human-associated habitat; material: faeces... | reverse complement strand
TAGATCTCGGAGCACGGACCGCAGGGGCCGGTGGGGCCGGCAGCCCAGAAGTTGTCGTCCTCGCCCAGGCGGGAGATGTGGTCCTCGGCAACGCCCAGAGAACGCCACACGTCGTGGGTCTCGTCGTCCTCGGTAAAGACGGTAAAGTACAGGCGATCGAGCGGCAGCTTGAACTCCTTGGTGATGAGCTCGAAGGCCCAAGCGCAAGCCTGCTGCTTGGAGACGCCGCCAAAGGAGAAATCACCGAGCATCTCGAAGAATGACAGGTGACGGCCGTCCTCGCCGATGCAGTCGATGTCGTTGGTGCGGACACACTTCTGGCAGGAGATCGCGCCGATCTCCTTCATGGTCTTCTTGCCCTGGTAGTACTCCTTAAACTGGTTCATGCCGGCGTTGGCAAGCAGCAGCGAGGGGTCGTCGGGAACAAGGGACGAAGAAGGATAGAGCTTAAGACCGCGCTCCTCAAAGAAGTTGAGGAACTTGGAGCGGATCTCGGCCGTAGTCATTGACGGGTAGTCAGCACTCATAGAGGGAATCTCCTCGGTTTCACATCGAAACAGTTCAAACGTAACGATATTACCATCCCGCCGCGCAAGTGCAAAAAAGAGGGCCGACATAAAGCCGACCCTACAGCGAAAGTGCACGTTATTTAGGAGTATGCGATGCTTTGAAAAAGGCTACTGTATAATTACATATAAGATTCACCCGGAAGGAGCGATCGATGAAAAGCAAACGATTTGTCCTGAATGCACTTCTGGTTGTAGCACTTTTAGCGCTTTTGGCTTTCTCCTGCTGGTACGCAAACCAACCAGCATTTGGCTACGTATTGTATGCAGTAATGTCCGGCGATAAAGCCTATTACACTCTACGCGCAATTGACGTTCTCTTTTTCTATGTAGCCGGCCCCTTAACAATCGCTTTGCTCGCGTTTCTTGTCATTTACAACTTCAAGAAACGTTAATAGGACCTATTTAGAATCTGAATCGTCCATGGAACCGTCGATGCCGGTTTTGGTGTCGTCGTTCGTATTGGAATCGTCATCCTTGGCGAAGGGATTCTTGAAAAAGCCCGTCGCATCGGGCTGCAGGCCCGAGAGCTTGATCCAGGGATTCTCGAGCTCGGGCTTGGGCATCGCCTGGGCCTCGGGCGCGGTCTCATTGCCGATGAGCTCGGACTCGTAAATGAACGTATCGTCTCCAAGCGCGTCATAGGCGGCGACCGGGTTGCCCTCGGCATCGCGATACGGCGTGCCCTTAAACACGGCGCCGTCGTATGCCACGAGCTGACGGCCGGTCTCGTTCTCAAAGTAGTAGACGAAAATGCCCTTGAGGGCCGCGCACAGCGGAATGGCGATGACCATGCCGATGGGACCCATGAGTGCCGAACCAATAACGAGGGCCGTCAGGCTCATGATGGGATGCACCTGCACCGAACTCTGCATGACCTTGGGGGAAATGACGTTATCGGTGACGTTTTGGGCCACCATGGTCACAACGAGCGTCCACAACGCCAGCATAGGGCTAAACATAAAGCCGAGCACCGTGGCGATCGCCGCGCTTACCCAGGGACCGACAACCGGGACCAAGTGCATGATGCCGGTAAAGATGGCCATGAGTGCCGCGTAGGGATGGCCAATGAGCGTAAAGCCGATAAAGGCGAGGATGCCACCGCAGATGGACGTCACGACCATGCCGCGCATATAACCGCCGACCGAGCGCGAAAGAATCGCGACCATAAAGCGGTACGAGGTCTCCTTTTCCTGGCCAATGATGGTGCAGACCTCGTGGTGCATGCGGGGGTAGTCGCAGGCCAGCCAGTAGGCAAGCACCAAACCTAGGAAGATTACGAACAGCTGCGAGGCCGTGTTGGTAATAAGCGGGAACACGCCGCGACCGAGCTCAGCGGCGATTTGCGATACGTACTTGGACGCCACAGTAACCAGCGAGGACAGATTATCGTCCAAGTACTCCTTGAGCGGCGTGTTGTTGAGCGTCTTAGCGTGCGAAATCATCTCGTTGAGATCACCGCCCGCAACGCGAAGCTGCTCAGGCAGACGACTCAGGACTTCCATAATCTGACCGAGCAAAATAGGCGACAGGATGCAGACGACGCCGACGAGCACTGCCACAACCACGATCAGCGCGATGAGCGAACCGATGCCACGACCGACGCCGTGATGCTCGAGCCAGTTAGTGATCGGCGACATCACAAAAGCGATGATGGAACCGACAGCGAGAAACTCGATAACCGGCGCCAGGATACCCATAAGGTTAAAGATGACGGCTGCGATGACAATGCAGCCGACGACAGCCCAAATGCGAAGCGTCAGAATACGAGTATCGCGCAGCGTGCGGTCGGTTTGTTGGGGGTGCTCAATCATGAACGAACCATCACTCCGTCGGGGTCGATCTTGTCCTGTATCTTCTTAAGGGTACGGCGCAGCAGGCGCGAAACCTGCACCTGCGAGATACCCAACTTCTTAGCGATCTCGATCTGGGTCATGCCCTTCACAAAGCGCAGCTCGATAACCTCACGCTCACGCGGCGAGAAATCGCGGATGGCTTCCTCGATCACCAGGCGGTCATCGGTAAAATCGAGCTCGTTGTCGTCATCGGCATAGCGGTCGAGAATCGAGGGGGCATCATCGGAATCGGACGCGCCAGGAGCCTCGATGGGCACCGAGGTATAGGCCGAAGACGATTCCATGGCCTCCAGCACCTCGTCGACGGTCACGCCCAGGTACTCAGCGATTTCTTCAACCTTAGGCGAGCGCTGCAGCTCGTTAGTGAGCTTGTCGGTAGCTTGGTTAACCTTGGCAGAAAGCTCCTGCAAACGGCGCGGCACGCGCACGCTCCAGCCCTTATCACGGAAGTGACGCTTAATCTCGCCCAGGATGGTAGGCGTGGCAAACGTCGTGAACTCGAGTCCGCGCTCGGGGTCAAAGCGGTCGATAGCCTTGAGCAAACCCAGATAGCCGACCTGCATGAGGTCGTCGAGTGGCTCACCGCGGTTCTTAAATTTGTTGGCAAGAAACCTTACCAGGTTCATATGGGACATGACGAGCTGCTCGCGTGCGTCCGGATCACCGGTCTCTTTGTAGCGACGAAACAGCTCGCGGGTTTTCTCCTTGTCCCAAGCGGTCTTACCGCTCCGGGAACGTTCGGTCATATTAGATATCCGCCTTGAGGTCGAGGGAAAGCGTCAGGGGCGCCGCGGTCTTTTCGTAGGAATCGCACACGCTTGCCAGAATGAGCTCGGCATACACGGCAGCCTGATCATCCTCATCGACAGTCGCCTGGTCACCAAAGGTAAAGGTCATGCCCACGTGCGATTCGTCGACGTCGAATTTGATCGAAATGTCGTCAGAATCAACGGCCGTGCAGCCAAAGATGAAGGCCTCCTCGGCAGCCATACGGATGTCCTCGATACGATCGACGGACATAGAGCACAGCGCACCGACATTTGCCGCCGTCATGCGCACAAGGCGCGCGAGACGCGGATCACCGGCAACGCTCAGCGTAATGGGGCAGGTTGCTTCGCTACTCATCGCAAGACTCCTCGGAGGTCTCGGCGGGCGTATAGGTGTAATACTGAGCAGGCTTGGCTGCGGGCTTCTGCGCATCATCGTCACCAGCAGCGGCATCGTCCCCGGCTTCGTCAATCAGGACACGCTCGGTCGGCTGCTCGGCTTCGGCGACAGCGGAAAGCGTGCGCTCGGCGTCGGCCGCGGGAGCCTTCACCTTGTTAAAGAGTTTCTGCACGGCACCAGCAGCAGAATCAGTCACGCTCGATACGGCATTGCTGGCCTCGGCCACGCTGCCCGTAACCTCGGAAATGTCGCGAACCACAGCTTCGACCTCTACGAGATTGGAGGTAAGGGCGTCGACGGCGGTCTTGCTCGATTCGAGGAGTGGCTCAACCTGGGCAAGTGCCGGCGTAAGCTCGTCAACGGCGCCATCGAGCTTTGCCACCACGGGCTGAGCCTCGGCGATGGTGTTGTTGAGGTCGCTGACTGTCTTGTCGAGCGAATCAACGACGGTGCGGGTCTTTCGCAGCGTGAGCGCGAGCTCGATAACAGCCCACACACCGGCAACGGCGAGCAGCAGCAGGGCGATTTGAATGGGACTCATACAAGCCTCCCGAAGGAATCGAAATACAGACGCTGTTCATGGTACCCCAAAGAAGGGGAAAGATACCCAAAGGGAATGTGCGAGGTCCCAAGGACCTACTTGGGCGCTCTGCCGCTACGGTCCCGCTCGCTTTGCTCTACGCGCCACTCTTCCCAGCCGCGGCCGGCAGGCTGCCAAAACGCACCGCGCTCCAACCCCTCGGGCAAATAACGCTGATCGACCCAGCCTTCGGGATAATCATGCGGATACTTATACACACCGTATTCGTCGCTGCCCGGGCGATGACGATCGCGCAGATAACTCGGCACCTCGCGCAGCCCACTTGAATGGATATCGGCCAACGCCGCATCGATCGAAGCCTCGCACGCGTTGGATTTAGGCGCCAAGCACACATAGAGAGCAGCCTGAGCCAGATTAATACGGCACTCGGGATAGCCAATGACCTCGGCAGACTTAAACGCGGCATGTGCCACCAAAAGCGCCTGTGGGTCGGCGTTGCCAACATCCTCAGAAGCCTGAATCATAATACGACGAGCGATAAACTTAGGATCCTCCCCCGCGTCAATCATGCGCGCGAGCCAATAAATCGTGGCATCGGGGTCGCTACCGCGCATAGACTTAATAAACGCACTGATGATGTCGTAGTGCATGTCACCGTTTTTGTCGTACGAAAAGCCACGGCGCGGATTGGCAATCTTCACGTCGTCAACAGTGATGGGATAGCGCTCCCCCGCCGCCGGCGCGGGCGTTCCCTCGGTATCGGGGCGCGTGACGGCAATCTCGCTCGCAAGCTCAAGCGTCGTGAGCGCCGATCGAGCGTCACCCGCTGCCAGCGTGCAAATGGTCTTAACCGTATCCTCATCGGCCGAGAACTTACCGTTCAAACCCTGCGGCGCCTCGAGCGCACGCTCAATAAGCGTGGCGATATCCTCGTCTTTAAGATGCTCAAGTTCCACCACGCGACCGCGCGAGAGCAATGCCGAGTTGACCTCGAAGTACGGATTCTCCGTCGTGGCGCCAATCATAATGACGGTACGGTTCTCAACTGCATGCAGCAGGGCATCCTGCTGCGACTTGGAAAAGCGATGAATCTCATCAATAAAAAGAATGGTGCGGCGGTCGTACGTATTCAGGCGCGTCTTAGCCTCGTCAATCACGCGACGAAGATCCTTTACGGTGCCCGTCACAGCGCTGACCTCGACAAACTCGCTCTTGGTATGGTTGGCGATAATGTGGGCCAGCGTCGTCTTGCCCGTACCGGCCGGCCCGTACAGAATCACACTCGACAGCACATCGTGCTCAATCGCGGCACGCAACCACGAGCCCTTGCCGACGGCCTTTTGCTGACCCACATACTCGTCGAGCGAATTGGGCCGCATGCGCACCGCAAGCGGCGCATTCTGAAAGGAACGCTCGCGCGTCGAAGCAGAAAAAAGGTCGTCCATAGCCATCCCGTGCATCTATCAAAGTCGTCATCTGCTAACAGTATACCGAAAATATACGAACTACCGTTCGTTAATATAGGTACGGTGTGGAAACTTCAATCCCGGGAACAGCTTGCTCGTAAGTTCGCAGAAATAACCGTCCGTCATGCTCGCAATGTAATCCACGACCGCCTGGTCCTTATCGTCCTGCCATGAATAGGTGCGATCGTAGTAGGAAAGCTGCTGCTCAATGCGAGAAATGTGGTGCTTAAAGATATACGAGGACTCGTCTCCTTCGTTTATGTCCTGCAGGCAACGGTCGTAGAGCTTTTCGAAGGCCTCGCGCAGCTCCGCTTCGGAGTCGCCCTCAATACCGCCCTTGCTATAGATCTTCTCGTAGTTTTCACGCTTGGCCCGGCGGATCTCCTCAAACAGGTCCTCGCTCATCTCGATGCGCGGCTTGCCATAGCTGTGCGCGACGATATCGATAGAGGCATGCGTAAGGATCCAGCTGTTGTATGCGCCGCCCAGGTCATCGTCAAAGGCGTCGGGTGACAGCAGGCCTGCCGCAATGGCGTCTTGGCGATCGCGCCCCACATAGGCAAGGATGTCCGAGATGCGAACCACGCAGCCCTCGAGCGTCATGGGGCGCAGGTGCTCAATTGCGCTGTAACCTGTGGCAATGCAATCCTCAACCGTCTGATCGAACTGGTCAAAGGAACCCATGTCCGAAAGCTCAAACACACGTTGCTCATACTCGCCGTTGTGGCACAGTACGCCGTCGAGCGTCTGGAGCGACACGTTGCGGCCGTACAGCGCGTCGAGCACGCGGACCGACTGCACGTTATGGAAAAAGTAGCGGCCCGTACGATCGTGATAGATATCGTTGAGGAATCGCTCGCCGGCATGGCCGAAGGGTGTATGGCCCAAGTCGTGGCCCAAACCAATCGCTTCGATCAGATCGCAGTTGAGCCCCAGGGCGCAACCGATATCACGTGCGATGCGCGAAACAAGTTGCACGTGCAGGCCGCGACGCGACAGATCATCGTTGCTGCGAAAGCTGAAAACCTGAGTTTTGCCGGCGTATCGGGCGTACGCAGGCAGATGCAGAATCTTTTCGGCATCGCGCATAAAGGCCGGACGCATGAGCGTGCCTTGGTCTGCGGCTCGATCAACACGGCGGATGACCTGACCATCGTTGCATCGATAAGGGTTAACGACACCCGAGGCACGGTCGGTAGCGATACGCTCGACCAGCTCGGGCGACAACGCCGAGGGAATGCGATCCATACGCGCCTTGATGGCGGCTGTCTGTTGATTGATTGCCATGGCATGCTCCTTAAAAAGGGCGCGCAACGATTACAGCGTACTACCCACGACCTCGATTATGGCAAATATCGGCACTAAAAACGGCAGCAATGGCAAGGAGCGCGATTTTGTGATGAGGCAGGCGACAGCAAGGGCAAGGAGCGAGACAGCAAACGCAACGATGCCACCCAGAGGGTCGAGGATGCAAAGGGCAAAGAGCGCCTTGGCGTCCCCCATGCCAATGCCGGGAGCGTGGCGAATACGACGCCAGAGCGACTCAGCAAACACAAGGGCAAGGTAGACGATGACCGCAAGACCGGCGTGCTCAAGCGCCGTGTTAATGCCCCTGTCGAGCCAAACGCCTGCAAACGCCGCCACGGCACACGCGCCGGCAAGTTCATTGGGAAACCGCCGCTCACGGGCATCAATCGCCGCGCCAACAAAGATGCAAATCCAAAACGGAATAAAGACCATCTAACACCTCCTTGGGCAGCAGCTCAAACGCAAAAACCACCACAAAGGTACTGTCCCTTTGTGGTGGTTTTGATCGTAGTTATTTGGCGCCTTGCATGACCTCGTCGAGGGTAACGCTTACGGCGTGTTGCGTCGGCACCCAGTCAACCTTCAAGAACAGAGCAGCCACCGTGATGGGGATATAGCTGAACATAAAGATCGGGAAGGTAAACAGGTTGGTCACCAGACGCCACTTTTGCGCACAGTGAATGTGCTTGTACTCAAAGATGGTCGTAAGCAGCGCCAGGATAAAGAAGGTCTGATACATCATCGCGAAGGTCATAATGAGCGAGGCGGCACACGCCTGCATCTCGACCTCGGTGGCCAAGAAGCCGTGCGAAAGACCGCCCACGATGAGGAAGGTAGCATTGGCGAGCATCGAGATCAGCGATAGCAGCATACCCGGAGCGATCGTCATAAACATGTCGTAGGCGGCAAAGCGATGATAGCGGAAGGTCGATTTGACCAGATGCTTACCGTAGGTAAAGAACACCTGGTAGAAGCCCTTGGTCCAACGCATACGCTGTTTCCAAGACGCCTTAAACGTCACGGGCTGTTCGTCAAAGAACTCCGCCGGCGCATAGCCAATGCGAATGCCGTGGATAGCGCAGAACGTGGTGAACTGAATGTCCTCAGTCAGCGTGTGGAACTGCCAGCCGTGCATGCCCTCGATAACACTGGCAGAAATGAGATAGCCCGAACCCGATACAGCGCAGGAAGTCTTGCAGATGTTGCGCGCATTGTTAAGGAAGCGCGCCTCGCGCAGATACCACGTGGCGTTGGCCGCAGAGATCCACGAACTGCCGAAGTTCTTAGAGTTGCGATAGCTGGTGACCACATGAAAGCCTTGGTCAAAAGCATCGTTCATCTTGGATACGTAATCACGGGAAATGACATTATCGGCATCGAAAATAAAATAGCCCTCAAAGGTATCGGGATACTCGTTGAGAATGCGGTCGAAGCCAAAGTCCATGACCCAGCTCTTACCCTTGCGGGCAAGGTCATTACGCTCATAGACAATGGCGCCCGCCTCGCGCGCGAGCTGCGCCGTGTTGTCGGTGCAGGCGTCGGCGACCACGAAGACCTCAATAAGCTCGGACGGATAGTCCTGATCCTTGATGGAGCGAACGAGGTTGGCGATCACGGCCTCCTCGTTATGCGCAGCGATAAAGAAGGCATAGCGGTGAAGTTTTTTGGCCTTGGGAGGCGCGACCTCGCCACGAAGAGCGCCAATGACAAAGAAGACCACCTGGTACAGAAAGCAGACCGTGAGCAGCGTGACGACAATCTGGTTGAAGATCACGATGGGTGTGTTGGTTTGTAAAAAGGCGAGCATGCAGGCTCCCAGCAACGCGTTACGTAAACAATCGTATATCTTACCGCAGGCTTACCGAGTTCAAGAAACCACCTAATACTGGCTAGGCTTCGAGCAGACCGAGCTGCGGGACGATTTCGTCGCCAGCGACAGTGCGGCCGAGCGAACGAGGGGCCAGATCATCCAGAACCGCCGCAAGGTCCCACGGCAGCTCGTCACGGCACTCAATGCGCTCCCCCGTCACGGGGTGGTCAAACGCCACGCGCCAAGAATGGAGGAACTGCCTGGTCAGGCCCTGATCGGCGCGTGCATCGCACTTACCGTAGAGCGGATCGCCCACGCAGGCGTGGTTGATATGGCGCATGTGCACGCGAATCTGATGCGTGCGGCCCGTAAACAGGTGGCACTCGACGAGCGTATAGCCGTCGTCAAATCGCGTGGAATCGAAGCGCTCGAGGACCTTAAAGGTCGTAATGGCCTGGCGCGCGAAAGGATCGTCCGAAACCGCCATCTTGACACGGTCGCGCGTCGATCGGGCAATGCCGGTGTTGATGGTGCCCTCGTCCATGGCGATGTGCCCGTGAACAAGTGTGATATAGCGACGGTCGAGCGTACGCGTGCGGATGAGATTTTGGAGCGCGCGCTGGGTGTCGTCGTCCTTTGCCGCAAGCATGAGACCCGAGGTATCGCGATCCAGGCGATGCACAATACCGGGGCGGTCCTCGCCCTGCACGGTGCCCAGATGGTCGATACCGCAGTGATAGACCAGGGCATTCGCGAGCGTACCGCTCTCATGACCATGCGCAGGATGGCACACCAGGCCGCGCTGCTTGGAGAGCACAATGAGATAAGCGTCCTCATAGCGAATGTCGAGCGGGATGGCCTCGGGAATCACATCGGTGGGATCGTGCGGCTCGGGCAAATCGACCGAAATACGATCGCCGGCTCGCACGGCGTACTTTTTGGACAGGCAGGTCTCGCCATTGACTACTACGGCACCGCCCTCAATCAGATGCGCGCAGGCAGAGCGCGTAGGGCAGCCGTCATTGGCGCCCAGATAAGCGTCAAGACGCTGACCAGCGGCATCGTCGGCAACAAGAATATGGATGTCGGCCATTAGCGCTCGTTCCTTTCGCGCATCTTGCGGGCACGCTCCCCGCGTTGCTGGGCCTTGCGCTTAGCGCGGGCCTCGTCACGGGCGTTAAGCTCGGCGGTCGCATCGACCTCACGGGCAGCGGGGCTCAAGAACATGTAGCCGAAGAGGGCGAGCACGACGCCCAAGGTAATGCCGATATCGGCCACATTGAAGACGGGAAAGTCGATGAAGGTGGTGGCAATAAAATCGGTCACGAAGCCAAAGGCCAAACGATCGATAGCGTTGCCGATAGCACCGCCCGCAACCATCGCCATGCCCACAACCTCAAGATGGGCGAGCTGGGGTGCACGAACGAGGTACACGGCAATAGCGATAATGACCGCCAACGCCAGCACGGCAAACGCGATGCCATGCCCCTCGCCCATGCTAAAGGCAGCACCGATATTGCGGACAAACATAAAGTCGATGACACCGGGGATAACAGTCACATGCAGAGCATCGCCCACGGCACGAACCGCAAGCTTGGTCAGCTGGTCGACAAGCAGCACAACGAGCGCTACCCCACCAGCAACACCCAACCGCCAACGCAAAGGCGGCGTCATATCCCCGGCACGACCCAAATCAATCCCCTACCCTCAAGAACATCGAATTACGTTTAACGCAAGTAATCATCTTATATTGCCACACGCGGAGCGCACGACATATCCACCAACGCAAGCGAAATATTCAGCTAAAAACGAAAGCGGCATTCCGAAAAACAGAATGCCGCTTGAATGTGACACAGGTAGTCAATGGGAACGTTCTTGTTTGACTAGTCGTTTAAGAACGTCCCCAACAACTAAACAATAGAAACGCCGCATTACCGTCGCCAACAGCGAAAACGTCCCTAAGCGAGCAAGGTGACGTGAAAGAGGAGGGAAGCGTACTTTGGTACGCGACCGACGATTGAACGTCAGATTGCCGCTTAGGGGCGTTTGCAGCGTC
>ENA-OOXJ01002112-OOXJ01002112.1-human-gut-metagenome-genome-assembly--contig:-NODE-2112-length-10771-cov-3.671519_pt1 | contig 10771 bp, 7 predicted proteins | sample MGYA00241587_ERZ501343 | MGnify/ENA primary metagenome ERZ501343 (study PRJEB25962, sample SAMEA2042918) | human gut metagenome | biome: human gut; feature: human-associated habitat; material: faeces... | reverse complement strand
ATGGCTTGCGGATAACCTCTTGATGGCTACCGCAAAGTTACTGATGTTCTAATCGGAAAATCTTCTGATGCTTGCAAGTTATTGATATTTAATAAATAAAACCTTATCGGAGATTCTTTCTCCGGACACTAGTGGGATGTTATAAGGAATTATTGCGGTGATGTCAACTAGCTCTACTCTTCCTTCTAGACGCGTAACTGCGCTACATAATGCTAATATGTTCCGCATTTCGGAATGGTGTTCACAGGGTAAACCAGATGGATAACACTATAACTCTATTCTTCCCGAGTCACTGATGTGCTCTTTGCATACTCTCTCAAGCATAGGGTCAAATCTCCATTTGTTATCCGCATATAAGGCCATATCCACCATAAATAAAGAGTTGTTGTACACACCCAGAGTGAGCCATTTATTTGCCTTGTGGTGGTATTTGTGCATTTCTGAAATACAGTACATGTGTTTATACAAATCTGCATATGGCTGCAAAGCAATACACGTAATACCCGTAATCTCATCTGGAGAGTCATATTGACATCTAATATTAACGACTGTATTGTTTGTCCTGCTACGCTGCTTTACAAAATCCAGAGCCTCAATAAGTTTATCCCTAGAATCTGAACTCAGATCGTACAAGAAAAAAAGAATGTCTGCTGTTTTAGGACAATTGATTTTTGCCGTGTTTGCACAGAGGGAATCGAAACGCTGGTTTTCCCATTTTCTCTTAAGCGTTCCTTCCGCCAAATTGGAACGCCTACCCGAGATGAAGGGGTAATAATCTTTGTCTATCTCGCAAGCGAAATCACTGTCAATATACTCGCGATTGTAGTCGGGATTTGGAAATAGTTTGTGTAAAAGATGGTAAGCAAGGAAATTCATTTCGTTGCTTGAATAGAAATATGAGCTTGTCTTTATCCTCTGACGCACATAGTATGTAAACTTGTAAGGATCATCCAGATAGTGTGTTATTAGCCGCAGGTCAAACACGCTGAACACCAAAGGATATGGTGCGTCATCTTGGATTTTCAGCAACTCATGAACCTGATGCGTCAATGCCGGGTAGTTTTCACTTGTAAGACATAAGATATAAACATCATCAATGCTGTCGGGGATATTGACTTTAACTTGTTTGTTCTTGTCCCAGAAGAATACGCCTGATTGGTTTATCAAGTGCTTTCTACAAATCAATCCTTGCTCATAGGCATCCTGAACTGCACACTTGAAATCGTAGGTAAGTTGTTCTATGGATCCAGTCCGCGAAGCCTGCGACAGTCGTTTTGACTTGATTTGAATACAGATAGCCTTTGAACCGAGTAGGCATAGCGTGTCTATATCAGTTATAGTGTGGTGCTTTGAATCTTTGATCTCAATATCGCGCAATATTCCTTTATTACCAAAAATTGGCTCAAGTACTTCATATGCCATATCTTCGCCTGCCGTACCTCGATGGCTTCCAGCAGTTCTCCTATAGTGCTCATCAGAAACAATCCAGTAATAGGGAGTTTCGTATAAGGATACGAACATTTGATACATGACAGGAATCATATATCTATTGTCCGGCATCTGAATAATCGGGGTCGCTTGAAGGATGTTATAATCGCCAAATCTGTGATATCCGGCGTTACATCCATCGGTAATCTGTACGGAGAAATTTTTTAGAAAATCTTCAGACCCTTCGTATTGGACAAGGTCACAAGGCATTATGGAAAACAGGTCAAGCAATGAATCGCAAAGAGTGCGCAGAGCATTCTGAAGTTCTACATCACTTGACTCTTCTCCTAACTTGGGTATGATATTCATGTAGGTTGCGAATTCAAGCATCATCTTAAACTCGCGCTCATCATCAAAGCCCACTGATTTATAGTCAATTAATCTGTCGGGAAAACAAAGGACATCCGTTTTCTCCTGTAGAATAGCCTTTATAGCGAGGGCTATATTCCCAGCGGTATCCGGATCAAATTGTTTATGTTCTCTCAGCCAGTCTTTATCGTACTTATACTTACGGGGCAGGAAATGGATGTATTCATAGTCATAAGCAGGATCAGATCCATAGTATATTGCCTCCTGTATGCTTTGTGCCTTGGCTTCATCTGATAGCCATTTGCGAGAATTGGATTTTGATTGATTAATGAGGCTTCTTATCTCGCTGAATACCAATTCTGAAGATGCAAGATGCATTTCGTGCATGATTTTATCAGCATCAGTCATCATCATATAAAGAGATTCAAAACTCTCAGGATACGAATATCGTGGTTTATCTATCTGAAGCCAGAATCCCAGTAATGTTAGTAGCTCTTCGGTTATAAGCTTGTCCCTAGATTCATATTCTTCTGGATTATTTGCGTCATAGAAGCAGTCTCTGACTATAGTCATTAAAAAGGCATAGATGTATCCATCCCGGCTTACAAGCTCGCGTATTTTTTCGTTGCATATATCAAGTTGAGTCATATAATTATTGTTTAAGGATGGTGCTTGAACACCACATTTACAAATATACGCTTTAATTCCAAGCAATTTGTGTAGAAATATTCAAAATATGCAACTTTCTTAAAATAATTTGCTACCTTTATGGATGCAAGAACACAACCCCAAAATACTTAACATACAAATGGAAGAGAACATCAATCTCAACCGTCTGAAGGTGGCACTCGTTGAGCGGAACAAGACCTCAAAGTGGCTCGCCGAGCAGATAGGGAAATCAGAAACCACCGTATCCCGCTGGGCCTCCAACAAGAGCCAGCCTTCCGTAGAACAACTCTTCGCAATTGCCGAAATCCTAAATATGGATGTACGGGAATTACTCAATACAAACGTACGCTGATATGAATACTGCACAATATAATCACCTCTTCTCATTTATCTGGAACATTGCGAACGATGTACTCGTCCACGCATTTGAGAAAGGAGAATACAAGAAAATAATAATGCCTATGATGGTGCTTCGTCGCCTTGATATCCTTTTGGAGCCGACCAAGGAGAAAGTATTGGAGAAAAAGGCCGTAATGGACAAAGCAGGCATCGCCAATCAGGAACCCGTAATGTTCGGCATTACAGGCTACCCCTTCTGCAACACATCACGCTTCACGATGAAGAAGCTGAAGGCAGAAGTAGACCCGCTACGCCTGAAGATGAATTTCATCGAATACCTCAACGGCTATAGCAAAGATGTGCAAGACATCATTGACAAATTCAAACTCCGACAGCAGGTAGACAACCTCACTGAAGCAGGCAGACTTGGCTCCATCATTGACAAATTCACAGACAGCAGCATCAATCTCAGCATCAAGCCTGTCCTCGACGACAAAGGCAATGAAATTCTCCCTGCTCTGGACAACCACATGATGGGAACTCTCTTCGAGGAACTCCTCAGAAAGTTCAACGAGGAAAACAATGTGACTGAAGCCGGTGAGCACTTCACGCCAAGAGACTATGTAAAACTGCTTGCTGATCTTGCTGTAATGCCTGTAGCTGACTTGATTGAAGACACAACATACGGAATCTACGATGGCGCCTGCGGTACTGGCGGTATACTCACCCTATGTGAGGCGCAGATAAAAAGAATTGCCGAACAAAAAGGCAAGAGAGTCAACATCAATATCTTCGGCCAGGAACTCCAGCCGGAGACTTATGCTACTTGCAAGGCAGACCTTATGATCTCAGGCGGACGCCAATCGTTCAACTACATCTTAAACGGACAAAATCGCCAATTCATTGCCTTTGGTTCAACCATATCGCAAGACGGTCACTCCGGAGAGACCTTTGATTTCTGCATCTCAAATCCTCCATTCGGCACACCTTGGAAGGAAGACCTCAAGATATGGGGCCTCGCCGAGAACGAGAAGAAGAAAATCAGTGACCCGCGCTTCCGCTTCTCATACAAAGGCGACGGAAATTTCAACGTTATCCCTGGGATAGGCGACCCTCAGATGCTCTTCCTTGCCAACAACGTTAGTAGGATGAAGACCAGCACCAAGTTGGGTACACGTATCGTTGAGGTTCACAACGGCTCTTCACTTTTTACAGGAGATGCCGGTGGAGGCGAAAGCAATCTCCGAAGATATATTATAGAGAACGACTTGCTCGAAGCCATCATAGCAATGCCGGAGAAGGACTTCTACAACACCCCAATCGGCACTTTTATATGGATTATAACCAACCGTAAGGAAGCCAGACGTAAAGGCAAGGTGCAACTTATCGATGCTACATCAATAAAAACTCCCCTACGCAAAAACCTCGGTGATAAGAATTGCGAGACTAACGATGCCGACCGTAAGAAGATTCTGGATCTGTTGATGACATTCGAAGACAATGAATACAGCAAAATATTCCCGAATGAGGAATTTGGATATTGGGAGGTTGAACTGTTCAAACCAGCAAAGGATGAAAACGGTGCCGTCATCAAAGATAAAAAGGGAAAGGTAAAACTTGCAAAGGTCAAAGGCGAAGCAGAACAAATTCCGCTCACTTACCCTGGTGGCATCGAAGGCTTCTACGAGTCCGAAGTCAAGCCTTATGACCCAGAAGTTGTTTTCGGGGAACCTTGCCTCGGATATGAACTTAGCTTCACGAAGTACTTCTATAAGCCGGTGAGCATGCGCAGCATAGATGCTATCGCTGCTGATATAAAGCAACTCGAAGAAAGTACTTCTGGAATACTTAATTCGATTATAGGATAAAGGAAATGCAGAGGTACGATTCATACAAAAATACTGGTGTATCCTGGCTACCGACTATTCCAAGCCATTGGAATCTCTCGCAACTCAGGAAGTATTTGTCGTTAATTTCCATTAAGGACAAGGCAGACAAAATACTTCTATCTGTTACGCGCGAGCAAGGCGTCATTGTCCGCAATACTGAAGATCAGGAAGAGAATCACAATTTCATTCCAGAGGATTTAAGCGGATACAAATACGTTCGGGAGGGCCAGTTTGTAATCAACAAGATGAAGTCTTGGCAGGGGTCCTACGGAGTTTCAAACTATGAGGGTATTGTGAGCCCCGCTTACTTTGTCTGTGACCTCAAATGTGAAAATATAGATTTTTTTAGCAAGGCTATACGTAGTAGAGCTTATGTGGACTTCTTTGCCCAATGGTCAAAGGGAATCCGCGTTGGACAGTGGGATCTTGAGCCTAATGCTCTAAAGACGATACCGTTCTTTGAGCCGCCTAAAGAGGAGCAGGCTAAGATAGTGACGTATCTGAATAGCAAAATACCTCAAATCGACTCCATCATCGCTGCCAAGCAGCGGCAGGTAGAGCTGCTGGATGAATATAAGCAAGCCATCATAGCCCAGGCGGTGACACACGGCCTCAACCCGGACGTAAAGATGAAGTTTATGGATACTCCGCTTCAGTGTGAACATCCAGAACATTGGAAACGAGTTCGCAATATGAGTTTTATGGTAGAGCAATCCGATAGCGTTGGCAAAAATTCCAATGATTTCGCTCTTTTATCTCTCACGACTAATGGAGTTATTCTGCGAGATATGGAAAGCGGGAAGGGTAAATTTCCCAAAGATTTTGAAAGCTACAGTAAAGTTGAGCCAAACGAAATCATCTTCTGCCTTTTTGATATCGATGAAACTCCAAGGACTGTCGGTCTCTCCCGTAACTATGGAATGATCACAGGAGCGTACGATATTTTCAAGATCAAAGAGAGTCTTGTTCTGCCGGAGTACGTATACTATTATTACCTTGCAATAGATAACATCAAGGCGTTGAGGCCTTATTATTCTGGCCTGCGAAAGGTAGTTAAGCACAATAGATTCATGCAGATAGGTTTTCCTATGCCTCCGATGGATGAACAGATAGAAATTGTGGATTATGTTAAGGCAAAGTCTGCATCAATTGACAACTTGAAGGCCACTATTACCCAAGAAATCTCCCTTCTCCAAGAATACAAGCAACGTCTTATCAGCGACGTTGTCACCGGTCAGATAAATGTACAGAATGAAATAGTATAGCCTATGCCTCACACAGATACATCAGAAAAAGGCCTTGAAACCATAATGGTAAACTATCTTCGCGACCGCCACGGTTACGAAGAAGGTCGTAGTGATGACTATAACAAAGAGTACGCACTCGACGACGGTCGGGTAGAGCGTTTCATCAAAGCCACCCAGCCGGAAAAGGTTGCCGAATCGATGTGCTTTGCTGCACCAAGTGAGAGAAACAAGTTTTTCGTTCGACTTCGAGACGAAATCGTCAGGCGGGGTGTTACAGACCTTCTACGCAAGGGTTACCGCTTCAACGGCAGTCTCTTCGACCTCTATTATCCGCTGCCTTCTGAACTGAACCCATTTGCAGTTGAAATGTACAACAATAACATCTTTTGTGTCATACGTCAGATGCATCATAGCATCTTCAATGCCGATGATGCTGTAGATGTGTGCATAAGCATCAACGGACTTCCGATTGCAACCTTCGAACTGAAGAACCACTACACAGGTCAGGATGTAATGAATGCCGTAAAGCAATACAGGAAAGACCGCAATCCAAAAGACCCTATATTTGCCTTCAAACGTTGCGCAGTGCACTTCGCAGTAGATGACGATGACATCCAGATGTGTACGAAACTTGAAGGCGAAGCCAGCTGGTTCCTTCCTTTTAACAAAGGCGTAAACGGTGGTGCCGGCAATCCTGTTAATCCCAATGGCGTTAAGACCGCCTATCTCTGGGAAGAAATCCTGTCCAAAGAGTCTCTCTCTGACATTATAGAGAACTATGCACAAGTCGTAGTTAAGAAAGACAAGAAGACCGGAAAGGAAAAGGAATTTGTCATCTGGCCTCGATACCACCAGCTCGACGGCGTGCGCAAACTTTTGGCAGTCACAAAAGAGAATCCCATAGGTCAGCGTTTCCTCATACAGCATAGTGCTGGTTCAGGCAAAAGCAACTCCATCACCTGGTTGGCATACCAACTCGTAACACTTGTTGAGAATGACGAGAATATCGTGGACTCCGTGATTGTTGTAACTGACAGAGTAAATCTTGATAAACAAATTAGAGACAACATCAAAGCTTTCAAACGTCTCGATAACACAATTGCCTGGGCAGAAAACTCAGACACCCTCAACAAGAGTCTCAAGGCTGGGAAAAAGATAATCATCACAACTGTCCATAAATTCCAATTCATTCTTGACGCAATCGGCTCGACTCTTAAGGACAGCAACTTTGCAATCATCATAGATGAGGCTCACTCATCACAGAATGGTTCAATGTCGGCAGATATGAACATAGCAATCTCGGGCAATGCGGAGTATGAAGAGGAAACAGTAGAAGATCGCATTCTGAAAATGATTGAGGGTCGCAAAATGGCTCCGAATGCCAATTACTATGCATTTACGGCGACCCCTAAGAATAAGACACTTCAGATGTTCGGAACTCCTATTCCGCAACCGAACGGCGAAATAGCCCACGTGCCATTCCACGAGTATACGATGAAACAGGCAATCGAAGAGGGTTTCATATTGGATGTCCTGAAATACTACACGCCTTATCGCAGCTACTACAAAATAATTAAGGCAACTGAGGATGACCCAGAGTTCGATAAGAAACAGGCATCCCAAAAAATTCGTGCATTCATAGAGAGGCAGCCTGAAACCATTGAACAGAAATCCCGAATCATTGTTGACCACTTTATTTCCAAAGTTGCCGGAGCCGGCAAGATTGGCGGTCAGGCCCGTGCAATGGTCGTAACCTCAAGCATTATCCGTGCGATTGATTTCCACAAGACCATCAATGCCCGCCTTGAAGAGCTACATAGCCCGTACAAAGCTCTGGTAGCTTTCTCCGGAGATAAGGAGTATATGGGTACAATCGTAAACGAAGCCAGTATCAATGGCTTCCCTTCTTCGGAAATAGAAGATCGGATTGAGCAGGACCCTTACAGGATTCTTGTAGTAGCCAATAAGTTCCAGACAGGATACGACCAGCCTTTACTGCACACAATGTATGTGGATAAACAGCTCTCAGATGTCAAGGCCGTGCAGACCCTTTCCCGTCTCAACCGTTGTCACCCAAAGAAGAAAGACACATTCGTTCTTGACTTTGCCAATGACCCGGAGATGATTCAGGCAGCATTTCAAAAATATTACAAGGCCACGACATTAACGCACGAAACCGACCCGAACAAACTCAATGATCTGATTCAGGAAATAGAGAACTGCAACATATACACTCAAACCGACGTCGACCGCTTCAATGAACTCTACTGGGGAGGTAATGAACGCAACGCCCTTGATCCTATTATCAACGTATGTGTAGAAAGGTTCAAGATACAACTTGATGAAGAGCACCAGATAAAGTGCAAGAGTGCGATAAAGAGTTATCTGCGCACATATCCTTTCCTTGCTGCAGTGATGCCGTTCAAGAGCGTTGAGTGGGAGAAGCTGTACCACTACTACTATTTCCTTGGAATGAAACTTCCAAAGCTCAAAATCGACGACTGGACTGAAGGCTTGATTGAGTCAATAGATTTCGACAAATATCGAATTATCGATCAGGGCGAGCGCAAGATTATTCTCGAAGACGCAGATGCGGAGATGGATCCGGTGCCGGTATCATCCAAGGCAGTAAAACCAGAACCGGATATGGAATCACTTAGCAATATTATCGAAGAGTTCAATACCCTGTATGGTGGCATCGAGTGGGAACATGCAGATACGGTTCGCGAGCAGATTGCAACTTTGCCTGACAAGTTGGCACAGAGCGAGTCATTCCAAAACGCCGTGCATAACTCCGACCCGGAGACCGCCCAGATTCAGGGCAATCAGGACCTGATGATGATTGTGATGGAAATGATGGCCGAGAACACGGAATTTGCACGCAATTACCTGGACAACGAACAGTTTAGGACATTTATCAACACTAAGGTATTCCAGCAAGCGCTGGCTAGAGTATAGGAGGAATCATTATGTTTTGGAACCGAAAAAAGAGAATATTTCCAAATAGGACTATAGAACAATTAAAGAATACTGTTAACATACTATTCGTTGATAATGAGGTGTTTAATTTAACAACCGAACTGAAAGAAAAAGAAGGATGGAGGAGGCTCTCTGTTGTTCCGGACATCTCATCTCTTTCACAAAAAGAATTGATTGATGCCCATATATTGTGCATTGATATTCAGGGCGTTGGAAAGGAGCTAGGCTTTAATGACGAGGGGCTTGGATTAATTGTAGCCATTCACGAGAAGTATCCAGAAAAGAAGATTATCATGTATAGTGCCGAGGCACAAGGACAGATTGACGCATTTCACCCAGCAGAGGGAATTGTAGATGAAAGGTTAAGGAAATCTGCGAATAGATATCAGTTCGAAACAACTATTGAGCGGCTCGCCCAGGAGGCATTCTGCCTAGATTCATGTGCACTCACGATTAAGAGGGTCTTTTCTCGAGAACTTAATGTTGAACTATCTCAAGAAGAAATTAAAACAGCTATTGAGAAATTATACAGTACGGGGAAATTTGATAATAATAGCATATGTAAAGCATTCAATTTGAACAATGTCGGATCTGTTGCTAGTATTATTAGTCTGTTAATGTCCATATAATTTCATGTTTGAGAACGAACTATATTACCACATCGTAAAGAACGATATTGTTCTTCTGACGAATCTACCTGTTGACCTATTAGGAGAAGTAGATTTGGCTACAGCAGAGACAAAATATATTATGTGTAATGTTAGAAGAGCAATGAAGCGTCAGAAGAAATATCCCATTGAAAATGGATTCTTCTATATGTGTTCGTATGACACATCCCTCACAAAAAAACAATTTGCATTATGCTTTGATGTGTTCATGTCGATTATCCCTTCATACGAGGCGTCTATTAAATATGCCGCACAACCATTTTATGAGATAGTCAAAGCAATTAGGCATAATGTTTACGAACAGCTATCACATATCCAAGACGATATGAAATCGCTAATTGCATTTGATGATATTCCATCAAAAGAGTGGGATGACATTGTTGGTTATACATCAAATATTATATCGTCAAATTCCGATTTCGCAGGAAAGAGTGTGCTCAAGACAATACAAAGAGCATCTACCGCCTTATCGGAATTCGATGCGTATGATATATTGAATTCGACTTCACAACCTTCGTTTCGGCCTCATCAAATACACAAAGTTGTTAAACTATCACTTCAGCCATACTTGTTTGACTTATGGAATAGAAAAGTCAAAGTGAGAATAGGTGAGTGTTTTGATAAAGTCTTAATCGACTATGAGTTAATCAATTTAGCACTTAATCATTTCTGGAATAATGCAGTTAAATATACATCACGAGATAGCGAGATTGTAATTAACTTTACTAGCCAGAATCATTCGATTAACGTAACAGTCTCAATGTATAGCCTATTTATTTCATCGAGTGATCAGGATTCTATCTTCAAAAAAGGTACTTCAGGAGAGTTTGCACGAAAGGCTAAACTCAATGGAACCGGCCTTGGAATGTATTATATTAAAGAATGTACCGAGCGCAGTAATAGCTCATTCATCATCACCCCAGGGCAAAATCCCCAAAAAATCGACGGGAAAATATACTCGAACAACATTTTTCGTTTTGTTTTACCCAAAGCGTAGTATTATTGATGTTCTGTCTTTATAACACCCCTTATGACTCGTTTCAATAAAAATGACTCATAATCTTCTCAAAGAGCATTAATAGCGCATACCAGATTGTCTCTTTTAAGCTGTTTCAACCGATTCCCCGGAGCGATTTATGAACTCCATATCGGACAAATTATAAAAAATCGGCCTCTCAGGTAT
>ENA-OOXJ01002111-OOXJ01002111.1-human-gut-metagenome-genome-assembly--contig:-NODE-2111-length-10772-cov-6.238500_pt1 | contig 10772 bp, 9 predicted proteins | sample MGYA00241587_ERZ501343 | MGnify/ENA primary metagenome ERZ501343 (study PRJEB25962, sample SAMEA2042918) | human gut metagenome | biome: human gut; feature: human-associated habitat; material: faeces... | reverse complement strand
CCGCTCGTCCTTCGAATCCCTTCGTTTTAAAAAGAAATCCCCCGCCTCGGTGAGGTGAGAAATTTCTTGTGATTACGCGACGGAATAGCACAATTACAATTCCAATATATATGAAGTACTACTGTATTTTTTGATAATAAATCTTTTCTTCCGAACCCCAAGGAGACATTTTCCTATCAATAATGTCAAATCCATATTTCTCATATAAATTTTCGTGATCACTCACTAGATATACTTTATCAAAACCAACCGATTTTAAATATGACATTGAATATATTATAAGCCTTTGACTCAACCTGTTACCACGCCACTTTTCGTCAACGAACAAATACCCAATATAAGGCGTATAATGTACATCAGGAATACAATCTGTTATTGCAACAGTGCAATATCCACAGATCTCATCATCATTAAGGGCGACAATAACTCTTTCCCAATCTTTAAAACCATTGTTCATCATAGCATTCGCTAATGATTTTCCTGCTTTCCACGAACAACTATCTGCATAATTTTTCACTTTGTTCCACATTTCATTAGATGCGGTAATAGCCTTGATTATCATTTGTTCTCCTTTGCCGTATTGATAGAAGAAATCAAAATTCTTTTGACTTCCGTGCATTTATTGAGCAATGTTTTGTCCTTGTAATATCCGCTTTCTATAAGCAACTCTATCCAATATTCGCTTTCGGAACATTCCTTGAGAGCAATTTGAAGTTTAGCGATAAAATCGGCTTTTCCGTGACCGTAAAACGCTTCGCGAATATTTGCACCAACACTTGTACCACTACGGATAAGTTGATTGGTTAGTACACTTTCCTTTTTAGTTTGCTTTACATAGTTACAAACCTTAATTATCTGCAAAGCAAATTCTTTGGATTTTATAATCAAAGGACTATCTGCCATAATATTACCGCCTTTTCTATTACGATTATAACACTATAAAATAAAAAAAGCAAGGTATCAACCTTGCGTTTATAATTCGTGCCGTAGGCACACCTAACTTATTACCTATTACTTTTTACTTATTACTTCCCAAAAATCTCGTATCAAACTTTATTTGAAGTAAGAGTGAAGAGGTAAGAAGTAAAAAGTAAAATCCCGTCCACTAAAGTGAACGGGATTTTTGGCCCGCTCGAAGGGATTGCGATTCGCGCGCCTGCGGGCGCTTGGTCGCTCGCGGTCGCAACAGTCCACCGGACTGTTGCTCTGTCCCGCTCGTCCTTCGAATCCCTTCGTTTTAAAAAGAAATCCCCCGCCTCGGTGAGGCGAGAAATTTCTTGGCCCGCTCGAAGGGATTCGAACCCCCGATCTTCAGAATCGGAATCTGCTGCGTTATCCAGCTGCGCCACGAGCGGAATTATCAGGCACTTTACTATACATCAAAATGCTCCGAATGTCAAGTGCGGCGCCCGTTTTTCAGTCGTGTTAAATCGACTGTATTATCTCGCCCTCGCAGTGTTCGCCGTCGGGCGACACGCCTGTTATCTTCACTTGCACGAGCTCGGCGCATTTCTCACACTCGGCGGGGATCCTGACGGGCACATAATTTGCCGTGTAGCCCTGCACGAAGCCGCTGCGGTATTCCTCGGGCAGTATCTCGACCGCCGTGCCGACAAGCGACTCAAAAAAGCGGCGGCGTATCTCGTTAGTCTCCCTTATCATCTCCGCCGCGCGCTGCTCCTTTTCCTTTTGCTCGACTTGGTCGGGCATTTTATCCGCAGGGGTGCCGGGGCGGCGCGAATACGGGAACACATGCACCTTTTCAAAGCCGACCTTCTTGACGAATTCGAGCGACTGCTCAAAATCTTCACGGGTCTCGCCGGGGAAGCCGACCATCACGTCGGTGGTTATCGTCGCGTCCTTGAAGGCCGCTCTCAGCTTGCTGCAAAGGTCATAGTATTCGGCGCTGTCGTAGTGCCTGTTCATGCGCTTCAGCGTCTTGTCGCAGCCGCTTTGAAGCGAAATATGAAACTGCGGGCAGAATTCTTTGACCTCGGCAAGCCCCGCAATGACTTCATCCGTGATATGGTCAGGCTCAAGCGAACCGAGCCGCACTCTGCGAATGCCCTCGGGTGCGGCGGCCGCACGCACCGCATCGACGATATTGCCGCCGCTCTCGGTGCCGTAGGCGGAGAGATTGATGCCGACAAGCACTATCTCGCAAAAGCCGTTCTCAGCAAGCGAAGCGACCTCGCTCCTCAGCTCATCGTGCGGCTTTGAGCGCACCCTGCCCCTCGCATATGGGATTATGCAGTATGAGCAAAAGCGGTTGCAGCCGTCCTCGATCTTGACTATCGCCCTCGTGCGTTCGCGGAACTCGGTGACGGTATCGCCGCCGAAACTCTCTTTAGTCTCGTGCGGAGCTATGGCAACTATGCGCCCGCTGCCGTTGATATACTGCATTATATATTCATACAGCAGCTTATTGCTCCTGTTGCCGATGACGATATCCGCCTCGCCGAGCTTCTCACCCGCCTCGGGGGAGGCCTGGGGCATACAGCCCGTGAGGATAACGACGCTGTCGGGGTGCAGCTTCTTGAATCGGCGCACCGACTGCCGCGTTTTCCTGTCGCTCTCGGCGGTAACTGTGCAGGAATTGATGATATATACATCTGCCTGCGCCGCGCTGTCAACGATAGTCACTCCGTGCCGCTCAAGGCTCTGAGCCATCGCCTGCGATTCATATTGATTGACCTTGCAGCCCAAGGTATAAAATGCCGCTTTCATATAAGTCTCCGTTCCGCAATTGAAATACGATATGCACATTATATCAGAAAAATGTGTGATAATCAATGCCGACAGGCACATATATTTTCGTGAAAGGGGCTGTGAATTATGAAAAAAACGATAAAATCGGCGCTTTCGCTGCTCTCGGCGCTCGCTTTGGCATTCACCTGCTGCGGATTCGGATACGCCGCAGAGCCGCCGATAGAGATAAAGGCGAAATCCGCCGTGCTGATGGATGTCTCTACGGGCAGAGTGCTTATTGGTTACAATGAAAACGAGCGGCTTTACCCCGCCTCCGTCACCAAGATAATGCCGCTGCTGCTGATAGTTGAGGCTATCGACGACGGCAGGATCGCCCTGACCGACACCGTCACGGCGAGCGCAACCGCCGCCTCGAAGGGCGGCTCGCAGATATGGCTCAAGGAGGGCGAGCAGATGACCGTTGACGAGCTGCTGAAGGCTACGGCGGTCTATAGCGCCAACGATGCCTGCACTGCGCTCGGCGAATACCTCGCGGGCAGCGACGAAGCCTTTGTCAAGATGATGAATGACCGAGCGGAGCAGCTCGGGATGACGAACACCCATTTTGAGAACTGCACGGGGCTTGACGACACGACCACGGAGCATCTGACCACGGCGGCGGATGTGGCGATAATGTCGCGCGAGCTGCTGCGCCACGAGCTGATAACGAATTACACGACGATATGGATGGACTCGCTCAGGGACGGCAAGACCGAGCTTGTCAACACCAACAAGCTGGTGCGATTTTATCAGGGCACCACGGGTCTAAAAACCGGAACCACGGCAAAGGCGGGCTGCTGCGTGTCGGCGAGCGCAATGCGTGAGGGCACTCACCTTGTCGCCGTCGTAATGGGCAGCGGCAACAGCTCCGACCGATTTGAGACGGCAAAGGCGATGCTGAATTGGGGCTTTGCGAATTATTCGACCGTCACGCCGAAAATAGACCCCTCACTGATACCCGACGTCGGCGTGATAAACGGCGTGACCGAGCGGATAACACCGAGAATTCCCGACGCCGATCCTATTCTGATCGAGAAGGGGCGTGAGAGCGAAATAGCGCAGAAGGTCGACCTCGCCCTCGACGTTGCCGCCCCGGTGGAGCAGGGGCAGGTGCTCGGCACGGTCACATTCAGCCTCGGCGGTGAGGAGCTGGGCAAATACTCGCTCACAGCCCCCGATTCCGTGCCCGCGCTGACCTTCGGCATCATATTCCGCCGCATTTTGGCTTCGCTTTGCGGTCGTGTTCAATAGCTTTAGGGCAACAGAGTAATCTCGGCTTTGCAGCGTTAGGGGCGAACTTTGTTCGCCCTCGGGACGATGCCGAATACTGCAATATCAAACTGTTGCTAACCTCTTAGGCACCCTCTTGAGGGAGCTGTCCGTAGGACTGAGGGAGTTTTTGTTAAAAAACAAACATTCCGCCTGCGGCACACCTCATCCGTCTCGCAGGCTCGACACCTTCTCCTCAAGGAGAAGGTGAATTTTTACTGTCAGCACTGTGATTTTGAGCGGGCGAACGCAGTTCGCCCCTACGATGTTGATTTTGCATTTGCGATTATTTTGCGGATTCCGAGGATGTCATCCTCTACGATTGAATTGCGGATTTGAGGTTATATAATCGGCAACATTTTTGACTTTATCAACTACCGGACAATCCCTCCGTCGCAACTTCGTTGCGCCACCTCCCTTTACACAAGGGAGGCGAGGGCAACTGCAAATTCGGCGCAAAAAGGTTAAAGGCTGCCGCAAGCGACAGCCTTTGGTTATTTCTATTTAACTGATTTTATCGTTTCTGTTTGATCTCCCTTTTTGCAGACGAAATTGCCGTCGGCGTCTTTATCTATCGAATCATATTTGCCACCAACAGCTTTACCGTCGGTATTTATTACATTGTAATATGTATCAGTCGGGCTTATCGCAAAGCCAATGCCGTAAGAGCTGCCGTAGGTGAAGTCTATATCCTGATACTTGCCGCCGTCGCAAACGACATTGCCGTTTTTATCATATATGGCTGCAAAATCATCGTACTCGGGGCCTATCAGGCATGTGTCTTTAAGTACAAAGCGTTCCTCGTTTATCGGGTAGCCCTCTTTGCGGGAGCACGGTACAAGCTCCCGACCGCTTGACGAGTCATACAGACCGTACAGTATATATGAGTTGCCTGCATCGGGCACTTTATACATACAGGCGATAACCGTGCTGCCTTTGCACTCGCCGAACGGGTCGAGCACCACCTTGTTTGCAGGGAATTCAGCTAAAATTTTACCGCTGTATGAAATATAGTAAGCGCGCTCGGCGGTGTAAGCCGACAAAACATGCCTGCGTGTTTCTATGGGCAGGTAAACTTTGTCAAAATCAATGTCAATCACTTTTTTGCCGCTTGCGTCAACGATATAGTTTTTGCCTTTCTCCGGTCTTATGATCGCGAGCGGTACTTCTTTATCATCGCTCACGGTCACAATCTCTCCTATGAATTCGGGAATTATAACTTTATCATTGCGCCCGATCAGCGAACTATACACCTTGCCGTCCCTCATGGTGTCCGTAATAAACGTATCCCGGCTCAGAGGTGAGACAGTATCATATTTTGGCTTTACGATCACTTTATCTTGTGAATCCATAATGCCGTACAGATTATCTGGGTTATCCGGGTTTTCGTCGTTCTGCGGGTTGGCGTAGCAGGCGATATAGCCGTAGTCAAACGTCTTTTCTTTGTTCTTAAACAGTTGAGTCGCCTCGACCGTAGCGGCTGTGTCCGAGGGTGTTTCGCTGTCGCCGCCGCAGCCGGCAAAGCAAAGAATACAAACTATCAGAGCCGTTATGACGGCAACGGGCAGAATTTTTCTCATTTTAACTCCTCCGTATTAAATTATCTTTCGCTCTTATTAAAGAATATGCCGTAACACGCATATAAGAGCCATCGGAATCACCCTCTCAAATATAAATTGCAGAAGTTTAACAAAAATAATCGCAGGCAATCATCGGAATTGCCAAATATATTTATTATTGATATCTGCTGCACTTATATTTTAACTGATTTTTTGAGTAAAAAGCAAGTGGAATTTTAAAAATCAGCAAAATGTACAGCCGCTTTTCAGCCTGCTTGTATAAATTTAACAAAAAAGCTGCCGCACATCAATCTCTTGATCTGCGACAGCCTTTGGTTATTTCTATTTAACTGATTTTATCGTTTCTGTTTGATCGCCCTTTTTGCAGACGAAATTGCCGTCGGCGTCTTTCTCTATTGAATCATATTTGCCGCTCTCGGCTTTACCGTTGAGGTCGATCAGCCAGAATTCGGGCTCATAAGCGCCCATGGTGGCTGACTGACAGCCGATACCTATTTTGTCACCGTCATCAAAGAAAATGCGGGCAAATTCGCCGTCCTTGGTGAGCTGTTTGCCGTCACCGTCAAACATATTTGCAACATTTGATGTTTCAATCAGGCTTTCCAATTCGCCGTCAAAAGCAACGATCCTATCGGCACCTACGACCTTGATCTCCTCATATTTGCAAGGAATGATAACTTTGCCCGAAGAATTTTTCAGCCCGAATTTCAGCCAGTTGTTATTATTGCCGATAAGCAAGGTATAGCCGTGCTCCAACTCCCTCAGCTCGGCATAATCGCCGTTGTTAAGCACGCAGATCTCCTTGCCGTTATAATCGTAAACGTAAAGCGTTTCCCCCGCCTCGGTATTTTTACTGCCGAAGAAGAAGCCGTCATACTGATGGATGGACGCACCGTCAAACTCAAGCGGGATTATCTGCTCGCCGTCGGTGTTTACGAATCGAACCTTTCCGTCCGAGGGTTCAATAACCAGTATCGGCGGTGTGCCCTCAGGTGCAAGAACCCCAGTTTGACAAATTACACCGCGGAAGAACGGAACAAGGAAGTTTTCATTTTCGTCTACAAGAGCCGCATGTATGGAATTATCGACAGTCTTTTCGACCACAAATCTATCCTTGCAAATCGGAAAAGCTGACACATAACTTGGCTCTATGACTATATTTCCAGCACTATCAACGATGCCAACATTACCGGTAAGATTCTTTGACATGTAGCAAAGCTTATAGCCAAAGCCCGGATCATTGTCTGTATCAACATACACATTATCAACCATAGATGCACTTTCCAAAGCTGTGGTCTCATCTTGTGACTGGTGGCTATCGTTTGAACATGCCGACACCGTTAAAGCCAAAATTAGAATTAAGAATATAGAAATTAATATCTTTTTCATAGTTATCATCTCCTATTATGCTATTCCACAAAAATGTACGGTGATTTGAATATATGTGCAAACTTTCTTCTGATATAACTGATTGGGACTTCACGTCTCCATTTTATAACACAATTCCCGCCTTTGCCATAATTGCATTCAACGACAACGACTTTATCCAAATCCGATGAAACATCAAGTACGATCACACTATGTCCATCATATCTGAGGTAATCACCGGGCTTGACAAAATACATAGAATTCACATCGGTAGATTTCGACCAATTTTTAACGTCTGTTCCAAATAGCCTTTTCCCAATATATTTTGCAAACCCATTGCATTGTATCGAGCTTTGATAGCTGTTACAGCCGCAAGAGCCATTTAAATTGCAGTTATTATGGCTGCTACAAGCAAAATTTGTTGTAGTGGTATATCCCCAGGAGGTTCCCGGAGTGTGATTCCAATATCTAGAATCTGGAAAAATAGATTTTAATGTTGCGGTGGAAGATTTCGGTGCCGGTATTTTTTCAAAATACCACTTTTGGCTGTTCGAGCCGTTAGCGGTCGCTTTTATGACATTTGCCGGTGATGCGCTTGAGGCGTTCTGCGTTTGAAGCACTTTATTGTCCCACCCGGATTTAACGGTAAAGGTACTGTCTGAGTTTGCGGTTATCATCCACCGCTGCGTTGTGAGCGTTGAGCTGTAATAAAACAAATCGACTTCATCGTTGACCTCGGAAACGCTTAAATACTTTCTGCCTTGGTTCTGATAGTAGGGGCTTCTGTTTTCTAACCTATAAGTGTTGCCGGAAATCCGCACGGCTTTCCATGTTTGATTGAGAGCGCCGTGATAGGCATATTGAATAACGTTAAAATTGAGAGAATTTTCTGCATCTAAATAGTGCCCGCTGTTTTTGTTCCTAATGTAATAGTAAGCGCCGTCCGTAATGGTTGTCGCCGGAGAGAGATTTGAAGCGGCAAAACAATATAGAGGCAGTAAAAGAGTGAAAAATAATGCTAATAATAAGCTTAACATTCTTTTAGTTAGGTGCATTTTTTCTCCTTCTTTCTATAATATGCTAGTTAATGTATATCCTGACCATCGGAATCACCCTCTCAAATATAAATTGCAGAAGTTTAACAAAAATAATCGCAGGCAATCATCGGAATTGCCAAATATATTTATTATTGATATCTGCTGCACTTATATTTTAACTGATTTTTTGAGTAAAAAGCAAGTGGAATTTTAAAAATCAGCAAAATGTACAGCCGCTTTTCAGCCTGCTTGTATAAATTTAACAAAAAAGCTGCCGCTCATCAATTGCTTGACTTGCGGCAGCCTTTGTTTTATACAAGGTCGATAGTGAATTCGTACGGTGTGTACCACTTCGAGGTGATGAAGTTCCTCGCCCTGAAGACCACCCTGTCGGAGTAGACCTCCATTTGGAAGCCGAGGCCGTTGCCGGGCAGGCCGTAGCGATTGACCAGCAGATAGGTCGGCAAGGTGATGCAGTTTACGCCGTCCACCGTCTCAACGCAGCAGAAGCCGAGCACCCTCCGGGTGAGCTCGCCGTTGATACCCTCGTGCATATGCCCGCTGATATAGAATACATTATCGTATTTTTGCAGCGTTGCTTTGACCTTGCGGCCGCTCTCCTCATCCATGGTGCCGCCCTCCCACACAATGGGCTGGCCGTTGATGCCCTCATACGGCTCATGGCAGATGACGAATGCGGGCAGGCCGTCCTTGGTGCCGTCGGCAAGCTCCCTGTCGAGCCACGCTATCTGCTTGTCATAGATCTCATAGGTATCCCACCTGTCCTCGCTCTCGTCGCAGATAACGATGAATTTATAGCCGTTTACCACATAGCTGTAATAGGGCTTGTCAAGCTCGGTGCCGAGATACTCATTGTGCATCCTGATGAAGCGATCCCTCGCCTGCTGATTGGTCATGCCGAGATCCTCGGTGTGGCCGATATCGTGGTTGCCCATGGTGATTATAGCATTCTTCGCCTTGCTGCTCTCGGTGAGGATCCTGAAAAAGTCTTCGACCGAGGCGTCGTCGCCGTAATTGGTAAGATCGCCCGTCACAATGACTGCGTCCGTCGGCACGGAGCAGCCGTTCATATCGAGGAACGCGCGCTCGAGCAGGTATTTGCCGCACGGCAGGCGGGTGTCGATATGAGTGTCGGAGATGATCGCGGCGTTGAGCCTGATATCGTCGCTCTCGGGCGAATAATCAAGGCACGGGAACACGGTCATAATGACCGAGATAAGGAATGCGGTGAGTCGGGAGAAAAACTGCATATGAAGCCCTCCTTTTAATTCTTAGCGAGACTATTCTACCATTTTTATCGACGGATTGCAATACAAAACCTTGACTTTATCGCCGAACCTGTTTAAAATGACAAAGGTGGCGATAATGTGCGTCGTCGGCATTAAATTCAGCTTTAAGGACGGCTTTGCCGACTACTGCTCGCCCGAAAAACCGGAGTGATAAAGGGCATCTTTGTCTTTATAGTCGTGCTCTCTCACGCACGTTCGTATTTTCCCATCCTTGAGGCTCCCCAAGGCGCATTTTATCGGGAATTCCTCAACTTTTTCGGTCAGCTGATGGTAGTCGTATTCCTTATGTATTCAGGCTACGGGGTGTGGCTGGCAATAAAGAATAAAGACGGATATATCAAGACCATACCGACCAAAAGAGCGTTTAAGGTCTGGCTGCATTTTGCGATAGCCGTCACTGCCTTTGCTATATGCGGCAGGAAGCATATGCTGCTCGGTACGATAGTCACCACCGTGCTCAGCTTCGGCGCCCTGCTTGCTTTGCGGAAGTGGCAGTTCTGCAACAACTGGTGGTATGACACGGTCATGTGCTACCCGCTCGGCATGTGGTACGCTATGGCGAAGCCCTATATCGACAAGCATATTTTGCCGAGCTTTTGGAAGTGGCTGCTATGCACCCTCGCCCTCGGCGCGGCTTTCGGAGGGTTCCGTTATCTGATTTATTCTCAAGCGAACCGGCTCATCTTCTTCATCCCCGCCTCATTTGCATTTGGGCTGCTGATAATCTTTCTTTCGATGCGCATCAGCCTCAACAACGCCGTGCTGCGCTGGTTCGGCAAGCGGGTATTCGGCGTATACATCCTCCAGCGCATACCGATGATTGTGCTCTCACACTTCGGGGCTGAGAGCAAGCCCGTGCTCTTCACCGCCGCCTGCATAGCGATAACAATTGTGATCGCGGAGGTGTTCGAGCGGCTGATGGGCAGGCTGGATATCGCACTGCACCTGTCAAAGAAGCCGAAGAAAGCAGTCAAAGAAGCCGCAAACATATAAGTTCACATAAGCGAAGCCGCCGGGCGAACCGGCGGCTTTCTTTATGCTATGCTGTTTTTATCAATACCAAATGAAACCGAGCAGGAAGATGCGGATAAGCACCTGCCACCAGGCGTATTTGACGGTGATCTTACAATGCTCCTCGATATCCGTGCCGATAATGTGCATGGTGATGACCGCATTGCCTCTGCCGACTGCCTTATAGTTGCCGTCCTTATCGACCGTGACGACCGACTCATCGGAGGAGGTGTATTCGACAAGCGAGGGATCCTCGGTAATGGTGTTGAGCCTGCCGACAGACTTGTAGTAAATCACAAGCTCACGGTCGGGCATACGGGCGGCAAGCTGCCACTGAGCCGTGACCGTCACATTCTCGGCGGGCATGGTCGCGGGAATTTCCCTGTCCCAACCGATAAAGGTGTAGCCCTCTCTTGTCGGGTCGGCAGGGGCGGCAATATTCGTGCCGT
>ENA-OOXJ01002103-OOXJ01002103.1-human-gut-metagenome-genome-assembly--contig:-NODE-2103-length-10859-cov-12.038689_pt1 | contig 10859 bp, 9 predicted proteins | sample MGYA00241587_ERZ501343 | MGnify/ENA primary metagenome ERZ501343 (study PRJEB25962, sample SAMEA2042918) | human gut metagenome | biome: human gut; feature: human-associated habitat; material: faeces... | reverse complement strand
AAAAAAAGCTGTTGTATCAGCCTCTTTTAATTAGAGGTTTTTCAACAGCCCCTTTAATGATGTTTGTTAATAATTCTTATTATTGATTAGTATCTTTGATCGATTTACTAACTGCGGCAGCTAAAATACCAGGGCCAACATGAGTACCTACTGATAAAGAAAGTGGGTTTATCTCGATGTTTTCTGGATTCACATCAATTGCTGCACCGAATTCTTTTCTAAATTCAATAGCCTCTTCAAGATTATGACTATAGGCAACGGCAAAGGCAATTTGATCCTTTGGAACATCCTTAAATTTATTCTTTAAATCATTTAGCACAGCATCAATAATAATTTGTTTAGCTTTTTTGGTTCCGATAGCCTTTTTATAAGCATCGAGTTTTTCTCCATAAATACTTAAAACTGGCTTTATGTGCAATGCTGAGCCTAAAGCAGCGCCAGCAGGAGTGACTCTGCCGCCTCTTTTAAGGTATTTTAAGGTATTAACCATAATGTAAATTGTTGATTCATGGGCTTCCTTTTCAAGAATTTGAACAATTTCTTCTGCGGTTTTTCCTTCTTTTAATAAACAAATAGCATCACGAACTGACGCTTTTAAAGTGACGCTAACACGATGGTTATCAACAACAAATACTTTTCCTGGGTATGATTGAGCAAGACTTTTTGCGTTATTACATTCTTCACTTAATCCGCTACTCATTGGAATTTGAATAATTTGGTCGTAAGTTTTTAATAATTCGTCCCAAAGTTCAATAAGTTGTCCAGGGGCTGGTTGAGAAGTGTGGACTTCTGCATTACTTTCTAATAATGTATAAAATTCATCTTCGGTGAGATCAACCCCTTGAAACTTAGTTTCACCGTTAATGATAACAGGCATTTTAACAATAAAGATGTTATACTCCTTAGCTTCTTCTTTGGTGAAGCCGGCGTTATCATCTGTTACAATTGCGATTTTCATGAGTTCCTTCCTCCATGAAAATGAGTTTAACATAACGAAAACGAAAGATAAATCTAGTATAAAAAACTAGATAAAGGAGCATTGTTGATTATTTTAAAGAAAAAATGGTGTTTAATTGATAGTTTACAATGCTATAATTTTTGCGAGCAAAAAGGAGAGAAAGTATGCCATTTTATTTTAAAAGAGGCGATTTAGTTGCAACAGAATGTGATGCAATTATTAATGCTAGTAACGTAAATTTAAAAATGGTCGAAGGTGTCGGGAGGGCTATTTTTCATAAGGCAGGCGATAAGGAATTAACTAATGCCTGTAAACAAATTGGTCATTGTGATGTTGGAGCAGCAGTGATGACCCCAAGCTTCAATTTAACAAATGCTAAAGCTATTATTCATGCAGTTGGCCCAATTTATATTAATGGAAAACACGGTGAAGAAAAGAATTTAAGAAAAGTCTATCGCTCAGTTTTTAAGATTGCTCTAGAAAATAACTTTAAAACTCTCGCTTTCCCTCTCTTAAGTGGTGAATTCAATTATCCTTTAAGAGAATGCTATGAAATTGCTGAAGACGAAATCAAAAACTTCTTAAAGGATCATAAAGACTTTAAGATTTATATGATTTTGTTTAAGAATTTCCCTGAAAATGTTAGCGAAGATGAACAAACTCGTTTATCTAAATTTATATTGAATAATTTTAAGACAAACGCTAATGGTGGTTTAAAATCGATTCACAAAAGCAACGAAAGCTTTGTTAATGTAATCCGTGAAATTCAAAAAGAAAAGAACATCAGTGATGAAGATTTAGCTTATAAGAGCAATTTTACTCCTGAAGATTTAGAAAAAATATTAACCTTACAAAATATTTTACCTACAAAGAATATTTGTTTTGCTCTATCGGTTGGACTTGAAGCTAATAAAGAAGAATTTATTAGAATAGTTAATTCTATTGGATTTGATTCAATTAAAGATGATATGACAGGACTTGTTACTGCTTATTATTTAGATAAAAAAGATTATGATGTTTTTAAGATAAATCGAGTCTTGTTTAATTATGATGTTAAACCTTTAGGGTTATAAATTATATTTTATTTATAAAATATAAATAGAGTGGTATTTGGTAAAAAATACCATTTTTATTTGCTTGTAATTTATTAACAAAGATATCTAACTTTGGTAAAATAAAAGAGCCGATAGGTATATATAGGAGGATATTATGGCAAGATTTACATTACCAAGAGATGTCTACTATGGATGCGGTTCCTTAGCAGAATTAAAATCTTTAAAAGGTAAAAAAGCTATCGTCGTTACTGGCGGTCACTCTATGAAAGCAAGTGGCTTCTTAGACAAGACAGTTAATTATTTAAAAGAAGCCGGATTTGAAGTTGAAACATTTGAAGGTGTTGAACCAGATCCATCAATCGAAACAGTTATGAAGGGTGCAGAAGCAATGAGAAAATTCCAACCAGATTGGATCGTTGCTATTGGTGGAGGTTCCCCAATTGATGCTGCAAAAGCTATGTGGGCTTTCTATGAACATCCAGATACCACATTTGAAACTCTTTGCACACCATTCTCATTCCCACATTTAAGAGAAAAAGCAAGATTCTGTGCTATTCCATCAACCAGTGGAACTGCAACCGAAGTTACAGCTTTCTCTGTTATTACTGATTATGCAAAAGGTATCAAATATCCATTAGCAGATTTTGAAATTACACCAGATGTCGCAATCGTTGATCCAGATATCGTTAGAGGCTTACCACAAAAACAAGTCGCTTTCACTGGTATGGATGCTATGACACATGCTATCGAAGCTTATGTCTCAACACTTGCTACACCATTCACTGATCCATTAGCACTTAAAGCTATTAAAATGATCAACACATCATTAGTTGATTCATACAACAATCCAAATGGAAAAGGTAGAGAAGATATGCACTATGCTCAATGTTTAGCAGGTATGGCTTTCTCAAATGCTTTACTTGGTATCGTCCACAGTATGGCTCACAAGACTGGTGCTGCTTTCTCAACTGGTCATATTCCACACGGATGTGCTAATGCAATGTATCTCCCACACGTTATCGAATACAATGCAAATAATGAAAGAGCAAGAGATAGATATGCTCAAATCGCTCAAACATTAGGTATTGAAGGCGAAACTGCAAGAGAACAAACACAAGGTTTAATCAACAGATTACACGAATTAAATCATTTATTAGGTATTCCTCAATCAATGCAAGAATTCGGTGTTGAAGAAAAAGAATTCAAAGCAAAACTTAAAACAATTGCTCATAACGCAGTTGGTGATGCTTGTACAGGAAGTAACCCAAACCCAATTGATGATGAAAAGATGGCAGATCTCTTTGAATGCTGCTACTACAATAAACCATATAAATTCTAATAAGATTTATTGTTAATAATTGAAGTGTCAGATTTATTTCTGACACTTTTTGTTTGAAATTTTTCTTAACTATTTAAATAATAAAAATTGTTATAAAATTTAAATATGGCAAAAAGAACTATAAAAGTTGGAAATATAGTTTTAGTAAAAGACGATAGTGGAAACGAGAAAATTGCTCGAGTTTTAAATATATCAAGAAGAAGCGAAAGTGCGATTGTAATGTTTTTAAATTCAGCTTTTGAAGATTTAAATATGGAAACTGTTAGCTTATTAAACTGCTCTTTATATGAAAATAGAAAAGTAGAATAAAAACGGGTTTTTGCAAGGTTTTTTATTAAAATTCAAGATATTGGAGATATACAAATGATTGAATTTAGATATGACACACAATTATTAATTGAAGGTAAAAACTTAAGTGAAGAAGCAATTAACGAATATTTCAACACTCATTTTAAAGGTGATTGCTTACTTGCGGTTGGTGATGATACTTTAATTAAAATTCACTATCACACCAATGAACCATGGAAAGTTTTGGAATATTGCGCTAGCCTTGGCGAAATTTATGATATTGTTGTTGAAGACATGGATAGACAAGCAAGAGGATTGAAAGGGTAATTTAACATTCATTGTTCTTTAGAAAAACTTGTTTAATCTTTTTTGTGTTTTTTATTGGATGAACTAAGCGAAAATAAATTGGCGACTTCACTTTTTTACAGTTTAAAATATTGATTCTTGATATAATAAAATCAACCGGAGGGAAAATTCATGAATAATATTTTAATAGGCTTGAATACTATAGCGGCATGTTTAGGCTATAATCGTTTTGACAATTTTCTTTTTAATCAAAATGATATGGAGAAAATTTCAGATTTGACAGGCATTATTCTTAATGATGAAGGGGCATTTGATGAATTGCTTTATAATGTTGACATATATTCTATTGAAGGTGCGAATAAGTTTGAATTGCTTCAATTTGAAAATGAATATGTTATATATGATAAAGAAGATGATTTAATTGTTGAAAATAAGACAGGGTTTTCTCCCTATAATAATTATTTAGATGAATTTATAATTTATCTCAATACAAGCGAAGAAGAAACACACTATTTATATGCTAACGAAACATCAATTTATGATTTAAATTATTCGAGTGTTCTTGATAAGAATCAAGTTGAGACGTTTGCTCAAGACCTCTCAGAAGAATCAGGAAAATATTATTTATTTGATGACTATGGTGATAATGCTGTTTTAATCAAAAATAGTTTTTATTTTGAGCATTTAAGGGGTTTACATGGAAATAATACTGATGGAACTTGTGGTTTGGTTGCTGCACAAATATTGCTTAGTTATTACGATACATTCCAAAATGATAATATAATTGCTGAAATATACGACGTTACAACTAATTTTTATGAAGCAATAGGCCGCGATTCAGTTGATTCGCCAGGCACAGATCAGAATTTTTATAATTATCTTGAAGATTTTCTAGTAAATAACGATATAGCTAATAGTGCTATTAGCATGAACATATATAGCGAAAAGGATTTGATTTATAAATATGTCAGATCGAGAGGCATTGCTTTTGCTGAAAAATGGGTTGAAGGGAATTATGGCGATGCAATGACTAATGCAGCAAGTAATAGTATTAGAGATGCTGTAAACAATGATAGACCAATTTTTGTTGGAGCCCAGGGCCATGCTACAGTTGCTTACGGGTATGATGATAACTATATATATCTTTATGATGGATGGGGAACCGTGAGAAGAACCCCTTGGTCTACTACTGACACAAATATGTTCAACACCAATAATTCGCCACATACTGTTGATATTATAAATTGGACTGGGCATGTGCATTCTGATAATTATTATTATACAAAATGGGGTTGTGCGTTTTGCCCTTGTGGGTATATTTGGCCAGCTGATTAAAATAATTTATGATTGAGATTAAGAATTTAACAAAAATTTATAAAGTAAAGAAGGGGAATGATGTTCAGGCATTAAAACACATTTCTTTAAACTTTCCAGAGAAGGGACTAATCTTTATTGTTGGGAAATCCGGTTCTGGAAAATCTACACTTTTAAATTTAATAGGCGCTTTAGATTCTTTTGATGATGGCGATATAATTGTTAATGGCCAGAGCATTAAAAATTTAAAAGAGCCTCGGTTGGATTCTTATAGAAATTCTTGTCTTGCCTTTGTTTTTCAAGAATTTAATCTTCTCAATGAATTTAATATTAAAGAAAATATATCTTTACCACTAGAATTACAAAACAAAAAAATTAGTGATGAGGAAATAGAAAGTTTATTAAAAAAAGTAGATCTAGAAGACTATTCAAATAGAAAACCAAACGAATTATCAGGCGGACAAAAGCAAAGAGTAGCCATTGCTAGAGCCTTAGTTAAAAATACTAATATAATTTTAGCCGATGAACCTAGTGGATCTTTAGATAACGAAACTGGGAAACAAATTTTCCAAATACTTAAAGATTTAAGTAAAGAGAAATTAATAATTGTTGCCTCCCATAATATTGAATTTGCAAATTTATATGGTGACAAAATTATTGAATTAAGTTTTGGAGAAATAAAAGAAATATTCGAACCTAATAAAAAAGAAAAAGTTTTATTATCAAAAGGAGAATCTTTTAATATTGAAGATATTCTTAAATTAAAGGAGCGATTTAAAGATAAAGAGCTTGTTCTTACTGAGAAAGGTGTAGTAATCAAGGAAGAAAAGATTGAAGAGGAAAACGGTGAAGAAGTACTTGAAAAAAACGAGACAAATACAGGCAAGGTTTTACAATTTATTAAATCTAAATTGCCTTTAACAAAAGCAATTAAAATTGGCATAACTTCTTTTAAAGCTAAACCTATTAGACTTGCATTTACTGTTCTTCTTTCTTTTTTATCGTTTTCGCTTTTTAGTTTTTCTAGTGCTATAGCCAATTTTAATAAAATAGATATTGTTTATAATAATATAGTTTCAGACAATATTAGTTACTTTCAAATAGATAAGGAAATAAATAGCTTCGACTCCTATATTTATTCTGACCTTAATAATTCTGATATAGGTAGGTTAAATAATGATTTTGGAATTGATAGTGATGCAGTTTTTTCTTTTGATCTTTTTTTAAATCAGAATTTGCTATTAAATGAGTTACCTGGAACACGCTCCTTTAATGGTTTTGTTTATGTGAGCAATGAAAAACTATCTGAGTTAGACTTTTCTGTTTTGGCAGGTAAATACCCAAGCGAAAGTAACGAAATTGCCATCACTGATTATGAGTTTGAGTATTTTAAAAAAGTTGGAATTATCACATATAATGAAGAGTACGAAGAAGCAATATTAGAGATCGAGTCAATTAACAAACCATCAGATGTTTTAAATAAATTAGTTGATTTTGACGGGGATTTTTATAGAATTTGTGGAATTATTAATACTAATGTCACTACTAAATATCCAGAACTAATAAATGATGTCTTTAACTTAACATCTGAGCAAATGGCACTAATTGAGGAAGACTTTGAATTGTCGAGCCTGCTAAACTCATACCATGATTTGATAAGTAATACATATGCAAATAGTATATTTGTTTCAAAGCAGTTATATGAACAATATTTAGATTATTATGGATTTAATGGTGATATAAGCGGCTTTACTATTCAATTAGACGATGAAGATAATGAAAACAAAATTGGAATTTATTCTTTTGCTTCTAGTTCTAAAAGCAAAGAAATAATCCATTTTTTTGATAATCAAAAACAATCAATTGATCAAGGCGAAATTGTTTTACCAATTTCATTTAAATATATGTACGCGAAATTTGATGAAAATTTGCCCTTGAAAGATAAAGATAAAACGAGAACAATCTTTTCTTACCAACTAGATAATAGCAATGAATGGATTAAACACTTAGAATCAATTAGTTTTTCGGATTTATCAGATTTTAAAGAACAAGGTATAAATTCATATATTTTTACATACGCTACTGAGAACTTGCCTACTGGAAGTCTTTTTGAAGAATTTTGCATTGATTTTTATAAGATTAAAAACGGGAATTCATTTAATGAATATGAAGGCGTTATTGATGATGACATGAAAAGATATGCATACTATGTTTTTGTTGCAGACTTTGGAAGTATAGATATAAATAAATTTGATGGGAGAGTCAAGGAGGAAATTCTAGATTATTTAGGTAGCAGCGGAACTAGAAATTTGTTTGGTGGTTTGACTTATTCAGATTTATTAGAGGATTTCAATAACTATTTAATTTCTAATTACGGTATGGATGAAAGCATAGAGATTAATATATCTGCACAAAAAAATCACAGCAATGTTGAAGTGCCAGATGCATTAACTTTAGTTGGCTATTATTTAGATAATGAGAACGAAAAGGGAGCAATTGTCTCTGATGGTTTCTTCGATACGTTTGTAATTCCGGAAGAAAGAAATTTTGAATGTGTGTATGCTCAAATAAATGATAAGAATTCTCTCAAATTGTTGATTGAAGATTCTTACAATCAAGAGATCAATGAACGCTTTTCTTTAGTTAACAGTACAATGCGTGATTTAAATAAATATGATGGTTTGTTTAATTTACTTAAGAATATTTTCATAATTGTAGGCGCAGGCTTATGTATTTTCTCATTGTTGATTTTTATGAATTTCATTTCAGCTTCAATTGTTAATAAGAAAAAAGAAATTGGTATTTTAAAATCACTTGGAGCAAGAAACTCGGATGTATTCAAGATCTTCTTTGTTGAAGGATTTGTGGTTGCGATTTCCAATTTTGTTTTAAGTGTGATAGCAACATCTATCGCAATTTTATGCCTAAATATGTATTTATCCTCGATATTAAATATTTCTGGCAGTATTTTTATTTTCGGTTATTTAGAAATTTTTATTTTAATTGCTCTTTGTCTAGTTAGTTCAGTTATAGCCACTTTATTACCAACCTATTTTATTTCAAGAAAGAAACCTATTGAAGCAATAAACGATAAGTAAATAAAGGTCTTTAAATTTAATTAGAAATATATAAAAAACATTATTTTTTTGCTTTTAAAATATTTATTTTTAACGACTAAAAGACTATACTTTTAACGTAAAAAGGAGAAATAAGGATTATGTATAAGATTGTTAGAAAGCATGTATTCAATCCTACTGAAACCTTACTTGAGATCGAAGCCCCAGCTGTTGCAAAAAAAGCACAACCAGGACAATTTATCATCTTAAGAGTTGATGAAATGGGAGAAAGAATACCTTTAACTGTTGGTGGATATGACAGAGAAAAAGGAACTGTTACTATTATTTTCCAAATAGTTGGCGCTTCCACATTTAAATTAAACCAATTAGAAGTAGGCGATTGCTTACACGATTTTGTTGGACCACTTGGTAGACCAACCGAATTAACTGGAGAAAAAGTTTGTGTTGTTGGTGGTGGTTTAGGAACAGCTATCGCTTATCCAATTGCTAAAGCTTTCCATGATGAAGGTAAAGATGTTACAGCAATTGCTGGATTTAGAAATAAAGATTTAATCATCTTACATGATGAATTTTCTGCTGCTGCTCCAGGCAAATATATTGAAATGACAGATGATGGAAGTAACGGAAACAAGGGTAATGTTGTTGTACCTCTTGAAAAATTACTTTCTGAAGGAACAAAGTTCGACAAAGTAATTTGTATTGGACCTGTTATTATGATGAAATTTGTCACTGAATGCTGCAGAAAATATGGTGTTCCAGAATGTGTTTGTTCAATGAACCCAATTATGATTGATGGAACAGGTATGTGTGGTTGCTGCAGACTTACTGTTGGTGGTGAGACTAAATTTGCTTGTGTTGATGGTCCTGATTTTGATGCTTATAAAGTTGATTTTGATGAAGCAATGCAAAGAGGTACTATGTATAAAGCATTTGAAAAGAAAGCTTATGAAGAAGCAAAGTGCAATCTTTTCAAAAAGGAGGCTAAATAATTATGTATAAAGAATATAAACCAAACATGGCTCCTAAGAAAAATCCAATGCCATCTCAAGATCCAAAAGTAAGAGCACACAACTTTAAAGAAGTTGCTGAAGGATATACTGCAGAAATGGCAATCGATGAGGCAAAAAGATGCTTAGGATGTCCAAATAAACCATGTGTTGCCCATTGTCCTGTAAATATTAATATTCCTGATTTCATTCACGAAGTTGCATTAGGAAATTTTGAAAGAGCATATGAAATTATTTCTGAATCAAGTTCTTTACCTGCAGTTTGTGGTAGAGTTTGTCCTCAAGAAACACAATGTGAAATGAAATGTACAAGAGGCTTAAGACCAGGAAGTGAACCTGTCGCAATTGGCCGTCTTGAAAGATTTGTTGCAGACTGGCACAATGCTAACTTCAAAGGTGAAATTAAAAAACCAGTCTCTAACGGACATAAAGTTGCTGTTATTGGCTCTGGCCCATCTGGACTTACCTGTGCTGGCGATCTTGCTAAAAAAGGTTATGATGTTACTGTTTTTGAAGCATTACATTTAGCTGGTGGCGTTTTAGTTTATGGTATTCCTGAATTCAGATTACCAAAATCAATCGTTCAAAAAGAAGTTGATGGTCTTAAGGCTTTAGGCGTTAAAGTTGAAACAAATATGGTCATCGGAAGAGTCATTACTATTGATGAACTTCTAAAAGAATATCATTTTGAAGCTGTATTTATTGGTAGTGGTGCTGGCTTACCAAGATTCTTAGGAATTCCAGGCGAAAACCTTAAAGGTGTTTACTCAGCAAATGAATATTTAACAAGAACAAACTTAATGAAAGCATATCGTGATGATAGCGATACACCAATTGAACATGCTAAAAATGTTGCTGTTGTTGGTGGCGGAAACGTTGCAATGGATGCAGCAAGATGTGCATTAAGACTTGGAGCTGAACACGTTTATATTGTTTATCGTAGAAGTCTTGAAGAACTTCCAGCAAGAAAAGAAGAAGTTGAACATGCTATGGAAGAAGGCGTTGACTTCCAACTCTTAAATAATCCAGTTGAACTTATTGGAGACAAAGAAACTGGTTTAGTTTCTAAGATGAAAGTTGAGAAGATGGTTTTAGGAGAACCAGATGCAAGTGGTAGAAGAAGACCAGTTGGAACCGGTGAATATAGAGAAATTGAAGTTGATTGTGTTATTGATGCAATCGGAACAACTCCAAACCCATTAATTAAACATACAACTGAAGGATTAGAAACAAACCCACACGGATGTATTATTACAAAAGGTGAATCTGGTTTAACTTCTAGAGATCACGTCTATGCTGGTGGTGATGCTGTTACTGGAGCTGCAACTGTTATTCTTGCAATGGGTGCTGGTAAACATGCTGCTAAAGCAATTGATGAAGAACTCATGGGCAAGTAAACTATCGTAAATTAATATAAATATTTAAAATTAAAGGCGCTCAAGTATGAGCGCCTTTTGTTCTAGTATAGGAAATTCGATTATTCGGTTTATGAAGAAAATGTGATTAATAGTTTAC
>ENA-OOXJ01002102-OOXJ01002102.1-human-gut-metagenome-genome-assembly--contig:-NODE-2102-length-10863-cov-4.043116_pt1 | contig 10863 bp, 7 predicted proteins | sample MGYA00241587_ERZ501343 | MGnify/ENA primary metagenome ERZ501343 (study PRJEB25962, sample SAMEA2042918) | human gut metagenome | biome: human gut; feature: human-associated habitat; material: faeces... | reverse complement strand
GCGACCCGAGCGCGGCCAAGACGCTGGGGATTTACGAAAAGGTCCCGGAGTTCCTGCGCGCCTTCGCCGCGAGTGGCGCGGACATCGCCGGCCTCATCACCGGCGCCATCTCCGCCGGAGAGCCGCTGCTCACCGCGCGCGCCAAGGGCGAGGAGGCAGACGACCTCTACTTCCGCGGCATCACCCACGAGATGCGCCGGGAACGCCGCGCGCAGATGCTCGCCGGCACGAACGCCGACCTCGCCGCCGTGGCGGAGGAGCTCGAGAGCATCTTTGCCCGCCCGGGAGTGTGCGTGCTCGCGCCCAGGGCCGAGCTCGGGCGCTGCGCCCTCGACGAGATATCCACGCTGTAAAAAGTCACAAAAATCAGCCCTCCCCCGCCTGCCGGGGGAGGGCATTTTTATACCCGTATTTGGTATATGAGGGAAAATCCCCGCCTTGGCGGCGCCGCAGCCGCCCCGCCGCGCTGTGGCTGGCCCGTGGGGCGCAAGGCAGGAAGAAAACTGCCAAACCCGCGCCGCAGCGGGCCTCACTTTAACTATTTAGCAACACGCCGACAAAAATAACGAAAGAATTTCGTCGGAAATTGTAGTATGTCATCATTGACAATGAATATAAATTGTTGTAGCATTTTGTCCATAATATATATAGGGTACAGGGGTATAGGTTATTTCGCCCTGAATGCCGCCGATATGGGCGGCATTTGGATATATATCTGAAGGGGGAGAAAATGATGACAGACTGGATAAAGAGAACACTGTCGGCGGCACTGTGTCTTGCGATGGTGCTGTCGCTGGCCGCGTGCGGCGGTGTGGATACGCCCGCGGTCACGTCGGATGAGCCGGGCGCCGATGCAAGTGCCGAGCCGAGCGCCGAGAGCGGCATACTCACCGGCGACGAGGACATCTATATGGCCGCGATGGGCGACTTCTACGACGCCTACATGGCGGCTTTCGAGACCGGCTCGCTCAGCGAGCGCTGGGCGCAGATGGCCATAGCCGAGGCCAAGTTCCTCGAGAGCGGCGTGGCCACCCCGATGTACACCGCGGGCGGCTGCTACGCGATGAGCCGCATGCCTTTCCGCACGGGCGGCTACGCCTCCTGGCTGGGCGACCGCGTCTACTACGACCAGATGGTGCTCACCAACGAGATAATCACCACCGAGGACTATGAGCACCTCGTGGACATGTGGTACGAGCTCACCGGCACCGGCACCTACACCGACAGCGTGGTCGAATACCTGACCGAGAAGGGCTACACCTTCACCGACACGGCCACCACCACCTTTGACCGCGTCGGCACCACCTGGGACTTCCTGAGCGACGGCGACTACCATGACGACGCGAGCTTCATCGACTACCTCTACCAGTACGACAGCGAGGGCGTGCTCCAGCCGCACCTTGCCACCGGCTATGAGGTCAGCGAGGACGGCCTGACCTACACCTTCCACATCCGCGAGGGCGTGGTCTGGGTGGACAGCCAGGGGCGCAAGGTCGCGGACCTGACCGCCGACGACTGGGTCGCCGGACTGCAGCACGTGGCCGACGCGGGCGGCAGCGCCGTGAACATCCTCCTCGGCGTGCTCGACGGCCTGGACGCCTACGTCTACGGCGAGACCACCGACTTCTCCACCGTCGGCATCAAGGCGGTGGACGACTACACCCTGCAGTACACCCTAACCGAGGAGTGCCCGTACTTCATGACCATGATAGCGGACCCCTGCTTCACTCCCATGAGCCGCAGCTACTACCTCAGCCAGGGCGGCGTGTTCGGCAAGGACGAGTACACCAACGCCATGTCCTCCAACACCTACACCTACGGCACCGATCAGGACCACATCGCCTACTGCGGCCCGTATCTGTGCACCAACGTCACGGACAAGAACTCCATCAACTACATAGCCAACGAGAGCTACTGGAACGCCGATAACGTGCAGATCAAGGCCGTCAACTTCATCTACGACGACGGCAGCGACGTCACGCGCGAGTACAACGACTTCACCGTAAAAGGCGTTGGCACCACCATCGTGCTCGACACCGCCCAGCTCGAGATAGCCAAGGACGACGGCAACTTCGATAAGTACGTCCACATCGCGCCCAACGTCACGAACATCTTCCTGATGTGGTTCAACGAGAACCGCCAGGTCTACGCCAACGTCCCGGACGGCGCCTGCGTCTCCCTCAAGACCGAGGAGCAGAAGGAGGTCAGCCGCGCGGCGCTGCAGAACCAGCACTTCCGCCTGGCCCTGGCCTACTCCATCGACCGCGCCAGCTACATCGCCCAGAACCTGGGCGAGGACCTCAAGTACGTCTGCCTGCGCAACGGCTACGTTCCCGGCGACTTCGTGAGCCTTGAGGAGGACGTCACCGTCGACATCAACGGCACGCCCGTCACCTTCGAGGCCGGCACCTTCTACGGCGAGATAGTCCAGGCCCAGGTCACGGCCGACGGCTATCCCTTCAAGGTCTGGGACGAGGAGACCCACAGCAGCGACGGCTTCGACGGCTGGTACAACGTCGAGAACGCCATGAGCGAGCTCGAGGCGGCCATAGCGGACCTCCAGGCCATGGGCTACGAGATAAGCGCCGAGAACCCGGTGGTCCTTGACTACCCGTACAGCGCTTACAGCGAGACGGCCACCAACCAGGCCGTCGTGCTCAAGACCTGCATCGAGCAGGCCCTCGGCGGCATGGTGGAGCTCTCCCTCATCGAGTGCCAGGATTCCACCGAGAACCTGAACGCCTGGTACAACACCAACTCCGGCGCCGAGTACAACTACGACCTCGGCGGCCTGGGCGGCATCGGCGCCGATTTCGGCGACCCCGAGACCTACCTCGACGGCCTGCTGCCCTACGGCGACGGCTTCGCCATCCGCAAGATGGGCATCTGGTAATACCGCAAGACCCGGCACAGCAATTCCAGGCGGGGCGGATGGTTAGCGCCATCCGCCTCTCCCCATTAAAGGGAGCGCGCTTATGGTAAAGTATTTTTTCAAACGGTTTTTCCGGGGCTGCATCTCGGTCATCATAGCCATCGCGCTTATTATGATGATGGTGTTCTCATGGCTGGACGCCACGCTCATCTTCGCTGAGGACGAGCAGTACGTAAAGCTGAGCAACAACCAGAGAACGCTCTATATGTATCAGAAATGGGAGGAGTACGACTACCTCGACTACGTCCCCTACACCGACTGGCTCAACCAGCTTGTCTCGGCGGGGGAGCTGAGCGAGGAGGAGCGCTCCGAGGCGGCCACGATCGGGCGCACGCCCGAGCGCGACAGCGAAGAGGCGGCCGGGTACATCGAGCGCTTCACCGCCGAGTACGAGGCCAAGGGCTACACGGTGGTCCGCCTTGACGCGGTAATGGCCACGCCGAACCGCGTCGCCACCGGCGGCACAGCCAGCCTGTTCGCCTACCAGAACACCCCGCTCATTATTCGCCTGTGGAACTTCTTCACGGGCATCTTTGAATTTGACAACGTAAACTACGTCGAAGAGGATATAGCCGACCGCGGCCTGACCTTCACGCTCCACGACCCGGCCTACGGCGGGGAGAAGTTCTCCCCGGCCATACTCGGCAGCGGCACCTACCACAAGTATCTGCTCTACTTCGACAACCGTTTTCCATTCATACATCAGAACTTCCTGACCATCCACCTCGGCACGAGCTACAGCGTCAACAAGGGCGTGGACGCCTTTGAGACCATGGTCCAGCCACAGGGCAACTACGTGCGCTCCACGACATATTACCCCACCGGCGCCGTGCAGGAGAGCGCGGACGACCTGCACTCGGCCACCTACCTCGCCGGCTCGCGGGAGCTCAACCTGGTCTACGCCGACCTCTACAACGACGACTACACCAACGTCTCGCTCGTCAAGGACAGCGGCTCGCGCATGTACTACTCCTTCATCGTCAGCATCATCGCCTCGGCCCTGGCCTATATGATAGGCCTGCCGCTGGGCATCCTGATGGCAAAGCGCAAGGACACCTGGGTCGACAGCCTCGGCAACGCCTACGTCGTGCTGATAATGGCCGTGCCGGGCCTCGCCTATATGCTGATGCTCAAGGCCGTGGGCAACAAGCTGGGCCTGCCGACGACCTTCTCGCTGGACAACCCGACCTGGCTCATGTACATAATGCCCATCGCGGCCACGGCCATAAGCGCCATAGCGGGCGAGATGCGCTGGATGCGGCGCTACATGGTGGACCAGATGAACTCCGACTACGTCAAGTTCGCCCGCAGCGAGGGCCTGAGCGAGCGGGAGATCTTCACCAAGCACATCTTCAAGAACGCGGCCATACCGATAGTCCACGGCATCCCCGGCGCGATAACCGGCGCGCTCTCCGGCGCGATAATCATGGAGCAGGTCTACCTCATCCCCGGCGTCGGCGGGCTGCTGGTGCAGGCCATAGGCGCCTACGACAACGCCGTCATCGTCGGCGTGGCGCTGTTCTACGGGATACTGTTCATCATCTCCGCCATCATGGGCGACATACTCATGGCGGTCATGGACCCGCGTATCTCCTACACATCCAAAGCGAGGTGATTTGAGATGGCTGTTGCAACACAAGAGGACTTCATACGCCTGGACGACACCGGCTTCACGGACGAGGAGCTCTTCGAGCGCGTGCCCCAGGACGAGGCCGCGGTTGAGAAGATAACCGCGCCGCGCTATTCCTACTGGCACAGCGTGTTCCGCGTGTTCTTCCGCAAAAAGACCAACATCGTCATCCTCGTGCTCTTCGCCGTCATCATTGTCTTCACCTATGTCTACCCTGCGGTCATGGGCTACGACCGCTACGGCAACATCATGGACTCCGCGGCCAAGCACCTCTCCCCGCTGGAGGCCATAGACAAGTTCGGCTTCTCCATACGCTGGATATTCGGCACGGGCGCCTCGGGGCAGTCCACCTTCGACTCGATGTGGTACGGCGCGAGGATCAGCCTCTCGCTGGCCTTCCTCTGCACCATAATAAACTTCTCCATCGGCATAGTCGTCGGCGCCATCTGGGGCTTTTCCAAGAGGGTCGACCTCGTCATGAACGAGGTGCGCAACGTGGTCAGCAACGTGCCCGGCACGCTCATCATCTCCGTCTGGGTGCTGGTGTTCTCACCGAGCTTCGGGACGCTGCTCTTCGCCATGTGCGTCACCGGCTGGATAGGCATCGCCTACGCGCTGCGCACGCAGGTCATAATCATACGCGACCGCGAGTACAACCTCGCCTCCCGCTGCCTCGGCTCCTCCACGGCGCGCATCGCGGTGAAGAACATCCTGCCCTTCATGATAAGCTTCATCGTCACCGTCATGGCCCAGCAGATACCGGCATACATAGCCAGCGAGGCGTTTTTGAGCTACATCGGCCTCGGCATCTCGGACACGACGCTCGGCAAGATACTCTTCAACTCCCAGAGCGCCATGGTCACTCCCGGCTGGGAGTGGGAGTTCTGGTGCCCGGTCATGCTCAGCGCGTTCATCTCCGTCGTCCTCTTCCTCATCGGCCAGAACCTCGGCGACGCCGCCGACCCGAGGACGCACATGTGACGGGGGTGGGACCATGGAAGAGAAAAAGGTACTGCTCTCGATAAAGGACCTCTGGGTCAAGTTCCGCGTCCGCGGCCGGGTGCTGACGGCCATACGGAACGTGTCCCTCGACATCTATGAGAACGAATCCATCGCCATCGTCGGCGAATCCGGCTGCGGCAAGAGCGTGCTCACCAAGACCTTCGCCGGGATGCTCGACAACAACGGCTTCATCGACGGCGGCAGCATCGTGTTCAACGACGAGACGCTCACGGAGTCCTGTAAACAAAAGTCAATAACTAAAACGAAAAAAGTCCCACAAAATTTGCAGAGCTGGAAAAGGGCATGACAAAGCTGACTGGAGAAAAATCGCTTCACCAGCCTGAGTGAAAGTATTGAACAGTTCAGCCTTGCGTGTTCTTCTGGTGCGCGTCAAAAGTCTCCAGGCATTCCTTCACACGAGCATAGTAGATACGCAGGAACTTGTTCTGTGCGGCGGTCATGTAGACAAAGTAAGGCTTGCCCTCCGCGCGTTTCTTATCGAGAAACTGGTACACCGGCTCGTCTGCCGGCGCTTTCCTGAGATATGTGCAGACAATCTGGTACAGCGTTTTCCGAAGATGCGGCGAACCACGCTTTGTGGTCGACGTGCTTTGTGTCTCATGCTTGCCGGATTGGTTCACAGCCGGGTCAATGCCAGCGAAGCCCACAATGGAACTGCGGTGCGGAAAGCGGCGCACATCGCCAATCTCAGCCATGAGCTGCGCAGCTGTGGTTTCGCCAACGCCGTACATGGCGCGCACGGTTTCGTACTCCGGGAGCTGTGAGGCGAGTCGTGTCATCTCTGCCCGCAGAGCAGCCAGTGTGGTCTTGCCTGCGAGAAGCTGCTGCGCGGCTGTAACAATGAGCAGCTTGGTGTTGTCGTTCTTCGGTAGTGTAGTGAAATGCCCACAGCTGCTGGCATAGATGTCCAATGCTTTCTCGACGCTGCAATGGTAACCTTTGCGTTTGCACCATTTCTGGTAGCGCTCTGTGAACACCTTCTCGCTGACGCGGCAAATGCAGTCGCAGTGCCAGAATGTCATGACAAAGTCCACCCATTTCTGGTGGCCGTCTGCACGCTCCGGGCTGGAGAACAGTTCGTTCACGCCGGGAAAGGTCTTGTCGGTCAGAGAAATGAGATTATTTTGCAGCGACACCACCGTTTTCATGTAGAGGTTGTACTGGCGGCTGCACAACTTCAGTTGTTGCCTTACAGTGTCCATGGGAGTATATTCCCGCAGATCCACCCAGTTGTCAAGGCCGTACTTGGCAATCTTCATGGCATCGGCCTTGTCGGACTTGACCTTGCGAATGGAACCGCCTCCGCTCTGCTTGATGTACAGCGGATTTAGGACACAGACGTAGATACCGTACTCATGCAACGCTGCCGCAACCGGCTCATGGTAGCGACCGGTGGCCTCCATGACAACGCGAGTATCTTCCCCCAGCGCAAGGATGGCGTAAGCCATCTGCTCCAGACCAACCTCGGTGTGGAGAAATTCCTGTGGCAGCAATGCTACTTCACCCATTGGCCGCAGGGCAGCCACCATGCTTTTCCCTTTGGAAACATCAATTCCAACTGCGTTCATATCGCTCCTCCTTCTGATTGGATATGGCTTTCCACCCTTTACTCATTGCCTGTTCAATCTCCTGGGTGACGCGAGCGCACAAGGTGGCTCTACCTGCGCAAATCGAATGCTGCGAACGAGAGAGGCGGCTGACTGACTCCGTGGCGGACGTGTTGGACCAAGGTGAGTTATGTCAGGCCATTTATCTCTCATTCTAACAGCTTCGGCTTTGAGATGGAAAAAGACGCGGCTGGCGGCCGCGCCTTAAACCGTATCTTTATTGTAGGAGGTGAGCTTCAACGTCGGTGCGGGCGCCATAGCCAAGGCTGAGGCGAAGCTCAACGAGTATTCAAAGCTCGAGCTTGGCGCACAGACCTATCTGGAGATGCGCGCGCTCGAGCGCGACCGCGAGGAGCGCCTCACGCTCAGCGGCGAGGACGCCGAGCGCTTTGAAAAGCAGCGCCGCGAGCTCAGGTTCCGGCGCGCCCAGCTGCACAACGACCGCCAGACGCTGGACCGCTCAAAGGAGAAGGCCAAGATAAAGGAGGCCTCGCGCCGGATCGCCGAGCTCGACGCCGAGCTCAAGGAGCTGGAGCGCCGCCGCAGGGCCACCGTGCGCGAGCACACCGCCAGCACGAAGAGCGACTCCGCCTACAACGCCGAGTATTCGCGCCGCATGGCCGCGCTCAGGGAGCGCTACTCGCGTGAGTGCGCAGGGGAGCTGAGCCCCGGGCAGCGCGAGCGCAACAGCATCCTCGCAAGGGAGATCTGCCTCTCCCTGGGACGCTACCCGCTCAAGGGCCGCAGAAAGCTGGAGGACAAGCTCTACCGGGCCATAAAGGAGGCCATGACCATAGGCGCGGACCTCTCCGACGAGGCGCAGCTGAACGGCATCTTTGAAAACGCCGTGTTCCGCGTAAAATACCTCGGCCAGGAGGGCAACAAGCTGCGCGGCTCCCTGGTGCTCGACCTCGCGCGGACGGACTGCGTCGTGGACTGGACCAAGATACGCGGCCAGAGGATAGCCACCATATTCCAGGACCCGATGACGAGCCTGAACCCCATCATGACCATAGGCAAGCAGATAACCTCGGTCATAATGAAGCACCAGAACGTCTCCGAGATAGAGGCCCGCAAGCGCGCCATCGTGCTCATGAAGAAGGTCGGCATCCCGAACGCGGAAAACCGCTTCGACGACTACCCCTTCCAGTACTCCGGCGGCATGAGGCAGCGCATAGTCATCGCCATCGCGCTCTCCTGCCAGCCCAAGATACTCATCTGCGACGAGCCGACGACGGCGCTGGACGTCACCATCCAGGCGCAGATAATCAAGCTCATCAAGGACCTGCAAAAGGAGTTCGGCTACACCATCGTGTTCATCACCCACGACCTCGGCGTCGTGGCCAACGTGGCCGACCGCGTCGCGGTGCTCTACGCCGGGCAGATAGTCGAGCTCGGCACGGTGGAGGAGGTCTTTTACGACCCGCGCCACCCCTACACCTGGGCGCTGCTGAGCTCGCTGCCGCAGCTCATGGACCGCGGCATGAAGCTCTATTCCATCGCGGGTACCCCGCCGAGCCTCTATAACGACATCGTCGGCGACGCCTTTGCCCCGCGCAACCCCTACTGCCTGCGCGTGGACACCCTGCGCGAGCCGCCTATGTTCAAGGTCTCGGACACGCACTACGCCAAGACCTGGCTGCTCGACCCGCGCGCGCCGAAGGTGGAAAAGCCGGAGATGATACGCGACATCCACGGCACGCTCATGAAAGTGTTCAACATTTAGGAGGCGGAACGCATGGCCAAAGAGAAAAACACAGCGCCCCTGGACGCCAGCGCGGACCACTTTCCCGAACACGGCCCGACGGACGAGAGCGGCAGGGAAGTGCTCCTCTCGATCCGGCACGTGGACATCAACTTCGGCAAGGGCGAGAATATAGTCCGCGCCGTGCAGGACGTCAGCTTCGACGTCTACAAGGGCGAGACCTTCTCCCTCGTCGGCGAGTCCGGCTCCGGCAAGACCACGATAGGCCGCGCCGTCATCCGCGCCAACACCTGCTCGGGCGGCGAGATACTCTACAAGGGCGTCCGCATCTCCGGCAAGATACCCCACAGCCTCGACCGCGAGATAATCCGCAACATCCAGATGGTGTTCCAGGACCCCGCCGCCTCGCTCAACGAGCGCGCGACGGTGGACTACATCATCTCCGAGGGGCTGTACAACTTCCACCTCTACGACAGCGAGGCCGACCGCGTCCGCAAGGTGGAGAACATGATAGAGGCCGTCGGCCTCCTGCCCGAGCACCTGACGCGCTATCCGCACGAGTTCTCGGGCGGCCAGCGCCAGCGCGTGGGCCTCGCCCGCGCCATGGTCATGGAGCCGGAGTTCGTCGTCGCGGACGAGCCCATCTCCGCGCTCGACGTCTCCATCCGGGCGCAGATACTCAACCTCATGAACAAGTTCCAGGCCGAGCAGGGCACGACCTATCTGTTCATCGCCCACGACCTCTCCATCGTCAGATACATCTCCGACCGCATAGGCGTCATCTACAAGGGCAGGATAGTGGAGATAGCCACCTCCGAGGAGCTCTTCAACTATCCGCTGCACCCCTACACCCGCTCGCTCATCTCCGCCATACCCCTGCCTGACCCGCAGCTTGAAAAGCACAAGGTGCTCTACACCTACGACCCCGGCATGCACCACTATACCGACGCCTCCCGGCCCGAGCTGGTGGACATCGGCCACGGGCACCTCGTCTACGGCAGTCCCGAGGAGATAGCCGAGTACCGCGCCCTGCGCGAGCGGGGAGAGCCGCTCAAGACCCTCTCCATCGTCGGCGTGAACACCGAGGCCGCGCCCGAGAGCGTCGAGACGGAGCCGACCTCCGGCGAGGTCATCCTCGACCGGCCCGTGCACGACACGGGCAGCCCCTGGTACGCGATACTGTCCTTCTTCCTGCCCATACTCGGGCTCATCGCGGCCTTCGTCTTCCGGCGGCACAACTACATCCGCAACTACAAGGCCTGCCGCAAGGGCGTCGTCGCCTTCGCCGTGACCCTGGCCGCCTGCGCCGCCGTGCTGCTGCTGTTCATCATCATCGCCATCTTGTAGCCATGAAGAGAGATTCGCTCCCCAATGACAAGCCCGCGGTCGAAAAGACCATCAACATAGAGCTCCCCTCCGGCAGGCTCAAGCTCCGCCTGGCGCTGGTGATAGCCCTCATCGTCCTGGCCGTGGCGGCCTTTGGCCTGGGCATAAATTCGCTTATCGGCACCGAGCCGGGGCTCACGGAGATAAGCGCGCTCAGCGGCGAGATGAACGCCGGGAGCAGCTTCACCTTCTACTACTACCTCGGCTGGGACGGCGCGGACGCCTCCGACGAGCGGCGCGCCGTGCGAAGCGTCTACACCGAGGCAGCGACGGCCGCGCTGGGGCTCTTCGACTCCGGCATCGACGCCGGGGACGTGAACGGCCTATATTACCTCAACCGCCACGCCAACGAGCCCGTCGCCGTGGACGCGGCGCTCTATTCCGCGCTGGAGCAGCTGGAGGAGAGCGGCACGCGGTACCACTACCTCGCCCCGCTCTACGCGCAGTACGCCGCGCTCACCGGCTCTACGAGCGACGAGGAGGCCGCGCAGTACGACCCGCGGCTCGACGCGGGACAGGCCGGGTTCTCCTCCGCCGTCGCCGCATACGCCACCGACCCCGGGGCCGTGGACATCGAGCT
>ENA-OOXJ01002100-OOXJ01002100.1-human-gut-metagenome-genome-assembly--contig:-NODE-2100-length-10882-cov-9.298882_pt1 | contig 10882 bp, 9 predicted proteins | sample MGYA00241587_ERZ501343 | MGnify/ENA primary metagenome ERZ501343 (study PRJEB25962, sample SAMEA2042918) | human gut metagenome | biome: human gut; feature: human-associated habitat; material: faeces... | reverse complement strand
AGGCAACGCGGCTATTCCACTCCTTCCGAAGGAGTGATGGAAATGCGGGAAATACCGACTCCTTCCGAAGGAGTGAAAAGGGGATGGCAAAGGAAAAACGGTGCTACAGAGCATGCAGAGGCAACGCGGCTATTCCACTCCTTCCGAAGGAGTGATGGAAATGCGGGAAATACTGACTCTCCTGGGCTTTTTTCCGAGCCAAGTGCCCTACAGCTCCTTCTTGCCCCGCTTGCTGTTTTCGCATAGTTGGAGAGTGCCTGTGTTATGCCCGGAATCGGTGCACTCTCCCCGCCATTTACATATTGCAGGTGCCCCGAATATGCCTTTTGGGGTACCTGCGTCAGGGGTATGTGGCAGTCTATCGTTTCTCTGCGAAGTATTTCCACAGAGAGCAGAGCATCGGTGCCTGGATGATGCGTCCGGAGCGCATGAGGCGCAGGACTTCGTCTTCGTACAGGAGGTGGACTGCGATGTCTTCCGTGGCTTCGAGATGCTGGCTGTCAAGACGGCGTACACCTGTGGCGATAAAGCTGTAGCATAGGTTGTTGCTGGTGCTTGGATTGGGCGCGGCAATCATGTTGAGGCGCCAGGATCCTTCGCCGTAGCCAGTCTCTTCGAGGAGTTCGCGACGGGCTGCCTGCTCGGGGGATTCCCCGGGTTCGCATACGCCTGCAGGAATTTCGTAGCCTACTTCGCCGCGGCCGTGGCGGTACTGTCTTTCGAAAACCATACGGCCGTCATCGGTGATAGCGATGATGTTGACCCAGTCGGGGTATTCGAGAACGTAGAATTCCGGATTGACCACTCCGCTGGGCAATCTGACTTTGTCCCGGCGGGCAGTAAGCCATGGACGGCGGATGAGGTATTCGCTTTCGAGTACGGTCCACTTGCCGACATCCTTTTGGGGTGTTTCCATTATCTGCATAGTAATTGGTTCAGAAACTCTGTACTGAGGCTTCTTTGAGCTCGCGGTTGAGGTATCCTGAGTAGTCTGTTACGATCCTGTCGTAGTCTTCGGTGAAGAGGGGGGATGAGATCAGGAAGTCTGCGGTGCTGCGGTTGCAGGCCGTCGGGATATTGTAAAGGTTGGAGATGCGGAGCAGTGCCTTTACGTCTACGTCGTGGGGCTGCTGCTGCATGGGATCCCAGAAAAATACTATCATGTCTATTTCCCCTTCCGCTATTAATGCCCCGAGCTGCTGGTCACCTCCAAGGGGACCGGATTTCAGCCGGGTGATATCGAGGTTTTTAGGAGTCTGCGTTGCCGTGTTCTGGGTTTCTGTGTGGTCTGCGGCTTCCAGCGCTTCCTGGACGAGGCGTCCGGTAGTGCCTGTGCAGATCAGCCGATAGTTTTCCAAGGTGCCGCGGTTGAAACGTACCCATTCAATGAGATCCCGTTTGCGGTTGTCGTGTGCCACGAGGGCGATGGTTCTTATTTTCATATCAAAAAGGTAAAATTTTTAAAATTCAGCTGATGGTGGAATAGTCTACGGTCTCTCCCTGTGTCTGCCGCAGCCGGTCCAGTCCTGAACGAAGCAGGGCGGAGGACGGTTTGCCGAGCAAAGGGTCTTCTGCAAGTATGTCCGACGCCGCAGCTCTGGCCTGGTTGAGAATAGGGGAGTCCTTGCTTATATCGGCGATATGCAAGTCGAATGCCAGACCGCTCTGCCGTGTGCCCTCCATGTCGCCGGGACCTCTCATTTTCAGGTCTGCTTCAGCGAGTTCGAAACCGTCATTGGTGGAGCACATCAGTTCTATCCGCTTGCGGGAATCTTCACTGAGCTTGTATCCTGTCATCAGCAGGCAGTAGGATTTCTCGGCCCCGCGTCCTACGCGTCCTCTGAGCTGGTGGAGCTGGGACAGACCGAAGCGTTCTGCACTTTCGATGACCATCACAGAGGCGTTGGGTACGTCCACGCCGACTTCTATGACCGAGGTGGCCACGAGGATGTCCGCCTTGCCATCGGCGAAGAGCTTCATGTCGAAAGCCTTGTCCTCGTTTTTCTGCTGTCCGTGCACCACTGCCGTGACGAACTCAGGCGCCTTGAAATAGTCAACTACCGTACTGTATCCCTGCTCGAGATTCTGGTAGTCGAGTGTTTCGGATTCTTTGATAAGGGGATATACGATGAATGCCTGACGGCCCTTGCGGATTTCGCTTTTGATGAAGTCGTACATCCTGTAACGCTGTCCTTCAGTTACGTGGATTGTCTGTACAGGCTTGCGGCCCGGGGGAAGTTCGTCTATCACGGATACGTCCAGGTCACCGTACAGGGTCATGGCCAGTGTACGCGGAATGGGTGTGGCCGTCATGACGAGGATGTGCGGAGGCTCGGATGCTTTGAGTCTCAGTCTTGCCCGCTGGTCCACACCGAAACGGTGCTGCTCGTCGATGACTACGAATCCGAGGCGGGAAAAGACGACGTTGTCCTCTATGACCGCGTGGGTGCCTATCAGAATCTGTATTGAGCCAGTCCGTAGCCCTTCATCAATCTCCTTTCTTTCCTTGGCTTTGGTCGTTCCGGTGAGAAGTGCCACACTGACGCCCGAGCCCTCGAGTGAACGCATGAAATTGTTCCAATGCTGTACTGCGAGGACTTCGGTAGGAGCCATGATACAGGCCTGATACCCGTTGTCCACCGCAATGAGGGCGGTCAGCAGTGCCACCATGGTCTTGCCGCTTCCCACATCTCCCTGCAGCAGGCGGTTCATCTGCCTGCCGGATACGGTATCCCGCCTTATTTCCTTGATAACCCTTTTCTGCGCTCCTGTAAGCTCGTATGGCAGACGGCTGTAGCAGTAATTGAACGCCGCCCCCACTTTCTGGAACAGTATTCCGGACGCACCGCTCATACGCACGTTCCTTTGCCTCAGCAGGGAAAGTTGGAGGAAAAAAAGCTCTTCGAATTTCAGACGGTAGCGGGCAGCTTCGAGACTGCGCATATCCTTGGGAAAATGTATGTTGGCAAGGGCAAATGCAAGGGATGGCAGTTTCTGCGAGGCGATGACTTCCTGCGGCAGGGTCTCCTGGACGAGTCCTGATATTTTATGCTGAAGGGTATGTTGAAGACGGGCGAATACCTTTATGGAAATTCCGTTGTTGCGGAGGCGGTCAGTACTGGAATAGATGCCAATGAGGGTGGAAGGCCAGGAGGAGGCCCCGCTCTCACCGACCGGGTCGAGTTCCGGATGGACCATATTCCAGCAGCCGTTGAACATGGAGGGCTTTCCGAATACGATATACTCCCTTGCAGGGGATATTTTCTCCTGGATCCACTTTACTCCCTTGAAGAATACAAGGTCGATCGTGCCGCTGTCGTCCTTCAGGGTGGCAATAAAGCGGGATGCTTTGCCGGCACCGGCGGTTGAGGTGCGTACGATTCTGCCTCTCAGCTGGATATATGCCATTGATGAATCTATTTCGGAGATGGAGTATATCTTGCTGCGGTCGATATAGCGGTAGGGGAATGTATAGAGCATGTCCCGGAAAGTACGGATGCCGAGCTCCTTTTCAAGGAGAGCGGCCCGTTTCTCTCCGATGCCCGGGAGATATTTGATTTCTCTGTCAAGAATGTAGGACATATGGCAAATTTAAGTAATTTTGCATCCCTGAATAAAAAGAAAGGAAAAATTTATTGAGCCATGAACCGGAAAATCATCATTGGAATAACACAAGGAGACACAAACGGAATCGGCTATGAGGTGATAATCAAATCTTTGACTGATGCCCGGCTTCTCGATCTCTGCGTTCCCATAGTATACGGGTCCTCCAGAGCCTTCGGATTCTATAAAAAGCAGCTGTCCGATGTGGAGAATCTCAACACGAATATCATAAGCACCGCAAAGGACTATCATCCCAAGCGGGTCAATATCATCAACTGCGTACCGGACAATTTCCGTATCGACCCTGGCCAGCCGGCACCGGAAGCTGCCGGAGCGGCGCTCATTTCCCTTCAGTCAGCGGTGGCCGATCTGAAGAAGGGGGATCTGGACGCCATTGTGACCGCTCCCCTTAACAAGAAAGCCGTTGCCCTTCATTTGCCCGGTTTCATCGGCCATACCGAGTATCTGGTTTCGGAGACAGAGGCGAGGGACGGCATGATGTTCATGATTTCGGACAAGCTCAGAGTCGGAGCGGTGACCAATCATCTGGCACTGTCGAGTGTGCCTTCAACTCTTACTGAGGAAAAGATCGTCAGCAAGCTGAGGCTTATGAACGAGTCGCTCATGCGGGATTTTGCAATTGTACGTCCTAAAATCGCCGTTCTCGGACTCAATCCCCATTCAGGGGACGGAGGTATGCTCGGAAGCGAGGAGATAGATGTGATAAATCCTGCAATAGAGCAGGCGAACCACGAGAATATTCTGGCCTTCGGAGCCTATTCCCCTGACGGATTCTTCAGTACCCATCAGCAGTACAATTTCGATGCTGTTCTGGCCATGTACCATGATCAGGGACTTATTCCCTTCAAGGCTCTGGCTTTTGATACAGGAGTCAATTTCACGGCGGGTCTTCCCGTCGTCAGGACAGCCCCTGATCATGGAACTGCATACGAGCTGGCAGGTAAGGGATTGGCCAATCCGATGCCTATGAAGTCTGCCATATATGCAGCCATCGATATCGTACGTAACCGCTGGAGTTACGACAAGATGAGGGAAAATGTCCTGCGTCCGTCCGCAGACGGGAATCAGAATGGAGTGAGGGGACCGGTGTAATGGGCGGATATGTGTACGGAAAAGAAGCTGTTGCCGATAGAAATATTCACTGACGGCTCTTCCAGAGGGAATCCCGGGCCGGGAGGGTACGGTGTGATACTGCGTTGCGGGGAACATTACAAGGAAATTTCAGGAGGTGTCCCCGAGACGACCAACAACCGTATGGAACTCACGGCTGTCATAGTAGGTCTTGAAGCGGTCAGACGTACCAATGCGGAGATAGTTCTTTACAGCGACTCCAAGTATGTGGTGGATTCGGTCAACAAGGGCTGGGTTTTCGGTTGGGAGCGGAAGAATTTCGAAAAGAGGCTTAATGCTGATTTGTGGATGCGTTTTCTGGCCGTCTACAGACGTCACAGGGTACGTTTTGTCTGGGTCAAGGGGCATGCTGACAATCCGATGAACAACCGATGCGACCAGCTGGCTGTAGCCGCGGCCACATCGGTCGGTCAGGATTGATTCCCATACTATCTCTCCAGGGTGATATGATATTCCGACCAGTTGTCGTTCTCACCGAGACGGCGGTTGCCCTGGTCGCTGACTATCAGGATCCGGGTGCCTGTGCTGCGGGCGAACACTCCGGCCTGCTCGTAGACACGTCTCTCGAATTTCCTCCATTCGTCCTTTTTCATTTTCCTGCGGTCCCAGTCGTAGCGGATGATGGGGGCGGACTTCTGCGTCAGGCCCACCGACTCGAAGACGAAGTTGTTCTCAGTGTCCATGGCCTTGAGAATGAGTCCTGGAGCACCGGCTAATTTCCACGGGCCGTAGGGCAGGGGAATCCTGTCGGTGTAGTACACCTTCCAGTCCCGGCCTCCGTAGGTGCATGTGGCGGCCTGGCAGAGATATCCCATCACCGTGAGGGTGTCCTCGTGAAGATACTCCCAGGTGATCGCTGGGATGGCCTCGTCATATTCGATTACCTCCGTGGTATACGGGAGACGGTTCGTCTCCGTCAGGGTGCCGTCCTCATGGCCGAGCAGTAGGTCGAAGCCGATGAATGACTTCTCATAACCGGCAGCGAAGTACATGTGGGTATTGAAGGACTCGGTGTTCTTGGTGTCGGTCTCACGCAGGTTACGGCTGAAGAAGGCGTTGTACTTGCGTCCCATCTGGAGGTCCATCAGGTCTTCGTAGCTCAGGGAGTCGTCTGTCTCTGAGCTGCGGTAGTGCAGGCTGTAGGTGACGGTGAGGTATGAGGAGTCGAGGACCTCGAACTTGTCCGTATTCTGCCATATAAGTGAGAGCTGGGGGGAGTCTACCGCATAGGTCATGGTAATCTGCGCGTCTGCGCTCATTCCGCCTCCGGCGAGAACCAGGACGGATACGGTTGTGATGAGTGTGTGTCTGATTTTCATAATAGGTATGTTTTTATTGTTGTTATATGATCTTGATGCGCAATCCGAGCATGAGGGTCCTGCCTCGGAGGCGGTATTCGCTGGAGTAGCGGGTGATGCCGTTGTCGGTGACGCGGCGGAAGGTGTCGTTGTCGAGCAGGTTGGCACACCGCAGGAAGATGACTGCGCGGCCCCAGTAGTATTCGAGGGAGCAGTCGAGGAATACGTTGTGGCGTCCGTCGTCGTAGTAGTTGTTGAAATAGTACTGCACGGAGGGAGCTATGCGGAGCTGCCTGACGGGCCAGATGCCGAGGGAGGCGGTGCTGGAGAATGTATGGTAGGTGACGCCGCCCGCCTGTCCGTCGGTGTAGGGCCTGGAGAGGGAGTAGCTGTTCTCCGTCCCGAAAGATATCCACTTGGCAAACTCCGCAGTGTACGAGAGGGAGGCCTGCAGGTAGTCACTGCGGCCTTCGTGCACTGCGTCTCCGACATAGTAGTCGCCTTTTGTCGTACCGATGCTGACCGACTCGCTTATCTTGGAGTTCCATAGGAAGAATCCCTTCGATGCGCTCTGGGAGACCTGCCATGTGCGCTGGTCCGCGGTCCGGGGCAGCAGGACGTAGTTGATGATGTCGTCCGTGAAACTGTAGGCTGTGCTGATGCCGTTGCGGGACCAGGCGTAGACCAGTGCGATGTTGCCGAAGAACATGTTGAATACATCGGTGTAGGATGCCGATAGGGAACTGCTGAGACTCCGGTTCATGACTGCCTCCACGCGGTTGGGGTTGGCCATGACGGTGCGGTAGTTGGTGTAGCGTTCCTGTACCATGAGGGAAAGGGGCTGCGGCATGCTCTCTCCGCACATCGCTGTCAGATCCAGGGATACACGGGATGAGGGCTTGTAGCTCAGGGCAGTGTATGGCCGGAAGGACAGCATCGGCTTGTCGTACCGCCATTCTCCGTCGGCTGAATGGAAGTATGTGACTCCGACGGGTACGGAGACTGTCCATTGGAACTTGTTCCAGTGCAGGAGCAGTCTGGGACTGGCGCCGGCTCCGAGCTGGAGAATCTGCCGGGTGCCGGAGCCGCTCCCGCCGGCCGTGTCCAACACTGCACCGGCTTTCTGCCATTGTGCGTCAAATACGGCGTCCAGGTTGAACATCACGTGTGGAACCGTCAGCGCAATTATCGAGGCAGAGCCGTCTGTCCTGAGGACCTGCTGTCTCACTGTCTGGGAGAAGGTGTCGTCAGCTGTGTCCGCAACATGGAGCGAGCCCTCCCTGTCGTCATAGGACAGGTGCCAGCTGATGTCCGCTATGGCTCCGTTCTTCCGTTTGTAGTTGGCTGTCATGGTGTTGTCTACAGAGATGCTGTGGCCTGACAGCCGCTGGTCTATGGATCCGTTCACGAGACCGTCGGCAGCAGGCAGGGATGCATCGAAGGACAGGTTGTTGTTAAGGTACTTCTTCCCGCTGTTGAGCTTGTAGACTAGGTGTCCGCCGATGTAATGCTGCCGGACGGAGGCGTGGTTGGACTCGCTGACGACATGTGTGGGAAAGCTGTCATTGTCCGAGAGGTAGGTGGTCACGTCGGCGGCGTCCTGAGCCTCGTCGTCGTAGAGATAGTTGACGTTGAAGCTGAGGGTCGCGTCCTCGTTGAGCTTGTGGAGCTGGTTGACTGAGGCGCTGTAGGAGTCGTTGCGGTAGGAGTATGTGTCGGGTATCGGCACGCTTCCGGGCAGGATCAGTCCGGTGCCGAGGACGGAAGAACCGGGGGAGGACGGGGCCTGTATCTCCTTGCGCAGATCGGTACCGATGTCGTTGGTCTTGAGGACCGTGATATGCTGCATCTTCTGCCGGAATGTCATCAGGTTGGCGGATACGTCCCGGGCCAGGTGGGGCTGGCTGCCGAGGGCCGCCGAGACTGAGGAGGCCCATGCACCCTTAGCCGTGCTCTTGAGCCTGATGTTTATCGCCGGCGCGTCCCCTCTTTTCCTTCCTTGCAGCAGCTTGATGCCCTGATGGTCCTCGATTACCTGTACGGAGCTGATGTCCCTGGCATCTATATTTCTGGTCGCCACCTCATAGTTGCCGCCGAGCATGTCCATGCCCTCTACGTAGAAATCCTTTATCCATTGTCCGTTGTAGATTATCTGCCCGTCTCCGGTAATCTCTATGCCGGGCATTTTCCTCAGCACGTCCTCCAACACTACGTCCTCCTTGCTGGCGTAGGTGGATGCATAGAACGAGACGGTGTCCGACGCGCGTTCCACCTTCTTTGCCGTTACCACCACCTCCTCAAGGTTCAGGTTCCAGATGACTGAGTCCAGATCCTTCCGCACGGATTGGGCATTTCCGGTGGCAGTGAGCAGGAGAGCTGCTATGAAAGGAATCGCTTTATTCATATCCGGCGTTACTAAAAAATTTCGTTACAAACTTAGTGTAAAAACCGGATATACAAAAATTTTTTAGTTTAAATGGGTGGCTGGAATTATTTTCTGAGGGAAATGAGGCAGTCTTCCAGACTGTCAATGATTGCGAGACTCTGAACGTTGATCCCGATTTTACGCAGGCGGTCGCCGCCGCCCTGGAAACCTTTCTCGATGATGAATCCCATACCGGCTATAGTAGCGCCGGACTGTCTTGCGAGGTCTATCATGCCCATGGCGGCGTTGCCGTAGGCGAGGAAGTCATCGATGAAGATGACGCGGTCGGCGGGGGTGAGGAAGTTGCGGCTGATGCATACGGTGTAGGTGCGGTCCTTGGTGAAGGAGTGGACTTCGGAAATGAGCATGTCATCCATCGTGCTCGGCTTTTTCTTCTTGATGAAGACTACCGGCAGCTGCCTGATGTAGCCCAGCATGATGGCGGGGGCTATGCCGCTGGCCTCGATAGTGACTATTTTGTTGTAGTCTGTGTCCTCAAATCGGCGGCTGAATTCGCGGGCAACCTCGTACATCAGGTTCGGGTCGAGCTGGTGGTTGAGGAAACTGTCCACCTTGAGGATGCCGCCCGGCAGGGAGCGTCCGTCCTGGAGTATGCGTTCATCGAGCAGTTTCATGGGATGGGGTGTGAATAATTGTCGCGAATATACATTAAATTTGCGGTCTATGAAAGCTTATACGTATCTTGGACAAGGAAAGGCTGCGCTGCTCGACAGGCCGGTGCCGCAGCTGCAGGGGCCGCGTGACGCCCTGGTGCGGGTGACACTCGGGAGCATCTGCACAAGTGACCTGCATATCCTGCACGGGAGCGTGCCAAGGGCTGTGCCCGGAATCACCCTCGGACATGAGATGGTGGGGGTGGTGGAGGCCGTAGGCTCCGCAGTGGGTTCTGTGCGGCCCGGCGACCGGGTTGCGGTCAACGTCGAGACATTCTGCGGAGAATGTTTCTTCTGCCGCCATGGGTATGTGAACAACTGCAGCGACCCGCTCGGAGGCTGGGCTCTCGGCTGCCGAATTGACGGAGGGCAGGCCGAGTATGTCCGGGTGCCTTATGCGGATCAGGGACTGACCCGTATTCCGGACGGGGTGAGCGACTCTCAGGCACTTTTCACAGGCGACCTCCTTGCCACCGGATTCTGGGCGGCCCGCATTGCGGAAATAACCCCCGGAGAGGACACCGTCCTGATCATCGGGGCCGGTCCTACCGGTATCTGCACCCTGCTCTGCGCGATGCTGCGCAGGCCCCGCCGCATCATCGTGTGCGAGAAATCCCCCGAGCGCAGGCATTTTGTCCTGGAGCATTATCCCGAAGTGACGGTAACGGATCCGGAGCATTGCCTGCAGACGGTCCGGAGTCTGAGCGCCCATGGAGGAGCCGATGCCGTCCTGGAAGTGGCCGGTACGGAGGAGACTTTCCGCATGGCCTGGGAGTGTGCCCGTCCCAATGCCGTAGTGACCATTGTCGCCATGTATGACCGTCCCCAAGTCCTTCCACTGCCCGACATGTATGGCAAGAACCTGATATTCAAGACAGGCGGGGTGGACGGCTGCGACTGCCACGAGATACTCCGTCTCATAGCCGAGGGCCGTATCGACGCCACGCCCCTCATAACCCACCGTTTCCCCCTCAGCCGCATCGAGGAGGCCTACCGCCTCTTCGCCTCGCACACCGACAGAGTCATCAAGGTCGCCGTCGAGCCGTAGCGCCGCAGCCCTGCCACAGAAGCCTCTCTCACCGGTCCATCCCGGGCAGCCCATCGGAAGCCAGCATTCCTGTCTCCGGTTGACTGGAAGGTGCCGGGGAAAGTGCGGTTTTTCCACCACCTTCTCGAATTCGTTATGATCGGACTGTCCTCAGAAGCACCTCTCGCCGGTATTCCTGTCTTCGGTTGACTGGAGAGTGCCGGGGAAAGTGCCTTTTCTCCACCACCTTCTCGAATTCGTTATGATCGGACCCGCCCTAGAGGCCTCTCTCGCCGGTATTCCTGATTTCGGTTGACCGTAAGGTGCCGGGAAAAGTGCCTTTTCTCCACCACCTTCTCGAATTCGTAATGATCGGGCCGGCCTCAGAGGCACCTCTTGCCAGTATTCCTGATGTCGGTTGACTGTAAGGTGCTGGGGAAAGTGCCTTTTCTCCACCACCTTCTCGAATTCGTTATGATCGGACCGTCCTCAGAAGCACCTCTCGCCAGCCCTGCCCCGTATGCCCATCCGGAAGGTGCCGACGAAAGTGATGTTAACCCGTCACCTTCTTGATTTCGTCGCCGGATATTTTGTATTTTGTCAATAATAATTTGCACGTATGTAAAATATACTTTACATTTGTACAAATAAAATTTACATAAATAAAACAGATATGAAAACTAAACATTATCTTCTTTCCTAC
>ENA-OOXJ01002099-OOXJ01002099.1-human-gut-metagenome-genome-assembly--contig:-NODE-2099-length-10883-cov-2.155800_pt1 | contig 10883 bp, 12 predicted proteins | sample MGYA00241587_ERZ501343 | MGnify/ENA primary metagenome ERZ501343 (study PRJEB25962, sample SAMEA2042918) | human gut metagenome | biome: human gut; feature: human-associated habitat; material: faeces... | reverse complement strand
GAGAAAGGATGGTGGTTGAGATGATGTATCGTCAAGACATTAAGAATGAGGTTGTTGATTATATTCGCAACAGTGGTGAGCGTGTTGCGGATTATAATGTTAATGTGATTGATGATTCTGTTTATGAGTGAAGTCGGTGTTTGAGCAGGAGTTTTGAGCTGAGATATAGGAAAAGCCCCACTAGGTTATATGCCTAGGGGGCTTTCTTGTGTGTGTGGCTACTTTTCTGTTTTGTCTTTGGCGCTTACGGTGATTTCGAGTGCATCAAGTTTGGTTTTAACGGCTTTTTCGACGGTGGCGGCAATGTCGTTGGGGTTGGCGCCGAGGGCTTTGCTGAGCGCTTCGATGGCGGCAGCTTGTGCGGTGATTGTGGCCGTCATGTCGCGTACTCGTTTGTCGATATAGCAGATGCGAGTGAAGATATCGCCCTTGGTGCCGTCTTTGGTGCCGCCGTCATCAGTGCGGCTTAGGAGGGCGTAGAGTCTTGCGGTGTCTTTGTGGGCCCAGCTGAGGCGTATCCATGCTGGTTGATTATCTTTTCCGGGGGTTCCGCTGTCTCCGATGCCGTAGTCCCATACTTCCTGTGGTGTTGTCATGTCTGCTCCTTTTGCTAGAATCTCGTTTGCTTTGTTGATTACATAGTTGACGTCGAGCCCGTTAACAGCCCTGTCGGGACAGCCGTAGTGGTCGGTACCGGGTATTTCGCGGTGTAGCCACACGTTGCCGTTGAGTCCATTGTACCATAGGCGGCCCCAGCCTTGACGGTGCGCGATATCGGCGCACAGGCGGGCCGAAGCGTCCATACATGCGCGCGTGCAAGGCACGCCGGTCATGCCGCCTTCATGCTCAATGCTTACGGTGCTGTTGTTGCTCGCATAGTTCGCGTCGCTCCAACTGCCATCACTCTCGCTCACATACTGGTGTATCTCGCCGTTGCCGCCGATGCCGTAGTGGGCCGAAGCGCCTCCGGCGCGTTGGAAAACGCTGTCGGTGCCGGTCAGATAGCCGACCATGATGTGCAAGGTGATGTGGCTTATGGCGTAGCCGTTGCGCCCGTTGTAGTGGTTGGGAGACCCCACCCATATGATGCCATCCATGTTTACTCCCTAATCTTCTTTGCCATTGCTTTCTTTATTATCGACTTTGAAAATATTGAGGATATTTGATTTGGATAGTTCGGGGTTAATTTTCGCGCAGTTTTCCATGATGGACGTGATTTCAATCAGACAAATACCTGCACATACTGGCATGAATACGGGTAATTCGATTCCCAGATTGATGTAGCCTGAACCGTATTCCACAATCAACGCGACACAGATTACGGCAAGGTAGGCGAACTTATGCCCGAGACCCTGCCTCATTCTCTCACTGCACAGTTCGCCGTGCATGATTGCATTGACCACGCCGGTAATATAGTCAATCAGTACCAATAAAAATACGATGCCGATGGCGATTAACTCATGGATTGACATGAATATTTCCTCACTTCCTTACACCTGACTGTTGTAATAAGCCGCCAAGTATCATGCTGAATTCCGCCTTGATTTGTGGTGTTTCAAAACGCAATCGTCCGACGCGGTAGGCGCTTAATATTTTCTGCGTCATATCGTCGGAACGTTTGAGCATGATGCAATCATTGTCCACCAGTCGGTAGTCAAACGTAAAATCCCTAGTGATTTTCGGCTGTTTTTTTGTGATTATATATAGTACTTCGTCGGTATCGCTTAATTGTTGGTATACGTTGAAAATACCGTATTCGGTGGTTTTCAGCGTGAACGCATAACCGGCGTTGTTAAAATCACTGATGAGGGAGTTGGCGTTGTCCCTGAAGTCATTGTTGATTGCATAATTCGCATAATTCTCATCATATTCGCGTAAAAACCGCCCGAATTTCGACGTAGCCACCTTGGCGCTGAACCCGCCATAATCAGCCAATTCCACCATGATAAACCCGTCGCAATAGCGTTGGTATTGCGTGTGATTGTCCAACTGTGGTTTCAGGTTGATGTTGAATGCCGAAAAATACGGGTTGGCGAGGGTTACGGCATTGCTGCACATGATGACCCTCACGCGATCGTTCCATCGGTCAACAGTATTGTAAAATTCTTCCAGCGCCGTAACCTCGCCGCCAAGGTAGCGCATGTTGTCGGGGAAAATCTCATCAAAAATTATCGTGCGTACACGCGGATAAGCAACCGACTTGACTTGTCCTGCTTGGCTGAGGGCAATGAAGTATCCCATAATATGCCAAGTGGGCCGACGTTTTCCATTCTTGTCGACCGCGGCGTCGCGGTCATCGGACCAATGGCATTCGGCCTGATTGCCGGATACTCTAAATTCTAGTTCCGGATATTGCTCTGCAATGTCAGCAAACCACGTGCCCTTGTTTTTCTGTTCCTCGGCGGTACGGCGTAAGTAGATGAATTGCCAGCGTTTTTTAATCCAGTCACCTATGACAAGTTTTTTGGCACCATAGGTTTTGCCGAGGCCGCGCGCGCCGATTACAAACATCCAAGGCGCATGATATGACAATACGCGCCCATAATCGTAATAATCGCCCTCCGCTAACAGTCTCTCCATAACACCCATCCTACCATACAACAACGACAGGCCGGTAGATCCCTACCGGCCTATCACTGCACTAAAAGTTCGGTGGCGCGCTGATGCCGTCCCACACATTCAACAGCGAATAGACAGTATTGTAACGTGTCCCATATGGCCCGAACGGGGACGTGTTGAGGATATTATTATACAGTTGGGTAAGTGTTGAAGAGTGAGGCACGTTCAACGCGCCCGCCGGGCTTTGGTGATAAGCACTTGTCCACAGTATTTGCATTTTCGCGTCATCATACGTCTGTGGGTAGCTCTCGTAATCCTGTGCGAACTGATTACGCTGGCCCTGCCGTGATTCCGTGCGCCGCGCCCACGTCTGGAATGCCGCAACTTCGCTACCGGTCATTGCTCTGTCGAATGTGCCGCCTGATTCCATGAGCGCGGCGATACTCGGCGCGGCGGCGGCAAACGCCTCATATCCTACAGCATCCACGGCCTTCATTGCATTCAGAACCTGCAAGCGGCGTCCGAAACTCCATTGTGCGATACCGATGCCCTGATTGTTTGGTTCGACGGCATCCCAGCGTAATGATGATTCAACGGTACCGATTACATACAGCGCATATGAGCTTTCCCCGTCGCCTACGCTTGGCGTACCCTGACCGTGGTCGGCGTCCGGCTGGCCCGTGCCGCCGCGATATATCCAAGTCTGGGCGCTCGATTTATAGAAAATGGCTTGTGATGATGTCGAGCCCGAGCCACTATGATATACGAGATTATCCCCCTGTAACTGTATCCATGAGGAGATATCGCCGTCCACGTTCACGCCCGGATTATCGCCGCCCGTCGGGTTGTCGCCGGATTCCGGCGGTTCCGGCAATGCCGTGGGATGCAGATAGCCGAGAAGCTGTGACCCTTTCGCAAGCGGTAAGGTTTGATGTACGGCGGGCGTCGGGTTTTGCGTCAACACGTCGATGCTGTCGCCTTGGATGCCACCCCATACGATGGCCACGTGACTGCCGGGGTAGTTTTGACTGCCGAACCTCCAAAACACGACATCCCCCATGCCGGGCGTATAGTTTGCGTCTTTTTTTTCGAAAACGCGCCCCACGGCGGACGTGGTGGGGAACATGGTGTAATTGCCTTCCGCGTAGCCTGTCGGGGTGATGCAGTCACCTAACGACAGATTATAATTATCCATACAATACTTTGCCCATAAATCCCAGCATTGGGCACCGTAAGCCCCATCCATGTCCCAATATTGGTTTTGGGTACGTTCCAACCATGCTTGCACGTCTACCATAGTATTAGTATACCCCGCCCGGCGTACCGGACGGGGTATGTTTCACGTGAAACGCTTACCACGGGTAGCACACGAAACAGCCGTTGTTACCGGCCGCAGTGGTGCCGTGATATGTAATCTTGGGCGCACCGTTCGTGTCGCCGTCCACGCCAGTTAACAGCCAGCCGCTTACAGCGTTGCCGGAATTGGTCAGACCTGCACCCCATGCGCGGAACTGATCGGGGGAGGAACCGTTAGACGCCCTAGCCCAGTTCGGGAACGTCACGCCAGCCGCTAGGTCGCTGTTGACGGTCGAATCGTCGCCCCAAAGCGAAGCGAACACCATGCCGCCCGAGGCTACGACATTGCTACGCACGTGACCATTGGATGACTGGACGGTGGCAGCCTCGTAGCGTCCGGTGTAGGTGCCTCGAATGGCAGCCGCCATATAGGATGCAATGACCTTGGCTCCGTTGGCGTTGGGGTGGATATCGCCGCTTGGGAAGTTGGAATCATTGCCGATATTCCATGTCCATGCCCAATCCACGTTTTCCACGCCGTTCGCGGCTGCCGCCTCGGCTACGCCCGCCGCCTTCTGGCGGCCATACATATCCATACCGGCATTATGCCAGAGCATTGGCACGGAGATGATACGCGCCTTGGGGAACTTCGTGCGCGCATTCGAGAACGTCGCACCCGCATACGACTTCATCTCAGCGGTGGTGGCAATGTCGTTACGCCCGCCGCCGATGATGATAATCTCCACCTTATCATTATCAATGGCCTGTGCGCTGTAGGCGTTATCAATCTGGTCGGTGAACTTCTTACCAGTAACGTTGAACCCAGCACCGGAGACCGAGTAGTTTTTAATCTGATACTCGCTGCCGATGATGTCGCGGAGCTGTGTGGGCCACTTGGTCGCGTCCGTGCCATCCGGGTTGGCGGTGTTGGCGGAATTGCCGTAGCTATCACCGATGCACAGGCAAATCGGCGATTCGTTTTGTGGAATCGTTTCCAATGCCTGAATACGCTGGTTCAGCTGCTGCGCGGTGCCGGAATATCCGCCCTGCTTGGTAAACGTCGTGTCCGCCTGCCCCTTGGTGTACACGTCGGAGATGTTCGCCTTGGTATCGACAGTGCCGGACAATGAAGATACCGTGTTCTCAAGTGAGGTCAGTCCGGTACCCTCTGCCTTGCCGTTGATGGTGTTCATAAGCTGTTGCGCGGTTGATTCCGACGTAACGCCCAGCTTGCCAAAATAGCCATTCAAGTCGGCAATATCGCTCTTGTTGGTCTGCGCGAGGCTTGTCGCAGTCTCAGCCGCCTTCTTGGCCTCGCCCGCCGCCGTGGTGGCGTTGTTCGCCGCCGCCGTGGCGGTGGTGATGTTGGTAGCGTTGGCGTACATCTGATTATCGATTTTCGTCATTGCGTCCGAGAAGTCACCACGCCATGATGGGCGGTCGTTCGGATTGTCGCCAAACGTCGGCAGATTATAATGACCGGTATGCTGTGTGGCTGACATGGGTTTTCTCCTTATTTTGCGGTGCCGACGCGAACGATGCCATCCGCGTCCTTGTACATGGAATCAAGCTCAGATGCCGTTAATCCGAGCGTGGTGGGCTGTGAAGCGGTTTTATTAACCTTGCCCGCAAGCCCGGAGGTAAGCGCCGAAGTGGTGGCGAACCCTGACACGTCGGGGATTTGCGAGGTTCGGGCAATGGTGTTTGCGATTCCAAGCGGGGATGCGGATGTACCGGCGCCGGTGAGGTCGGAGGTGTGTGATACTGATGTAAGCCTGCCTTCGGCGGACGCAATGGCGTCCGAGTTCTTCTTCAGTTGGGCGTCGATTTTCGTCATGTCGCCGTTATAGTCACCGAGCCATGTAGGCCGGTCGGTGCCGGCGAACTGTGAGAGATTATAGTTTTTGGTATGGTTGGTTGCGGTCATGGTGATTATCCTTTCTTGTCGAAATTGTTTGCGGTTGGGTTGCGTTCGACATAGCGTGCATCCGCTTCGGATTGCGTGATGTATGCCATGTCGGCGGGCGGATTCTCGGGCATGGATTTTCCATAGGGGAATTGGGAACGGCCCGGAAAGTCGCCGGGCACGCAATTATCCACGGCGGTTGCTTTCAAGTCGTATTCACGTGCCTTAAGCGACAATCCATCGTATTCCTGAGCGGTGAGCTGCATACCGTCGTAATCACCCCAGAACAATCCGTGATTACGCGAATTGTCATACATGCCGCCGAGCACGTCCCCGAGCGGTTGCGTGGTGCCGTACACCGGAGAGGTCGCTACGCCCTGCTGTTCCATTTCATGGATTAGGGCCAGCAGTTCCGCGCGCAACGCGGCCATAGCCCCGTTAAGCTGGGCTATGGTATCCGCAAGCGCCTTATCCACGGATGCCGCAAGGTCGCTGGTGGTCTCCTCCAGTTTGCTCAAATCACATTGGAGGGTATCGAGATTATGGCGCAGACATTCAATCAACTGCAACGTGGTCAACCCGTCACGATACGTGAACGGAACGGATGTGGGCACCCCATCAAACAAGCGTTGCTGTGGAATCAAAGCGTTAATGGCAACCATGATTACTCCCATTCTCCATGGTTATGGCAGTCACTGAAAATTGTATCATAAGACCCCCACACCTGCATGAAACACGGTTCAAGACTCCGCACGACTTCCATATCCACGTTGATGATGGCGTTCCGGTACTCCTGAATCAGGCTCATGGCGGACTGGGAGCGGCCCGACGTGTGTGATTTGGTGCTCCCATCTGCCATTCCGTACTGGATGCACTATGGGACTGAGAAGAGGTATCTTGCGTGCTATGGCTACTGCCGTCCGTATCCGCTTGCGCCTGATTGGCATGAGTCGCGTATCGAGCAAAATCACCTTGCACGCCGGTTGCGGGCACTTCCGAGTCGTAGGACTGGGATTTGGTGCTACTTGAACTGGTGCCGTCCGAGGAGCTTCGGGTTGCACTATCCTGAGAGGCGCTGGTTTTGCCGCTGGACTGGGCTACAGTATTGGACAGGCTTTCACTGACCATTTCCATAGTGTTCAATGGGTCATATTTCAACGCTAGCGTCCTGTAGCGCTCATTAAAATATGGCATGATTTCCGCCATCGTCATTCCCAAGTAAAAAATGAACTGCTGGGCGGTTTCCTGTCCGATTTCCCGCAACGCGTAATGGCGGATAATTTTCTCATTCAACTCCGCGCGATGCGTTTCGTCGTAAATCGGGTAATAATCGGCGGATAGATGTAGCTTATCTGCCGTATCGTACCCAAACGCAATGAGATTACCGAGCGTTTCGGTGTACTCTCCCGGCGTTGCCATCGCGTAGGCGCTAAAACTCTGCACCATACATGCCCTCCCCTGCTTGAAGGCTAATGCGCGCGGCAACAATATCATGATATACCTTCATCGCGGTAACTTGTTTTTTCAGTAGTTCCGCAGCTTGGTTCGACATGGATAGGCTCCCGTTTTCATAGCTATCTAGAGCCTTTTCCGCCTTGCTGATTTTATCAGCAATTTCATACATTTCAGACACAAGCCTTACCATAGTGTCACAGGTCATCATTACAACACACCTCCGATACCCGCATCGTACGAGGCGGGCATATCAATATCCGTGGTCCCGCTTGCGCTCGAATCCAGCGCGTTGGGCACGCCGGAGCTTTGCGCGTCCGCATACTCCACCCAGATGTTAAGTTGCGGCCACAATCGGTTAATCTCTGTTGCCGCCGCCTGCCGCGCCTTAAGGAAGCTCAACCGGAACACGTCCGTTTTTTCGTTGGCTTGCGCCACTTCATCGGAGATGAGCCGTTCCTTTTTCTCGGTACCACTGGACTGGATGCCCAAATACCCCAACACCTCGTTAGTGACCTGCGCTTTCTGTTGGATGAACTTATCCAACAGATAAGGCGTAGTGTTGGGCCACGGTTGGAACATACTGCCGGGGTCTAGTGAATCGTAGCCGATGATATAATCCTGCCCATCCTGCCGTTGCTGCAACATGTTCTGCACGGTGAGTTTGGTACGCGGGTCGGCGGTGATGATGGTCGGCAGTTTCAGGCTCTCCAAGTTCACGTCATATGCCTTGTCAATGTCGGCGAGGCGTCTCGCGTACTGCCATAAGATATCTTTGAAACTCATGCGCATACGATTGTCCCAAATGGGGATGCACTCTCGGCCCGCCTTGAGTTGCTTGTAATGGTAGTTGACGCCAACCGGCTCGAAGCACGTCGGGTTGTTATACACGTTCAGTCGGCCTTGATATCCGGCTTGCGTGGCGAGGAACCGACCTATGCGTCTGTCTTCAAAGAAGAGCGCGCACCCGTATTCGCAGAGACACATTTCCAGCCATCTCTCATCCACGGTTGGCGGCAGTCCCCGCCAGCTGAACCGGTTCAATGCCAGTTCAGTCAGCAGATGGTAGTACATTGTATCGAGGCCGGCGGCGCGTGCCTTGGCGTAGTTGCCACGCGGATGCAACGCGCCGCCCCTACGATTCTGATTCTTTCTCGACCTAGACATGCCTCTAGTATAGCACTAGAATGAGATGCCCGGCAATGGGTCGTTATCCGCCCAATCGGTCACGCCGATATCATCCGGGTTAGTCCATATAGTAGCCCCAGACTCGAACACGCCTTTAATGGTCTGTCGATACTGCTCGGGCAAATCACCTCGCACGTAACACTCTTGCATCTGCCAATAGGTGAATTTTGTCATACATTCCAGCGATTGCGGCGGCGTGATGAAACGCTGGATAAAATACCCGTAACGCAGCATGTACTCTCCGACGCTCCGCAGAGCTGAGGGTGCGCACGTCTTAAATCGAACCAACACCCCGACAATACCGTTCGCGAGGTTAAAACCGTCTCCGCCGATGGCGCCGGATGTGGTCGGGGGTGTTAATTGCATCTGCTGTACCTGTGCATTGATACCCGCAATGGTGTTTTGATAGTCTCCGAACGCGGAACGTTGCGCGTAATCCGCGTTCATATCCGCCATATTTTGGGCCAACTGGTTTGAAAGCGCTGTAGTCTGAGAGCCGTATGTGTTGGCCTGACTTGTTGAGGCCGCGTTGGTACTCAGCGAGTTCGCCGTGGAAAGTTGAGCGGCGGTATTGTTGATACTGCGGTTTGCTTCAGTGTTGACACCATTCATGACCGCACCGCCTAATGCCGATACCGCGCCCCCGACATTGCCCGAAGCGGCGTTGCCCGCCACCCCGACCACGCCGTTAACCACGTTATTCAGCTGTGCGAGGTCAGCTCGCTGATTGTTGATATACGTCGTGTTGTCCAGACTGGTGTTAAGCGAGGTTGCTTGTATCGCGTTATTGGCGTTGCGGTTGCCGATAGCGAGTTTGTTGGCTTGGGTATTGTACTGGTTTTGCATGGCCGTGGCCGCAAGAGACTGACTGATGCCCATCTGCGCTTTTTGGTACGCCCAATCAGCGGACTGTTGACTGTAGGAACGAGTGTAGGCACTGTTTGCCATTGCCAACTGGGCTCCATTGTTGACTATCACAAATTGAGGGAAATTGCTGATGCCAAACGCGGCGTCCAACATTTCCCCGCTATCAATGGGCAACCCATTGTTTTTATCAAGAGGAGCAATCTCGCTTGCACCCGCCTTATTGTACCCAACCGGGTAAAAGTTCAAGCGCGCGCCATTGGGCGCGTAATTATGCACCTCTCTAATAACCAGATTATCGCTTTGGATATTTTCGGGCTTATAGGTGATATTAGTGCCATTCAAGCAAGTGCATTCAACAGTAGAATAGGGGTAGCATTTGAGTTTTTTAAGGTTTTTATAACGTTTAGGGATATTAAAATTATCACGAAAATCATTAATGGTAATAATGTCTTCATATCTGCTGGGCGCATTTGTGGCCGACTGGGGGAAACGGTAGATACGATTATTTAATTCCGAAGGGAGTGTTTTCCCGAACAGCTTATCTACGACATAGCCGGATTGCTTAAGAAAGTCATCATCTAAAGAGGGTATCATGTACATGTTTACAATACCCTGTGTTATCCATGAAAAAGTAGAGCCCACTCCCATAAACACTTGGATAGACTGGATATCCTTAAAGTACAGTATTTCAGCACCGTTAGCCATGTTCTCAAACAGAGAGCCGCCCGCAGTAGTGAGAGACGGTTTTTCCTGGCTGCCCGCGTCCGCTGACAAATCTACCGTGCTCACGACTATTACGCCGTAATTCAGATTTTTCCCATCCATGCTGATAAGAGACTTGTATTGTTGGTTTACCGTCACCATTTCGCTACCGGTGTCCAGCCCTTCGGGTAGTGCGAGATAACTGCGACCATAATCGGCCATCTGGTTTTCGTTGGCAATGCCGATATGGCCTCGCACCACATAACATGAACCAAACCTAAGTACATGCTGGAACGACTGCCAAACGTCCAACTGTACAGTGAGTTGAGTAGTGTACGCATTGATGTAATCCACGTGGTTGATGAAATAATACCAATACCGTGGCGCCTCCAAGTCGGGGTAATCGTTATACACCACGACATAGTTGTAGTTGGACGCCTCGTTGAATGGCAGTTCGACGCGCACGGGTTGGCCGAACATGTGCATGACTCCATGCACCCTGTCAATGCCGGGCCGTCGGTCGAACCATTCCTGTTGTTTCTGCGGTGATTCGAACCGGGCTAGGTCACGGTAACTGCTATCCCACGGCACGTTACAGAGTTTCAGCGACGTGTTGGGCGTCCATTGAGCCCAGTTAAACGTCGCCTCGACGTTAGGGTTGATATCTCTCAGCATACTATCCCTTTCATGAAGAAGGGAGTGTTTCACGTGAAACACTCCCTTTTATTATATCGCAGATTAGGCGACTGTCACAGTGCCCTGACAGCTGACACCGAACAGCGCGGCCGTCAGCTTGGTGGAACCGGCGGCCACTCCAGCGACTAGGCCGGTATTGTCTACTAGGGGTTCGCGTCATCAATCATCATCCAACCTCCGGTATGGCAAGGCCCGGAGCGCTCACGTGGCTTGCGCT
>ENA-OOXJ01002094-OOXJ01002094.1-human-gut-metagenome-genome-assembly--contig:-NODE-2094-length-10898-cov-2.472471_pt1 | contig 10898 bp, 9 predicted proteins | sample MGYA00241587_ERZ501343 | MGnify/ENA primary metagenome ERZ501343 (study PRJEB25962, sample SAMEA2042918) | human gut metagenome | biome: human gut; feature: human-associated habitat; material: faeces... | reverse complement strand
GACGAGCACGAGCGCAGCCGCCGCCAGACCGATGATACGCTTTGCGGGGACCTTTCCGGCCTTCGCCTTGCCGGAGTCTTCGGGCTTTTTGCGCTTCTTGCGCTTGACAGGCTTCTTGGGGGGCGCTGGGCAGAGCTGGCTGATGAGCAACTCTATGTTCTGCGGTCTGCGTGTGGGCTGGACTGCCAGACCCCAGAGCAGCGCCGTCTCCTCCTTGGCCGTGAGCTCCGCACCCAGCGCCGTGGGCGGGACGAGGGCGTCGCCCTCCAGCCGCTCCACCGCCGAGGTGGGCAGTGTGCCGGTGATGCAGTAATAGATGGTCGCACACAGGGAATATATGTCGGTCCAGGGCCCCTGACCGCGCGTCTGATACTGCTCCACGGGCGCAAAACCGTGCTTGAGCAGCACGCTCATGGACTTTCCGTCCTCCATCGAGCGGGCGCAGCCGAAGTCGAGCAGTTTGAGCGTGTCGTCAGGCATCCACATGATGTTGTCCGGGCTGATGTCGCGGTGGATGATGCCGGAGGCGTGGAGCTTGCCTATGTCCTCCATCAGCGGCCGGAGCATGGAGAGCAGCTGCTGGGCGGGGAGGCGGCCCTCGGACTTCATCTTGTCGCTGAGGGTCACGCCGTCGAGGTACTCCATGACGAGATAGGCCGTGCCGTTGGTGGAGAAAAAGTCCTCAACCTGCACAACGGACTTGAGCTCCGTCTGCTTTGCGAGCAGCCGGGCCTCGTCGAGAAAGCTGTTGAGCGCGCCCTGGAGCTGGGAGGACATGCCTGGCTTGGGCTCGACGCGCTTGCCGTCCGCCGCGCGCACGGCGCACTGGACGGGGAAGCACTCCTTGACCGCGACGCGCTTGCCGCTGTCGGGCTCCACGGCGATGTAGGTTATGCCGAAGCCGCCCTGGCCGATGGCCGCGCCGGTGAGGTAGCGGTGCAGGCCGCTGCCGTCGAGCATCGTCCCGGCGGGGAGCTGCTGCTCGCCGGGCGTCCAGCTCGTGGACTTGCCGCAGCGCTTGCAGACGGGGCCGGAGGCGGGGTACATGCAGTGCGGGCAGAAATCCATCACACCACACCGCCCTTTCGCGTGACCATGAAGCTCTCTCGCTCGGAGCCGAGCGAGAAGCGGTCGCCGACATTGAGCGGCATGGCCTGGCTGGGCGCAAGGCGCTTGCCGCCGTTCACAAAGGTGCCGAAGGTGGAGCCGAGGTCCTTGATGTACAGCGAGCCCGCCGCGGAGTCGTAGATGAGCACGCAGTGCACACCGCTGACGCCCTGGGTGCCTTCTGGGAACACGAGATCGTTCTTCGACGGGTCCCTGCCCATGCGCACCTGAGGCGAGAGGGCAAAGCGCTTGCCCGCAAACGCTCCGGAGACGCACTGTATGCGCAGCTCGTCAAGCCCCATGCCGGAGGCCTTGCCCTTCCGCCTGGGGAGCTTCGGCAGGGAGAAGCGGATGAGGCCCTTTTTCCAGAGCACGAAGGCCGCCGCCGCGAGGACGATGACGAGGCCGATAACGATGAACACCCAGGCGCTGCCGCCGCCCGCGACGTCGTAGCTTATGCCCAGCTCGTCGAGCTTGTCGCGCACATAGCTGATGCGCACGGAGTAATAGCTGTTCACGTCGCCGGTGGAGGCGTCGCCGCCGATGCCGTAGGTGTTGATGCCGATGACCGCGCCGCTCTCGTCGATGAGCGGGCCGCCGGAGTTGCCGTGGTTGATCTGCGCGTCGTGCTGGATGAGGCGGGTGTTGCCCAGGCTGGAGCCCTCGGAGAAGCGGGAGACGACGCCGCTGGTGACGGTCACGTCTTCCACGTCCGCGACGAGGGAGCTGCCGTAGTTGCCCTCCTCCGTCTCGTCGGAGCTGCCGGGATAGCCGAGGGCGTAGACGCTGTCGCCGACGGCGACGTCCGCGTCATCCGCGAGCAGCGGGAGCGCGACACGCCCCTCCGGGACCTCTCCCGCACGCAGCACGGCGTAGTCCGGGTACATGCCGGAGGAGGCATAGAGCACCGTGCAGGGGATGGCCTGACTGGTGTCGAGCCCGGTCACGGGGTTCCAGGCCATGTCGTTTTTGAGTATCCAGACGCTCACCGCGGGGGCGTCCACAGTGGCGCCGCTCTCGGTGTAATAGAGGCCCTGCACGACGTGTGTGTTGGTGACGAAGACGTCCGTGGGCTCGCCCGCCTTGCCCACGCCGAAGGCGGAGCCGGTGGTGAGCCGCGAAGATGAGGACGTTATCGACGACGATGACGACGATATCGAGTCGAAGGAGGGCGGATGGTTCTCGCGCCTGAGGGAGAAAGCCCGCAGGGCATTTGACGAGGCGTTCAAGAACCCCGATGAGAGCGATGATGGCGACGACTATTAAATCAGGTGAACAATGGAGGATTTGATGAATGAACTCACGATGCCCAAAAAGGCATCTTCGATAATAACGGTGATAGGTGTAGGCGGCGCCGGCGGCAATGCCGTGAACCACATGTATAGCGAAGGCATCAACGGAGTGACTTTCATGGTATGCAACACGGACTCGAAAGCCCTCAACGACTCTCCCGTACCCAACAAGCTGCAACTGGGCAAAGGTCTGGGAGCCGGCAACAAACCCGAAGCCGGACGCAAGGCCGCCGAAGACAGCATTGACGAAATAAAGGAACGCCTCAACGACAACACCCTGATGGTATTCATCACCGCCGGCATGGGCGGCGGAACCGGCACGGGAGCAGGGAAGAGCTGGCCGCTGCCATCAAGGGCGCCGACATGGTCTTTATTACGGCCGGCATGGGTGGCGGAACCGGCACAGGTGCCGCCCCTGTCATTGCAAAGGTGGCCAAAGAGATGGATATACTGACCGTAGGTATCGTCACCATCCCCTACCAATGGGAAGGCGACAAGAAAATAGACCAGGCCCTGGACGGCGTAGAAGAAATCAGCAAGCACGTCGACGCCCTCATTGTGGTGAAGAACGACAAATTAAGCGAGATATACGGCGAAATGGGATTTGAAGATGCCTACGACCGCGCCGACGACATCGTGCTCGTAGCCGCCAAGAGTATTGCCGACATCATCACCATGCACGGCAAGATAAACCTTGACTTCAACGATGTACGCACCATCCTTAAAGACGGTGGCGTAGCCATCATGGGTACCGGTTACGGGAGCGGTGAAGGCCGTGTTAGCAAAGCCATTCTCGACGCACAGACCTCGCCTCTGCTCAACAACAACGACATTTTCAATGCCAAGAAGGTAGCTCTCTGTATCTCATACAGCTCACAAAGCCAGCTGATGATGAACGAAATGGAGGAAGTGAAGGACTTCATGACCCGCTTCAGCCGCGATATCGAGACCAAGCACGGTGTAGAGAAAGACGAATCGCTGGGCGACCAGGTGAAAATCACCCTGCTTGCCACCGGATTCGGCATCCAAGACATTCACCTCAAGGAAATGGACGACCGCATTGCCGCTAAAACGGAAGAAGAACTGGAACAGATGGCCGAGGAAGAGGAACGCCGACGCAGCCGCCGCGAGATATACTACGGCAAAGACACCAATAGCCGCTCGCAAAGCAAACGCCGCCGCCACATCTACATCTTTACTCCCGAAGATCTGGACAACACCGAGCTGGTGACAATGGTAGAGGAAAGTCCTACTTACAAGCGTGACAAGAGCACTCTGAACAGCTTTAAAAACAAAGCTGAACAGACCAGCATTCCTGCTTCGGAAGAAATGTCCGAGAACGGAGGAGAGGACAGATTAATCAGCTTCTAAGCGAATCGATTAAAAAGATATCATATTAATCATTAACCATTATATCATCATGGATTTATTTGAAAAAGTCAGCGAAGACATTAAAAACGCTATGAAGGCCAAAGATAAAGTGGCCCTCGAAACTCTGAGAAATGTAAAGAAAGTATTCCTGGAAGCCAAAACTGCCCCAGGAGCCAACGATACACTGAGCGATGCCGATGCCATTAAAATCATCCAGAAACTGAGCAAGCAAGGCAAGGACGCCGCCGAAATCTACATCCAGCAGGGTCGCCAGGACCTGGCCGATGCCGAACTGGCACAGGTGAAGGTCATGGAAACCTACCTGCCCAAACAGATGAGCGCCGAAGAACTGGAAGCTGCCCTGAAGGAAATCATTGCCGAAGTGGGTGCCACCAGCGGCAAAGACATGGGCAAAGTGATGGGCGTAGCCACCAAGAAACTGGCCGGACTGGCCGAAGGACGCGCCATCTCGGCCAAAGTAAAAGAATTGCTGGGATAAGCCACCAACTCATTCTTATATACAAATTACCGCGCCGCCAGCATGGAACAATCCCGAACCACCGTTCGGGCGTTGTCCGTGCGGACGGCGCGGTTTTTCATTGATATCCGACCGGCTTAGTAACTCACCTTCAGCCCGGCAAAATAGCAACGGGGGGTGCCAGGGCCGTAAATATAGCCCGAGTCACGTTTTGCACCGCGGTCAAAATCTTTCTGGTAGGCATTGAAGATATTCTGCACACCTCCGTTGAGCTGGAGAGTGATATCCTTGTAAAGTTTGAAATCATAGCCCACTTTGAGGCCCACCTCCATAAAATCGGGGGTATGCTCGGTACGGTCAGCCTCGATGTAACCGGCACGATGTTCCACCAGCATGCTGCCCGTATAAGTGCCCGACAGAGCCAGCGTGAGAGCCTCAAGCGGATTGTAAGTGCAGGTAAAGTAGCCATATACATTGGGCGTACGGAACATACGTTTTTCCTCGGCCACACGGGAATCTTCACTCCAGTTACGGGCTTCGCGGTACTCGGCTTTTTGCAAGGTGACTCCAGCCTGCATCTGCCACTTGTTGCGATAAGCCACCTTACCTTCAAGATTCATACCATAAACCTGTGCCCCGCTTTCGTTGCAACGCTTGTAGATGAGCACACCGTCACGAGTCCCTGCCGGAGTGAGTGCAAACACGTCGTCCAGCCGCGTATAGAATCCCTCTACCAACAGGTTGCCCTGCCAGTTGCCCCAACGGTGATACATGTCTGCCGAGAGGCTGATGCTTTGCGACTTCTCTTCGCGCAGGTCGTCGGCCAGCTCAATCATCGACACTGTTCCGCCCACGTTCTCAATGTGCAGGTCTTCGTCAAATGCCTGCGGGGCACGGAAACCGAAAGAGTAGCTGGCACGGAAGTTCAGATTGTCAGTAGGATTGAAACGCACGTTGGCGCGGGGGCTGAAGATGACATGGTCTATCAGGTTATGTTTGTCCAGACGGCCTCCCAGCAGAAAGCTCCAATAATGGTTCTTCCACTCGTTCTGCACAAAAGCGCTGGCAATGCGGGTTTCCTGCTTGGTGTAGCGGTTGTATCCCCACATCTGGTCATCCAGTTTATCCTGGTTGTATTCAATGCCACCGGTCAGGTCGGCCGGCATAAAGAGGCAACGGTCGAAGCTATACACATACTGTCCGCCGGCCACCCACGTCAAGTCGTTAGTCGACCCATAGGCATTGAGATCCTGCCCTCCACCATAATAACTATTGCGGTCGATGTGTTGGGCCGAAGCATAAAGGCTGAGGCGTTGCTTCTCATCAGGCGAGAAATAGTCAAACTTCAAGCCTCCGGTATTAATGCTGTGCTCGGTCTGCTCGGCAATGTCGGCCTCGTGCGCCGGACGGTCGAGCAGGTTACCACCCCGGCGGAATTCCTGCAAGTGATGGTACTCGAAGGTCAGTTTGGAGTAGGTACTGGTCTTGAGGAAGGAGCGGAAACCCACGGTCTGGTTGCGCAAGGTGGGCAATTCGGTAAACCCGTCGCCATCGGCATCGTATCCGCTGCGCTGACGGTTCTGCCCGAAGATGTAGATGCCCGCCTTGTGATTGTCGGTCACCAGCGAGGCGTTGAGGGTAGTGCTATGATCCCAGTCCGAACTGCCGCCGATGTTAGTCGACGAATGGGCCACTTGTCCGAAGTTGCGTACCGGCTCTTTGGTAATGATGTTGATAGTTCCGGCAATGGCCGACGAACCGAACAGCGCCGAACCTCCGCCGCGCATCACCTCTACGCGCTCAATCATGTTGGCAGGTATCTGCTCGATGCCATACACGCTGGAGAGGGCACTGAAGATGGGGCGCGAGTCGATGAGAATCTGCGTATATGGCCCGTCCAGTCCGTTGATACGTACCTGTTGGAAGCCGCAGTTCTGGCAATTGTTCTCCACACGCACGCCGGGCTGGAAGTTCAGTCCCTGGGCCAAGCAGGTGGAGTTGGTATTTTCAAACAGCTTCATATCCATCACGTTCACCAACGTAGGTGCCAGACGGCGGGTTGTTTCGTTACGGTTGGCCGATACCACTACACCGTCCAGCAATACCATGTCTTCTTCGATCTCAAAATTCATTTCAACGGTTTTCCCTTTCGAAAGTTTCACTTGCTGACTCACCGTCTTATAGCCCACGGAACTGACCTCGATGGTAAACGTACCTTCGGGCAGATTTTTCAGAAAATAGTGTCCCGTGCCATCGGTCGTAGTCCCAATGGTGGTACCTTTCAGGGCAATAGTAATGTAAGGCAGGTGTTCACCGCTATGCTTGTCGGTAACGTGTCCCATGATGTTGGCGTCCGACCCCTTCAGTTCGTCGGCACGAAGCGGACTGGAGAATATTGCGCACAATACTCCCAGTATGAAAAGTATGCTTGTTTTCATTTCTTCTGAATTGTGTTTTAAGTATAAATAATGAGGATGTACCACAGATTGCACGGATTTCCACAGATTATCCTATCAGAAAAATCCTTGGATAACCTGCACAATCCGCAAAGCCGCTTGGGTACACTTTATACCCAGCGTGCCTAGCCCCCTTACCCAGCGTGCCTCCATGCCCTACCCAGCGTGCCTATGCATCGCAGGGATAGAGGGTACAATGAGAAGGGGTTCCGAAATCTTAAAACACAAAAAATGGAGGAGCCCGCAGGCTGACAACCCGCGAAGAATGCGAGTTTACTCCGGCCTGCAAGGCTGGAATAAGGAAAACGCACAGCAGGAGCAAGCCTGGAATAACGGGGTGAGAAACAATCTCCTCACCTGAAGTATTGAAATGGGTCAGGAAAAAGATGGTTTCCAGTCCGCTTTCACTGTGGGTATGTCCGGACTTGAAGGGGTGCGAATGGACTACAATCACCCCGTTTAGCACATGTGAGTGTGAGAACAGCGTGATTCCTCCCCAATAGAAAACGAACAGCAGAGGAAAAAGAAGTCTGAATATGTTTTTCAGCTTTTTGTTGGAAACCATATAATCGGGTATCTGGTAGGCAAAGGTAAAGAATAAAACAACATCCTGCAATACTCCACAATAGGTATATGCATATGGTACAGCCTAAAAACCATCCAATTGCATGTAAACCGTGGGCAGCAACAACAGAAACCCCACGACAATAAGTCCGATGATGAACGGCAGGATAAATTTCACCCACTTGCCGTAAGGGATGCGGGCAATGCCCAGCACAGCAATCAGTACACCCGAAGTCGGTGTTATCATGTTGGTAAAGCCGTCGCCAAACTGGAAAGCCATGACCGTGGCCTGGCGCGACAATCCGATGAGATCGGAGAAGGGCGCCATGATGGGCATCGTAATGGCCGCCTTGGCGCTGGCCGATGGAATGACCAGGTTGATAAGCGTCTGGATGGCATACATCAGGCCCAGTGAACCGGTCTGTCCGCTCTCGCCCAGCGAGGAAGCCATGCTGTGCAGCAAGGTACCGATGATACGGCCATCCTCAAGGATAACGATGATGCCTGCGGCAAGTCCCACAACAAGCGCCGCCGAGAAAATATCCTTTGCCCCATCCATAAATTCCTTCACAATGCGGTTGGGCGAATAGCCGGCCGCCATACCGGAGAGCAGCCCCAGTGAGAGGAAAAGGGCTGAAATCTCGGTGATGTACCACGAATAACCCAACACACCTATTACCAGATAAACAATGGTAAACAATAGCAGATTGAGTACAAAAAACTGCACTGACTTCTTCAACGAGCACCAGCTACAAATAATGAAAGCCAACGTAGCCACCGGTAACAACCAGGGAACAGCCACCCTATCGGTACCAAACGACAACACACAGTCGTTGTAGTTACGCCAGGTAAAAAAAGCAGCCACCACCGAAACCAGAACAAAAGCCATCCGCGAAGAACGGTTGGAATAGGCCGAAACTTCCGTCTTCTCATCCACACGCTCACGCCAGTATGCATCGGCCCTATACATGGGCGAGGATGCCGGATTTCGCTTTACCCGTGCGGCATAGCGAAGCACAAAAAAGACAGTTATTACGTTGAGTACCAGCCAGCAGAAAAATCGGTAACCCATGCCCGAAAACATGGGTAGCCCGGCAATGTCCTGCGCAATGCCAATGGTAAAAGGATTAAGCATGGCGCCTGCAAACCCCACATGGGCCGCAACATAAACCATACATACTCCAACAATGGAATCATACCCCATCGAAATGGCCAAAGGGATGACAATAACCACAAATGCAATGGTTTCCTCACTCATACCAAACACGGCTCCGAAAAGTGAGAACAGCAACATCACCAATACAATGATGAGGTTGTGCACGCCCAACCTGCGCAGCGGCGCATAACGCTCCAGCCCACGGGCAAAACGCAAGAACGAGAAAATGCCAGCGTCAACCGCCCGGACGGAATTAACAATCCAGAATGCTCCACCGATAATAAGAATAAAAACAATGATGCCTGCCTGACGCGTAAATCCCTCAAACAGAGCCGACATAAGTTGCCAGGATTGCGGTACCGAAGCTACAGGAACAAACTCCATACCACCATCGCGCTCCACATATTCACCGCCAGGAACCACCCAAGTGGCAAGTGCCGCAACAACCAATATGGCAAAAATGATGACGTATGTATTGGGAAACTCTATCTTGGAACCTTTCTTGAAAAACATAACCGCTGGTTTATCGTAAATAATATCAGGAGATGCATTCCAAAGGCACCTCACGGCACAAAGATAGTGAAAGGCGAATATGGTGGCAAAGCAAAACCAAGTTTTTAGTTTAACCCATACAGCCAAAAAGAATATAAAAAAAAGCCGGACAAAGCATCTGTCCGGCGTGATACAAAACAAGAAATAAAGTTATCGGAAATCTTTCAGTTCGTTCTGCAATTTCTGGCGAGTAAAGAATATACGGCTCTTGACTGTACCGAGCGGGAGGTCCAGTTTTTCGGCAATCTCGCGGTACTTGAAACCTGCCACATGCATGGAGAAGGGTACTTTATATTCTTTAGGCAAGGAATTCACTATGCGGTGAAGCTCCTTCAGATCGTAAGCACTATCGGTACTCTCAGCCACCGCTTCGAAACCCGAATTGAGGTGGTAAAGGTTCTCCGTAGTATCAACAAAAGTCTGCTCACGCACTACACGGCGGTAGTTATTGATAAAGATATTACGCATGATGGTGTAAGCCCAACCCTTGAAGTTGGTTTCGGGCATATACTTATCTTCGTTATCGAGCACTTTCAGGGAAGTTTCCTGAAGAAGGTCGTTGGCGTCCTCGTGATCGGATGTGAGTTTAAATGCGAAACGTAGTAAGTCGTCTTGTACTCCTAGTAAGGCTTGGGTAAATGATACACTATTCATATTCTTTTTTATTAAGGAAGCGAATCATGCGGCATGTTTTACCGCCCTTTCGCTGAGACAAAATTACCGAATGTCTATCCGCAAGATAGGCGAAAAGTAGGCTTTGTTTAGGGGAAAAACTGACAATTAACAGATTTCAGGTGTTTTCCGTCAGATTTCAGGTGTCTGTCAATCAAACAATTCCTTCAAAACATCAAGCGAACGCAATTGGGGAAAGTCAGGTAAGTGTAAACGATAGTATTCATTGATAATAACCAGACATCGGGCACGTTCAGAACGGTTCATGGCAAAGAGATGCATCGTGTCATAATTCATGCGCATCAGTTTCATGATACGTGCGGCTTCTGCCGGCTCAATGAAACCGGAATGATTTTGAGGACGGAGCGGAGTGAAGCAAGCGCTGAGTAAATCAAAATAATCTCCTTCGTGATAATCGTCCAAATTGGGATATAAACCCAGGAAACGCGACAAACGCATCAGAAAAACCAAATGAAAGTTAGCATAGCCCTTGCGACATTCATCAAGCCATACAATAGAATGCTGCAAATATGCAAAAAGCGGACGGTTTTCGGACTCTTCGCGCACAGCCCGATACAGAAACTCGGAAAGGAATAAGGCAATGGCCGATTTATAAGGGTCGTAAGGCAAAGTGGAGAAAGGATAATACGATTTGGCATCTTTTACTTTATAGATAGTAGCCGTAGGACGGAAATCTGCTTCCAATTCGACCAATGCCAATGGCTGGAAGATGGATGCCTTTACCGCAGATTTGCGCGAACGCGATACCGGCACCAGAAACGATGCCCGCCCGCAACACTCGGTATACATGTCAACAATAAGCGAATTGTCTTTGTACTTCAAAGCACGCAACACAATTCCAACTGTTTTTTGCAACATAATAATTTTCCTCCACATTCGGTATTAACCGGACACAAAGCTACGAAAAAAGCATGAACCGACCTCTGACTTATCACAGATATACAGAAAAAACAGGGTCCATCTTGACCCTTCACACCATTATTTAATTACGTACTTAAAAAAAATACCAAAAAATAGTCATCTATTAAATACTGAAAATCAACGCGTAAGGAAAAACAAGAAAGAAAAATCTCCTTTTTTTTTGCGTAATGCTTTGCCAATTCAAAAATAGTTTCTACCTTTGCAACCGCAAACGAAGGAAATAACGCTTGCAAGAGCGGAGACGCTCACCACTAAGGATGGCCCGTTCGTCTATCGGTTAGGACGCAAGATTTTCATTCTTGAAAGGG
>ENA-OOXJ01002089-OOXJ01002089.1-human-gut-metagenome-genome-assembly--contig:-NODE-2089-length-10911-cov-2.917281_pt1 | contig 10911 bp, 11 predicted proteins | sample MGYA00241587_ERZ501343 | MGnify/ENA primary metagenome ERZ501343 (study PRJEB25962, sample SAMEA2042918) | human gut metagenome | biome: human gut; feature: human-associated habitat; material: faeces... | reverse complement strand
CAAGATAAAAAGCGGGAACCTTCTCGAGGTGGCCGCAGTCGTAAAGGGGCTTATGCAGAGGGATAAGGAAAGGGGCCTGTCCACGGGTGAGCGCAAGATGCTGCACTCGGCAAAACAGATCCTGATCTCGGAGATCGTCCTCTCAGAGAGCGCCAGCTACGAGGAAGTGGAGGAGCGCCTGAACAGCGCGCTCGTCTGCTCGTGAACCCAAATGGGGCGGCGCAGTCCGCCCCATAACTATGTCTATACGAGGTACATATGTTCGGAAAAAAGCAGGCTGAGGCCGAAAGGCCGTTTTGTTCGGCAGTAGTCGTGGCCGCAGGCAGCGGCACACGGATGGGCACGGACAAGCTAATGATGCAGCTTGGAGGCTGCACCGTCATAGAGCGCACGCTCGCAGCGCTGGACAAGAGCGGGTGCATAGACGAGATCATCGTCGTCACGCAGAGTGAGAAGATACCCACGATAGCCGCCCTCGCAAGGGAGCGCGGCATAAAAAAGCTCAAGTGCGTCACCGAGGGTGGGGCGGACCGGACCGCCTCAGCCTGGGCCGGCGTGCAGGAATGCTCAGAGCAAGCCGGGCTCATCGCCATCCACGACGCTGCAAGGCCCCTGGTGACGGAGGAGATAATCGAGCGAGCGGTGAAAGCCGCGGCGGAACGTGGAGCAGCGGCTCCGGCCATACACGTCAAGGATACGGTCCGACAGGCGCGAGGCGGCAGGGTGCTCCGTACGCTTGAGCGGGACGAGCTATATCTCATGCAGACGCCGCAGGTGTTCCGTGCCGAGCTCATCCGCCAGGCGCTTGGCGAAGCCGCGAGGCTCGGCATCTCCCTCACGGACGACTGCGCTGCGGTGATGCTGCTCGACGCAGAGGTGTTCCTCGTCGAGGGGTCGGAGGAGAACCTAAAACTCACGACGCCCGCCGACGTCTACGCTGCGTCCGCGATAATCGACGCAAGGGGTGAATTCATGTGAGGATAGGTCAGGGCTACGATGTACACAGGCTCGTCGAGGGGCGCAAGCTCATCCTCGGCGGGGTGGACATACCGTACGAGCGTGGCCTGCTGGGCCACTCGGACGCCGACGTGCTGGTGCACGCGATAATGGACGCGCTGCTCGGAGCTGCGGCCATGGGGGACATAGGCAAGCTCTTCCCGGACACGGACCCTGGATATGAGGGCGCGGACAGTCTCGCCCTGCTGCGTGAGGTCTGTGCAAGGCTGCGCTCGGCGGGGTTCGAGCCGGGCAACATAGACGCCACCGTGATAGCCCAGGCACCGAAGCTCGCGCCGCACATAGAGGCCATGCGCCGGAACATCGCCGCCGCGGCTGCGATGGACGTCTCGCGCGTTAGCGTGAAGGCCACGACGGAGGAGCGGCTGGGCTTCACCGGCGAGGAACTGGGCATAGCAGCTCAGGCTGTGGCGCTTATAGAGGGCTGATGTCAAAAGGGTCCTGCCCGCATAGAATGAGTTGAAGGCTCAGCGCCTTCATCCACATGCGGGAGGATCTTTTTATGCGATATATCATCATGTGCCGCTCGCAGACCTATGCGCAGCGGGCCTCGCGGACGCTGGAGCGCGCAGGCATAACCGCGCCCTTCTCCCGCGCGCCGCAGGGCCTGTCCAAATCGGGCTGCGCGTGGTGCGTGCGGGTGGCAGATTCCCGGTTCAGGCAGGCGCTTTCCGTCCTGCAGCGCGCCGGAGTGGGCCACGGCAAGCTCTTTGCAGAAGAGGACGGCCGGTACACGGAGGTGCAGTCATGATCTATCTTGACAGCGCCGCCACCAGCCTCCTGAAGCCGCGCACCGTGCACGCCGCCATGCTGAACGCCATGCGCACCATGGCCAGTCCCGGCCGGGGCGGCCACAGGCCCGCGCTGCTTGCGGCGGAGGCGGCCTATGACTGCCGCGCCCTGCTCGCGGACCTATTTTCGGCCCCCGGGCCGGAGAACGTGGTGTTCACCATGAACGCCACGCACGCGCTGAACATTGCCATATTCAGTCTCGTCAAAAGGGGAGACCGGGTCGTCGTCTCCGGCTGGGAGCACAACGCCGTCACGCGGCCGCTGCATCTCATAGGAGCCGATATCGACGTCGCGGCCTCGCCCCTCTTCAATACCGAAGCCGCCGTTGCGGCGTTCAGGGAGAAAATACCCGGCGCCAAGGCCGTCGTCTGCACCCACGTCTCAAACGTCTTCGGCTTCGTGCTGCCCATATATGAGATAGCCGCGCTCTGTCGCGAGGAGGGCGTGCCGCTTATCGTGGACGCCTCGCAGTCCACGGGCCTGATGGAGGTCGACATGGCGCGGCTCGGCGCCGAGTTCATCTGCATGCCGGGCCACAAGGGCCTCCTCGGACCCCAGGGCACGGGCGTGCTGCTCTGCCGCGAGAACGGGCGGCCCCTCATGGCGGGCGGCACCGGCTCCGAGAGCCGCAACCAGGCCATGCCCGAATTCCTGCCCGACCGCCTCGAGGCGGGCACGCACAACATCCCGGGCATCGCGGGGCTCATGGCCGGAGCCGAGTACGTGCGCTCCCACGGCGCCGCGAACATAGGCGCGCACGAGCGCGCTCTCATGCGCCGCATGGCCCGCCAGCTGGAAAATGTGCCCGGCCTGGAGGTCTTCGAGGCCGCCGACGACGCGGCTCAGGCCGGTGTGCTCTCCGTCCGGCACGAGCGCATAGGCAGCGAGGAGCTGGGAGCCGAGCTGGGCAGAAGGGGAGTGTGCGTCCGCGCGGGGCTCCACTGCGCCCCTCTGGCCCACGAGACCGCGGGAACGCTTGACACAGGCACCGTTAGGTTGAGCTTTTCGCCCTTCAACACGCCCAGGGAGATCGACGCCGCCGCGCAGCAGCTCAAAGCCGCTGTCAAATCGCTGTCGGATGCGTAAATGTTGTTGCTATTTCCAGCCGATTATTATATAATACTATGACAAATTGCCGCGCCCCGGTTTTGGCCCCGGTTTTGCCGAGGGCGCGCGCCACGAAAACGATGAGGACAGGCCTATGGGAAATATCAAGGAAATAGTCTCCAATGCCATAGAATATATGACGACCGCGCAGATCTCGGATATCATAGATATCATCCTCGTCGCCATGCTCATATACGTCGCGATAGGGCTCATCCGCCGCACCAACACCACGCGGCTGGCCCGCGGCATAGTTTTCATCCTGCTTGCTCTCTGGCTGTCTGACCTTTTCAAATTCAGGATGATAAACTCCCTGCTCAAGACGACGGTCGAGCTCGGTTTTATCGCGCTGGTCATCATCTTTCAGCCGGAGCTGCGCCGCCTGCTCGAGCGCATGGGCAGCGGCCGGTTCATGTTCTTCCTCGGCGGGAGCTCGGCGCCGCTGACCTTTGAGTCGGTGGTGAACCAGACCGTTCTCGCCTGCGCCTCCATGTCCGAGTCGCGCACCGGCGCGCTGATAGTCTTCGAGCGCGCGATAAGCCTCAACGAGCAGATGGCCACCGGCACCATCGTGAATGCCGACGTCACCAGCGAGCTGCTGCGGAACATATTCTTCGTCAAGGCCCCGCTGCACGACGGCGCCGTAATAATCCGCGAGGGCAGGCTCGCCGCAGCGGGCTGTATGCTCCCGCTCTCGCAGAACGCCAGTCTGAGCAGCGACCTCGGCATGAGGCACCGCGCGGGCATCGGCATGAGCGAGCACTCGGACGCCGTGGTCGTCATCGTCTCTGAGGAGACCGGCGCGATCTCCGTCGCCATGGACGGCATGCTCAAGCGCCACCTGACGCCGGACATGCTGGAGAAGATACTCAGGACAGAGCTGCTGCCCGAGTCCGACAACGAGCAGAAGCGCGGCATCGCCGGCCTGCTTGCCTCGCTCAAGTCCCTCAAGGTGAAGAAAAATGACTAAGAAGAAAATAAGCAAGCTCTTTGACAACAAGGTCTTTTGGGCCGTCGTCTCCCTGCTGGCCGCGCTCTTCATTTGGGTCTACATCACAGGCACGCAGGAGGAGCCCATTGAAAAATCCTTCAGCAACGTCGAGGTCGTCTTCACCGGTGAGGACACGCTGCAGGCCTCGCGCGGCTATGTCATAAACAACATCAGCGCAGAGACGGTCTCCGTCAGGATCAGCGGCACGCGCCGGAACATCGGCTCGCTCACGGCCTCGGACATCAAGGCCACCATCGACGTTTCGCTGATAAGCCAGACGGGCACGATAACCCAGTACTACACGCTGACCTACCCCGACGGCGTGGACGCCGACGCGGTCAGCGTCGTAAGCAGCAACCCCAGCGTCATCAGCTTCAACGTCACCCGCATGTCCACCAAGCAGGTGCCTGTGGACGTGCAGTTCAGGGGCAGCACCGCCGAGGGCTATATCGCCGGCGAGGTGGAGTACGAGCCCAAGACGATAACCATCAGCGGTCCCGAGTCCGAGCTCGAGCAGATAGACCACGTCTACGCCGAGATAGGCGGGGACGAGCTCACCATGACCCGCACGGCGGACGTGCCCTTCGTCCTCATCGACAAGAGCGGCAACGAGGTCTCGAGCGAGGGCTTCGAGTTCGACATCACCACGATAAACGTCACCATCCCGATAAGCATGGTGAAGGAGGTAACGCTCTACGTCCAGTGCATCTACGGCGCCGGAGCAACGGAGGAGAACACCTCCATCACGATAGAGCCCTCCACTATAACCATCTCCGGCGACACTTCCGTCGTCAGCAGTCTGAACAGCATCAACATCGCCACCATAGACCTCACAGACTTCGCCGTCACGCTTCAGGACACCTACGCGATAACCCTGCCGAACGGCGTCGAGAACACCTCCGGAGTCACCAAGGCCGATGTGACGATCGAGATACAGGGCGTCTCCACAAAGCAGGTAACGGTCAACAACTTCAACTACACCGGGCTGCCTGACGGCTATTATGTAGAGGACATAATAACCAAGAACCTCGAAGTCAGGATACGCGGTGCCCAGGACGTGCTTGACCAGATTCAGTCTTCCAACCTGCGCGCCGTGGCGGACCTCTCCGATATCACCCAGACCGGCGACATGTATGTGCCTGTCAAGGTAGAGCTCGACGGCTTCACTGATGCGGGAGCCGTGGGCGAATACATGATAGCGATCAGCATCAGACGATAGGAGGCGGGCACTTGACCCAGTATGCTATAATCAAAAAATTGACCGGCCCGGATAAGGCGGAGGTGGAGGTGCTCCGTGGCACCGCCTGCGGAGACGACTGCGGCAGCTGCGAAGTCTGCCACTACGCCTCCAAGATCCGCGTCGAGGCCAAGAACCCCATCGGCGCCCAGGTTGGCGACCGGGTGGAGATAGAGACTCAGACCTCCCGCGTGCTCAGCGCGGCTGTGCTGGTCTACGTCGTGCCCTTCGTGCTCTTCTTCATCGGCTATGCGATAGCCTCAGCGCTCAAGATGAGCGAGGGCTACTCGATGCTGATGAGCTTCGGCTTCTTCGCCGTGGGCTTTGTGGTCATCGCCCTCGTCGGGCGTCACCACAAGAAGAATCCCATAACTTATGAGATAGTCGATATCATCGGAGGCGGGGCGGAGAGCGTATGATAAAGAGCATGACAGGATACGGCGGCGCCAAGGGCAGCGTCGAGGGCCTCTCCATCAGCGTCGAGCTCAAGAGCGTGAACAACCGCTACCTCGACGTCACCGTGAAGCTCCCGAGGAACTTCCTCTTTGCCGAAGAGCTCATAAAATCCGCCGTCGGCCGCCACATCTCCCGCGGCAAGGTCGATGTCTTTGTGGCGGGCGTCGGTACGGGCGGCACCGTCAGCGGCGTGGCCCGTGCGTTGAAGAAGCATAACGCTGCTGTACGCGTGGTAGCTGTCGAGCCCGCTTCGTCGCCTGTACTCAGTGGCGGTAAGGTGGGGCCGCATCGCCTGCAGGGCATCGGCGCCAACTTCGTGCCCGGCAATTACGATGCTTCTGTCATCGACGAGGTGCTTTCCGTGGCCGACGACGACGCCTTTCGTGCCGCTCGTGAACTGGCTGCTACCGAAGGTCTGTTGGCGGGCATTTCTTCGGGGGCTGCCCTCCATGCCGCGTGCACGTTGGCTTCCCGTTCCGATCTGCAAGGCAAACGCATTGTGGTGCTCCTGCCCGATACAGGCGAGCGCTACTTGTCGGTGGGGTTGTATTGATTGCGCATCGTTTTATACCATATTCATATATTAATTAGAATAAATATGAGGAAAATCGTTCTATCTATTTTTTTAACTCTGGTCTCTTGCCTTACAGCTCTGTCACAAACCTATGATGAATGGTGTGAACGTGCTGTAGCCGCTACAGAACAAGATAGCCTTGAATTAGCAGAAAAGTGTATCCGTCAGGCCTTGAAACTGGAGCCAGCCAATCCGCGCAATGCCTTTCTCTTTTCCAATTTGGGTACCATTCAACGTAGCCAGCGTCGCTATGAGCAGGCTTTGGAGTCTTATCGATTGGCTTTGAACATGGCTCCCATGTCTGTACCTATTTTGATGAATCATGCTACTCTTTCGCTTGAGCTGGGGCAGAATGACAAGGTGCGTGCTGATTATTCACAGATTATTGAATTAGAGCCTCACAATGTTGAAGCATTATTGATGCGGGCCTATATTTATATGCAGCAACGTGACTACAAGTTTGCCCGCCTTGATTACGATACGCTTCTGAAAGTGGATCCACAGAATTATAGCGCTCGTTTGGGGCTGGCAACTTTGTGTCAAAGGGAAGTTCGTTATGATGAAGCGTTGGTCGTGTTGGATGGTATGCTGGCCGATAAAGGCGGGACGAGACCTTATACCACTGGTGAATTGGCCATTGTTCGTGTGGCTCGTGCCGGTGTGGAGCTTGACATGCTGAAGCCCGACCAAGCCTTGCTGGATTTGGATGAGGCCATTCGCCTTGATCCTCGTCAATCGGAAGCTTATCTGATGCGTGGTCGTGTACATCTGATGTTAAAGAAGAAAACACTGGCCAAACGCGATCTGGAAAAAGCAGTATCGTTGGGCGTGCCTCAAAGTGAGGTACGAGAGTTGATGAATCAATGCAAATAGGAAAGTAGAGTATCAGACAAAATTTCGGATGAGCTTTACAAACTCTTTCCCATATTTCTTTTTCTTATAGTCGCTGATGCCGCTTACGTTGCCGAAAGCGTCGAGCGTGGTTGGTCGTTTAACGGCTAGCAGATGCAAAACTTTGTCGGACAGGACGAGGTAAGCAGGCAGTACCTCTTCGTCAGCCAGTCGTTTGCGTAGGCTTCTAAGAGCTTCGAAAAGGTCGGTGCTTTCTCCGCTTTCCATGCCCAGAGACAGTTCGCGCATGACGGGAGCAGATGTCCTTTTTTTCCTTCCTCGTGTGGCCGATATATCTTCTCTACGTATCACTACCAGGTGTGCCTTTTCCCTGCCAAATAGCACATCACTTCCGGCTGAAGTAATCTTCAGATGGTTGCTTTCGTTGTAGGCCACCTCGAAATATCCCATTTGCAACATCTGTAGCAGGTAGTCCTGCCAGTCGCGGGCCGGTATATCGCGTCCGGCACCATAGGTTTTCAGTTGGTGATAACCTTTTTCTTTCAGTTCTGCATTCAGGTTGCCGCGCAGGATATCTACCAGCATCGGGGTGCCTACCTGCTGGTTGGTACGGGCGATAGCACTCAATGCTTTTTGTACGATGATGGTACCATCGAATCGTTCAGGAGGATTTTTGCATACGTCGCAATTGCCGCAATCGTGCATTCGTTGCTCGCCGAAGTAGTTCAGCAGGATGCGTCGGCGGCAAATGTCGGCCTCGGCATATTGTTGCATGCGCTGGAGTTTTTCTAGATTGATTTCACTTTGTCCACTTTCGGTTGCAAATTTGGTTAGCATGATGAGGTCGGCCATCGAGTAGAACAGCAGCGTGTCGCTCGGCAAGCCGTCGCGTCCTGCACGTCCTATTTCCTGATAGAAACTCTCGATGCTCTTGGGCAGGTTGTAGTGGATGACCCACCGCACGTTGCTCTTGTCGATGCCCATGCCGAAAGCGACGGTGGCACATACCACTTGTACGCGGTCGTTGATGAAGTCGTCTTGCGCACGGTTACGCTTTTCGGTTTCTAGTCCTGCATGGTAGATGGCGGTTCGGATGCCGTTTTTTTGTAGCATTTGTGCCACGTTTTCCGTATTTTTTCGGCTCATGCAATAGATGATGCCACTTTCTCCCCGATGTTGGGCAATGAATTCAAGGATGGCTTTATTCTTTTCCTTCGATTGGTATCCCCGTTTGACGGTGAGGCTTAGGTTAGGACGGTCAAATGAAGAAAGGAAGATACGAGGCTCTCTCAGGTGAAGTTGCTTGACAATGTCTTCGCGTGTCAACTTGTCTGCCGTAGCGGTAAGGGCGATAACGGGTGTTTGTGGGAAGAGACTACGTAAAATGCCAAGTTGGGTGTATTCGGGGCGGAAGTCATGTCCCCATTGCGAGATGCAGTGTGCTTCGTCAATGGCGAAGAAGGAAACGTGTATGTCGCGCAGGAAATAGTTGGCTTCTGCCACCAACTTTTCGGGAGAGATATAGAGTAACTTTAATTTCCCTTCCATGCAGGCACGTCGAATGCGTAGGTTTTCCGTTTCGTCGTTGTTGCTGTTCAGAGCTGCTGCGGCGATACCATTGTTTCGGAGGCTCTCTACCTGGTCTTTCATGAGTGAGATGAGTGGTGATACCACAATGGCAGTCCCTTTGCAAATGATGGCTGGCACTTGGTAGCAGACAGACTTCCCGCCACCTGTCGGCATCAGCACCAGTGCATCTTTATTCAGTAGCAGGTGGCTGATAATTTCCTCTTGTAATGGACGGAAATCGGTATATCCAAAATAGGTTTTAAGTACTTGTTGTATTGGGCTCATCAGTTGCTGTCTGCTTTTTTTCTTGGGCAAAAATACAGCAATTATTTGAATATCCGCTTCTCTCTTCTCATGAATGTTCGGAAAAGCTTTCTTCAATTTTGGAGGGAAGTGTTAAATAATTATTCCTTTATTCAACTTTTTTTATCCTTTCGACGTTGAAAAAAAGTACCATAATTCTTGCATATTTCAAAAAAAAAACAGACTTTTGTCAAGCCTTATAAAATAGGCAATTAATGTACAACCCCTAACCAGTTTATTTGATGAGTGATTTAGAAAACAAAACGCAAGAAGAGGCTCCGAAAAAACGCCCCTATAATTTGCGTGAGAAAAAAGAAAAAGATGCGGCTTATCGCGCATTGATCCGTCCAGAGTTGGCTGACGAACTGTATGACAAGATCCTTAATATCATTGTTGTGCAGAAAAAGTACAGAGATCGTGACTATTCTGCCAAAGATTTGGCCAAAGAGTTGGAAACCAACACCCGTTACTTGTCTGCTGTAGTCAATTCTCGTTTCGGAATGAATTATTCCTGTCTTTTGAACGAATATCGTGTGAAAGAAGCTATGCATTTGCTGAAGGACAAGCGGTATGCCGACAAGAATGTGGAGGAAATCAGTACGATGGTAGGTTTTGCCAATCGTCAGTCTTTCTATGCCGCTTTCTATAAGAATGTAGGTGAAACACCTAACAGCTACCGCAAGAAGCATGCGGAAAAGAAAAAATAATCCGACTCCTGAAGAGGAGATAGATTGAAAGGAAATATCTGGGGATTTTCCCTCCCCGGATACTTCCTTTTTTATTTGTAATCCCAATAAGCTGATAATATGAAAAAGCATTTCTTTTCAATGGTAGCTGCCTTGTCTATGCTGACGGCATGTGGAGGCGCTTCTCAACAAACGACTGCTGAGGCAGAAAAATTTGATTATAACGTGGAACAATTTGCTGATTTACAGATTTTACGCTATCGCGTACCTGGATTTGAGGAACTCTCACTCCAGCAAAAACAACTGGTTTATTATCTGACAGAAGCCGCTTTGCAAGGTCGGGATATTCTCTTTGACCAGAATGGTAAGTACAATCTTCGCATTCGTAAGGCATTGGAGGCGGTTTATACAGGTTATAAGGGCGATAAACAGTCGGCCGACTTCAAGGCAATGGAAGTTTACCTCAAGCGCGTATGGTTCTCTAACGGCATTCATCATCACTACGGATGCGAAAAGTTTGTGCCGGGCTTCACTCCCGAATTCTTCAAGCAGGCTTTGGCCAGTGTCGATGCTTCTGAGCTTCCTTTGGCCGAAGGGCAGACGCTGGAGCAATTCTGTGACGAGATTTTCCCCGTCATTTTCGATCCGGCCGTAATGCCCAAGCGCGTCAATCAGGCCGATGGCGAAGACCTGGTGCTCACCTCCGCCTGCAACTACTATGAGGGTGTAACGCAGAAGGAAGCCGAAGACTTCTATAACGCCCTGAAGGATCCCAAGGACGAAACGCCCGTTTCCTATGGACTAAACAGCCGTTTGGTGAAGGAAAACGGCCGTGTTCAAGAAAAGGTATGGAAGGTGGGAGGACTCTACGGCCAGGCACTCGAGAAGATTGTCTACTGGCTGAAGAAGGCGGAAGGAGTTGCCGAGACTCCCGAGCAGAAGGCGGTGATAGCCAAACTGATGGAATTCTATGAAACCGGCGATTTGAAGACATTCGATGAATATGCCATTTTGTGGGTGAAGGATTTGAACTCACGCATTGACTTTGTGAACGGTTTTACCGAAAGTTATGGTGACCCGCTCGGCATGAAGGCAAGCTGGGAATCTCTGGTGAATTTTAAAGATTTGGAAGCTACCCAGCGTACAGAGTTGATAAGCGGCAATGCACAGTGGTTTGAGGACCATTCGCCGGTAGACGGACAATTCAAGAAGGAGAAAGTGAAAGGGGTGTCTGCCAAGGTAATCACGGCGGCTATTCTGGCCGGTGACTTGTATCCTGCAACTGCTATCGGCATCAACCTGCCCAATGCCAACTGGATACGTAGCCATC
>ENA-OOXJ01002088-OOXJ01002088.1-human-gut-metagenome-genome-assembly--contig:-NODE-2088-length-10914-cov-1.916475_pt1 | contig 10914 bp, 9 predicted proteins | sample MGYA00241587_ERZ501343 | MGnify/ENA primary metagenome ERZ501343 (study PRJEB25962, sample SAMEA2042918) | human gut metagenome | biome: human gut; feature: human-associated habitat; material: faeces... | reverse complement strand
CCTATACTCTGACCGTCGTCGGAGACGAGATGATGAACCGGCGGGCGGATGCCAAGGCCCTGGAATACTACGACCGGGCTCTGGAGCTGGATCCCGATTACGCCCCGGCCGAACTTGGCAGGCTTGAAATTCTGCGCTTTCAGGGGAATTTTCCTCCATTTTTCCTGACTCTGGATCACTTTGTCCGCAACGATCTCGTCCGCCTTCTGGTTCGCGACCTTCACGGCGTTTACGCAGACTGGTCGACGCGCGACGACATCAAGAGCCAGTACATAGGGGCCCTGATGGAACGCATGGACTCCCGTTTCTACTGGGTCTGGGGAGAGCAGCTGAACAAACTGGCCGACATATGCGTGAAGCAGGCTCCCGACGATCCGGGTGCCAACCTGAACAAGTTGAGGCTGACCATAATCGAAAACAAGCAGGACTCCATAATATATATGTGCGGCCGTCTCGCCGAGGCCGCAAGGAAGGCGGGAGACAAGGAGAACCTGGTGCTTGCGCTTTCGACCGCCGGCGACATGAGCTACCAGATGGGCGACAGACGCGAGGCCTATCGCTACTATGACGAAGCCCTCGAAGTCGACCCCGACTGCGCTCCGGTGCTCAACAACTACGCCTACTACCTCTCGGAGGAGGGGCGCTCGCTGCGCAAGGCCCTGAAGATGAGCCGGCGCACGATAGAGCTGGAGCCCGACAACGCCACCTACCTCGACACCTGCGGCTGGATACTCTACCTTCTCGGCCGGCCCAAGGAGGCCAAGCCTCTCTTCAAGCATGCGATGCTCTACGGAGGCAAGGACAGCTCGGTGGTGCTCGAACACTATTCGGTGATACTCGGAGAACTCGGCGAAAAGGACCTTTCAATATATTATCACTCGCTCGCGGAGCAGAAGAAAGCACAGCAGCAATGAAGTTCATACGCATATTCCTGACCGTATTCCTGCTGCTGGCCGCGGCTGTACCGTCCTTCTCGCAGGACACGCGCGAGCAGGAGTCCCGACGCTCCGCCCTCGAGAAGGAGATCGCACAGCTCGAGCAGCAGATTGCAGAGAACATCTCCAGAAGCAGCAGCGCTCTCAATGACCTCACCCTGATACGCAAGCAGGTGGAGACCCGCAAGGCCCTCGTGGCCGAAAGCGAGCGCCAGATCATGATGATCGACGACAGCATCACCCTCACCACCGCCAACATAGCCGGCCTGCAGGCCCGCATAGACACCCTGACATCCTATTTCGGCCGCCTGGTGCGCAGCGCCTACAAGAACCGCGACGCCAGGGTCTGGTATGTCTACATACTCACGAGCCGGAATTTCGGCCAGGCGACCCGCCGCTACTCCTACCTTAAGAACCTGTCCTCCACCTTGAACGACGAGGCCTCCCAGGTCAAGGAGATGCGCGCCGGACTGGAACTGGAGCTGACGAGGCTGGACAGCCTGAAAGTGCAGGCGACCCAGCTGCGCGACGCCCAGCAGAAGGAGCTCGCCGGCCTCAGGGCGGAGGAGAAGCGCTCCGACGACCTCGTTTCGCAGCTTAAGCGCTACAGGACGAGATACCAGCGTCAGCTGGAGACCAAGCGGAAGCAGGTCGAGGACCTGAACCGCGAGATAGAGAGGATAATCGCCGAATACATAGCCGAGCAGAAGGCCAGGGAGGAGGAGCAGAGAAGGGCTGCCGCCGCCCGCCAGGGTGAACAAGCTGCCGCCGAGGCCCCCGCGCCCGTGGTTGACTACGAGCTGGCGGCTGAGTTCGAATCCAACAAGGGGAAGCTGCCATGGCCGGCCGACGGCCCCGTGCTCGAGAAGTTCGGGCGCCACAACCATCCCGTCTACACCAATATCGTGATGCCTTTCAGCAACGGTATCAGCATCGGCCTCGCCAAGGGAAGCGCGGTCAGGGCCGTGTTCGACGGTGAGGTCAAGAACGTGATCGCGATGCCCGGCTACAACATGTGCGTGCTCGTGCAGCACGGCAGCTACTTCACCTTCTACTGCAAGCTGGGACAGGTTTCAGTGAAGGCCGGGGACAAGGTGAGCACAGGCTCTATCATAGGCACGGTCGACACGATTGACGGGCAGACACAACTGCATTTCCAGATCTGGAAGGAGAAGTCTCCCCAGAATCCGGAAATCTGGCTGCGTTCCAAATAATTTTATGGGTGATTGAAAACTAGCCTGCCACCCAGACCAGCACATGACGGTCGAAAGTCATGTACTGCAGGTCGATTTCCTCCTCGAAGCCGTCCTTCTGGATGAAGGTGGCCTCCAGTTCGCCTTCGCCGCGCATTCTGAAATTCTCTATCTCAATCTGTTCGGCGAAGTCGACGTTGTACTGAGACATCTTCTTGTAGACTGCCTCCTTCGCGCACCAGTAGATGGCAAGCTGTTCATTGCGCTGGTCCTCGTCGAGATCCTCGATCTCATCTTCCGAGAGGGCCTTTTTCTCGACCGCCGAGAAATCCCTGTCGAGGGATTCGCAGTCGATCCCGACCTCTTCGGAGTCGTTCACGATCACTGCCACGTATTTGTCGGTGTGGGTGATGCTGATGTTGATCGATGAGTTCTCGATATAAGGCTTGCCGTTGTCGTGGTGGTTCAGATAGACCTTCTCCTCGAAGAGACGGTCGAGCAGAGTGCGCACGGCAAGCTTCTGCTTGCGCAGCGATTCACTCTTGATATAGGAGATTTCTTCAAGTTCGTCGGAGGGGACTGATGAGAGTGCACGGAGTTCCTGCTCGCTCTCCGTAATCTGCCAGACTCCCAGTTTCGAGTGGTAGTCGTCGTCGAGATCCTTTATTAGATATAGTGCCATAAAAAGTTTATAACACGGCAAAGATAGTGTTTTTTAACAATATAGCAATTCGTGGGGAGCGAATTTGGCTTCCTATGGTGAAAATGGTTTTATTTAGTATATTTGTAAGAATTTTGAACGCATTTTTATTTATTTGATACTATGAAGTACATCACTGACGAGAAATTGGTCATTGTAGGTGCCGCCGGCATGATCGGTTCCAACATGGCCCAGACAGCGCTGATGCTGAGGCTCACCCCCAACGTATGTCTTTATGATGTGTATGAGCCCGGACTCAGGGGCGTGGTCGCTGAAATGGACCACTGCGCCTTCGAGGGTGCCAACATCACCTGGACCACTGACCCTGCAGTGGCTTTCAAGGATGCAAAGTACATCATCTCTTCAGGCGGCGCTCCCCGCAAGGAGGGCATGACCCGCGAAGATCTTCTCAAAGGCAACTGCCAGATAGCCGAGGATTTCGGAAAGAACGTCAAGGCCTACTGCCCCGACGTGAAGCACGTTGTCGTGATCTTCAACCCCGCTGACCTCACCGGTCTCGTGGTTCTCCTGCATTCCGGTCTGAAGCCCGAGTGCGTGACCACTCTCGCAGCCCTCGACTCAACCCGTCTCCAGGAGGCTCTCGCCCAGGAGTTCGGCGTACAGCAGTCGAAGGTCACCGGCGCCCACACCTATGGCGGCCACGGCGAGGCCATGGCGGTGTTCGCATCTCAGGTGAAGATTGACGGCGTTCCCCTCGCTGAGAAGCATCTTTCCGACGAGAAGTGGGCCGAGATCAAGCACAATACCGTTCAGGGAGGCTCCAACATCATCAAGCTCCGCGGCCGCAGCTCATTCCAGAGCCCCGCATACAATGCAGTGAAGATGATCGAGGCTGCGATGGGCGGCGACAAGTTCACCTGGCCTGCCGGATGCTATGTCAACAACGGTGAGTTCAAGAACGTGATGATGGCCATGCCCACCGTCATGGACGCCACCGGAGTGCACTACAGCGCACCTCAGGGAACTCCCGAGGAGATGGCTGAGCTCAAGGCTTCCTACGAGCATCTCTGCAAGATGCGCGACGAGATCATCGAACTCGGCATCATCCCTCCCGTTTCAGAGTGGAAGATCGTCAACGCCAACCTCTAGTCTGAACATAGGATTCAAAAGAGAGAGCCGCCCGGCACGAATCTGCCGGACGGCTCTCCTTTTTATAATCATGAAAGACGTTATTCCAGTCCTTTCGTGAAAATCTCGATCGCATCGGAGGTGAGTCCCACTGAGGAGAAGCCTCCGTCGTGATAGAGATTCTGCATGGTCACGTGCCTGGTGAGGTCGGAGAACAGCGTGACGATGTAGTCGGCGCAGTCCGAAGCGGACGCGTTGCCGAGGGGCGACATCTTGTCGGCGTAGGTGAACATCTCCTCCATGCCGGCGATTCCGCTGCCCGCGGTGGTCTTGGTGGGCGACTGTGAGACGGTGTTGACCCTCACGTGGCGCTTCTTGCCGTAGATCACGCCGAAGCTGCGGGTGATCGATTCGAGGAGGGCCTTGGCGTCGGCCATGTCGTTGTAGCCCTGGAAAGTCCTCTGGGCGGCTATGTAGGTCAGAGCCACGGCCGAACCCCATTCCTTGAGGGCGTCCTTCCTGAAGAGCACGTTCAGCAGCTTGTGGAACGAGAGCGCCGAGATGTCGAGCGTCTTGTTGAAGAAGTCGTAGTTCGTGTCTTCGTAGGGTTTGTTCTTGCGGATGTTCGGCGACATTCCCACCGAATGGAGCACGAAGTCGAACTGTCCTCCGAAATGCTCCATGGCGGCGTCGACGAGGGTGCCGAGGTCCTCGAGCGAAGTGGCGTCGGCGGGAACCACCAGGGCTCCGCACTCCTCGGCGAGCGCGTTGATGGTTCCGAGGCGGATGGACACGGGAGTGTTGGTGAGCACGAGCTCGGCTCCCTCCTCGTGGGCCTTCAGCGCGGCCTTCCATGCGATGGACTGGTCGTTGAGGGCTCCGAAGATTATGCCTTTCTTGCCTTTGAGTAGATTGTTTGCCATATTATTGCTTGTTCAGTTTTTCGTTGGGGACCAGCATGAATGTCAGTCTTCCCTTGCAGCAGAGCTTGCCGTTGACGGTCGCCTGGGCGTCGACAACGACGAGGGGACCCCTCTGGGTGACTTCCTTCGACTCCACGCATACGGTGTCGCCGGGGAAGACGGAGGCCTTGAACTTGGCGCCGTCGATTCCGGCGTAGAGTGCGGTGTTGTCCTTCAGTTTTTCCGAAGGGATCAGCAGAAAACTGGCCTGAGCCATAATTTCGCAGAGTATCACTCCGGGCACCACCGGGTATCCAGGGAAATGTCCGGTTGTGAAGAATTCGTTCTCCCGGATCGTATATTTGGATACGACCCTGTCTCCGTCACGCTCGGATTCGTCGAGCAGGAGCATAGGCTCTCTGTGAGGGAGGATTTTCTTGATTTCTTCGCGATTCATCTGGTTAAGGTTTTTGGTTATACACGTTTATGCGCGGCGTAAAGACACGCAAACATTATGCCCTCCGAAGCCGAGAGAGTTGGAAATCGCAATGTCCAGGTCCCTCTTGCGGGCTTTTCCGGGGGTGTAGTCGAGGTCGCATTCGGGATCGGGCACCTCAAGTCCGATGGTCGGGGGCACGATGCCGTCCCTGAGCGCGAGGGCGGAGGCTATGAGCTCCACTGCGCCGGTGGCTCCGAACATGTGGCCGTGCATCGACTTGGTCGAACTTACCGAGGCGCGGTGCGCGTCCTCCTCTCCGAGGGCGACCTTGATCGCCGTGGTCTCGGTGGAGTCGTTGAGGTGGGTTCCGGTGCCGTGGGCGTTGATGTAGAGGTTCTCCCCGGGCTTGTAGCCGGCCTCGTCGAGAGCCTCCCTGAGTGCACGTCCGGCGGTGATTCCGTCGGGCCTGGGGGCGGTGTAGTGGTGAGCGTCGCAGGTGCAGCCGTAGCCGCACACCTCAGCTATGATGTTGGCGCCTCTGGCGATGGCGTGCTCCCTTTCCTCAAGCATCAGGGCTCCGGCGCCTTCCGACATCACGAATCCGCCGCGGCGGGCGTCGAAGGGCAGGCAGGCCTTTGCGGGGTCCTCCTCGTAGGTCAGGGCCTTGGCGTTGGCGAAACCACCTATGGCCAGAGGGGTCACGGCGGCCTCGCTGCCTCCGGCGAGGATTGCGTCGGCGCGTCCGTACTTGATGGCGAGATAGGCCTCGCCGATGGAGTTGGTTCCGGTGGCGCAGGCTGACACATGGGTCAGGCAGGGGCCCTTGGCCTTGTACTTGATCGCTATGTTGCCGCCGGCGATGTTGGGGATCATCATGGGAATGAAGAGGGGGGAGATGCGGTCGGCCCCCTCGTCGAAGAGGATCTTCGTCTGGGTCACGAAAGTCTGGATGCCGCCGATTCCCGAGCCGAAGTAGATTCCGAAGCGGTTCTCGTCGATGTTCTCGTTGGACACCAGCCCGCTTTCGGCCATGGCCTGGGCGGCTGCGGCAAGGGCGTACTGGCTGTAGATGTCGTTGCGGCGCTTCTCCGCGGCCGAGAGGCCGGACTGGATAGGGTCGAAGTCTTTCACCCTGCCTGCGACATGGATGGGGAGATTGTACTCCTCGAAGCCTTCGAGCCTGCTGATGCCGCATTTTCCGGCCTTGAGGCTCTCCCAGAAAGTGTTGACGTCGTTTCCTACGGGGGAGATGACTCCCATTCCGGTGATGACTACTCTTTTCATTTCGCTATTCATACATAAATCTTCTTATGCTGCCCTTCGGGGTCTTGGCGAAGGCTTCGAAGCGCAGTTCATATCCACTTACATGAGAATATACGGGGATTCTCTTGTTGAGAACTTCCATATTCGCGTCCATGATGCTCTTGAGACCGGCGGAGTCGATTTCGCCGAGCTGGTTCTGGTCGGGGACTATCAGGGCCACGAGCCTGTCGTTGCGGTTCACGATCAGGGATTCGGCCACTCCGGGCAGGGCGTTGAGCACGACTTCGATCTCCTCGGGGTAGATGTTCTGGCCGTTGGAGGTCAGGATCATGCTCTTGCAGCGTCCCACGATGAACAGGCTGCGGTCCTTGTCCATGGTGGCGAGGTCGCCGGTGCGGAACCATCCGTCGTCGGTGAACACGGCCCTGGTGGCGTCGTCGTTCTTATAGTAGCCGGAGAACACGATTTCTCCCTTGACGAGGATTTCGCCGGGTATGTGCTCGGGGTCGGGTGAGTCGATCTTCACGTCCACGACCTCGTCGAGATATTCGCCGCACTCGCGGAGCTTGTAGCTTCCGAGATGGCCGATGGAGATCACGGGAGCGGTCTCGGTCATGCCGTAGCCGGTCACGAAGGGCAGGCCGAGCTTGGTCACGAAGAGTTTCTCGAACTGCTCGGGAATCGCGGCGCCGCCGGTGCAGAACAGCTCGATTTCGCCGCCGAGCGCCTTGAGGAAGATGATTTCCAGGGCCTCGCAGAAGTCAGGGTTGTTCTGGTAGTCCTCAAGCTTGGCCGCTCCGTTCTTGCTGTGGATGAAGTCTCCGAGGGTGTCCTCGATGAGCTTCGAGAGAATCAGGGGCACTGCGAAGAACACGTGGGGCTTGTATTCCCTGAGCGCGGGCTTGAGGTAGGTCGGGATGGGCGGGAGTCCGAGCACCACGAGGTGCATTCCGAGACACAGAGGGGTGATCATGTCCACGGTCATTCCGAAGATGTGGGCGTAGGGCAGCACGCTGACTATGTTCTCGCCTCTGCGGAAAGGCACGTGGCTGGGCACCGAATAGACGTTGGCCGACAGGTTCCTGTTGGTCAGCATCACGCCCTTGGGGTTTCCGGTGGAGCCGGAGGTGTACATGATGGCTGCGAGGCTGTCGAGCGGACGGTCGGGATAATGGATGTCCTCCGGTTTCAGTCCGTCAGGATGCGCCTCGTCGAAGAGTCTTCCGCGATTGGCGTATACGTCGGCGAAATGGCCGCGCGACGCGAGGAGCTCGCCGGTCTTGATGTCGATGACACCTATTACTTCAGGAATGTCTTCAAAGTTGATGTGCTCGAAGATGGCTTTCTCGGTATAGAGAACTCTGGTCTCGGAGTGGTTGACCATGTTGGCGGTGTCGGCCGGGGTGAAGCCCGGGAATATCTGCACCGACACGAATTCGCCGACCTGGGATGACAGGAATATCTTGGCCCAGTTGGAGCTGCTCTTGGCGTTGATGGCGATGCGGTCGTCTTTCTTGAGTCCCGCGGCTTTCCAGAACAGCACGTTGGTCTCGATTTCCGCGGCGAGTTCGCCGTAGGTGATGCTTGAAGTACGGAAGTCGTCGAGCGCCGCCTTGTTCCAGCACTCTTTCACGCTGTTCTCGAAAGTGAGAATGAAATTATCTTTCTGTGTGAGATTGTCCATTGTGTTTCAGTTTCTGATGTGCGTGGCAAAATTACTTCCAAAATTCTTTTTTACGAAATCGGAAACCTGAATTTGTGGCAAGACCCCCTCTATTTGTGGCAAACCGGTCATTTTTGGGACGAATCCAGATAGAACCCCCTGGTCAGCAGACTGTATTCCGGACTGCGCCCGCCGTCTTTCATCAGAGTTATAAACTCTTGAGAGGCAGCTCTGTCGTGGCGGCTGAACTCGAGGATGACACGTTTGGGAGGTTTGGTTTCCACGGTTCTGACCATAATGGTGTGGATGGGATGAAAACCGAACGACGCGGCGGTTCTCAGGGACGAAATCCTGGCGTCGTACGGAAGTATCAGGGAGAGCCTTCCGCCGTCCGTGAGCCAGCTGGAGGCGAAGTCGAAGATGTGGGCGAGAGTGAGGCGGGAGCTGTGCCGCGCGGTCGAAATTCTCTCGTCCGGATTGCGCAGGGAGTTGTCGTAGTAGGGCGGATTCGAGAAGATAAGGTCGAACTTCTCCCCGGGCTCGTAGTCCGCCAGCGCGCAATGCCGGGCGCTCAGCCTGCCGGACCACGGGGAGTTTCTGAAGTTGATGTCGGCTTCTTCCGCCGACGGCCCGTCGATGTCTATGGCTTCGATTTCCAGCTGCGGAGCGCGCTGGGCGGCCATCAGGGCGATGACCCCGGTTCCGGTGCCTATGTCGAGGGCGCGTCTGTCCGAAGGGAGCAGGGTCATCGCCGCCCCGAGCAGCACGGCGTCGGTCCCGACCTTCAGCGCCGCCCTGTCGTTGCGTATCGAGAACTGCTTGAATCTAAATGAATCTGCCATCCTTCATCGTGAGGCTGCGGTCGCAGAGTCCGGCGAGTGCGGGGTCGTGGGTAACGATGACTATGGTCTGCCCCGTGGCGTCCCTGAGGTCGAAGAACAGCTTGTGGATCTCCTGCCTGGTCACGGAGTCCAGGTTGCCGGTGGGTTCGTCGGCGAAGAGCACCGCAGGCCTGTTGATGATCGCCCTGGCTATCGCGACGCGCTGCTGCTCCCCGCCGGAGAGTTCGGAGGGCTTGTGGCCGGCCCGGGCGGAGACTCCCACCCGCTCCAGCAGGGCCGCGGCGTCTTTCTGCGCCTCCTGCCGCCTTCTGCCGGCTATCAGCGCGGGAATCATCACGTTTTCGAGGGCCGTGAACTCCGGAAGCAGGTGGTGCGCCTGGAACACGAAGCCTATGCGCCTGCCGCGGAAGGCGGAGAGCGCGTCGCCGCTGAGCCTGAGCACGTCCTGCCCGTCGATGAGCAGGAAGCCCGAGTCGGGGGTGGAGAGGGTGCCGAGTATCTGCAGCAGGGTGGACTTGCCGGCGCCGGAGGCCCCGACAATCGCCACGGTCTCCTTCTCCGCGGCGCAGAAGTCTATGCCCTTGAGCACTTCCAGGGAGCCGAAGCTCTTGTGAATTCCGTGTGCTTCGATGATCATGGGGCAAAGATAGTCAGTTTTGTTTTCTCGCAAAAGGGGTTTATATTTGTCCGTCACCCCGACAGAGACCGCTTTTGACAGAATCTGCCATGCCGAGATATTCCTGGAATCTCCTCACCGGACTGTACCGGATAGACTTCTTCAACCTGCTGCTTTGCATGGCTGTGGGGCACATGATAGTGGGCAACCCCTTCTTCGGGGCGACCGTCTATCTTTTCGCCGACATCATCAAGGCCTACTACCTCTGCAACCTCGCAAAGCTGCGCCATGCGGGAGGCGAGCACTACCTGTCCGACCTCGTGATCGCCGTGATATTCATGATAGGCATCTCCGCGGCGTTCATATACCCTCTGACGATAGGCCTGATAGAGGCCAACTACGTGTCGCTCTTCGCGCTCTGCATAGTGATGCGCGACTATTTCGGCACGGTTTCGGTCTTCCCCGGCAAGAACCGGCTCGGCGCCAGATACTACCTGAGCGTGGCCTTCATCCATCTGTGCTTCGACGCCGGCTGCGCCTATCTGCTCTGGAGGTGCACTGAGCCCGAGGTGTTCGTGGTCATGATGGCGATAGTGCTGCTGACGGGCATACGCCGCCTTTTCTCGCCCGAGACGCGCATCCCGGTGGACTCGCGCTCGATTGAGAACAAGTATGAGATGCTCGCCTCGTACAAGCTCTTTTCCGACATGAACCTCTACGCCACGATAGCCGTGAATCTCGGCATCATGACGTTTTTCTACTATATGCTCGTGCCCCTGCGCCAGCAGTTCGACTACCGGCAGTACATCAGCATGGCGGCCTGGCTGCTGCTCGTGTTCACGGTGATCTGGGTCGCCGGCCTCGTGATACGCAAGCGCTGGCGCGGAGTGGCCCTGGCCGAGTTCATCGCCGGCGCGCTCACCTGGCTGTTCGGTATGATCATGATGTTCAACGGCAGGACGATGGCCGCCAGGCTCGCGTGGACCGTGGCCTGGGGCGTAGGAATGGCCTTCATGTTCTCGTCGGTCAGGAAATTCTACTTCGACTTCGAGGCCGTGGGCCGCATCATGGGAGAGGGCTATGACAAGGAGGAGCTCAGGATAAGCAACACCATAGTCTCCACGACGGCGTCCATCGCGTCGTCGGCCATCATGCTGCTGGTCATGTTCCTCTGGATGTTCGTGGTCCCGCTGATTCCCGACACCGGCTTCCCGAGGGTCTACAACGTGCTGGTGCTGCAGCTTCCGGCGGTTTTCATGCTCGTGGCGGTCG
>ENA-OOXJ01002086-OOXJ01002086.1-human-gut-metagenome-genome-assembly--contig:-NODE-2086-length-10918-cov-3.943938_pt1 | contig 10918 bp, 11 predicted proteins | sample MGYA00241587_ERZ501343 | MGnify/ENA primary metagenome ERZ501343 (study PRJEB25962, sample SAMEA2042918) | human gut metagenome | biome: human gut; feature: human-associated habitat; material: faeces... | reverse complement strand
AGCCCCGTCAAACTTTAGAACCCTCAAGCCCGTCAGGGCTTGTCCATATTTCCCTCTTTCTGCTTTTCTATGCTACAATATAGACAGCTCTGAATCATGTGGATAAAAGGAGGTCCTGTGTATGTCTAAGATTCTTGTTGTTTCCGGTCATCCCCGTCTGAATCAGTCTCTGGCCAATAAGACCATTCTGGAAACGCTGAAGGATAAGGGGGCTGATTTCACTCTGCTCCGTCTGGATGAAGAAGGGTTTGCACCCCAGGAGGAGAAGGATCAGGCTCTTTTGAAGGATGCGGATATCATTGTTTTCCAGTTCCCCATTTTTTGGTACTCCTATCCTTCTCTTATGAAGCACTGGGTGGAGGAGGTCTTTGCCCACGGTTTTGCCTATGGAACCGGCGGCACGGCGCTGAAGGGGAAGAAGTTCCAGATTTCCTTTACTACCGGTTCCCCTGCCAGTGCGTACAGGACCGGCGGTCCCAATGGCCATCCCATGGAGGATTTCCTTTATAATTTCCAGCAGATTGCTGCGCTCTGCGGTATGGAGTATGAGGAACCGATTTATACCAATGGCTGTGCTTTCATTCCCGGTGTCAGTCCGGAATCCGTGAAGGAAAGAGTGATTAGGGACTGCAGGGCCCATGGGGAAAAGCTGGCGCAGCGGCTGGAAGAACTGGCGAAATAAATGCAGTCTTGCTGCTTATGATGGCACTAAAAAAGAGCTCCTTTTCAGGAGCTCTTTTTTGATGGGCAGATTATTTTGCAATCTTAGCTACAACGCCTGCGCCAACGGTACGGCCGCCTTCGCGGATAGCGAAACGCTGGCCTTCTTCCATAGCGATCGGGGTGATGAGCTTTACAGCCATTTCGACATTATCGCCAGGCATGCACATTTCGGTGCCTTCCGGCAGGGTGATGTCGCCGGTTACATCGGTGGTTCTGAAGAAGAACTGCGGACGATAGCCGTTGAAGAACGGGGTATGACGGCCGCCTTCATCTTTGGTCAGTACATACACCTGAGCGGTGAATTCGGTATGAGGATGAACGGTGCCCGGTTTAGCAAGTACCTGGCCGCGAACGATGTCCTTACGGTCAATGCCGCGGAGCAGGGTGCCGATGTTATCGCCTGCCATAGCCTGGTCCAGAGTCTTTCTGAACATTTCTACGCCGGTTACAACGGTTTCGGTCGGTTTATCCTGGAGGCCGACGATTTCAGCTGCGTCGCCTACTTTAACGGTGCCGCGTTCTACTCTGCCGGTAGCAACGGTGCCACGGCCGGTGATGGTGAATACGTCTTCGACAGGCATCAGGAACGGTTTATCGGTATCGCGCTGAGGAGTCGGGATGTAGTCGTCTACAGCCTTCATGAGGTCGCGAATCTTCTGTTCATCTTCTTTGTTGCCGTTAAGAGCGCCGAGAGCGGAGCCAACGATAATCGGCACATCATCGCCCGGATAGTCGTAGGAGGAGAGGAGATCTCTGATTTCCATTTCAACGAGGTCGATCAGTTCGGGATCATCGACCTGGTCAGCTTTGTTCAGGAATACTACGATAGCCGGAACGCCTACCTGTTTAGCCAGGAGGATGTGTTCACGGGTCTGGGGCATGGGGCCGTCAGCTGCGGATACAACGAGGATAGCGCCGTCCATCTGAGCTGCGCCGGTGATCATGTTCTTTACATAGTCAGCGTGCCCTGGGCAGTCAACGTGTGCATAGTGACGGTTTTCGGTTTCATATTCAACGGTGGAGGTGTTGATTGTGATACCACGAGCTCTTTCTTCCGGTGCTTTATCAATGGAAGCATAGTCGAGGAAGTTAGCTTTGCCTTCTTCAGCCAGTACTTTGGTAATAGCAGCGGTCAGGGTTGTTTTGCCGTGATCTACGTGGCCGATGGTGCCGATGTTAACATGCGGCTTTGTTCTTTCGTAATGAGCTTTTGCCATTTTGGTTTCTCCTTAAAAATTATTTATTTCCGAGTCTTTCTTCCGTAATCTTCTGGGAAATAGCCTTCGGAACTTCTTCATAGTGGTCGAATGTCATGGTGAAGGTGCCACGGCCCTGGGTGGAGCTGCGGAGAGCGGTTGCATAACCGAACATTTCAGACAGCGGAACGAAACCTTTGATTCTGGATTCGCCGTTTTCTGTTTCCATGCCTTCGATGCGGCCACGGCGGGAGTTGAGGCCGCCGATAACGTCACCCATGTAATCTTCCGGAACATCGACTTCTACGCTCATATATGGTTCGAGGAGGACAGGATCTGCTTTCTTGGCACCGTCTTTGAATGCCATGGAACCTGCAACTTTGAAGGCCATTTCGGAGGAGTCGACATCATGATAGGAACCGTCGTATACGGTAACTTTGATATCAACCATCGGATATCCTGCTACAACGCCGTCCTGCATAGCAGCTTCGACGCCGGCCTGAATCGGGTTGATGAATTCCTTAGGAATCACGCCGCCAACGACTTCGTTAGCGAATTCAAAGCCCTTGCCTGCTTCCATCGGTTCAAGACGGAGCCAGCAGTGACCGTACTGACCATGACCGCCGGTCTGACGAATGAATTTGCCTTCAGATTCAACAGATTTGCGGATGGTTTCACGATAAGCAACCTGAGGTTTGCCTACGGTGCAGTCTACATTGAATTCACGACGCATACGGTCGACGATGATGTCCAGATGAAGTTCGCCCATACCGGAAATGATGGTCTGGTTGGTTTCCGGATCGGTGTGTACTCTGAAGGTCGGATCTTCTTCTGCCAGTCTCTGGAGGGCATTGCCCATCTTTTCCTGGTCAGCTTTGGTCTTCGGTTCAACAGCAACGGAAATAACGGGATCCGGGAATTCCATCTTTTCAAGGATGATCGGGTTGTCCGGGTCGCAGAGTGTATCGCCGGTGGTAACATCCTTGAAGCCTACTGCAGCGGCAATGTCGCCGGTGTAAGCTACATCGATTTCCTTACGGTGGTTAGCATGCATCAGAAGGATACGGCCTACGCGTTCTTTCTTGTCCTTGGTGGAGTTGAGAACGTAAGTGCCCTGGTGCATTTCGCCGGAATATACGCGGAAGTATGCCAGTTTGCCAACGAATGGATCTGCCATGATCTTGAATGCCAGGGCTGCCAGCGGAGCGCTGTCGGATACCGGGCGTTCTTCTTCTTCGCCGTCCAGGGAAGTGCCTTTGACCGGAGGAATATCCAGCGGGGACGGGAGGTAATCAAGGACAGCATCCAGAAGCATCTGGATACCTTTGTTCTTGTATGCGGAGCCGCAGAATACGGGGAAGAGCTTGCATGCCAGTACCTGTTTACGGATGGAAGCTTTGATTTCTTCAATGGAAATGTCTTCGCCTTCCAGGTACTTTTCAGCCAGTTCATCGTCGCCGTCGCAAGCAGCTTCGATAATCTTTTCACGGTATTCTTCTACCATGTCTTTCATATCATCGGAAACAGGTTCCTTATGATATTCTTTGCCGTCATCGCTGTCGTAGATTTCAGCTTCCCTGGTCAGCAGATCGATGATGCCCTTGAAGGTATCCTGTGCGCCGATTGGGAGCTGCATAGCAACAGCTTTGGCATGAAGACGGGTGTCGATGGTCTTTACTGCATGCAGGAAATCTGCACCTACTGTATCCATCTTGTTGATGAATGCAATACGGGGAACATGGTAGTGGTCTGCCTGTCTCCAAACGGTTTCAGACTGGGTCTGAACGCCGTCTTTAGCACTGAATACAGCTACGGAGCCATCCAGTACGCGAAGGGAACGTTCAACTTCTACAGTGAAGTCTACGTGCCCTGGGGTATCGATGATGTTGACACGATAGCCTTTCCAGTGGCAGGTGGTAGCAGCAGATGTAATGGTAATACCGCGTTCCTGTTCCTGAGCCATCCAGTCCATGGTGGCAGCGCCATCATGAACTTCGCCGATCTTATGGTTTACACCGGTATAATACAGGATTCGTTCCGTGGTTGTTGTCTTACCTGCATCAATGTGTGCCATGATGCCGATGTTTCTTGTTTTTTCAAGCGGAAATTCTCTGCCCACGATTGTTTCTCCTTATTAAAATTACCAGCGATAATGAGCAAAAGCCTTATTGGCTTCAGCCATTTTATGAGTATCTTCTTTCTTCTTTACTGCTGCGCCCGTATTGTTGAAAGCATCCATCAGTTCTCCTGCCAGACGTTCTTCCATGGTACGTTCGCTGCGCTGGCGGGCATAGTTGACCATCCAGCGGATACCCAGAGTCAGACGACGGTCTGCTCTGACTTCAACCGGCACCTGGTAGTTGGCGCCGCCTACACGGCGGGCACGTACTTCCAGAACCGGCATAACATTATTGAGAGCCTGTTCGAAAATTTCGATTGGTTCTTTGTTCAGCTTGCTGTGGCAGATGTCAAATGCGCCATAAACGATTTTTTCAGCGACACCCTTTTTGCCATCCAGCATAACCTTGTTGATGAAACGGGTTACTGTCTTATTTCCATACACGGGATCCGGCAGCACGTCACGTTTCGGAACAGCACCTTTTCTCGGCATTGTTAATTTCCTCCTTAAAACGTTCTTTGTTAGTCACATTAGTTAATGAATACGAATGAATTATTTCTTTTCGCGCTTAGCGCCGTATTTGGAACGGCCCTGCTGACGACCGGATACACCTACGGTATCGAGTGCGCCGCGGATAATGTGGTAACGAACGCCTGGAAGATCCTTAACACGGCCGCCTCTGATGAGGACGACGGAGTGTTCCTGCAGGTTATGGCCTTCACCAGGAATGTAAGCAGAAACTTCGATTCCGTTGGTCAGGCGTACACGGGCTACTTTACGAAGAGCAGAGTTTGGCTTCTTCGGGGTAGCTGTGTAAACTCTGGTGCAGACACCACGTTTCTGTGGGGACTGTTTCAGAGCCGGGGTCTTCGCTTTGGTAGCCAGAGTCTGGCGGCCTTTACGAACCAGCTGATTAATTGTCGGCAAAATGGGCACCTCCTTTCTTCAAAAGTAAATTTATAATTGATCCTCCAGGGCATAGCCCCGAAAGATATTACCGGGATGTAAGAAGAGCAGCGGATGCGGCTTTTACTTTGATACCGCAGGCACGGCCTATTTCTTTCTTAGTGAATCCCTGTTCCACAGGAATTCCTGACGACTGGCAGGCTTCCATGAGGGGACGTGAAATTCTTTCATCGCAGTCCGAGGCAATAAAAACACATGCCGCTTCCTGCTTCTCAATGGCCCGCTCAGTTTCTTTCATTCCGACTACAAATGTGCCGGATTTCAATTCTTCCAGTGTCATTCATTCTCACCTGCTTTGCAGCACACTAAATCCACGCAACATTGGAATTATATCATTACCAGCCTTCCATGTCAAACTTTTTATTGGCTTTTTTCTCCGTATTTATGCATAACTTTTTTACCACGGTTCCTGGCGTGCCATTTGCCTTGGAAAGAGCCATTTCTGTGAGGGCAGCCCCTTCCATATTCTACCTGCGGAAACCTTTTGAAAAAGAGGATGTTCCTTTCTTTCCCCTTTCCTATGATACAATAAATAACAGCTCTATTCCCTATGATTTGTGTAAAAAGAAGGAAAAGCCATGACCACTTACAAGAATATTACTGTCTACTGCGGTTCCCACTTTGGAAATGATGGTGCCTTCGCTTCCCTGGCAGCGCGGCTGGGAGAAGCGCTGGGGAAGGGAGGCTTCCACATGATTTACGGCGGCGGCACCGTGGGCCTCATGCTGGCCCTGTGGCTCTACGTGCGCCGCACCAAGGTCAACCTCATGCGCGTGCTCGACAACGTGGCCATCGCCACGCCCGCCACGGCCTGCTGCATCCGCGTGGGCAACCTGATGAACTCCGAAATCGTGGGCAAACCCACCGACTCGCCCCTGGGCTTCGTCTTCGTGCAGAACCACGGCGAAACCTTTGCCCGCTACCCGGCACAGCTCTTCGAGGCCGTGGCCTATCTGCTCATCTTCTTCGTTGGCCTGTGGCTCTACCGCCGCATGCGCCGCCGCGTGGGCACGGGCTTCTTCTTCGGCTTCTGCCTCACGGCCATCTTTGCCTTCCGCTTCGGCGTGGAGTTTCTCAAAGAAGTGCAGGAGCCGTGGGAGCTGCGCATGGAGGCCCTCATCGGGCTCAACCAGGGCCAGGTGCTCAGCATACCTTTTATAATAATAGGCCTCTACTGCCTCGTGGGCGGGAAATACTGCCGCAAACTGGGGGAGCAAACAGACGAAAACAAGAAAAAAACGTCACTTTAACAATTAGTAAGAAAAAAGAAAGGCTTCGAGCGGACGCCGTACCGGAATAATATTTACCTTTGCCCCGTAGACGGCTGCCGGATAGCCGTCGAAAGAAAAAGAAACTACATAAAAACAAACAGATATGCAAAGCAAACTGTACGTATCCATGGCTCTTGCCGGCACACTGGTGTTGAGCTCGTGCGGAAAGCTGGGAGATCTCTCCGCCGACAACTTCACCGTAACGCCCTCGCCCATGGAGGCTGTGGCCGGTAAGGTGCCCGTAACCATCAACGGACGCTTCCCTGAAAAATATATGAAGAAGAAGGCCGTTGTGACGGTTATCCCCGTCCTGAAATACAACGGAACGCAGACCGTAGGCCAGAGCGCCACGTTCCAGGGCGAAAAAGTGGAAGGCAACGACCAGACCATCAACTATAAGGTGGGTGGTAGCTACACGATGAAGAACACGTTCGCCTACGTGCCCGAGATGCAGAAGAGCGAACTCTACCTCACGTTCGAAGCCCGCGTGGGCAAGCGCACCGTCGAAGTGCCCGAAGTGAAGGTGGCCGACGGCGTCATCGCCACGTCGACGCTCGTAAGCAGCACGGTGGGCAGCGCCACGACGAGCATCGCCCCTGATGCTTACCAGCAGATCATTGCTCAGCAGAAAGAAGCTCAAATCAAATATCTCATCCAGCAGTACAACGTACGCAGCAGCGAGCTGAAGAGCGCTTCCGTTCAGGAGTTCCTGCAAACCCTGCGCGACATCAAGGCCGACCAGAAGGGCTACAAGCTCGACAACATCGAGGTTTCGGCCTACGCATCGCCCGATGGCGGCGTCAAGCTCAACACTACGCTGGCCGAGAACCGCGAAAAGTCCTCGACGAAGTACGTGAAAGGACAGCTCAAAGACATCGAGCTCGATGCCAACGTCGATGCCAAATACACGGCACAGGACTGGGACGGCTTCCAGAAGCTCGTTTCCGAAAGCAACATCCAGGACAAGGACGTCATCCTGCGCGTTCTTTCCATGTACAGCGACCCCGAAGAGCGTGAAACGCAGATCCGCAACCTGTCGGCTGCCTTCCGCGAACTGGCCGACGAGATACTGCCTGAGCTGCGCCGCGCACGCCTGACCATCAACTACAACCTCATCGGCCGTACGGACGACGAAATCAAGGCACAATACAAGGACGACGCCACGAAGCTCTCTGTCGAAGAGATGCTCTACGCTGCCACGCTGACAGACAACGCAGCCGAGCAGGAAAACATCTATAAGACGACGGCTAAGAACTATCCCAACGACTACCGCGCCTACAACAACCTCGCACAGCTGGCCTTCCAGAAGGGCGACCTCAGCGCTACCAAGAGCTATCTCGACCAGGCTGCACGCCTGAAGGCCGACGCTCCCGAGGTGAACGCCAACTATGCACTCGTAGCACTGGCCGAAGGCAACGTGGAAAAGGCCGAAAGCTATCTGGCCAAGGCTTCCGCAGCCAAAAACTACAACGAAATCCTCGGCAACCTGCAAATTGCCAAAGGCAACTACGCACAAGCCGCACAAAGCCTGAGCGGTGTCAACACCAACAGCGCTGCTCTCGCACAAATCCTCAACAAAGACTACACGAGCGCCTCTGCCACGCTTTCCAAGGTGGCCAATGCCGACGCTATGACGAGCTATCTCAAAGCCATCGTAGCCGCCCGCACCAACCAGAGCTCGGCCGTAGTGAGCAACCTGAGAGACGCCATCTCCAAAGATGCCAGCTTGAAGGATCGCGCTGCTAAGGATTTGGAATTCGCCGCCCTCTTCGACGATGCCAGCTTCCAGAGCTTGGTGAAATAACAAGAGGTTCCTAAATTTGGACGTCAGCGGACGTTATTTATATTTTTTATTTTAAGGTTAATACAAGGTTATATGTGGATAGGGTGTGTCGTGAGATACGCCCTATTTTTTCTTTTCGTTCGGAGCCCGCATGCCTGTATGGAGCCGTGGGGCGCAACGGCCGACACACGTGCGCCGACAGCCCTGATGCCACAGCGAAGAATACAGACACCGCCGCACGGCCCGACGAAACGCAAACCCATCCTGCCATGACGAAAGCTAAACACATCATTGCCCTGCTCGCGGGCTGTTTTGCCCTGCTGTCTTGCGGACTGCCCAAGGACAGAGTGCGCATCGAGGGCAAGTTCAACCACATCAGCCAGGCCGAGTTCTACGTTTACAGCGAGGACGGCGCCATCGACGGCATGGACACCGTGCGCATCGAGGACGGCGAGTTCACCTACGAGCGGCAACTGGCCGACACAGCCATCCTAACGCTGCTCTACCCCAACTTCTCCGAAATGTATGTGGTGGCCGCACCGGGCGCCACCATCAAGATGGAAGGCGACGCCGGCCGCCTCGGCGAAATGGCGATCAGCGGGACACCCGACAACGAAGAACTGACGAAATTCCGCCTCCAACAGCTCCATAAACCCGACGGCGACATCCGTCTGGCCGCGGCCGAATACATCCGCACGCATGCCTCAGACCGCGCAGCCGTCGTACTTTTCAAGCAATACTTTGCTAAGGACAAGCGGGCCGACGCCACCACCGCGCTCGCCCTGCTCGACGCCCTGCGCAAGGCTCGGCCCAAGGATCTGTCCGTCACGAGCATGGCTTCAATGCTTTCTCCCTTGCTGCGCAACAGCGTGGGGCGCAAAATGACGCCTTTCAAGGCCAAAGACCTCGACGGGAAAACCATCGACAGCAACAGCTACCGCGGCAAGCCGCTGCTCGTGGCCTTCTGGGCCTCATGGAACAGCGACTGCCTCGTATGGCTCGACCTGCTGCGCCGCTACGAAAAGCTCTATGGCGACAAGATGTCGTTTCTGCACGTCTCGCTCGACGCCGACGTTGAGCGCGCCCGCACCCAGGCCGAAACCGACACGCTGCGCTCGCCCGTGCTGTGCGACGGCGGTGCCTTTGCCTCGCCCCTCGTCGGCCGCTTGGGCGTGCGCTACCTGCCCGACGTCATGATTGTGGACGCCTCGGGCACCATCGTGGCCCGCAACCTGAAACAGAACGAGCTGCGCGATGCCATAGAAAAGACCGTAAAATGACATAACCCCAAACACCTGCCTATGCTTGCCAAAGTGAACTGCGCAGCCGTCAACGGCCTCTCAGTCATACCCGTCTCGGTGGAGGTCAATGCCACGAAGGGGATGAACAACGTGTTCATGGTGGGCCTGCCCGACAACGCTGTGCGCGAAAGCCGCATGCGCGTGTTTTCGGCCCTGAGCAACTCAAAATTCCACCTCTCGTCGCTCAACGTCACCATCAACTTTGCGCCGGCCGACGTGCGCAAGGAAGGCAGTGGCTACGACCTGCCGCTGGCCATCGGCCTGCTTGCCGCCACAAAACTGGTGGAAACGACGCTCCTGCCCGACACCGTCCTCGTAGGCGAGCTGGGCCTCGACGGCAGCGTGCGGCCCGTGCGCGGCATCCTGCCCATGGCCATCGAAGCCCGCAAGCGCGGCTACCGCCGCTTCGTCGTGCCTGCCGACAACGTGCGCGAGGCTGCCGTGGTGAACCGCCTCGAAGTGTATGGCGTTGAGACGCTGAAAGAGGTGGTCGACTTCCTGAACGGCAAAGGCGGCCCGTTGCCCACCATCATCAACACGCGCGAAGAGTTTTTCGCCGCCCGCGAACAGACCGACTGCGACTTTGCCGACGTAAAGGGGCAGGAGAGCGTGAAACGTGCCTTCGAAGTGGCTGGCGGCCACAACCTGCTGCTCGTGGGCAGTCCCGGCTGCGGCAAGAGCATGATGGCCAAACGGCTGCCTTCCATCCTGCCGCCCCTCTCACCGGCCGAAAGCCTCGAGACGACGCAAATCCACTCCATCGCAGGCAAGCTCGGCCACAACGTGTCGCTCATCACGCAGCGGCCTTTCCGCAGCCCCCACCACACCATTTCCGACGTGGCGCTCATCGGTGGCGGCTCTTCGCTGCAACCGGGCGAAATCAGCCTGGCCCACAACGGCGTACTCTTCCTCGACGAACTGCCCGAGTTCAGCCGCGGGGCCCTCGAAACGCTGCGCCAGCCGCTCGAAGACCGCGTCATCACCATCTCGCGCGCCAAATACACGGCCACGCTGCCCTGCTCCTTCCAGCTCGTGGCCTCGATGAACCCCTGTCCCTGCGGCTATTACAACCACCCCACCCATCGCTGCACCTGCACGCCGGGACAAATCCACCGCTACATGAGCAAAATCTCGGGTCCGCTGCTCGACCGCATCGACATCCAGGTGGAGGTGACGCCCGTCCCCCTCGAAGACCTGGCAAAAGCCCCCACCGGCGAGAGCAGCGCCACCATACGCAGCCGAGTGGTCGGCGCCCGCGAGGTGCAGCGCCTGCGCTTTGCCTCCGAACCCGGCACCCACTGCAACGCCCGCATGACGGCCAGCCAGCTCGAACGCTACGCCCGCCCCGACGAAGCGGGCCTGCGCGCCCTGGCCGACGCCATGAAGCGCTTCGACCTCTCCGCCCGTGCCTACGAACGCATCCTGAAGGTGGCCCGCACCATCGCCGACCTCGACGGCAGCGAGCAGGTTTCCTACCCCCACGTGGCCGAAGCCGTCGGCTACCGCAATCTCGACCGCCAGTCGTGGGGCGAATGACGTAGCCCCCTCGTTGCTGCCGC
>ENA-OOXJ01002081-OOXJ01002081.1-human-gut-metagenome-genome-assembly--contig:-NODE-2081-length-10948-cov-2.991371_pt1 | contig 10948 bp, 10 predicted proteins | sample MGYA00241587_ERZ501343 | MGnify/ENA primary metagenome ERZ501343 (study PRJEB25962, sample SAMEA2042918) | human gut metagenome | biome: human gut; feature: human-associated habitat; material: faeces... | reverse complement strand
CTTTTCTTCCCGTGCTCTTTCACGGCCTGCCGCAAGCCGTTCTGAGCCGCCGGACCGCATTATTTATCAGCGCCGATTGTGGCAGAAACTTGACACAAACCATTGCAGCTGATATTCTTAATGTATATAAAAATTCTTGTTTTGGGAGTCCTTTGATGACTATCGAAGATATAGCAAAACTGGCAAATACTTCTGTTGCAACGGTTTCGCGCGTCATCAATAATGACATGCACGTGAGCCCCGCGACGAGGAAAAGAGTGCAGAAAGTAATCGCGGAAAACGATTATCGCCCAAATTTTGCCGGAAAAAATCTGCGTCAGAACAAGACATACCAGCTGCTGGCCGTTCTGCCTACGATTACCAACCCCTTCTTTTCCAGGGTGATCGAAGGTCTGTCCGACACGGCGGATCAAAACGGCTACTCGCTGACCTTTGTGGTGTCCGACCGAGATGTCAAAAAAGAGAAATCCTATCTCGACCGGCTTATGTCCAAGGTGGTCGACGGAATGGTTTTGTTCTACCCTTCTATCGACGCGAAAACCATCGAGTCATACAGCAAGAACTATCCCGTGGTCTGCATAGGCACCACCGGGACCTCCAAGGTCAGTCGTGCCGGGATAAACGACTTTGAGGCGGCACGTGAGGCGATTGACTACCTCATCGGCCTCGGGCACAGGCGCATAGCCCTGCTGAGCGACATGCAGCCGCTTGCTTTCAACGCCGAGCGCGAGAGGGGCTGCCGGGCGGCCATGTTCGGCGCCGGACTTGAGCTGCCGGAGGACATGATTCTGCGCTGTTCCGGCAAGAAAAACGCCGCAGAACTTGTGGAGGAGCTCATGAAGAGGCCCGACCCGCCCACTGCGGTATTCTCTTTTTCCGACACCTATGCCATTCCCGCCCTCAAGCACCTCACCGACCTCGGCTTCAAAGTCGGCGAGGAGATCGACATCATGGGCTTCGACAACATCGAGTTTGCACAGTTCGTGACCCCCTCCCTCACCACTGTATCCCAGCCCGGATATCAGCTTGGCGAGAGCGCGTTCAAGCTGCTGCTGGAGAAGATGGAGGACATCAACACCATCTCCAAGGAGATCGTTTTCCCGCACGAGATAGTCATACGCGATTCTACCTCCAAAAACATGCGGCCATGACGCCGCTGACGCAAGACAACGCCCCCGCCGTAGCCCGGCGGGGGCGCTTCTTATCTCTGCACACGCCCGGAGGCGTTGCCGTTCATCAGGTTTTTGACTTCCTCAACTGTTGAGAGGTTGAAATCGAACTCCATGGTCTGCTTCAGGCACGAGGCGGCCACCGCGTATTCAAGCGCATCCCTGTCGTTCATGCCGTTCAGGAAGCCGTAGATAAGGCCGGATGCGAACGAGTCGCCTCCGCCGACGCGGTCCACCAGCTGGATGGTGTATTTTCTGGAGACGCAGGTTCGGCCGCCGGAATACAAAACCCCGGACCAGTCGTTCACGGACGCCGATATGGAGCCTCTCAGGGTTATGGCCACCTTCTTGAAGCCGAATTCCTCCGTCAGCCTCGCGGCAAGGGCGGAATAGCTTTCCGCGGACACGATGCCCTTCTCAACGTCGGCGCCCTCGGCGGAGATGCCGAGCACCTTCTCGCTGTCCTCCTCGTTGGCTATGAGCACGTCGACGTACTCCATCATGGGCCTCATTACCGCCCTCGCCTGCTCCGGGGACCAGAGGTACTTGCGGTAATTGAGGTCGCAGCTGACCGTTACGCCGTGCTTTTTTGCGGCTAAGCATGCCCGGCGGCAGCTCTCAGCCGAGCTCTCGCTCAATCCGGCGGTTATGCCGGTGAAGTGGAACCAGCCCGCATCACCGGAGAATATCTCGTCCCAGTCGAACTCCGAAGGCCCTGCTTTCGCTATCGCGGAGTCACGGCGGTCGTAGATTATCTTGGACCGACGCTGCGAGGCGCCCCTTTCCAGATAGTACACGCCTATCCTGTCCCCGCCCCACACTATCCGCGAGGTATCCACACCGTACATGGCCAGCTTGCGCATGGCGCATCTGCCTATGTCATTGTCCGGCAGCTTTGTGACCAGCGTGGACGGCACGCCCATGTAGGAGAGGGCGATGGCCATGTTTCCCTCTGCGCCGGTGTAGTTCACGGTAAAGCTGTCGGCCTGCGGGAAACGCAGATATCCGGCAGGTGCGAGCCTCACCAGAAGCTCTCCAAAACCTATGAATCTCTTTGTCATTTGCTGTTCTCCCCGGCCATGGCGGCAAAGACCCCGGCACGCCTCGTGAACTCCGCCCAGTTGCCCTCGGCAATGAGTTTTTTGTCCGTCAGGCGGCCGCTGATGCCCGCACCGACGAAACCGAGCTTGAGGTATTCGCCGAAGTTTTCTTCGTTCACTCCTCCCGTGGCCACGAGCTTCACGTGGCTGATGGGTGCGAGGATGTCCTTTATGTATTTGAAGCCCAGGGTCGTGGCGGGGAAGAGCTTTACAAAGTCCGCCCCGGCGTAGTGGGCAGCCAGTATCTCCGTCGGCGTCATGGCTCCGGGGATGGACACCATTCCAAGCTCCTTGGTGCGCTTTATGACGCTCTCGTTGACGTTCGGGGATATGATGTACTTGGCTCCGGCCTTGAAGGCCGCTTCCACCTGTTCGGTCGTCAGGACCGTGCCGGCGCCGGCGAGCAGCCGGTCCCCGTGCCTGCTGCAAAGCGAGCTTATCGCCTCCGAGGTCTTGGCTATGTAGTCCTTGTCCGCCTGGTCGAAGGTGCACTCCAGGAGGCAGACGCCGCCCTCGAGCAGGGCGTCCGACAGCTTGAGCAGGTCCTCTCCGTACAGTCTGCGGGCTATCGCTATGACCTTTTTCTCTTCAATGAATTCTTTGACGCTCATTGCCCTACTCCTTTACTGCTCGTTCAGTTCCCTGAGCCAGGTGTTCAGTCTCTCCACGCAGACGGGCAGTCCCTCCGTCGCGGGGGGCAGGTCCGTCTTGCCCCAGCGCCTTTCGTATTCGAGGGAGAGCCAGCCGTCGTAGCCGTCCGTATCCCTCAGATACCTGAGAATGGCCGGCCAGTCGAGGATGCCGTCGCCGGGGAAGCGGCTGTAAACGGTACGTATCTCCTCCGAGATGTGCGACACGCTGTCCGACCTGAACTGCTGCGGCTTGCCCCCGCGGTAGACCAGGTCCTTGACATGCACCCAGGTGATGTGCCCCTTTTGCAGGTCTATGGCCTCCTTATACTCCTCGGCGGGGAAGAAGGCCAGGTTCGCCTGGTCGTACAGCACGCCCACGGCGGGGTGGTCTACGGCGTTGATGACCTTCATCGTCTTCTTGGCGGTGGTGGCCATCGTGCCGAAGTGGTTCTCGATGGAGAGCTTGACGCCGTATTTCTGGGCGTGGTCGCCGCAGTCCCGCAGCGACTTCACAAGCTGGGCGAGCTTCTCTCCCGTCTCGTCGGTCTCGTCGTCCTTGAACGAGCCGCCGTAGATCCTTATGCTGCCCGCACCCAGCTTGGCCGCCATGTCTATGACGCGCTTGAGTCCGCGGCATTCGCTCAGGCGCAGCTCCTCGTCCAGGGAGTTGTAGTCGCTCAGATACGGAGTGAGCGCGACTATCTGTATCCCCAGGCTTTCGGCCTTCTTCTTCAGAGAGAGTATGTAACCGTCATCGGCCTCATAGGGTATTCCGCTCTTATAGCCGGTCTGGACGACCACCTCCGCACCCTTCAGGCCTATGGAGGTGAAAAACTCAAGTGCTTCCTCGACCGTGAACTCAGGAGTCGACATTGTATGTCCGGCAGGTTTCATCTTTTATTTACTCCAATCCTCAGATAGATCCGGCAATCCGGCGCAGCGAAGTATCCTGTCCATGAGTTCATGGGTCTTGAACGCGTCCTCTGCGGATGTCAGCGGTTTCTGGCGCGAGCGCACGCAGTCGATGAAGTGCTGGTCGCAGCCTCTGAAGCCGATGTTGTCAACGTAGTTCGCCCAGCCCTTGTTCAGGGGCGTGGAGTTGTAAACTTCCTCGTGGTCCGGTTTTACCACCGTGAGCCTGTCCGGGCTCTCCATTATGACGGTCTTGTTGCCGCCGAACATCTCTATGCGCTCGTACCACTGTCCCGCCTCACGGCTGGCGCAAAGCACGCCCACGGAGCCGTTTTCAAACGTGAGCTGGGCGGTGCAGAGGTCCTCGTAAAACGGGTCGCTCCCCCAGCGTGCCTCGGCCTTGACCGAGGTGCACTCCCCGAGTATGTAACGCAGCATGTCGACCATATGTATGGAGTTTTCCAGCGTGGCTCGGTATTCCTTGAACTCCCTCGACTTGTTGCACACCACAAGCCCCGGCGCCTTTTCGGCGAACTCGGCCATGCCCTTCCTGTTGATGGGCGAAAAACGCCTGTTGAAGGCCACCATCACTATCTGTCCCGACTTTGCGGAGACGTCGGCGAGGTACTCGCACTCGCTGAGCGTGGAGGCGAGGGGCTTTTCCACGAGTATGTCTATCTTCGCCTCGATGAGCGGGACGAGGTATTCCCGCCTGACGGTCTTGGGCGTGAGCAGCACCGCCGCATCAATGCCCTGCCGGAGCAGGTCGTCCAGGCTCCTTGCGACATAGGGGATGCCGTAGCTCTTGGCCGTGGCCTGGGCTTTCTCGTAATTGCGGCCCATTATGCCGGCTATCTCGACTCCCTCCATGGTCGAGAGCGCCGGCAGATGCGCCGAGTGGGCTATGGCTCCGTTGCCGATTATGCCGACCCTTATATTTTTCTCACTCATTTTTCTCCCTCCCAGGAAAGGCCCCCGCACCTCTTGCGCATAGCCAGCATGATCTCCACGCTCTGGCGGCCGGTGGCTATCTCATGCGGGCTCGGCCTTCCCTCTTCTATCGCCTCCAGCAGAAGGCGGTCCTCGTCATAAAAACCGTTGAGCACAAAGCCGTCGTTGCAGCCGGAATACTCCCGGCCGTCGATGTCCAGGACCGTCTTTTGCCCCGCGGCTCCCACAAGTCTCCCCGGATGGTCAAAGCCCTCCGTGTACTCCGTTCCGCTCCACACGGGCAGATGCAGATAATACTGTGCGTCCTGCGTATACACCGTCAGCCTCTCGGTGACGCCGCCGGCGACGGGCATGAAATGCATGTCCACATACGTTCCGTTCTCCAGCCGGCCGTGAGCGTGGTAATTCGTGTACTCCCTTTCGGGGTGTTCGTCATAGCTGAAGTCCAGCCGGCTGTATTTCTGTCCTGCCAGATAGGACACGCAGTCTATGCCGTGTATGGCGGTCGTGGTGAAGTCCTCTCCGCCCGCCCGGCCGTAGCGGCACATCTCCAGCGTTATGGAGTCTATGTGCCTGCCGCCGAGCTCCTCCCTCAGCCTTATTAGCAGGGGCATGGACCGGCGGTTGAACAGCACGGCGTTGAACGCGCCCAGCTCCTTCGCCGTGTCGACAAGCATGTCCGTCTCGTCCGTGTCTATCCCCGGCGGCTTCTCCATGATTACCGGGTAACCCATGCGCATGACTTCTGCAGTGACGCCGGCTATCGTGCGCACCGGGAGCAGGATCATAACGGCGTCCGGATGCAGGGCGTCCAGCATCTCCCTGTGGTCCGCCCAGGCGCTCTCGAAGCCGAATCTCTCCTTGAATCCAACAGCCTTGGCGATGCTCCTGTTGCAGCAGCCGGCCAGCTCGACTCTGCCCTCGCGCTTGAGTCGGGCGAGCGCCGGTCCGTGCGCCGCATTGGCGATGTCGCCGCAGCCGATGAGGCATACTCTCATATCAATGCTCCAATCTCAAACCGTTATGCCCAGCATCCGGCGTATCTTGTGCTCCAGCGCAAAGAGGCTGTCCACCTCCATGCGGGCGTTGCGGTTGAATGCCGCCTGGTTCGCGCTCCGGCTCTCCAGGGCGATGTCGATGCCCTCGAGCACCATGTGGTACTTGGCGCTCACGGGGTAGAGGCGCAGCTCTATCATGGCGGCCTCCGTGAGGAAGTCGGCCAGCAGCTTTGCGTTCTCCGCGTCGCTCTCGAGATGGGCTATGACCCACTTGTACAGCTCCGGGTGGAAGTTGGCCATTATGCCGTTATACCCCGCCCCGCCGTGCACCACGCTGTCGTAGAAGGTGGCGGCGTTGGCGTTGAACAGCTTGAGGCCCGTGCCCGCGGTCGCCGCCAGGCGCTCCCTAATGAGCTCATAGTCGCAGCAGGTGTCCTTGAGAAAGATGAGTTCCCCGCTCTCGGCGTACTTCTTTAAAAAGGCGGTCGGCACGAGGCGCTTGTAGGGGTGCGGGCACTCGTAGATGCCGAAGTTTATCTCGGGATAGCGGTTGAATATGTCCACCGCGTTCGCCTCGAACACGTCGTCGCCCTCGTTATACGGGTCCAGGCGGTTGCTGACCAGCACGTAGGCGTCCACGCCGGTCTTCATCATCTCTTCGATGGCCCTGTACTGCTCGCTCTTGGAGGACTGCGTGTGCCCGGAGGCGATGACCTGTATCCTGCCGTCTATGGCCTCGGCCACACAGCGGGCGAGGTCCAGTTTCTCGCTCTCCGAGAGGAACCTCATTTCACTGGACTGGCACACGGTGAAAACGCCGTCGCAGCCGTGCCGCACATACCAGTCGCACATCTTGCCTATGCTGTCAAAGTCCAGCTTTCCGTTGTCTTTGAACGGCGTTATCATCGTCGGCCATACGCCGCTGTGAATATTGAATGACATTTTGCTTTTCCCCTTTTCCCGGCCGGTCATTTGCCCGCCGAGGCACTCCTGTTGCGCTTCACTTCGTCCGCGAGCTTCTTGATGATGGGCACGAAGATGGTAATGAGCGAGAGCGCAAAGAAGGCGACGGCTATAGGCCGGTCAAATATAGACATGAAATTGCCGTCGTTTATGAGCAGATAACGGCGGAAATTGGACTCGGTCATGGAGCCCAGGATGAAGCCTATGACCACGGAGGACATCGTGAAGTCGTGCTTTATCGCAAAGTATCCGATGATGCCGCCCACGACCATGACTATCAGGTCCGTATACGTGTGGCCGTAGGAATACGTGCCGATGAAGCAGAGCGCCACGATGAGAGGCAGCAGAAAACGCTCGGGGATGTTGACGACCTTGACCGCCCAGCGCAGGATGAGGAAGCCGATGACTATCATGAAGATGTTCGCCAGCCCCATGCCCACGAAGATCTGGTAGACCTTGCCCATCTCGGACGAGAACAGCGTCGGGCCCGGGGTGATGCCCTTTATCATCAGGGCGCCGAGCAGTATGGCGGTCGCACCGTCGCCCGGTATGCCCAGGGACAGCATCGGTATCATTGCGCCGCCGGAAACGCCGTTGTTTGCGGCCTCAGGCGCCGCAACTCCCTCTATCGCGCCGTGGCCGAACTCCTCCTTGTGTTTGCGGTTGAAGCGCTTTGCCTCGTTGTAGGCTATGAAGCAGGCTATGTCGCCGCCTGTGCCGGGCACGCAGCCGATTGCCGTACCCAGCAGGCTGCTGCCGAGGATGGTGGGCATGCAGCGCTTTATGTCGCTCCGGGACGGGAACACCTTGAACTTCTGCTTGGGGTCGAAGTTGAGCTGCGTCTCCTCGTTGAGCCTCTTCTTCTTGAAGGCCTCCTCAACGTTTATCAGCACCCTGGAGAACGCAAGCAGGCCGATGAGCAGCGGGAGGAACGAGATGCCGCCCATGAGGTAATTGGAATTGAACGAGTACCTGGCCACGCCGTTTATCGGGTCGACGCCTATGCAGGTGAGCAGAAGTCCGATGACGCCGCAGATGAGGCCCTTGATGATGGACTCGGACGAGAGCGACGAGATTATGCTTATGCCGAAGAAGGCGAACGCACAGTACTCCAGCGAGGAGAACTTCAGCGCGAGCTTTGCAAGCATCGGGGCGAAGAACACGAGGCAGATGCAGCTGAGTATCCCGCCGATGCCGCTTGCGAAGGTGCTCATGCCGAGCGCCCTGCCGGGCTGTCCGTTTTTTGTTAGCGGATAGCCGTCTATCATCGTCGCGGCGGAGCCCGGCGTTCCCGGGGTGTTCAGAAGTATGGCCGAGATGGAGCCGCCGTATATGGCGCCGCACATGACGCCGAGCAGCATGTTGATGCCGTTCACGCCCTCTACCGCGTATGCAAACGGGAACAGCAGGGTTATCGCCATGTTGACCGATATTCCCGGCAGCGCTCCCATGAGTATTCCGAGCAGCACGCCTCCGGCAACCACCAGGATGCCCTCAAATGTGCAGACCTGAGAGATGGATTGCAGTATTTCTTGCATTGTTGGACCTCCTCACATGAAAAACGGCTTTGCCAGAGGCGAGTTGAGCAGTTTTTCAAATATCAGCCACACGCAAACAATAACGCCAACGTCGTAGAGCGCGAGAACATACCAGCGCCTCTCCCCCAGCAGCGCGCTGAAGGCCGGCAGGAATATCGCAAGGGATATGATGGTGCCGAAATAGCGCCAGATGAGCAGGAGCGCAATGACCATCGCAATTACGATCAGAAGGCGGTGGAATTCAAAACTCTTGAAGTCGATCTTAGACGGGGGTATGAACTTGCTCACGGTGTTGTATATGCCCAGCACCACACCCAGGAAGATCAGCAGGTACGAGAGGATATTTGGCCACGAGGCGGAAGATGTTATCCCGTCCAGGCTTATCTCGGCAAACTGTCTGCCGTATACAAGGAAGAATATACCAACGGCGATCGTCGCAGCGCTTATCAAATAGTTAGCTTTTTTCATGTCAAACCCTCTTCATATGACGGATCGTCGGTTATTTCCGGCCCAAAGGGAACAGCGCTATGCGCCGATCTCTTTGGGCCGGAAAAGCTAATTTATGCGGCTGTTTATTCCGCGTCGGCAAGCATCTCGGCATAGTGCGCCGCATCGTCGTCGACGAGTTTCTGCGCATCCTCACCGTTGATGGCGGCAGGCACCGTTCCGGACTCGTAGAGCTCATTCTGGAACTCCTCGGACTCGGTGGCGTAGGTGAACACCTCAACGAGGTAATTGTAGATATCGTCGGGGGTGTCGTCGGGGACGGCGACGCCGCACCAGGCGTTCACAACGGCGTCGACAGCGTAGCCGTTCTCAAGGTCCTTCAGGAAAGGAGCGTCCGGGCAGAAGGACTGCACCTCGTCGCCGAACACGCACAGGACGTCAAGCGCACCGGCCTCGACCTGGGCGGTGAGCGTGCCGGAAGCGCAGCAGGCGATGGCGTCGATCTCGGAGTTGTCGGCCAGCAGGGCTGCAATGGAGGCGGAGTCGCCGTCGGCGTACGGGACGGAGGTGTACTCCTTGCCCCAGCCCTCTGCGGCGGTCTGGAAGCCGAGGTCGCTTATGCCGTAGGTGCCGGAGTTGCCGACCTTGGTGTCGGCGGACATCTTGTCGATGAAGTCGTAGATGTCCTCATACTCGCCGGCTCTGGTGCAGAGCATGACGGTGTTGGCAGTGCAGATACTGATGGGGCGGAAGTCGTCCGTGCTGACGGCGCAGTTGTAGGACGGCAGGTTCTGCATGATGCCCAGCTCGACGACGATCATGGTGAGCGTATAGCCGTCATTTTCGGCGAGGGCGCCCTTGGTCATGCCGGTGACGCCGTTTGCGCCGGTTACGTTCTCAACCACGAAATTGAGGTTGCTGTCATACTCCTGGCAATACTTGAGGAGTATGCGTGCGGCCGTGTCGGTGGGACCGCCGGCGCCCTTGGGCACTATGACGTTGATCGACTGCTTGGGGTAATCCAGCGTCGAATCGGTGTTCTGCTGCTCGTCGCCGGGAGCAGCGCTCTCCTCCGCAGGCTCGGTGCCGCACGCGGCGAACGCCAGTACCATGCAGAGCGCCAGGAGCATCGCAAGTAGCTTTTTCATTGTTATCCCCCTAAGGTTTTATATTTATGATCCACCGGTCAGGTGGCATCATATTCACGGTGTTTGATTGTTATCGTTTACATTACAACTTTCATTTTTTCGTTTGGGCTTGACAGGAGCAAATCTGATTGCTATATTTAATATTGTAATGCACGGCGCTTATCGCAGGTTTTCAGTCTGATTTAGTTGAGGATTTGCTTTGTAATCGTTACCATGGACAACCTCATTATAATGCAGTATAATGCCGTTTGTCAACGAAATGGGAATCAGCATAAATCACAAAATATGTCCTTTGTTTTTTTGCATTGGGACAAGTTAAGCGGGTGAAGGTATGAAATTTGGATGTATGGGCAAGCTTTGCCAGGCCGGCGCAGTCCGAGACGCCGGCTTCGACCGCATGGAACTCGACCTCAGGGAGATCATGGAGCTGGACGACGGGCAGTTCAGGGACGCAAGGGCGCGGTTGAAGGACGCCGGGCTCGAGTATCACGTCTGCTCGTGGATACTGCCCATCGACCTCGACATCACGGCGCCGGATTTCGACCGCTCCGGCTGGTATTCGTACCTGTCGCTGGGCGCCGACCGCTGCGCCTCCCTCGGCGTCAGGGTCTGGCCTTTCGGCACCGGCAAGGGTCGGTCCATAAAGCCGCAAAACGGCGACCCGGCGGGACAGGCCCAGCGTGTGGCGGACTTTCTGGCCTTTTTAGACGAGACCGTGTCGAGACGGGGCATAATATCCGCCATTGAGCCGCTCGGACCGGCAAACAGCAACTTCATCTCCACTCTTGCGCAGGCCGACAGCCTGAGAAGGCAGATAGGCTCCGACACGGTCAGGCTCATGTGTGACCTGCGCCACATGGTGCATTCGCACGACCCATACGGCGAGATAACCGTCTACGGCGAGAACATCGTGCACTGCCATATAGACTACCCCCTGGGTGACCGGCGCATTTTCCCCGAGCCCGGTGACGGCTTTGATTACGTGCCGTATCTCTCCAGGGTGAGTGAGCTCGCCTGCGGCAGCCTTGCTTTCGAGGCCATCCATTCGGAGAACGCTCCGGCGAACATGCGCCGCTCTCTGGAATATATC
>ENA-OOXJ01002080-OOXJ01002080.1-human-gut-metagenome-genome-assembly--contig:-NODE-2080-length-10952-cov-4.143709_pt1 | contig 10952 bp, 9 predicted proteins | sample MGYA00241587_ERZ501343 | MGnify/ENA primary metagenome ERZ501343 (study PRJEB25962, sample SAMEA2042918) | human gut metagenome | biome: human gut; feature: human-associated habitat; material: faeces... | reverse complement strand
GCGAACGCCAGCAGATTTACAGTCTGCCCCATTTGGCCACTCTGGAATTTGCCCTCCTTTGTTTTGCGATGCAAAGGTAAGTATTATTTCTGAAACTGCCAAGCGTAGTCCACCATTTTTATGGCGGTGATGGCATATTCGCTGCCTTTGTTGCCGAGGCGACCGCCGGCACGCTCTTCGGCCTGCTCTTCGCTGTTGACGGTGAGGAGACCATACACGACGGGGATGCTGCCGCTGACGTTCAGCTCGGTGAGTCCCTGCGTTGTGCCTTGGCAGATGTAGTCGAAGTGGGGCGTATCGCCGCGTATGACGCAGCCAATGGCGATGATGGCGTCGACAAGGCCGTATTTGGCCAGTTGTGCACAGCCGAACGTGAGCTCAAAGCTGCCCGGCACGCGCTTGACGGTGATGTTGTTTTCGCGTACGCCGTATTTGCTGAACGTTTGGATGGCTCCTTGCAGCAGCCGGTCGGTTATGTGGCTGTTCCATTCGGTTACGACGATGCCAAAGCGCATGTCGGTGGCATCGGGCACGGGGAAGGAGCCGCTACCGTCGAGAGAAAACTGTTGTGACGACATCGTTGGCGCGGGTTATTTGGATACGCGTTCGATGTATTTGTCGATCTCGGGAGCCACCGTTTCGCCCGTCTGAGGCTGGATGGGGGTGGAGAGATAAGAGGCGGGGTAGTTGGCCTTAATGCGCTGGTAGATCTTTAAAGCCTCGTCGTTCTTCTTCTGATGTTCGAGCAGCAGGCCTGCGCTGAGCAGGTAGCCGGGGCTGAAGCTGATGTTGTCGGCCAGCTCGGCGGCTTTCTGGAAGGTGGCGATGGCTTTGTCCACCTGGTTGTCGGTGGCGTAGCAGTCGGCCAGCGCTCCGAGGGCGGCCGGCGAGATGGTCTTGTCGTCCTGCACGTCGTAGGCTTCGAGATAGCTGATGGCCTTCTTCACCTGATTGGTTTTGGCAAAGCAGATGCCGGCGTAGGCCTTGGCCACGTTGGCAGCATCGGTCATCGAATAGTTGTCGGCAATGGCGGCGTAGCCCGGGAAACCTTTCTTGTCGCCCTCGACGGCCGTTTTGAAGTCGCCGGTCAGGAAATATTGTTCGCCGGTGGCCAACAGCGTTTGCGCCTGTTCCTCGCGCGGTTCCAGATAAAGGTACTTAAACGCAAAGAAACCGCCGATAATGACAATCAGTGCGACGGTAGCGATGGAGAGAGGCATCTTGTGCTTAATGATAAAGGCCTCCGACTGTGCAATCTTGTCGTTAACGTCCAGAGACGCCTTGCTTTTCTGTTGGCTCATGATATAGTTTTGTTTTCTGTTCAGTTTAGCAGCGCAAAATTAGTACTTTCCACCTTACCCGCGAAAGAAAAAGTGCTTTTTTTTGCCTTCGTCCTTATTTTGCCGGCCGGGAAGTTGCCCGTCAGAGGGCTAAATTATAAATTTGTGTCAAAAAAGAAGCCGGGATGATACTTGAACGTATTTCCATCGTCAATTACAGAAATATAGAGGAGGCCACGCTCGATTTTTCGCCGGGCGTCAACTGCTTTGTGGGGGCCAACGGCATGGGCAAGACCAATCTGCTCGATGCTGTCTATTATCTCTCGTTCTGCAAGAGTGCGTCGAACCCGCAGGATGGCGCCAACATACGCCACGGGGCCGGCTTTTTCCTGCTGCAGGGCAACTACCGGAGCGAGCAGGGCACCGAGGCACACGTTTCGTGCGCCGTAAAGGAGGGAAGCCCGAAGCGCGTGAAGTGGGACGACAAGCCCTACCGCCGGCTTGCAGAGCATGTGGGGAAAATCCCACTGGTGATGATTTCTCCCTCCGACTCGGCCCTCGTCGGCGGGGCAAGCGAGGAGCGCCGTCGCTTTATGGACGTGGTTATCTCGCAACATGACGCGGCTTATCTGGACAGCCTGGTGCGCTATGGCCGCAGCTTGCAGCAGCGCAATGCCCTTTTGCGACGGGAAGAAGAGCCCGACTGGAACCTCATGTCTGTGCTCGAAGAAATGATGGCGCAGGATGCTGCGTTGATCTATCGGCGCAGGGCGGCTTTTACTGAGGAGTTTCGCCCGCTGTTCCGCGAAATTTACGCCGGCCTGTGCAACGGCGCGGCCGAAACGGTGGATATTGAGTATGTGTCGCACGGAGCGCGGGGCGACCTGCTGCCACAGCTGCGCGACGGACGGGCAAAAGAGCGCATCGTGGGATATACGCTCCACGGCGTGCACAAGGACGAGTTGCAGCTCCTCTTCAACGGCTTTCCGGTGAAGCGCGAAGGCTCGCAGGGACAGATGAAGACCTATTTCATAGCCATGAAGCTGGCGCAGTATCTTTACTTAAAAGAGCGGGGCGAGCGCCGCACGCCGCTGCTGCTCATGGACGATATTTTCGACAAACTGGACGCGGGCCGCGTGGGACGCATCATCGATTATGTTTCGGGCAGCGCTTTCGGCCAGCTCTTCATCACCGATACCAACCGCAGTCATCTCGATTTGATTTTGGGTGCATCGGCGTGCGACTACCGTTTGTTCAACGTCAAAGACGGAAAAGTGAGCTGATATGGAGCGACGGAAAGCCGAGGAGCTGGGAAGCGTCATTATGCGCTATCTTCGTTTGCAGGGGCTCGAAGCGCCGCTCAACGAATACCGCCTGATCGAAGCCTGGCCAACGGTGGCGGGCAGCGCTGTGGCAGCCTATACGGACAGCCTGCGCATATATAATCAGAAATTGTACGTCAAATTGAAATCGCCGGCCCTGCGGGCCAATTTGATGATGGAGCGCGGCCGTCTGGTGCGCAGCTTGAACGAAGCGGTGGGCGCTTCCGTCATCGTGGACATCGTGTTTTCCTGACCGGCCGGCAGAGAGCTTCTCCTGCCCCTTCGCAGCGCAGCCCGGAAACCGCAAGGACGCTGGTTTCCGGGCTACGCTGTATGCGATGACTCCGTCAGGTCAGATTTCGTCGTCAATATAAGCCTGCGGCAAGTGGCGGCAGTTGTAGGTCGAGGCCATGACTTCGCCATAGGCCCCGGCGGAACGGAACGCCATCAGGTCGCCACGCGACGAGGGGGGCAGAGGCATGTCTTTCACGAACACGTCGCTGCTTTCGCAGATGGGGCCCACCACGTCGTAGGTTTCCGTGCAGGCTGCATCGGCAGGGGCCGACAGGTTCTCCACTTTGTGATAAGCCTGGTACATGGCCGGGCGTATCAGGTCGGTAAAGCCTGCGTCCAGGATGAGGAACTTTTTCGATGTGCCCTGCTTCATGTATAGTACGCGCGCGATGAGACTGCCGCACTGGGCCACGAGCGAGCGCCCCAATTCGAAATGGAGCTGCTGTCCGGGCCGCAATTGCAGATGGTCGCGGAAGGTTTGGAAATAGGCGGCGAAGTCGGGGACGGGATGTGCCTCGGGCGTGTTGTAGTCGATGCCCAGACCGCCGCCGACGTTGATGCTCTCCGTGCGGATGCCCGCTTTGTCGAGTTCGTCTTGCAGCTCGTTGATGCGGGCGCACAGGGCGGCGAAAGGACGCATGTCGGTAATCTGCGAACCTATGTGGAAATGGAGGCCGACGTACTGCACATGCTTCAGGCGCGCGGCTTCGTCGATGGCGGCCTTCATGTCCTGCATGGCGATGCCGAACTTGTTCTCGTTGAGTCCTGTCGTAATTTTGTCGAGCGTGTGTGCGTCGACATTGGGGTTGATGCGGAAGGCCACGCGTGCCGTCTTCCCCATTTTCCCGGCCAGCTCGTCGATAACAGCCAGCTCGGGAAGGCTTTCAACGTTGAAGCAGGCAATGTCGTAAGCCAGCGCCGTGCGGATTTCGGCGTCGGTTTTGCCCACACCTGCGAACACAATTTTGGCAGCTGGGAAACCATTGCTGACCGCCCGCTCTATTTCGCCGCCGCTGACGCAGTCGGCACCGTAGCCGGCTTGCGAAATGATTTGCAGCAAGCCCGGGTTGGCATTGGCTTTGACGGCATAATGAATGTGTGCTCCGCCGCATGCTTTTGCAGCGTTGGCAGCAGCTTCCAGCGTCGTGCGCAGCAGGTGCGTGTCGTAGAAATAGAAAGGTGTCGGGAGGTTCTTGAATTTTTCAATAGGGAATGTACCGGTCATTTCTTGGTAGCGTTGAATAGTTTGTCGCTTAAAGCTTGCAGGGCGGTCCGTTTGTCGCTTTCGCGGATAAGGAAAGATATGTTGTGGTCGCTTGCGCCGTAGGAAATCATGCGTAAAGGCACTTCTTTGAGTGCGTCGGCCACGATGCTCTCAAAGCCGGCGTGCGTCCAAGCCATATCACCCACCACGCAGACGATACACATGTTTTCGTCGACCGTTACCGTTCCTAACTTCTTCAGCTCCTCCGTAATAGCAGCCAGCCGGTCTTTGTTGTCAATGCTGACGGTGACGCCAATTTCCGATGTGGCCACCATATCAACGCTGGTGCGGTATCTTTCGAAGACTTCAAAAATCTTTCTTAGGAAGCCTGGGGCCAGCAACATGCGGCTCGAAACGATTTTGATGGCTGTGATGCCGTCTTTGGCGGCTACGGCCTTGATGTTTCCGGGCAGCATTTCGTTGTTTATTATCGTGCCGGGCGCGGTTGGGTTCATCGTATTGAGCAGACGTACCGGCACATCGGTGAACCGTGCGGGCTGGACGCAGGTTGGGTGGAGGATTTTTGCGCCAAAATAGGCCAGCTCGGCCGCTTCTTCGAAGTTAAGCTGGCGTACGGGCGTCGTGTTTTCGACAAAGCGCGGGTCGTTGTTGTGCATGCCGTCGATATCGGTCCATATTTGGATTTCCTCGGCGCGCAGTGCGGCTCCGATGAGCGATGCCGTATAATCGGAACCGCCGCGTTGCAGGTTGTCGATGTGGCCTTCGTGATCGAGGCAGACAAATCCTTGCGTAATGTACAGATCGTACTGGCTGTTGCTCTTTAATATCGCTTTGAGCTGTTTTGCTATGTAGCTAAGCTCGGGTTCTTTGTTCTCGTCGAGTTTCAGGAAGTCGAAAGCAGAGATCAGCAGTACGTTGACGCCCGTTTCGCGCAGGTAGTTGGTCATCATGTTTGTGCTCATGATTTCTCCCTGGGCGAGTATGGCCTTTTCTTCATGTTCGCCGAAATCGGAGCTGGAAAAAGAATGCAGGTACATGAAGATTTCTTCCAGCAACTCCTTGGTCTGCTTTTTCATCTGCTCGGTGGAGTAGAGCTCGTCGACGTGCTGCATGTATTTGCGGCGCAGCCCGTTGATGACGTTGTTGGCAGCTTCGGGGTTTTTCTTTTTAAAGTAGTCGGTAATTTCGACCAAAGAGTTGGTCGTGCCCGACATGGCCGAGAGCACGACTATCTTTTTCCCTCCCTCGGTAATGAGCGAGGCTACTTCCTTTATGCGTTGCGGTGAGCCGACAGAGGTGCCACCGAATTTCAGTACTTTCATCTTTTTCGCGTGTTGTTAGTTATGGATAATGTGAGCCGGCATTGCCGTTCAGTCGGTCAGGGGAGCGATGGGCTGCGACGTTTCCAGTTCGATGGGAGCGTTGTATTCGCCCGTCACTTCGTGGATGTGTCCGTCCTCGCAGCGATACACGATGCCGGGATACTGTTGCAGGAGGTTGAGGTTGTGCGTCACCATTACCACGGCGGTACCCTGTTCGCATATTTCGCGAAGGATGGCAACAATCTTCTTACCCGTTTCCTGGTCGAGGTTGCCCGTAGGTTCGTCGGCCAAAATGATTTTCGGCGTATTCAGCAGGGCGCGAGCTATCGAGATGCGTTGCTGCTCGCCGCCGCTGAGCTCGTGCGGAAAGCGGTCGGCCTTGTCGGGCAGTCCCACCATGTCGAGCACTTCGGCTATGCGGTTGCTCCGTTCGGTTTTCTTTTTCCATCCCGTGGAGCGCAGCACGAAGTTCAGGTTTTCGGCCACGGTGCGGTCGCTCAGCAGCTGGAAGTCCTGAAAGATGATGCCCAGCTGCCGTCGCAGGTCGGGGATGCGTTTCCGTTTCAGTTTGCGCAGGTCGTAGCCGAGGATAGAGGCTTCGCCCGTTTTGACGGGCAGCTCGGCATAGAGCGTTTTCAGCAGTGAGCTTTTTCCCGAGCCCACCTTACCTATTATATAAACAAACTCGTTTTCGTCCACGTGGAAGTCCACGTTTTCCAAGACGGTCTTGTCTTCCTGCCGGATGTCGGCGGCTTTGAGTTCTATGAGCATGGTGAGGTATGTAATGAAGTCGTCTTGATGCTGTATGGGCGCGTCAGTCGAGCTTGAGCACGGCCAGGAATGCTTTCTGAGGCACCTGTACGTTACCAATCTCTTTCATGCGCTTTTTCCCCCGTTTTTGTTTTTCAAGAAGCTTGCGTTTACGGCTGATATCGCCGCCGTAGCATTTTGCCGTCACGTCCTTGCGCACCTGTTTCACCGTTTCGCGTGCTATGATTTTCGCGCCTATGGCCGCCTGGATGGCTATGTCGAACTGCTGGCGGGGGAGCAGCTCTTTCAGCTTTTCGCACATGCGCCGCCCAAAGGTTACGGAGTTGTCCACGTGCGTCAGCGTTGACAGCGCGTCCACGGGTTCGCCGTTTAAGAGGATATCCAGTTTTACCAGTTTCGAGGGGCGGAACTCGATGGGGTGATAGTCGAACGAGGCGTAGCCTTTCGATATGGATTTCAGTTTGTCGTAAAAGTCGATGACGATTTCTGCCAGCGGCATGTCGTAGTAAAGCTCCACGCGGTCGCCCGAAACGTATTCCTGCTTCACCAGTTCGCCCCTTTTGCCCAGACACAGCGTCATGATGGAGCCTATGTAGTCGGTGCGGGTGATGATGGAGGCGCGTATGTAGGGTTCCTCGATGTGGTCGATCTCCGTGGCGTCGGGCATGCCGGCCGGGTTGTGCACTTCCTTCATCACGCCGTGCTTGTCGAAGACGTGGTAGCTCACGTTCGGGACGGTGGTGATGACGTTCATGTTGAACTCGCGGTCCAGGCGCTCTTGTACGATTTCCATGTGGAGCAGTCCCAAAAATCCGCAGCGGAAGCCGAAGCCCAAGGCTACCGACGATTCCGGCGAGAACGTCAGCGATGCGTCGTTCAGTTGCAGTTTTTCCAGGCTGGCCCGCAGGTTTTCAAAGTCCTCCGTTTCCACGGGATATACGCCGGCAAACACCATCGGCTTCACCTCTTCGAAGCCATCGATGGCTTTTTCGCAGGGGCGTGCCACGGCCGTAATGGTGTCGCCCACCTTAACCTCGGTGGCGGTCTTGATGCCGCTGACGATGTAGCCCACGTCGCCGCAGTGGAGGACGTCGCGCGGCGACAGGTCCATTTTGAGCACGCCCACCTCGTCGGCCGAATATTTCTTTTTCGTGTTGACAAAGAGCACGTCCTCGCCTTTGCGTATCGAGCCGTTCACAATCTTGAAGTAGGCAATGATGCCCCGGAACGAGTTGAACACGCTGTCGAATATCAAGGCTTGCAGCGGAGCGTTTTCGTCGCCCGTCGGTGCTGGTATGCGCTCCACGACGGCGCGCAATATTTCGTCTACGCCCTCTCCCGTCCGTCCCGAGGCACGGATGATTTCTTCACGCTTGCATCCCAGGAGGTCTATGATTTCGTCCTCCACCACCTCGGGCATCGAGTTGACCATGTCGCACTTGTTCAGGACGGGTATGATCTCCAAGTCGTGTTCAATGGCCATGTAGAGGTTGGATATGGTTTGTGCTTGGACGCCCTGTGTCGAGTCCACCACGAGCAGGCACCCTTCGCAGGCTGCTATGCTGCGGCTCACCTCGTACGAAAAGTCCACGTGGCCCGGCGTGTCGATGAGGTTGAGCGTATATTTTTCGCCGTCGAGCTCATATTCCATCTGTATGGCGTGGCTTTTGATGGTGATGCCCCGTTCGCGTTCCAGGTCCATGTCGTCGAGCATTTGGCCCTCGGTCACCTGTATGGTGCGCGTACGTTCCAGCAGGCGGTCGGCCAGCGTGCTCTTTCCGTGGTCAATGTGGGCAATGATGCAGAAGTTGCGGATATTTTTCATCAGATGTCCTTTTCTTGAATGAGTGGGATGGAGTGGGCCGGAGGCTTTCCCGGCCGCGGTTCAGAACTTTTCGGCCTCGGCAAAGCTCACGGCGCGGTTCAGGTCCTTTTCCGAGAGCAGCACGCGCTCGGGGTCGGTGATGGGCCAGGCAATGCCCAGCTCGGGGTCGTCGTAGCGGATGCTGCGCTCGGCTTGCGGGGCATATACGTTGTCGACCTTGTAGGTGAAAACGGCCGTTTCCGACAGCACCTGGAAGCCGTGGGCAAAGCCGCGGGGGATAAACAGCTGCCGGTTGTTTTCTCCGCTGAGCTCCACTGCCACGTGACGGCCGAAGGTGGGCGAGTCGTGCCGCAGGTCGACGGCCACGTCGACGACGCGGCCCGTGATGACGCGCACCAGCTTGGCCTGTGAAAATTCGCCCCGCTGATAGTGGAGCCCGCGCAGAACGCCGAGCGACGACTTCGACTGGTTGTCCTGTATGAAGTCCACCGCGTGGCCTATATGGCTGTCGAAATCCTCCTTGCGGTAGGTCTCCATGAAGTAGCCCCGCGGGTCGGCAAAAAGGCGGGGTTCCAGGATCCATACACCCTCGATGTCAGTGGCTGTATATTTCATGTCAGTCAGTTATTTCGTTGTTGTTTTCCTCTTCGACGAGGCGCACCGTCAGTTCGCCGGCTTCCTCCTTTCGGTCCACGGCGATGCACGTTGCTCTGTTCTCTTTTTCGCCCTCGAAGCCGGCCTCCATGAGCGTTTCGCAGATGGGGTCTTCCACGTAGGTCTGTATGGCGCGTTTCAGCGAGCGGGCGCCGTAGCGCGGGTCGAAGCCCTTGTCCACGATGAAGGCGTGCGCCTCGGGCGTTACGTCGAGGCGGTAGCCCATGCCCTTGATGCGTCCGGCCAGCGCGGTCAGTTCGAGGTCGGCAATGCGTCCGGCAGCCTCTTTGTCGAGGGCGTCGAACATGATGATGTCGTCCAGGCGGTTCAGAAACTCCGGTGCAAACTGCTTTTGCAGGGCCTTCTTCACGATGTCCTCGGCCTGGCGGGCGTCGGCCGTGCGCGAGCCCGTCTGCGTGAAGCCCACGCCCGTTCCAAACTCGCGCAGCTGGCGCGTGCCGCTGTTCGACGTCATGATAATCACCGTGTTGCGAAAGTCGACGGTCGTTCCGTTGCCGTCGGTCAGGCGGCCTTCGTCCATCACTTGCAGCAAGATGTTGAACACGTCGCCATGCGCCTTTTCAATCTCGTCGAGCAGCACGATGGAGTAGGGGTGGCGGCGCACCTTCTCCGTGAGCTGTCCGCCCTCCTCATATCCCACGTATCCCGGGGGAGCTCCCACGAGGCGGCTCGTGCTGTATTTCTCCACATACTCGCTCATGTCTATTCTGATGAGGGCATCGGCCGAGCCAAACATAAACTCGGCCAGCGTCTTCACCAGGTGCGTCTTGCCCACGCCCGTTGGGCCCACAAACATGAAGGTGCCGATGGGGCGGTTGGGGTCTTTCAGCCCGATGCGGTTGCGCGTGATGGCGCGCGTCAGGCGTTCGATGGCGCGATCCTGGGCTATGACCTTTTTGGCCAGTTCCTGCCTCATGCCTTTCAGGCGCACGCTCTCCGAGCTGCGCAGGCGCTGCACGGGGATGCCCGTCATCATCGAAACGACGCCGGCCACGTGCTCGCCCGTCACGGTCTCGCGGTTTTCTTTCAGCGAGGCCCGCCAGGCTTCGTCCAGCGCCTTTAGCTCGCTTTCCTTCTGCACGAGCGTGTCGCGCAGATTGGCTGCCAGCTCATAGTGTTGGCTGGCGGCAGCTTCGTTCTTGCGCTCGCGCAGGTCGTTGATTTCCTTTTCCTTGTCCTCAATTTCCTTCGGAACGGTCATGTTCACCATGTGTGTGCGGCTGCCGGCCTCGTCCAGAGCGTCGATGGCCTTGTCGGGCAGGGCGCGGTCGGTCACGTAGCGCTCCGTAAGGCGCACGCACGCCTCCAAAGCGTCGTCCGTATAGGTCACGTTGTGGTGTTCTTCGTACTTATCCTTGATGTTCCGCAGGATGGTGAGCGTTTCTTCCGCCGTGGCGGGCTCAAGTATGATTTTCTGGAAGCGGCGTTCCAGCGCGCCGTCCTTTTCTATCGTCTTGCGGTATTCGTCCACCGTCGTGGCACCGATACACTGCACCTCGCCGCGCGCCAGCGCCGGCTTGAGGATGTTTGCGGCGTCGAGGCTTCCGGGAGCCGACCCCGCGCCCACCATGGTGTGTATTTCGTCGACGAAGAGCACAATTTCCGGGTGGGCTTTCAGCTCGCCGATGAGGCGGCGCAGCCTTTCTTCAAACTGCCCGCGGTATTGCGTGCCGGCCACGACGGCTGCCATGTCGAGTGCCACGATGCGTTTTCCGGCCAGTCCGCGGGGCACCTTGGCCGCCGCTATCAGCTGGGCCAGACCCTCGACGACGGCGCTCTTGCCCACGCCCGGTTCGCCGATGAGGATGGGGTTGTTCTTTTTCCGCCGGCTCAATATCTGGGCGATGCGCTCAATTTCACGCTCGCGGCCCACGACGGGGTCCAGCTTGCCCTCTTTGGCTGCCAGCGTCAGGTCGGTGCTGAAGTTGTCGATGACGGGTGTGTCGCTTCCGCCCTTTTTCTCCTCGCGTGCCGTGTGGGGTGTGTTACGTTTGCCGTCGGCTCCGCTGCCGGCGTAGCGGTCTTGCTGCTCGTCCTCGTCGGCCACGCCGAAGGCCGAGCGTACGTTGGGCTTGAGGTTGAGGGCCGCGGCCACTTTCTCGTATGTGATTTCGTTTTCGTTCAGGATGGTGCGCCCGCTGTTGCCGCGGTCGTGCAGCATGGCCAGGAGCAAATGTTCGCTGTCGGCCGTGGTGCTTCCGGCCAGCCGCGCTTCGAGCAGGCAAAGGCGCAGTATGC
>ENA-OOXJ01002072-OOXJ01002072.1-human-gut-metagenome-genome-assembly--contig:-NODE-2072-length-10976-cov-2.099991_pt1 | contig 10976 bp, 17 predicted proteins | sample MGYA00241587_ERZ501343 | MGnify/ENA primary metagenome ERZ501343 (study PRJEB25962, sample SAMEA2042918) | human gut metagenome | biome: human gut; feature: human-associated habitat; material: faeces... | reverse complement strand
TACCAGCTGGGTTCGGATATACTTCATATAACTGAAAGGTAGCTCCTTTTAAGTGTATGAAATGAAAAACTGGGTTACAGACATGTTGACTCCGATAAAAACCAACCCTGGCACCATATTTGGTAGGGTACTCAAGTTGGTGAAGAGGACAGTTTGCTAAACTGTTAGTGTCAGCAATGGCAGCGTGGGTTCGAGCCCCACCCCTATCGCCAATTTGTCAAGATTTTAACATAATATTTTATAAAAATTTTCGTCAAAATCTTGACAAAAACAAAAAACTATATTATAATATGCACAGAAAACCGTTAAAATGGCTTTTCAAATTTTTATCATCTTTTCGACTAGAGTCAATACCTAGTAGTTTGGAGAGGTCGTTCAACTCTCTGCATATTTAGTTCTTTCAGATACAAGAAAGTTCCAGTATTGATAATGGGAGTAAAGAGAGGTCTCTCTCCTAGGTTAGCATTTTTCGGCAGTCCCTTTGATTATTCCTTAAATGAGCAAAGGGCAACAGTTTTATGGCTTGGTAGTTCAGTTGGTTAGAACACCAGTCTGTCACATTGGAGGTCGTGGGTTCGAGTCCCATCCAAGTCGCCAATCAAGGCACCTTTTACTGTCTTGGCGGAAGAGTCCGCAAAGTATGTTATTAAGCTAATGACGTCCAAAGCGACATACAAGTAAAAGACCCCATATATATCATTTTTAATTTTCCGTCAAATTTTATATATGGGAACTAAAATTGAGAGAGAGAATGGATATGTTACAGTTTGTGCACAGATAAAACAAGAGACTGGAAAATATCTAGGTATGGAGATTGTCTGAGAACTAAAACCATTGTGAAATTGTGTGAGGGTAAAGCTTTCCCAGAGTATACGCAAGAGCTAGATGTGATAGGAAACGATTTCTCTCTCCTACTCTTATATGCGAGGTGGAGCAGTTGGCAGCTCGCTAGGCTCATAACCTAGAGGTCGCTGGTTCGAGTCCAGCCCTTCGCAACCATTTTTTTTTGGAGAGATTGCTATGATAAAAATAAATAAATATTTAGAAGAACTTGGATTTACACAAGAAGATTTACCAGGCTATTACAATGAAAATATAATTAATGAAATAAAGCCTTGTAACGACCCAAGAAATAAAGATATACCAGAGTATGGTTTTTCTTCATATGAATTTTTTAATTTAGACCATACATTTGATTTATTAATTTATCCAAGGTTATGCTATTTTAGAGACCATTGTAATATTGGTAGTCCTGGGGGAATGTCACAAGAACAATGGGATAAAATTCTAAACACAATGATTGAAGGTTTTAAATTAAGTCTTACAGTAGATTATCCAAAAGTAAAACAACAAAAAAAAATAGCAAAGGCAAGAGAATATTTTGCTAGATATTATCATAATTTATGGTATTAAATAGGCGAGTAGTATAACGGTAGTACACGGGTCTCCAAAATCCTTGGTGAGGGTTCGATTCCTTCCTCGCCTGCCATATTATATTTGGGGTTGTGGCGGAACTGGCAGACGCACTGGACTTAAAATCCAGTGAGCAGTAATGCTCGTGTGGGTTCGATTCCCACCTTCCCCACCAATTTTTGCAAGCATAGTTTAATGGTAGAATATCGTGCTTCCGACCCGATGGTAAGAGTTCAATTCTCTTTGCTTGCTCCAGAAGGAGATAATTATGAAAATTAATAAATTATTTGAATTAAATTTAGTTAAAGAAATTGAAAATAATAAATCTATTATAAAAAGAAAGGTAAATAAAGAAACCTTTATGGGAGAATATGTTGCTTTTCTTCAAGAGTTACGAAATGAATTTAAAGAACAATATGTTGCTTTTTTAAATTTTTCTGATTTTAATCTTGGAATGTTAAGTCCTATAAGTTTTTATGGAATACAAACATTTAATATTAAACTTTTAAAAAATGAAGTTCTATTATGTCCTTATGATATTGAAAATGATACTATAAAATTTGAGCATATGGGACTTGTTATATATTAATGGGTATATGGTGGAATTGGCAGACACGTTAGCCTTAGAAGCTAATGCCGAAAGGCGTGCAGGTTCAAGTCCTGCTATACCCACCAAAAAAGGAAGGCACTTAGTCTTCCTTTTTTTTCCATATAATTTCTTGATAAAAATCATATAAGTAATTTATAATTTCTAATGTAATTTCTTCGATTCCTTCTTTAGTTTCTATTCTTTTGTCTTTTTTTGGAATTTCATAAAAAATTGCAGAGGTGCACCCATCTTTATCAAAATTTTTGTAAAACAGCATAAAATTGTTTGGATTTTCGTCATCAAAAGCAAATTTTTGAATTTTACCTTCTGAATCGCTTATGTACCAAGTGATTCCGAGCCCTTGAATCTGTTTTATCAAAGAACATAAAATTGTAGTTTTATCATCTATATTTTCGTGTAAATACATTCTATCCACAGCATTTTTTTCTACTGCATGATATAATCCGATAGCAATTCCTTTTCTTTCGACATTAAGTTGGAAACAAGCATATTTTTGGAAACCCAATTTATCTTTATCGTTAAATCCTAAATTATAATTTAATAATGCAATTTCTCTTTTTGAACGACCATATCTTATTCCTAACCAATTAACTTTTCCTTTATTAAAAGCACAAGGATAAATTAATGAAGTAATATTCTCATTTCTCCAATGGTTGTGTAAGTTTTTTTCTAATAATTTATCTTTTATATCATCATTAATATCATATAATTTTTGTTGTACTATTTTTCTTTGTTCTACAATTTCTGGTCTTATACTACTAACATTCTCCTCATTAAAAATTTCATAATCTTTTTCATTAAAATAATAATCTTCTAACATAAACTTTTTCTCCTTTTTTTTATAAATATTATAACACTTTTTTTTAATTGAGTCAATAGGGTTTACAAATTTACAATAATCTTCAAAATCGAACATCTATTTGACAAACAAATTTTTTTATGATATATTATAAATATGGTTTGTCAAGATGTTGACAAAGAAGAAAGGAGACATAAAATGTATAAATTGCAAATAGAAATGATTCCAAGAACTTCATGGTATTCAAATTTAAGAAGTGAATTAAGTAAAGAAGATTGGGATATTTTAAGAAAAGAAGCTTATAGAAATGCAAATTGGCATTGTGAAATATGTGGTTGTTCTGGAGTTCAGTTACATGCTCATGAAATTTGGGATTTTAATATGGCTACTGAAGTACAAACATTAATAAAAATTGTAGCCTTGTGTCCAATTTGTCATGCAACAATTCATTATGGAAGAACTTGTAAAATAGAAGGTATGGCAGGAGCAGAAAAGGTAATGAAACATTTTTGTAAGGTTAATAATTGCTCGTTAGAAGAATTTAATGAACATGTAGAAGAAGCAAAAGACCTTTGGATGATAAGAAGTGAAATAAACTGGAAATTAGATATAAGTAAAATAACAGATAGAGGAATAATTCCTCTTAAAATGAAAGGAGATATAAAATGAAAATTATAAAACCTTGGATTGAAGTAGAAAATTTCGATGGAACAAGAATTATGAAAAATCTTGAAAGGGCTTGTAGAACATGTTACCGTTCAGAAGGAAGTATTACAGAAGATAGTTATAAAAAACTATTATCAAATTGCATTGGGAGAGGACATGAATCTATTTTAGAACATGAAAAAGTTTCAATTAGAATGTGTGTAGATGTTGGCTGTTATAAAGACCTTACAAGACACAGGTTTGGAAGTTTTTCTATAGAGTCAACAAGATATTGTTGCTATGATAAAGAAAAATTTGGGAATGAAATAAAATTCATAAAGCCAATATTTTTAAGAGATGAAAATACTGGTACCATTGATATTCTTAAAAAACAAGATTTATGGAAAAATTGTATGCAAAATATAGAAAATACTTATATGGAAATGAGAGCAATTGGAGCGACACCAGACGAGTGTAGAATGATACTTCCACACTCGACAGCAGCAGAGGTTACAATGACAGCGAACATAAGAGAATGGAAACATATATTCGAATTAAGATGTTCAAAAAGAGCCCATCCTTCAGTTCAACAAGTAATGATACCATTGTTATTACATTTTAAAGAACAAATGCCAGAAATATTTGGAGACATTCCATATAATGAAAAATTTCCAAAAGACAAGTACGCTAAATTAAGAGTAGAAGGAGAATAAGGGGTGATTATATGAATGAATCTGTATGGGAATTAATCGTAATTACAATTGGCATTTGTTATTGTTTTTACAAGTTTTGTGAAATTATATTAACTTTTATTAAAGTAAAGTTCAATTACAATGAAGAAATTATAGATAAACCAAAAATTGACATAAAAGTAGGTGATGTAGTAGATGAGAATAAAAATAACGGGTGATACTCATGGAGAGCAAAGAAGAATGCTAGACTATATTGATGCACATAAAAGAAGCCCAGATTTCGATATGTTATTAGTATGTGGAGATTTTGGATATATATTTAGAGGAGATAGAGGAGAAAATAGTTTCCTTAATTATATAGAAAAAGAAGCAGGTTTTGATATAGTTTTTGTGGATGGAAACCATTGTTTAAGTAAAGATACGGAAATCCTTACAGAAAATGGCTGGATGCATGTAGAAGATGTATATAATCTAGGGAAAAGTATAAAGATTGCTAATATGGATTTAGAAAATCATTTTATAAAATTTAATTTTCCATTAGAAAGTTATCGTACCTTTGTAGAGAAAGGAATTGAATTTTCTGGGAAGTATATATCTCAATTTGTAAGCCCAGAACACAATATAATAGTAAATGGGAAAAAATATCTTGCAAAAGATTTTTTAGGAAAAAAAATAGATGAAAATGATTTTATTTATTTTGGTAACACAAATAATAAAATTGAGCTCGATGATAATTGGATAAAATTATTAACTTGGGTTATTATGGATGCAACAATAATTGATTATAATAAAAGAAATCCAAATTCTCAAAAATGCACGATACAATGGAAATTATCAAAAGATAGAAAGATATTGGCTTTAGAACGACTATTAAATGATATGGAAATCCCATATACGAAACATGTATGCAAAAAATATGGTTTAAATAAACTACAACCATATTATATTAGAATCTATTCTGATTCTGCACGAAAAATATATAATTTACTTAATAAAGAAAAAACTATTCCAAAAGAATGGAAAAATTTTTCACGAAAGCAACTAGAAACATTTTTGGAGGTTTTGAAAATTACAGATGGGTCCGAATGTGAAAACAATAAATGTACTTGGACTACGGTAGACAAAAATGCTGTTGATGTAATTCAAGAAGCATGCATAAAAAATGGTATTGCTTTTACATATAATAATATTAATTGCAAAAGTGGGTTTGATAATGGGAAAATTCAATATTCTTGTCGAATTTGTCCAAAGAAAAAAGAAAATACATATTATATTAATCCAGAAGAAAAAGAGTATTATGATAATATGTATTGTTGGACAATGCCCTATGGAACTTTGATTATAAGAAGGCAAGGGAAGGTTTGCATAACAGGAAACTGCAATTTTCCAAAAATATATTCTTATCCAATAGAAAAATGGAATGGAGGGCTTGTTCACACAATTCGAAAAAATATTAGACATCTTATGAGAGGGCAAATTTATACAATAGGTTCAAAAACATTCTTTACATTTGGTGGTGGTTATTCAATAGATAAAAAGTGGAGACTTGACTATGAAAAAACGCATAACAAAAAGATTTGGTGGGAAGAAGAATTCCCTACACAAGAAGAAATTGATTTTGCCTTTAGAAATCTTGAAGAACACAATTGGGAAGTAGATTACATAATTACACATTCTGCTCCAACAAATATCTTACCATTAGTATCAGAATTTTTTATAAGTAATGCAAAAGCAGACATTGATATAGTTAATTCTACGCTTGAAAAAATTAGGCAAGAAACAACATTTGACCATTGGTATTTTGGGCATTACCATGGAAATAAAGAAATAGATGACAAATTTACAATTCTTTATGAAATCAGTAAAAATATAGAAGTATAATTTTTGTCAAGATTTTGACAAAAGTCTATTGACATTTTCTGAACTTTATGATATATTATGTGTAAAATGGAGGGAAGGAAATGGAAATGAAAAAAACTACTAAAAAAGGATTTTTTAAAAATTTATTAGCAAAAAATTGGATACAATTTAAGCTAACAACCAAAGAAGCACAAGACATTACGAAAACAAAAGGCTTTGAAAATTTGAATATTGTTTTATATGAAGACCCAGAATTCCATTTTAGAGAATATTTTGATAAAGAAGATGGATTATGGATTACTGGAGATTGTAAAGATGGAAGCTCTCCTTTTAGAAGAAGTTTTCCAAGTCTTTTAGATATAGGAATTATGGGGCATTGCCCAAATGGTAAAGCAGGGATATGTGCGAAAGCAGGAATTCAATGCTATCAAAATGCCCCTAATTCTATAAGAGAAAATATGAAATTGGAAGACTTTAAATCAATTATAGACCAATGTAAAGGGAAGACTTTTCAAGTTGCATTAGGTGGAGCAGGAGACCCAAATCTTCATGAAAACTTTAAAGAAATTGTTGAATATTGTAGAAGTAATAACATTATTCCAAATTATACAACAAGTGGTTTTAATTTAACTGATGAACAGGTAGAAATCAGTAAAAAATGTGGAGCAGTTGCAGTTAGTCAATATAGCAGATTAGAGATTCAACAAATGCCATCATATCAAATTTTAGAAGATGGAAGTAGAATTCCAACAGAAATGATGCAAGTTTTTTCAGAAACTAATCCACAAACCAATAATACAATACAAAAATTTTTAGATGCGGGAATTACAACTAATATACATTATGTGCTTGGAAAAAATACAATAAAAGAGGCAATTACTCGATTAAAGAATAATTTATTTCCAGAAGGAATAAATGCAATAGTATTCCTATTACATAAACCAATAGGTTTAGGGAAAAAAGAAAATATGTTACATTATAATGACCCAGAAGTGAAAGAATTTTTTGAATTGATAGACAGTCAGCAATTTCCATTTAAAATTGGATTTGATGCATGTTCAGTTCCAGGAATTTTGAACTTTACACATAATATAGATTCTAGGTCAACAGAAACTTGTGAAGGTTCAAGGACAAGTGCATACATAGATGCACAAATGAATATGATGCCTTGCAGTTTTGGGAATCAAAATAAGTCTTATTATGTAAGCCTATATGACCATACAATAAAGGAAGCTTGGGAAGGAGAAGTGTTTAGTAAATTTAGAAATCATTTATTTAATGCTTGTCCTAATTGTAAGAATAGAGAAAACTGTTATGGTGGTTGTCCAATTATTTCAGATATTGTTTTGTGTAATAGGAAAGAAAGGAAATACAAATGAATTTAGGTAATGGACTTGACTTATCAATAAAAAGAAGTTATTACAATAAAACAATAGTTGGAGAAGATGGTATTACACAAACTGTAGATACAAAACATCAATATCCACTATATCAATTGCAAATATTTAAGAATTATTTTGATACTGATGACAAACAAGTTATTCAACAAATAATTTCAGACCTTAAAGGACTTGCAAATGAATTAGAAAAATTGGAGAGTAAAGAGAATAAAGATATAGAAAGTGAGAAATAAAATGAAAGTAAGAAGTGATTTTGTAACAAACTCAAGTAGTTCAAGTTTTGTAATTTTTGACAAATCAAAAGCATATCCAGAATGTTATAAACCTTTAAGTAAAAAATTAATTAAAGATTGTGTTGATAAAATTCTTGTTGTATATCAAGACATTGAAAACAAGATATGTGGAGAGGGAGAAAAAGAATTCTTGAGCTACATTCCTAAGAGAATGAAAGACTATCAGGTATTTGAAGAAGGAGAAATAAAAGAAATTGCAGAAGCCTTTAGAAATGAATTTTGGTCTGCAAGTGGAGTTTATATTCCAGATGAAATTCACAATATTTTAAAACGAGCCAATTATGACAATTATTATAAAAGACCAAAAAAAGAAGAAATTGAAACTGCATATGCAAAACTAATAGAATTTTGTGCAAAAAATAATTTAGACATAAATGAAATTTTTGACAATGAGGGAATATTTCAAGACTATGATGAAGTTGATGGTTGGTGGAGATACTATTATGATTTTGAATACCAAGAAGCCTTGAGGGGAAGCTTTTGTATAATTACTGGGGAAAATGCTTTTTCATATGGAGTTATACAATTTATAGAAAATATTTTTGGTGGAAGAGTTTTTCATCTAGGATAAGGAGGAATATATTATGAAAATTAGAGAATCTTTTGTAACAAATTCAAGTAGTTCAAGTTATATTATTGCAAAGAAAAAGGATATTTCTGATGACGAATTAGAAAAAAGTATTAGAGAAACTTATTTAAAGAATAAAAATTCATTTTTGAAATTCTTAGAAGAATATATAGGAGACTATGATGACCCAGAAACAGTAGTTGATTCATCTTATGCTGGAGAAGGAAAATTGTTGGAAGCTTATATGAAAAAAGATGATGAAAAAATAGATAAAGAATATATACATTTTCTAAAAACAAAAATGGAAGAGCTATTTTTAGACGAATGGACTGGAATTGGAACTTTAGATTCTTGGAAAGCAACTATTTTTGAAGCCTCAAATGAGGACGAAGACTTTTTTAGTTCATTAATGTATCATCTTCCCGATTTGATAAAAAATGAATATATTAAAGTTATTTAGGGGGTGAGTATATGAAAAAATTCTTTTCAACTCTTGGTAAAATTATATTTTTAGTTTTAGAGGTTATTTGTATCTTTATGTCATTCGTACTTTTAATGGCAACATTTAGTTTATCTAAAACTTTAGCAATTCTTGGCTTATGGTATATTACAAGTGGTTTATTTATATGTTCAATCTTAGGAATGTTTAATGGAGCTGTTGCTATCGGAATGTTTTTGAAAAGAGAGGATGACTAAAAAATGAAAATAAGAAAAAGTTTTGTTACTAATAGTTCAAGTTCTAGTTTCGTAATTGACTTGTCAGAACTAACACCATACACTATTGAAGTTTTCAAAAACCCAAAATTAGTTGAAGACCAGTTAATTCCAACTTGTGATATGACACGAGAAGAATATATGGAAGAAGCAGACAGATGGGACATAAGAGAAGAAGATGGTAAGTTATATGGTTATACGACAATGGACAATTTTGATTATTCACAACTATTCTATATTTGTGGTTTAGACTGGGATTCTCACAAATCAGATGAAATTGCACCAAGCCTATTAAAAGAAATGGTAGAAAATGCAGATAAATTTTTAGAAGAGATAGGAGATGATAGCAATGAAATTTAGGAAATCTTTTGTAACTAATAGTTCAAGTTCTAGTTATATTATTTCTACTCCATTAAATAATAGAGAAAGAATGGATGATTTTTATAACATTGTAGAAAGTTTAACTGGTTGGGAAACAGATTCACCTAATTTAATAACTTCTGAGAAAAAATTGAATGAATATGTTAGAGAAAATTATGATAAATCTCTACCAGATTTATTAAATAGTGACGAATATTATAAAGATAAATTTGGTAGTGTTTTAGAAGAATTAAAAAATGGAAATATAGTCTTAATACAAGAAGTAGACTATGATTATTCTGAACTTTATGATAAACTTTTAACTTATGTTTTAAAAGATTATAAAAAAAGTTAAAGAATATTAAAAACAACTTAAATGTTGTTTTTTAAAACTAGTTTCTGTCAACATCTTGACAAAATTTTATTTACATAAGTTTGTCAAGATGTTGACAGAAGGGAGAAAGAGACTTTATGGAAAAAACAAGAAATGGAAAAGACCATGTGATTTGGAAACTTAAAAATGTTTTAAGAGGTCATGCTATGATAATTACAGAAGGAACTTATATTCCAGACCAAGAAAGAAAAGAACAAATTCAAACAATTGAAGATTTAGTTCATTTTTTAGATAATTATGATGAAAATATGGCTATCTTAAAACGATTAAAAGAACCAAAAACAGACGACGATATGAATAGAACAGAAAAAGAAGATATGGGTTATGGAGGAAGATAGTTATGAAATTTAGAAAAAGCTTTGTTACAAATTCAAGTTCAAGTAGTTACATTTGTGACTACTGTGGAGAAGAAGCTTCTGGTTGGGATATGATATTGTCTGAAGCAGAAATGGTGGAATGTGTTAATGGACATACTATTTGTGAAAGACATATTGACGAAGATGAGTTTGAAAAAATGATAGAAAAATTTGAAGACGAAGAAAGCGAAGATTTTAATGAAGATTGGAGATATGAATTACCAGAAAAATATTGCCCAATTTGTAATTTTGAAGTATTTTTAGATAATGATGTATTAAAATTTTTAGAAAAATTTCATTCAATAAACATGAATGACATAAAAAATGAAATCAAGAAAAATTTTAAAAATTATTCCGACTTTAAAGAAAAAATTAATTCCTAGAATCGATTTTAACAGGTTTTTATTTTGAAGGAATATAACTTGTTGTCTAACGCTATAAAATCGATTCTCGGTAAACCTCAGTTGAATCTGACGATTTTAGAGATTTTTTTAGAGAAAGAGGTGATATATTTTGGAATTTACAGAACATATTTTAGAAAGATATGCAGAAAGAATTCAAGACAAAACGAAAAAAAATGAAATTAAACAATTTGTTGCTCAGAATAGAGACAGAATAAAAACAAATATTCAAAAATTATTTGATAGTGCGGACTTCTTATGTCAAACTAAAATAAAAGACCATAATGTAACAAATTTTTATGTTAATAAAGATGGGTGGGTTTTAATTTCAAATAAAGAAAACAATAAATTAATTACTTTATATAAAGTAGATTTATTTTTAGGAACAGAATTCAATAAATATTATATAGAAAAAATGACAGAAGATATAAAAAAGAAAATGGAAGAATATGAGAGTTTGGAATATGATAT
>ENA-OOXJ01002070-OOXJ01002070.1-human-gut-metagenome-genome-assembly--contig:-NODE-2070-length-10983-cov-6.183199_pt1 | contig 10983 bp, 8 predicted proteins | sample MGYA00241587_ERZ501343 | MGnify/ENA primary metagenome ERZ501343 (study PRJEB25962, sample SAMEA2042918) | human gut metagenome | biome: human gut; feature: human-associated habitat; material: faeces... | reverse complement strand
GTTCGGAATTTTCCATTATGCTGCCTACAAAATAGAACGCGGCGGACGGCCATTTCCGGCTGCCCGCCGTAAATTTTTTTGAAATGTCCGAGCGTTGTAACATTTCTCCCCGATTTTCAATGAAATTTTTGGGCCGCTGTAACATTTCGCGGACATTTAGGTTTTACAATACCCTTATCAAATATGGAGGTGATACAACTATGACATGGCCTTTTGAAAATGACACCAGCGCCATTACAAAGAAGCTGGCGCAAAGAAGCTTCAAAGCCAACAAATTACGAAATATTGTTGCTGTAATAGCAATCGTTTTAACATCAATGCTTTTTACTTCTGTAACGACTTTATGTGTTGGAGCGATCCAGTCTATACAGACAACTATTTTGCAAATTAGGGGAACCAGCCCGTCCACTGGTACATCTGTAAATTGGATTGCCATAATAGCAGCCCTGTTTTTTATTATGATTTTTGTAATAACGGGCTATTTGCTCATTCGCAATATTTTTGAGATTTCTGTTGTTCAAGAAATAAAGAAATATGGCTTATTAAGAACAATCGGAACAACGGAGAAGCAAATCAAGCGAATTGTTTATAAGCAAGCATTTTGGCTGTCTATAATTGCTATATCTATTGGGTTGATTTTAGGATATATAGTAGGAATACTTATGCTTCCGTGGATTCTTAATTTTATGAAAGGCGAGTATCACAATCTTTCTGTGAACTTGAGTTTTAATCCTATTATTTTTGTCGTTGCCGGGATATTTAGTGCGATTACTGTTTGGGTGAGTATAAAGAAACCATTCAAAATTGCAGCTACGATTTCGCCCATTGAGGCAACTAGATACTATGAAAAAGACAATTATCATAGTGCCAACAAGAATCGTCTTTCGTTTAAGAATAGAATAACAGAAATGGCATGGAGAAATTTAAGAAGAAATTCAAAGCGTACCATATTTATCGTCTTATCCATGATACTCTGCATTATTCTCCTAAACAGTGCAATCGCAATCGGAAATAGTGTTGATGTTAAAAAATATGTATCTTCTGTTACCTCATTTGATTTTGTTGTGGCAAGCCCAAACACATTTTCTAATGTGCAAGGTTTTCGATTTAAAGATGATTCTGTTAGTAATGAAATCATATCTGATATTGAAAATAATATTCCTGTGCTGAACGGAAGTCGAATTTATAAAAACACTTTGGATGATGTCAGTGTTACTTATGATTATGGTAGTTTGGTCACGGAAGTATTAGACGAATACACAGAAGATAATCACCTTATACGAAGTGGTATGGTTGATGGCAGAACTTATCCAGTAAAACTCGGTGTTGATTATCGACCTCTTTGCAATATTTACGGGGTAGAAAAATCAATACTTCCTAAATTGAATTTCATTGAGGGAGAAACAGATATACAGCAACTAACCTCATATTTGGAAAGTGGAAACTATGTTATAGAAATTTCAGCGATCAACCCAAATGAATCTCCTGAATTTCTTTGTCCGCTCAATCAGGAAGTTACCATTTACAAAGATGGATTGCCTTATAAAACGGTTTCGGTAATTGCGCGTGCAGTGGTTGATTTTTCATTGGTAGAATCTCCGGGTAAGAATGTTGGCTACACTGATGTTGGCGGCGATTGTCCTATTTTCTATATGAGTAATGAGATGTTTGTGGAATTGTATAACAATCCAGCCATAATGAGTTATGTGTTTGATGTGGAAAAAGAACACTTTTTGCCAGCGACCGAGTACATCAATTCTTTGCCTACCGTTGAATACGCATCGTCTGAAACATTGGCACAAACTATGAATGGATTAAAACAAACTATTTTTATCATAGGTGGCCTTATTGGGTTTCTATTAGGAAGTATCGGGCTTGTGAATTTTTCCAACATCATTATAACGGGCATTATAAACCGGCAACGGGAATTTGCTACATTAGAGAGCATCGGAATGACGAAAAAACAAATTAACAAATTGACCGTATTGGAGGGATTGTTTTACGCATTTCTGATTTGTGTAATGGGTTTACCTCTCTCTCTTATTGTTGCAAATACAATTCTTCCTACTTTCTTTAATCAACCTGACTTATGGCTGTTTACAATACAGCCTACGATTTTCCCGTTGATATTAGAGGGAATTGTTATTTGCGTTGTGGCGATTATAGTTCCTCATGTTTCGTTTCGCTATTTTAGAAAAACAAGTATTGTAGCTCGATTAAGGGTAGTTGAATAATAATTTTGAAATGTCCGAGCGTTGTAACATTTCACCCCCCGATTTTCAATGAAATTTTTTGGCCGCTGTAACATTTCGCGGACATTTGGGTTTTACAATAGCCTTATCAACAGGCAGGAAGCCTTGAAAGGAGTTTTGAATATGAGCGTTTTACAGACGATTGACCTGAAAAAGTATTACGGCACAGAGCCGAACATCACCCGCGCCCTTGATGGCGTGAACTTCTCCGTGGAGGACGGCGAGTTTGTGGCCGTTGTGGGAACCTCCGGCAGCGGCAAGTCCACCCTGCTTCACATGATGGGCGGGCTGGACACCCCTACTTCCGGCAATGTGATTGTCCGGGACAAAGAGCTGTCAAAAATGAACGATGAACAACTTACCATCTTCCGCCGCCGTAACATCGGCTTTATCTTTCAGAACTATAACCTTGTTCCAATCCTGAATGTGTATGAGAACATCGTCCTGCCGGTGGAGCTGGACGGGGACACGGTGGATCAGAAGTTTTTGGACGAGATCGTTCACCTGCTGGGGCTGGAAGATAAACTGAAAAATATGCCCAACAATCTATCCGGCGGACAGCAGCAGCGTGTGGCGATTGCCCGCGCTCTGATTACCAAACCGGCTATTGTGCTGGCCGATGAGCCAACCGGTAACCTTGACAGCAAGACCAGCGCCGAGGTGCTGGGACTTATCAAGCGCACCAGTGCAGAGTTTAGACAAACCGTAGTGATGATTACCCACAATGACGACATAGCCCGCCTTGCAGATCGGATTGTCCGCATTGAGGACGGCAAGATTGTGGAGTAAGGAGGTGGCAGGCTATGACATGGCCTTTTGAGAATGATACCAGCGCCATTACAAAGAAGCTGGCAAAGAAAAGTTTGCAAAGCGAGAAGCGCCGGAATCTGATGGTGGTGATTGCCGTTGCGCTGGCGGCATTTCTGATCTGCTTTACGGGAATTGTGTCTACCTCCCTGACACAAATGCAGCGCAATCAGGTTGTCGATACTTATGAGGCGGTCTGGCTGGGCGTAGAGGAAAACGACATTGAAACCCTGAAAGGACTGCCGGAGTTTGAGCGCGTAGGCGGCTACTATATGCTGGGTGAGGAGCTTTCAGAACAGGGCTATCATGCGTCCTATGTGTATTGCGACGCGCAAATGATGGAGATTGCCAAGGCGCAGATGGAGTTGTTAGAGGGCCGGGTTCCTGAAAAAGCAAATGAAGTTGTTGTAAGCGAATACTTTCTTTCCACCTATGGAAACAATGCCAAGATCGGGGACACTGTGACCTTAGATACAGAGAGTTTTCATGGTGATTATGTCGTTACCGGCATTACGGACAGCGTAAATGAAAAAGAAGCGAATACCTGCGCTATCATTCTTTCCAACGCTGCCCTGACAGAATGGAACGGGTTTGACCCGGCTGGCTATCGCGCCTATGTCCATTTCAAAAACAGCGACCAGTTGGGCGAAGAACTGATGACCTCTTATTGCAGGGAGATTGCGGAGGAATATCAGCTTCCCATGCCCAAAATGAACAGTAAGTATTTTGCCTATGCTTCTAAATCCTTTGATTTTGCACTGATGGCAGGTGTGATTGCCCTTGTTCTGATTGGCGGCTATATTGTGATCCAGAGTATCTTCCGTATCTCCATCAATGACAAAATCCAAAGCTACGGGCAGCTTCGGACGATTGGTGCGACACCAAAGCAAATCAAGCGGATTGTAAAGAACGAGGGACGCAAACTCGGCAGTATCGGGATTCTGATTGGCACAGTGCTGGGCGTATGCGGCGGTTTCCTCCTGTTTTCCAAGGGTTTTAACGCTGTTTCCTATGTGGCAACGGTTATTTTAACGCTTATAAGCAGTTGGATCATGATATCTGTTTCCATCCGTAAGCCGGTGAAAATTGCGGCAGGGATTTCCCCCATTGAAGCCGTCCGTTTTACCCCGGCGCAAAAGGACATCCGCAGCCGGAAAAAGAATATCAAGCTCAATCCTGTTTCAATGGGAATTGCAAATTTTAGGCGTGACCGAAAAAAGACCGTTGCTATTGTAGCCTCATTGAGTTTGGGCGGAATTATCCTGCTTGTGGTATCCTCCATTGTTTTGCTGCGCTCACCAGAGGCGCTTGCAAGACAGTTTTTCCCAGACGGCGACTATAAAATTTATTTGGATTCTGAAATGACAGAAGAAAAGGTTATGGCAGCGGGAAATCCATTGAATGAGGAATTAAAGCAGGAAATCTTATCTATTGATGGCGTTACAGATATAATTCCAAGCAGGCAATCTCTCCATGCAACTTATAAAACAGAGATTCATCAAGCTGGTGGTATGTGCGATATGCTGACCGACCAGAATTATGCGGCAGTTGAAGCGGCTCTGACAGAGGGAACCATGCCAACAGATTCCCGTAGTATTGTAATTGACTATAATGTGCTAAAGCAGAATGAGGATATGGGTGTTGGTTCAACGGTTGAGATTTCTTTGGGAGAAGAACAGCCATCCGTTTCTGTTACCATATCGGGGTTATACGCTCCTGCAAAGGTATATTCAGGACATGGCAGGATGCCCTTAGATGGGGCAACTCTTTTTGCACCAGAAGCGTTGTTCCACGAACTGCACCCGGAAATCACCTCTTTTGACTATTCATGGAGCATTGTAAATGACCCTAAAAAAACGGACTATGTGGGAGCTGAATTGAAAAATATTGTTGCCAGCCATAGTAATATTGCCTTAGATGAAATCAATACAGTGATTGAATATGAAGAAATGACAAATTCTTTTGCGTTTGGCAGTATGGAGATACTTTCATGGTTGGTATTTCTCTTTGGCGTTATCAACCTTATCAATACGACACTCTCTAACCAGATAGCCCGAAAGCAGGAAAACAGTATTCTGCGTTCTATCGGCCTAACACAAAAACAGCTATGTGAAATGAACATCTGTGAGGGGCTGTGCTATGCGCTCTTTGCAACATTGGCGACGCTGATCGTTGGGCTTCCGGCTTCCATCTTTGCTTGCAGAAAAATGAGCATAGGAGCTTTTGCCGGAAATGTAGTGCCTTACAAATTCCCGGTTTTGGAAATGGGACTGTTCATTCTGGTATTGTTCGGAATGGAACTGATCTTGTCTGTATGGACAATCCGCAGACAGAAAAAGCAATCCCTGATCGAACAAATGCGGGCGATGGAATAACCGTATGGGATCGGCGGGGCGGCGTGTGCTGCCCCGCTTTTTTCGCCATTTCTCAAAAAATTTTTGAAATGTCCGAGCTTTGTAACAATTCAGCCTGTTTTTTTGTCGAAATCAAAGGCACCTCGGACATTTATAGTTCTTCCAAAAGTTTGATGATAATATTACCATTCATGGAAGAAGCAATCTGTTATTGCAATAATGCGAAATTGACGATAGAAAGTTTTTCATATCTCGGTCAGCTCAACAATTACATTACTCTGCTGATACAGCCAGTCCGTAAATTCTTTCGGGCTGGCCGTTCCTGTTTTTACAGCCTTTTTTCTCTGTAAGGCTTCTTTCTTAAAGTCGGAAAAGGAAGCCTGTATTTTTTCCAGACGGTCAGCCGGAAAGCCTGCGGTATTTTTTACCCGGTTTATTTTGTTGCGCCAGTTCTGGCATTCATTTTTATAAAGCAGGTCATAGTTATTTTCTCTTGACCTCTCGTCAAATTCCCGCTTGTTTTGAAGCGCCTGTGCTTTTCGGCACTTGTCGCTGCACAGTTCATACCGCTGGCTCTTTGCCAGAAAATATTTCCCACAGACCTTGCACTGCCGGAAGCAAAGCCCCCAGTCATTCAGCCTGTTCAGATAATAGGTAATCAACGGGTAGAGGGACGCATAGGCAGACACACATTCTTCTGTGCGCCGGTTGTCCGGGAACCAGAGGTCAAGCCGGGTATCTTCTGACGGTGCGCCTTTGAAATAAAGGCTGCCAGCTTGAAATTGTTTCGGTTTTCCTGTCTCCCTGTCAAAGCTCATGGTTTCGTTTTGGAATACCCCGGTCAGTCTGCTCATTTTATCCATGAAGCGGTCACAGGCAGTGTTACGGTCACGGGGTTCTCTGGCAAGCAGATAGCTGTTCCAGATACGGAACGCCACATACATTTTCAGAGGGTCGTTGCTAAGATATTTCTCCCAAAGAAATTCGCTTGCCGCCTGCTCCAGCTCCGGCTGTTTCCATCGGTTGGAGTGGAGAGCTTGCCGCAGCGGAGAAAGCCCGTATAAGTTCCAGTCTCTGTCCGTGTCACGCTCAAAGTTTATCAAAAAAGTTCCCAGTGGGCGTGTCATATCACAAAGCACCTCTGCGTTTTGGCTCCCGTTCAGACGGAAGCGGATCTGCTGTTCTTCCCCAATCAAAATCCGCTCTTTCATTTTCTTCCTGTCCAGCGTCAGGACAAACAAAATCCTCTCAAAACATGGCTCATGCCGTATAAACTGATTCTCCATCCCTATCCCCTGCCTTTGTTTATGGTAATTATATAATTCAGTTATATCCGTTACACTCATGGTATCGCAGAATCATTGTTTTGTCAAGGATAGTCCGCTATGATGATTGCAGTTGGTAATTTCGTGCCACACAGTACCTTGACAAGTGAATGACCGTCCAAAAGGGATATGACCGGCAGGAGAAGTGACGCATTCGGCGCACCAATGCAGGGAAACACCGCAGGAATGGGGCAGGAAAACGGCTTTTGGGGAGAACGGCAACAGGAAGCATTTTAACCTATTTGATTTATGGGAGGAACAGAATGAACGATAAAAAGAGATTGAACAGCTACGAGGATTTACCGCTGGTTCTGGATGTGGCGGACATTCAGCGGATTATGGGAATTTCAAGAGCGAGCGCCTATGAGCTGGTACACACACCCGGCTTTCCAGCGTTCCGCAGGGGCAGACTTATCAAGGTCAGCAAAATTGCTTTCTTTGAATGGATGGCAAAAGGCTCCGAAACCGTACCGGGAAGCGACAAATAAGCGTGAGGTATCATTCCCTGACTTGCAATACTGCCGCACTTTCCAAAGGGGCATACAGAGGGAAAAAAACTTAAAAATGATACCGAGACGCTACATCAAAACAGCCTATCTGCGTACATCAGATAGAAACGGAGAAAGGAGCCGGTTATGGCAAGAATGAGCAACAAGCGGCGGCTGGAATGGTCTTTCTTCTTAAATGACCGCAGCCGTATCACTTACAACGAACTGTGCCGGAAATGCCAGCACGAATGTAAACAGAGCTTCCGGGCGGTTGTGGTTGACTGCCCGAAGTATCTTTCCAAGCGTTCCAAGAAAAAGGACAAAACTGCCGGAAACGGCAAAATCCCTTAGGAACTAAGGGCGCACTTCTATACATAGTCTAAAGACCATGTATCGTGCGTCCTGCGGAGCTTACCTCTGCCGCTGATAAAATCAGCAATCCGAGGTCTGCGTTCGCTTTGCTCCGACAAGGTGGCTACACCCCCTTGCGCCGCTAAAGCGGCTATCCCCTGTGTACCCGCCGCAAAGAGAAATCCGCTCTGCGGTTTTCCCTTTTCATCGGGTTTTATAGAAGCACTGACACACGGACTGTCTGCGGATGGTCTTTCTTTATCTTATCAGCAAAGGATGTGAGAACATGGAAAAATCTTTGGAACAGTTGAAGCAGGAATATGAAAAAACCACTGTCCTGCTGGAACAGGAAAAACGGAAAATGCAGCGTTTGAAAAACCGGCAGGCGTATCTGGAAAGCGGTTCCCGGAAACAGAGGACGCACCGGCTGATTACCCGTGGGGCAGCTATTGAGAGCATTGCACCACAGACAAAGGAGCTATCCGAAGCGGAATTTTATTCCCTCATGGAAAGCATTTTGAATCTGCCGCAGGCGGAGCATTTCATCCGGTCTGCCACAGAGAACCACGCCCGTATTTCCGGGCAGGAGAAAGGCGGTGACTAAGGATAGCACTTTATCATTTTTCAATCGCACAGATCAAGCGCAGCGCCGGTCAGAGCGCCATTGCCAGCGCAGCCTATCGAGCCGGGGAGCGTCTTTACAGCAGCTACTATGGAGAAGTCAGCGACTACACCAAAAAGGGCGGCGTGATCGCTTCGGAAATCATGCTGCCGCCCCATGCGCCGGAAATATATCTTGACCGGGCGACCCTCTGGAATGCTGTGGAGAACTGCGAGAAACATCCAAAAGCACAGCTTGCCTATTCCTTTGATATTGCCATGCAGAATGAATTGACGCTGGAAGAAAACATGGAGCTGGCGAGGAAGTTCGTACAGGAGCAGTTTGTGACAAAAGGCATGATTGCCGACCTTGCTTTTCACAGCCCGGAGAAAGAGGACGGCGGCATCCCTAACCCGCATTTTCATGTGATGACAACCATGCGCCCTTTGAACCCGGATGGCACATGGGGACAAAAACAGCGTCGGGAATATCTTCTTGATGAAGATGGAAACCGAATCCGGGATAAAAACGGCGATTATATGTTTAACGCTGTCCATACAACAGACTGGCATGAGCCGGAAACGCTGGAACACTGGCGGGAGACATGGGCCAAGATGTGCAACGCCAAGTTTGAGGAAAAGGGCCTGCCATGCCGGATCGACCACCGCTCCTATCTGCGTCAGGGATTGGAGCAGCTCCCCACCGTCCATGAGGGGCCAGCGGTGCGGCAGATGGAGGCCAAAGGCATTTCCACCGACAAGGGCGACCTCAACCGCTGGATCAAGGCCACCAACGCCCTCTTGAAAGACTTGAAGCAGAAAATCAAGGCCCTGTTTGGATGGCTGAACGAGGTGCGGGAGGAACTTTCCAAGCCCCAGGCCCCCACTCTTGCCGACCTGTTATCCGCCTACTACGGGGCGCGGAACGCGGGCGCGTGGAGCAATAAGGGCAAGGTGGGCAATCTCCAAAAGTTTGCCGACACCGTGAACTACCTGACCGGGCAGAAGCTCTACACCGTGGACGATTTGGAGGCCCGCGTCACTTCCCACAATGAGCGGATCGAGGAACTAAAGGCCAGCATGAACACCAAGCAGGCCCGCATGAAGGAGCTGGACGGCCTGCTGGAACAGGCGGAACGATACCGGGAGCTGAAACCCATCCACACCCAGCTCAACGCCATCCACCGCAAGGGCCAGCGGGAGAAATTCAAGGCCGCCCACGAGGGGGAGCTGCGGCAGTTTTATATGGCCCGCCGCAAGCTGGAACCCCACTTCACGCCGGAGGGCAAGCTGCCCCTGTCCAAGTGGCGGACGGAGCGGGGGAAGCTGCAACAGGTGTACCAAGAGGACTACGCCAAGTACAAGCCCATCCGGGACGACCTGATGAAGCTGTACCAAGTGAAATCCACCGTGGACACCGCCCGGCGGCGGCAGGAGCAGGCCCACACCCAGCGCCGGGACAGGGACATGGAGCGGTAAGGGACTTCCCATTTCCCGCCGGGGATGGTACAATGGAATCAGCTTTGACGGGCCGCCCCTGCTGGGACATTTTGTCCCAAAGCTGGGGGCATAACCCCCCGCCCCAACCTCTGGACACTTTGTCCAGCCAGTGAGAGATGAACAGAGAGGGAAATTTTTATGGGATTTTTTGATAAGTTAAGAGATGGCAGGCAGGATAAGGTATTTGAAGAAAAATTATTGTATCTAAAAAAATACCATAGGGATGCAGAGTTGATCTCGTACAAAGTTGAAAATATCGTTGAAATCCCAGAGTCATGGAAGAAAATTTTCTGTATGAACAAAAAAGAGGAAAGGAGTGCTGCAACAATCAAGTGCTGGAAAGCCTTGTTTGCAAATGAGTTAAGAAATACTATTCTGTATTTAGAAGAAAATTTGCTTGACGTAAATCTAATTAAATATCAGGGAAAATACTCTATTTTGTATAGCATACTCTCTTCTAATAAAAAAGTGTTATATTATGAGGGGGGAAATTGCAATACCACACACTTCCCTGGTAAACTACAATCTAAATTGGACAACCTTCCAAACAGCATCGTCAGGTTCTATCAAGAACTTCATAACGGCTTCTTTTACTATGCAAGCGGAGGAATGGGATTGTTAGAATCCAATGATATTGTTGTATTTGATGATGAAGAATGGGGTATTCTTGATGATTTAAAACATCCATTGAAAATTTATCTGCCAACTACTTTTGGAATATTTGGTTCTGGAATGGGCGGATATGTTGCAGTGGATTTGTCTGATTGTGATAGTTGTAAGGCAACATTGTGGTTTAGCAATCGACAGCCCAAGTATGATATAAACTTTTGGGATATTGTCGATGAATGGATTGTACTTGGAATGCAAGGGTAAATTATTTTATAGGCGCGACAGATAGGCTGCGCTTTTCCCATATCGAAAACTGAATACGGAACCCACCAACCGGCGCTTGCCATTTTCCTTGTGAGAATGACAGGCGCTTTTCTTATTTCCGGGAAGACTTGCCTATTGAACGTATTTGAAGCTGTGAAACAGTCTGTTACCACCCGGCAGGCTGCCGGGCATTTTGGAATCCGGGCGGGCCGGAACGGGATGTGCCGCTGCCCCTTCCATGACGATAAAAACCCCAGCATGAAGGTTGACCGGCGCTTTCATTGTTTCGGCTGCGGCGCGGATGGGGATGTGATCGACTTTGTTTCCCGTCTGGAAGGGATCAGCCCCAAGGAGGCCGCCCTTCTGCTGGCGCGGGCCTTCTCCGTCCCCTATGAGGACAAGGGGTCGCCCAGCAGGAACCGCCGTCCCCATC
>ENA-OOXJ01002067-OOXJ01002067.1-human-gut-metagenome-genome-assembly--contig:-NODE-2067-length-10997-cov-9.485012_pt1 | contig 10997 bp, 8 predicted proteins | sample MGYA00241587_ERZ501343 | MGnify/ENA primary metagenome ERZ501343 (study PRJEB25962, sample SAMEA2042918) | human gut metagenome | biome: human gut; feature: human-associated habitat; material: faeces... | reverse complement strand
ACCCGCCGTAGGTGGGGAGGATCCCGCAGCCTGTACTATTGAACGGCAAAAACTGTAGCGAGAGTTGGCTTTGCAGGTGAACCGGATTGGAACGTTTTCGGTTCATCTGCGATTGCCATACGCGTGGATGCAGGCCATACAGAGCCTACGGAAGGGAACACAACCGCTCCCCAATGCACAGGTGTACCAATTTGGCCATTTTCGGTTCACCTGTGGAGGTCGTTCAATAGCACAGGCGCGGGACTTTGGCTTCCGAAAAGGAGGGGACCCGCCGTAGGTGGGGTGCGGTGAGGGAAGGCACAAAAAAGGGAAAGCACGGATGAACCGGTACTTTCCCTCGATGCGATATTAGAGTGAATAAATTTACTCGGCAGTTTCTTCTACTGTACTTCCGTTATATTTTGCAATTTTAAAGGCACCTGCAGGAATAACATAGGTAATATTTGAACAGGTTATATTTCCTTCGTATGCCTTTCCTTCCTGATAACCGGCAAGCACAATCGCATGTCCTGAAGCTCCTGCGCCACCGGCATTGAAATCATAACTTGGAGCTGCATCTGACGAAAGAGTTGTACCGTTAACTGTTATATCTGTTTTCTTAACCTCAATCGGTGAACCGGCTTCACTATGTATACTACCACCTTCCACAATCAAAGTATTTGCAGGTCCATTAGCATTATTTGAAAGATAAATACCTGTAGCAAAACCTGAAATTATAGTATTGCTGATTGTAAACTTAGAACCGGGATTAGTTCCATGCTGGGTTATTCCGAACCACTCATGTTCTATTTTTGAGTCTTCTACAATCAGTTCTTGAGTTCCACGGATATTAATTCCAGTAGCGCCATTAGTAGTAGCCTTTATCTCTGTATTCTTTACTGTAAGAGTATTTCCTTTCCACTCAGGATGGTCTACAGATCCACAGACAAGGGCATTATAATTTGCTGCTATGGATGAAGCATCTATAGTAACACCCTCAATGGTCATCTTTGAGTTAGCACCACCTAATATAATTCCTTGCTGCGTATCAGTCAATTTAATATTTCCATTCGCTATGGAGACATCGGAATTATTCGATACGGATTGAACCCCTGTTATGGTCAGTGTATGATTATTAAGGTTTATGCTTTGAACCTGAGACATATTCATACTTTCGGCAATGGTCACATCCGCCCCCAGCACTATCTCCGAAGCCTGGGCTTCTATAGCTGCCGAAAAATCTTCTGCTGTAGTGGTCTCAGTGGTCTGGGTGACGGTATAGATGGTCTTGCCGCCCTGACTATCTGATATCTTCGAGCAATAGCCTTCGGGGACAAAATTTGTACCGGGGTCTTCGGCCATACAGTTGGCAGGGTTGAAGTTTTCAAAGGATCCTCCTGTAATGGTTACAGAAGCTGTTCCGTTTCTATAACTTGCATCCAAACAATTGATGACGAACTCGTCTGCTTTTGTCGGGTTCGAGAATTTCTGTTTGACGCTGAATTTTCCGCCTTTTATCTCGATCTCACCCTCAGTCACATACACGGCATGCACATTTCCCTTGTATGTTCCACTCTCAATAATCACCTTTCCTCCATCCTGGACATCGATGGCATAGCAGTCATTTTCAAGTGCATCTATAATACCATTACTAATTACAAGGGTTCCACCCTGAACTGAAATAAAAGACCAGGAGTCACCTGTTCCGTCATTTTTAAAAATCTCAGTGGTATTGCTCAGGGTATGGCCTCCTAAATCCAATTCTAAAGTCTTTCCTTCCGGTACAACCACTGTATTTGAAATTACCATATCTTCCTGCAGGGTTAATTGTCCTCCTGTCTGTGCTGCAGCCTCCAGAACATTTCCATAGAACTCGATTACCCGGGAAGACGTCACTTCATTGCCATCGTTGTCAAGCAGGGTGACTTTAAGGAGCGCCTGTTCGCCTGCAGAGCCTTCCTTGTTGATGGTGATTTTAGCATCTCCGTTGTATACTCCCGCCTCATTGAAGGTCGGAGGAGTGACTACAACCTCGTCCCCTGCCTTCGTCGCGATATCGATGTCGGACGTTCCGTCCTCTGCTTTCAGCTCGGCGATGATGGCGTTGTAGTTGTCGGCGGTGATACCGGTGAGTATGAGCTCTATCACGTTGTTGTCGGGGGAGATGGCATAGATGCCGTTGCCGTCGGCAAAGCCGATTCCGAGTTCCATGCAACGGGGAATGACGAGCACTGTACCGTCAGCAAGGGTAAAGGTTACGCTTTCGGGATCGGTGGTGTAGTCGATATCTGCAAAGAGGGCATCACCGGTGTCGCCTTTCTCGCCTGTAGCCGGTACACCGGTTGATTTCCATGTCTGGCCTCCGTCGGTAGAGATTTCCCATATTTTGTCGGAATTGATACGTACCTGAGGGGCTATTCCGCTCGAGGCAGGTATCAGGTTGCCGTCCTTGTCCTTTATGAACTCTCCGTCAAGAGTCCAGCAATAGTCTCCTGCATCGTTTTCAGCCACACCGAAGAGGGGGATGTAGCTGCTGTCCTCACCGTGATAGATGACGATAGGGTCTCCCGTCTGGAAGGTGATACGGTAACCTACCTCCACTCCCTGCTCCAGTACAGGGGTTACCGACGTAATGAGATTGCGCTCTTCGAGCCCCGCCACGAGCTGCTTTAGAGCCAGAATGTCAGAATTGAGCGAAGCCTGCCACTCCTCGAGAGCGGCAACCCTGTTCTCCAGCGCGTCAATGTCCTGCCGTACTTCGTCAAGACTGCAGGCCGAAAGGCCCATTGCGCAGACACACATCAGAATCAGATGTTTTTTCATTGTTTAATACGGTGTCCCGCAGTTCCTGAAGACTTTTAATGAGGTTGATAAAAGAAAGCGTGGAACTGCGATGCCCTATGAAATCGGAGGTCCTGAGAAAACCTTGACACAAATACGACAAAGCATCCCACGCTGTATAGCGTGGGAAGAGCTCTGCTTTCTCTTGTGTCAATTGAAAATTTCTCAGGTTTCCGATTTACAAGAAAAGCATAACGCTTCCTTCATTCATTCTTGCCCCAAATATAGGCATTTTTTAGATACCTGCATTAGTCATTTTTTCTAAATTTGCATCGGCACAACACTAAATGATTATGGACAGTAACAACAGACTTTCAAGAAGAGACTTCATCAAAATAGCAGGCGCCGCAGGCACCGCCACCGTAATGGCCTCGGCATGCGCTTCCGACAAGAACCACAGCCAGGCAGCAGAGGTTCCAAAAGGTAAAATGACATACCGCAATCTCAACGGCGACCGCATATCCCTGCTCGGATACGGCTGTATGAGGTGGCCCATGAGACATGCCGCCGAAGGAGAGAATCAGGAAATAGACCAGGAGATGGTCAATGCTCTGGTTGACTACGCCATAGAACACGGTATAAACTATTTCGACACGGCTCCGACATACCTGCGCGGCTTCTCGGAGGATGCCACCGGCATAGCCCTCAAGCGTTACCCGAGGGACTCCTACTATATTGCCACGAAGCTGTCCAATTTCGGCGACCCCAGCCGCGAAGGCTCGATGGCCATGTACCGCCAGTCGTTCATCGACCTCCAGACCGACTACATCGACTACTATCTGCTGCACTCGATAGGCCGCAACATGGAGGATTTCCAGAAAAGATACATTGACAACGGGATGCTGGACTTTCTCATCAAGGAACGTGAGGCAGGCCGCATACGCCACCTCGGCTGGTCCTTCCACGGACAGCAGGAAGTCTTCGACAAAGTGCTGGCCATGCACGATGACATCCATTGGGACTTCGTCCAGATCCAGCTCAATTACCTCGACTGGGGCCATGCCACACCCGGCAACGTCAATGCCGAATACCTCTACGGAGAGCTTTGCAAGAGGAACATCCCCTCGATTATCATGGAGCCCCTGCTCGGCGGCCGCCTTTCCAATGTTCCCGACCGCATCGCCGCCCGCCTCAAAGAGCAGGACCCTCAAAGCAGCGTCGCATCCTGGGCATTCCGCTTCGCCGGTTCACCCGATATGGTCCTGACGGTTCTCAGCGGCATGACCTACATGGAGCACCTGCAGGACAATATCCGCACCTACTCCCCTCTCGTGCCCCTGACCGATGATGACAAGGCCTTCCTCGAGGAGACTGCCCGCCAGATGCACGAATACCCTACCATCCCCTGCAACGACTGCCAGTACTGCATGCCCTGCCCCTACGGCATCGACATACCCGGAGTGCTCCTGCACTACAACAAGTGCGTCAATGAGGGCAACCTCTCCGTCAGCAGCTCCGACAGCAACTACCGTCAGGCCCGCCGCGCATTCCTTATAGGCTATGACCGCAGCGTACCCAAACTCCGTCAGGCCGACCACTGTATCGGCTGCGGGCAATGCAACGAGCATTGTCCCCAGGCAATCGACATACCCAAGGAAATGCAGCGCATCAACGCCTACGTGGAGAAGTTAAAGCAAGAGACTTTGTAAAAAGGCCGGGTGGAGTGCATTTTGTTAATTTTATGGCGATTTTCGGTTTCAAAAGATAGTGGAAGATATAACTACGCTGAGTGTGCTATGGAACTCACTAATATACAGAGCATGATATATGAGGTGCGCGGTGTAAGGGTGATGCTTGACTTTGACCTTGCGAGACTGTATCAAGTTGAGACGAGAGTGTTGAAGCAGGCTGTCCGCCGAAACATTGACAGATTTCCTGACGACTTCATGCTTAGATTAACAAATGATGAGACTAATACATTGATTTCCATAGGGGTGTCACAGAATGTGATACCCCCTGGATACAATACAGGCGGCTCGGAAACATTCGCTTTCACTGAGGAAGGCGTAGCCATGCTGGCCACTGTTCTCCGCAGCGGTGTTGCGGTGCAGATGAGTATTGCGATAATGCGGGCATTTGTTGATATGCGCAACTACATAATGTCCACAAGCCACTTAACCGCTGAGCTTGCGGAAATAAGGACGAGGATAGAGCTGCTGGAGAGGAATGACGAGGAGAATCTGGAGGCGGTCAACGACCTCTCCGAGGACGTAAGCAGGGAGCTTGACAATATCTATCAAGCAATAGCGGAGCTCTCTGTCCGCCATTCTTCTCAGACGGACACTCCCAGAAGAAGAATCGGGTATAAGACCGAGACGAACGGATAGTCCTTCAACATCAGTGCGATCTTCTCGTCCGTGACCTTGATATAGTCCATGAAGCCTCTCTCGGACTTGCGCCCGGTTATCTTCATGCCTGCCTTGTATATGTCTCTATTCCACCCAGATCTCATCGATAAAGATGAAGCCCTCGCCTCCGGCTCCTAAATGCCATGAGGGGATGGTTCCGAAATTCTTGGCAAATACCTTCACATACCTGGCCTCGACCGGAGAAGGCAGCTCCAGCACGAAGTCACGGGTCTGGATGGTGTAGTCCTGCGCGTCCACGGTATTGTCCACCCTGCCGGCAGGGATGAATTTCTCCCCGTCCATGGAGATGCTGTACTCCACGTACTTCGGCATCCAGATCCACGACCTGGCGTCCTGACAGTAGCCGGAGCCGAAGAGGCTGACCTTACGCACTCCGCGCAGGTCGACAACAGCCGTGAAATCCGTATCCTGATAGCCCTGCCATCCGCCGGTCTTCCAGTTGACACTGCCCCGGAGACCGTCTATCAGACCACGGGGACCGCGGGCATTGTACTGAGGATTGTATTCGCAGAAAGTGGTGATGTCCATGTCGTCCTTCATCCGGTGGAATACGGCCGATACCTCGGGACTGCGGCTGCCGTCCGGGGCCTCGGAATAGATGCTCAGACGGGTAGTGCGGTCCAGAGTCACCGGTCCGGTATATTCTCTGTAGCGGCCGCCATTGACACTGATATATGCCCTGCAGTCGGGAGAGCCGCTGTTTACCGCGACTTCCATAGATTTTTCGAAGATGTCGGAAGGGGCCTCGAACCAGGGATTGCGCACGAATCCGGACTTGTCCAGACGCGATACCGGTCTGTCCTCCACCGCAGTGCCGAATTCATAGTCAGGCTCCGGCACCAGGGTAAGTTCCAGCTCCCCTCCCTCGCGGATATCGCTGTACCGGATATAGCTGCGGGAATAGTCCTGACCGTTGAGCCGCACGGCAGAAATATATCTGCAGCTGTTTATATCGCCGCCCTTGCATATTGCCTTGATAGTCAGCTGGCGGCCGTCTCCGAGAGAGAGCACCGTATGTCCGGATACAGGAGCGCTGAGCACATAGATTCCGCTGCCGGGTGTGACCGGATAAAGCCCGATGGCACTCATCACGTACCAGGCCGACATCTGGCCGCAGTCGTCGTTGCCGCACAGACCGTCGGGCCGTGAGGTATAGAGTTCGTCCAGTATACGGCGGACCATAGAGTATGTCTTCCACGGCTGCCCGGCATAGGCATAGAGGTAGGCTGTCTGGTGGCTGGGTTCGTTGCCGTGGGCGTACTGTCCAATCAGACCGGTGATGTCCACCTGAGTACGTCCGGTAGTGCGCTCAGGAGCCGAAAAGAGAGAGTCGAGCTTTGCGCAGAAAGCCTCATCGCCGCCCATAAGGCCGATATGCCCGTTCACGTCATGAGGAGCGAAGAAACTGTATTGCCAGGAATTGGCCTCGGTATAGTGGTTGTTGACCTCCGTCGGCTCGAAGGGAGTCAGCCAGCGTCCGCTCATCATCGGGCGCATCAGACCGGTCTGCGGGTCCCAGACATTGATATAGCCGGCCGAATGTTTCAGATAACTGTCCCGGATATCCGCATAGCGCTTCTCTCCCGTCTGCCGGAAAACAAGATCCGCTACCTGGGCTATGCACCAGTCATCGTAGGCATACTCGAGGGTCTTCGAGACGGACTCATGTTCCTCTTCCGCAGGCACCACATTGCGCTGGCGGTAGAACCGTATGCCGAACTCGTCCTTGCACGAGGACTCCACCATGGCATCCAGGAGTTCCGGAGCATACTCCAGGCCTATTCCCTGGCTCAGGGCCTCGGCTATCACCGGCATCGAATTATACCCGATCATGCAGTTGGTCTCCCAGCCGCTGAGCTCCCATACCGGCAGCTTTCCTCCTTCACGGTAAATGGTCAGGAAGGTGCGCAGGAAGTCCTCCGTCCGCTCCCGTTCGATCAGCGTCAGCAACGGATGCAGGGTCCGGAACGTATCCCAGAGGGAAAATACGGTATAGCGGTCAAATCCCTCAGCCCTGTGTATCTGCCTGTCCATTCCCCGGTATTCCCCGTTGACATCGGAGAAGATATTGGGGGCAATGGCGGTATGATACAATGCCGTATAGAAGGTCCGCAGCCTCTCGCGGTCTCCTCTGCCGTTTTCCCCACGCACATCTATCTTCGAAAGATACCGCTCCCACAGTTCTTCCGTCGCGGCCCTGCGGGCATCGAAATCAAAACTGTCCTCCGGCACATCGCTCAGAAGATTTTCACGGGCATTCTCCGATGATACGGAGGAAATGCCCACCTTGACCGTCACCTGCCCGGTCCCGGGGGCAAATGTGACGAGCGCTCCTTTTTCTCCAAAATGCCTGTACTCTGCCACAGGCTCCGAAAATTCCATATAAAAATGCACCATCTGGTCTTCCGACCACGACTTCGAGCGGCGGAACCCGGTAATGACCCTGTCGCTCTCCTGACGGATATCCGAGCTCAGAAGAAGGTCCCTGTGCACGAGGTCAATGAGGATGGAAGGCGCCTCTCCTTCACCTCCGGTACTCCGGAAGGTATAGCGGTGCATTCCGGATCTGGGACCGGCAGTCAGTTCCGCCAGGATGTTCCAGCGATCCAGCAGCACCGAGTAATACCCAGCCGCAGCTTCCTCCCGCTTATGGGAGAATCGGGACTGATACCACTCCCTGTCCAGAGAATCCGGCTCGTATCTCATGACGGGCATCAGCAGCACATCCCCGTAGTCGAGGACACCCGTACCGCTCAGATGGGTATGACTGAAACCTATAATGGTGTCATCCGAATAATGGTAGCCGGAGCAGCCCTCCCAGGTATCAATCCTGGTGTCGGGACTCAGCTGCACCATCCCGAAAGGAGCCGTCGCTCCCGGGAAAGTATGGCCGGTGAAGTCCGTGCCGACCATAGGGTTCACATAATCCACGAGTCTCCCGTCTTTCTTCGAGCAGGAGCTAATTCCCACTGTTACAGCAGCCACAACCAGGATGGTGAAAATCTTCCTCATTTTCTGTTGAAATTTTTATAAAATAATTTTGTATTTTGAAACAATTCTTCTACATTTGCAGTCCCAAAACGGACGCTTCCTTAGCTCAGTTGGTAGAGCACGACACTCTTAATGTTGGGGTCCAGGGTTCGAGCCCCTGAGGGAGCACGGAAAAAGCCTCTGAAGCATTTCAGAGGCTTTTTTGTGCTCCCAAGGGAGCGCCCCTTGTCTACCCATCCCCCGAACCCCTTCCCAGTAAGGGGAGAATGTCGCTTCGCTCCGATCATCATTCCAAACATCATACTGAGTAGAACCATGTGAGGAGGAGCTGGGTGAGGCGGCCCGGGAGAATGCGGGAGGCGCGGGCGAAGGCGGTCTGCAGGAAACTGCCGGTGAGGGTGCGGAATCCCGGACGTCGGCATGAGACGAGGCGGCACAGGACTTTGCCCACTTTGGCCGGGTCGCAGCCGCGGGTCTCGTCCTTCTCCACACCTGCCATGGTCCTTCGGAAGGATTCGGAGTAATCCGGATCGGCGAGTGTCGCCTCCGACATTTTCCGGGAAGAGGTAAAGCCGGTACGGAAGTCCCCGGGCTCTACGAGACAGACCCGGATACCGAAACGCCGCACTTCCACTGCAAGGGCCTCGCTGTACCCCTCGATTGCGAACTTCGAGGCGGAATAGAACCCCTGGTAGGGAACTGCAACCACCCCGGCTATGGAACTGATGTTGATAATGCGCCCGCTGCGCTGACTTCTCATGTACGGAAGAACGGCCGAGCAGACACGTGTCATACCCATGAAATTGGTTTCCATCTGCCAGCACCTCTCCTCTTCTGTAGCCAGTTCGAGGGAGCCCCCGATACCGGCCCCGGCATTGTTAACCAATACGTCGATGCGTCCCTCGGCGGCGATGATTTTCCCTACAGCCTCATCAATGGAAGAAGGGACAGTGACATCGAGGCGCAGCATCCGCACCCCGTCGTCACGTGTCCCTTCCTGTACCGAGCGGCCGGTACCGTAGACGGTATGACCGGCGGCAGAGAGCATTCCGGACGCGGTCCTGCCGAATCCGGAAGTGGCTCCCGTTATAAGTATTACTTTTCCAGGCTTCATCAAAAATTAGAATCCGCGGGCGAACATTGACCAGAACCTCAGGGCAAGTTCCTCCCATGCCAGAATAGTGGCTCCGGCAAAGTCAGCCGTATAGCCTGTGAGGAATGCCCTGGCTGCATCCTGTCCCTCTGCTGCAAGTATCTGCTCGTATTGGTCACGGACAAATGCCTCTTCACGTGTTCCCTTGTCGCGGAAATACTGTACTGCCTCATTGATCTGGTCCTTGGTTGCTCCCCAACGTACGGTGGCAAGCTTGTTGGCTGTACGGAACTTCCATATTATCGAATTCTCATCGTAGCCATACTGGCCGCAGATGCTGAAGCAGTCAGGCAGCGAGGTAGTGCCGCAGTAGACAGGGATACGGGGACTCTGTGCAGGGTTGTCAAAACCGAGCCAAAGCACTCCTCCTATATCATCGGGCAGATCACTGTGAAGCTCGATTACGGTCGAATATGCGCACTGGGGCACTGCAACGAGACGATAGCCGTCCACTGCTCCGGGCTTAAGGGCATTGAGCAGGTTGCGGGTATCGCGGCTCATCCAGGGATTTGCTGCAGGGGACAGGACGGTATCCACTTCTCCGGTCTCGCGGTCCTTGACCTCCACCAGAAGATTGCGGGTAACATCGAATTCGCTGCCTTCATAAGTCTCGGAGAGCAGAGCCATCACTTCCTCGGCAGAAACGGCATGCTCGGGTTTCACCGTAAGGGGAAGTTCCTCAGAATCATACTCGAGACCGAGAGAAGGGGCAAGCTTGTTGAGAATATAGTACTCGCGCACGCTGAATGCCTTCCTGCCGCCTCCGTAAGCTTTCCAGAAACGGAATGTCTCCTTACCGTCCCAGTAGCCGAGTTTCTTGGCTACCTCGAACACGTTGTCAGAGGCCATATAGTTGTCGGTATCCTTGAGGTCGAGGGTGGAGATACGGGGAATGTTGGCAGACACTCCCACATGGTCATCGGGAACACGGACAGCTGCCCATACACCTCCGATATTGTCCTTGCCTTCACCGAACACCTCGAAGTGCCATACCTCGTTCTTATCGGCTATCGTAAGGCACTCGCCCCAGTCACCGTAGCCGTACTCCTCGATGAGTTCACCCATAAGACGGATGGCGTCACGGGCGGTGGTGCAGCGCTGCAGGGCTATCTTCTGCAGTTCCTCGATCATGAACATTCCGTCGGGGTTGACCAGATCGCGGCGGCCTGATATGGTAGTCTCACCCATGGCAAGCTGCTTCTCGTTCATACAGGGATATGCAGTATCGACAAAACGGAATGTCTTGCCGGCAGGCTGGAAAATAGAACCTTTAAGACTCATGCGGTAGCTGCCCTTTGCCGACTCTGTGTGGAGACGGTTCTTGAACACGTTGACAGTAGTGTCATTGGCATACTCAATGGACTCCACAATCTCGACCCAGGTCCTGTAATGGGAGTCGCAGGTGTGGGAAGTAATGACGGCCCCGTCTGTTGAAGCCTTCTTTCCAACCATGATACTTGTGCAGCTGAAAGGATTCAGCTGAGGGAATTCTGTCGCGCCGGAGCAGAATACTGCCGCAGCCGCAAGGCAGAGAAGTGATAGGATTTTTTTCATAAAAGTATAGTCTTAATACGTTTTTAAGTGGTTTGGTATTTTGGCCACCAAAGGTAATCCTAAAATCCGCAACTATCATCCAATACACGATTAAGGGTAGATTTATGAGT